>OLSI01000009.1_pt1 | contig 160319 bp, 130 predicted proteins | sample 1672661 | NCBI WGS metagenome assembly OLSI01 (sample SAMEA3136711, study PRJEB25190) | human gut metagenome | biome: human gut; feature: human-associated habitat; material: faeces | place: Austria | collected 2013 | reverse complement strand
CTACCAACTCATTTTAACGAACCTTCGGAAAACTCCGCTAAAGTACTCTTGAACCTATTAGAATCTATTGTCTAATGGCTATCGCTCAAAGCAGGTGTGAGAAGAAAGCCTTTGGAAATCTGAAAGAAAACCTGGATTTGACACTTTCCCAATAACCAGCAATAACTGATAAATATACGCCAATAGAAAATTCTTAAGTTACCGTGACCTTTTCTCTCGCTTCTTGTTGCGCTTCTGTTTTGATGGTGCGAAGAGTGCGGCGAGCAGGTCTTTGGTGGTGCGGGTGAGGTTGGCCCCGGAGGCGGCGGAGAGGGAAAGCGCGCCGTAGCCGGAAAGGACGGCGGGAGAAGGCTCCTGCGACGCCTGCGGCGCGGACGAGGGCGGTCAGGTTGTTGAAGTGGGCGTCCCAGTCCATTTCCTTCTTTTGGGCCAGGTGCTCGTATTCCTTTTTTAACGAACGGGTGATGGCCCCGACGTCAATGAGGGGCGGGCATAGTTGTCTGCAAAGACGCGCTGGCCCGTGAAGAGGCTGGCCAGGTAGTTGAGGCCCTCCCCGGCCAGGGGGATGGAGGTGAGGTCGCCCAGCAGGGCGGTGGCCCTGTACTTCCTCCATTTCTTTTCCTCCTCCTCGTCTTCCTCCTGCCCCTTGAGCCAGGCGATGAACCAAGCCAGCAGCGACGAGGCGACGCCGAGGGAGAGCCAGGACTGGACGGCGTAGAGTCCGTCTTCCACTGTGCTCAAGTGAGAGTAGGTGGGTGACTTTAATTATATGGGCCGGAGATAGTTAAAACAGAAAAAGGCCGTCTCTCCGGAGACGGCCTTTTTGTTAAAGGTGGTAGCCCCACCAGGACTCGAACCTAGAAATACTGAACCAAAATCAGGTGTGTTACCAATTACACTATGGGGCTGTAGAAAAGGGCATTGCTGCCTTTGCGGGGCGTAGTTAATCACAGCGGGCCAGTTCTGGCAAGAGAAAAATGGGTCCCTCCGCGTTTGTATTTCAATTCCGGGGCCTGATGATGCGGGTATAGTTCAGCCTCTTGAACATCAGCAGGGGAATGGCTATGCCAATGACCAGGGAGAAGATGATGAAGAAGGCGGTGATGCCGTTTTTGCAGATATCCACGATCAGCCTGTTCATGGTTTCCATGTCCTGGTTTTCCTGCATGAACTGCATCAGGGCCAGAATGGTCTTGTAGGCATACACGCCGGGAATCATCGGCAGAAGGGAGGGGAAGGCGAAGATTTCCGCGGGGCATTTCACCAGCTTGGCCGTCAGCACGCCCAGCATGCCTATGGTGAAAGCGGCTATGAAGGTAGCGCTGGAGATGTCGATGGACCAGGAGTGCATCATATAGAAGCGGAAGGCGTGGCCGACGGCCGCGAGCAGGGCGGAGACGGCGATCGCCCGCTTGGGGGGATTGGAAATGACGGCAAAGCCCGTAGCCGCTATGGCGGCCATCAGGCCGTCCCAGAGGATGGAGGAGAAGAAGTCCGGATTCATAAGCTGTTCACCCCCAGAATAAGCATGGTTGCGGAAAGGCCGATGGTGATGCAGGTGATCATCATGATGGAATGGACGCCCCGGGAAATCCCCATCAGGATGTGGCCGTGCATCAGGTCCATGATGGAGTTGATCATTTGCACGCCGGGAACCAGGAACAGAACGCTCGTGGCCAGCGCGATCTGGGGCGTCTCCCCGAACTGGAAGATGACGGCGCAGGCCGCCGCCATAGAGGCCGTGAACGCGGACAGGATGACCACGCCCAGGGGATTGAATTTCAGCCGGGAGAATTGCTGCTTTGCCAGAAAGCCCAGCAGGGTGGCGCCGAAGACGGTCAGCATGGCCCAGATGTCCCCGTTGAACAGGCGGCAGAAGGCGGCATTGCCCACGCTGACCAGGAGAAGATCCGTCCAGGGGGAAAAGCGTTTTGTCGCCGCAATGGACCGGAAGGCCCTCTCCATTTCTTCAATGCTGACGTTGTTGTCTACGGGAAGCCAGCTCAGTTCACTGAGCTGCTGGATCAGGTTCAGGTTGAAGGCCAGCGGTTTCAGTTTCCTGACGGAAGTCCGGCGCAGATTCTCGTCATCCGTGCTGATGAGGCTCATGGTGATGTTGCGCTGGAAGATGGTCATGTCCGCCGCGTACCCGTAGGCGGCGGCAATGCGGGAGATGTTGCGCACGGCCCGGTTGGTGTGCACCCCGGCGCCCATGAGCGTGGTGGCGTATTCCAGCAGGAACTCGGACAGGGCCTGAATCTGGTCTGTATGGGGCATTGGCTGGAGGAGCAAGGAAAGAAAGGGGCGGGTCAGGAATGGGCCTGCTGTTTTCTGGCGGCGTAGTCCCGCTGCTGGTCCCCGTCCGTGGCCCCTACGGAGAAGTAGGAGCTTTCCGGGTGGGAGAATACCAGCGCACAGACGGCGGAAACGGGCTGCATCATCCATGTTTCCGTCAGGCTCATGCCCGCCTCTTCTCCGGCATGGAGCAGGCGGAACACGGTTTCCTTTTCCTGATGGTCCGGCTGGCTGGGGTAGCCGCAGGCCGGGCGCACTCCCGTTCCGGCGGGTATGCCCCACAGCACGCGCAGTTTTTCATGGGCGGCCCCGGCAAAGGCTTCCACCAGCCGGTCCGCCAGGGAACTGACCAGAAGGGCGCGGTAGGAATCATTCCTGGCTTCCCATTCCTGCGCCCATCGCCTGGCTCCGTGGATGCTGACGGCCATGGCCCCGATGTAGTCCTTCACCCCTTCCGGGGCAATGAAGTCCGCCAGGGCCAGACGCTTCCTTCCCTGGGCGTTCAACTGCTGCCGCTGGGTCAGCAGGGTGGCCTGCGGCATGGTTCTGGATTCATCCGTCCAGACGGTGATGTCGTCATGGTTGGGAGCGGAATTGGCCGGGAAGATGCCGATGACGCCGCGGGCCTGGTAGCGGTTTTCCTTGACGGCCTGTTCCAGCAGGTCGCGGGCGTCCTTGTACAGGGCCGCGGCAGCGTCCGCCTTGGCCGGGTCCTTGGTGCGGAATTCCTGCCGGGAGTCGCTCCAGACGCCGTGCAGTTCCCAGGCATGGAAGAAGGGTGTCCAGTCGATGCGGCCGACCAGTTCCTGAATGGTCACGTAATACCGGGGATCGTCGCTGCAGCAGCCGCAGCTGACTGGACTGTGCAGGCTGCCGATGGAAACGGGCCCCAGACGCTCCGGCACGGGCGGCGCATAGCCGCCGTCCGCGCCCCGCCAGCGCAGTTCCCGTGCTTCCTCCAGGGAGAGGAAGTCCTTCGAAGGCTTGTTTTCATGGCTGGTGCGCAGTTCCTCCTGCCGTTCCTTGACGGCGGAAATGTAGGAATCCTTTTTTTCTCCCACCAGGGCCGCCGCGGCGGGCACCACCTGGGAGGCGTCGACGGTATGGACCACGGGCCCCTCGTAATGGGGGGCGATCTTCAGCGCCGTGTGCAGGGCGGACGTGGTGGCGCCCCCCACCATCAGGGGAACGGTCATGCCGCGGCGCTGCATTTCCGCCGCCACGTGGGACATTTCCTCCAGGGAAGGGGTGATGAGGCCGGAAAGCATCACCAGGTCCGCATTTTCCTGCTCCGCGCGGTCCAGAATCGTGTCGCAATGGACCATCACGCCCAAGTCCACTACTTCAAAGCCGTTGCAGCCCAGAACCACTCCGACGATGTTCTTGCCGATGTCATGCACGTCCCCCTTCACGGTGGCGATCACGGCCTTGCCCGTTTTGGAAGATCCTTTCCTGTCCGCCTCAATGTACGGGGTCAGCCATGCCACGGCCTGCTTCATCACACGGGCGCTCTTCACCACCTGGGGCAGGAACATCTTTCCGTCGCCAAACAGTTCCCCCACCACCTTCATGCCGTCCATCAGCGGGCCTTCAATTACCTTCAGGGGGGAACCCAGTTCCTTGAACGCCTCCTCCGTATCCGCGTCCACAAACTCGGTGATCCCTTTGACCAGGGCGTGTTCCAGCCTCCCGGTCACGGGCTGTTCCCGCCAGGCCAGCACGGGTTTCCTTTCCGCGCCCGCCTGCGCTTTTTCTGCGGCCAGCTTCTCCGCGTAATCTGTCAGGCGTTCCGTGGCGTCCGGCCTCCTGTTCAGCAGAACGTCTTCGATCAGCTCCAGCCTTTCCCCGGGAATGTTGTCGTACACCTCCAGCATGCCGGCGTTCACGATGCTCATGTCCAGCCCCTGCCGGGTGGCATGGTACAGGAAGGCGGAATGCATGGCCTCCCGTACCGGGTTGTTGCCCCGGAACGCAAAGGAAACGTTGGAAATGCCGCCGGAAATGTGGGTATGGGGCAGGTGGGTGGAAATCCAGCCCGCCGCCTTGAAGAAATCCAGGGCGTAATTGGCGTGTTCCGGAATGCCCGTGCCGACGGTCAGCACGTTGGGGTCAAAGATGATGTCCTCCTCCGGGAACTGCACCCGGTTCACCAGCAGGTCATAGGCCCGCTGCGCGATGCGGACGCGGTCCTCGTAATTGGCGGCTTGTCCTTCCTCGTCAAAGGCCATCACGACGACCGCCGCCCCGTACCTTTTGATCAGGGCGGCCTTCCTCAGGAATTCCTCCTCCCCTTCCTTCAGGGAAATGGAGTTGACGATGCCCTTGCCCTGCATGCATTGCAGCCCGGCTTCCAGCACCTCCCATTTGGAGGAATCCACCATGAAGGGGACTTTGGCGATGTCCGGCTCCGCGGAAACCAGGTTCAGGAAACGGACCATGGCCTCCCGGCCTTCAATCAGACCGTCGTCAAAGCAGAAATCCAGCACCAGCGCGCCGTTTTCCACCTGCTGGCGCGCGATGGAAACCGCCTCCTCATAGTTCCCCTCCCGGATCAGGCGGGCGAATTTGGGGGAACCCGCCACGTTGCAGCGCTCCCCGACAAAAAGGGTGTTTTTTTCACGGGTATGGTTATAGGCCTCATACCCGGACAGGCGCAGGGCGGGGGACTGGGCGGCAGGAATGCGGGGGGGAAGCCCCTCCACGGCCCGGGCGATGGCGCCGATGTGTTCAGGAGTGGTGCCGCAGCAGCCGCCCACAATATTCAGGATGCCCAGGGAGGCATACTCCTTCATGAATGCCGCCATGTCTTCCGGAAGCTGGTCGTAGCCCGTGGGGCTGAGCGGGTTGGGAAGCCCCGCGTTGGCGTAAATGGAAACATAGCAGTCCGCAAGCCCGGCGATTTCCTCGGCAAAGGGGCGCATCAAATCCGCACCCAGGGCGCAGTTGATGCCCACGGAGAAGGGCCGGACGTGGCGGATGGAATTCCAGAACGCCTCAATCGTCTGGCCGGACAGGGTGCGCCCCGCCTTGTCCGTCAGCGTTACGGACACCATCACCGGAACGGCGGCGTTCGGCTGTTCATCGAACACCTCTTCCATGGCGAACAGGGCCGCCTTGGCGTTCAGCGTATCGAAAACCGTTTCCAGCAGAATCAGGTCCACCCCGCCTTCCAGCATGGCCAGCACCTGTTCCCGGTAGGCTTGCCTGAGCTGGTTGAAATTCACGGACCGGAAGCCCGGATCATTCACGTCAGGAGACAGGGAGCAGGTGACGGGCATGGGGCCGATGGACCCGGCCACGAAACGGGGCCGGCCGTCGCGCGCCTCCGCCTCGTCGCAGGCCCGGCGGGCCAGGGAAACGGCAGCCAGGTTCATGTCCCGCACCAGGGATTTTAAAACGGGGGAATCCACCACTTGCTGGAAGTAGGATTGGTCCTTGCGCTTCCCCTCTTCCGGATGATGCCAGAAATAGTCGTGCTGCCCAATGCTGGTCGCTCCAAAGGAACAGGTTTCAATGATATCCGCACGGCCCGTATCCAGAAAGCGGCGGTGCACGTCCAGAATCACCTCCGGCCTGGTCAGCACGAGAAGGTCGTTGTTGTTCTTCAGGTCGTTGGGATACAATTCCGTATCCGCGAAGCGCGCTCCCCGGTAATCCTCCTCCTTCAGCTTGAACTTCTGGATATTGGTGCCCATGGCGCCGTCCAGGATCACAATCCTTTTGCGCAGTTGATCTTTGAGATAATCAAGACGTTTGAGTCGGGATGCTTTGGTCATAAGCGGGCGCGGAAAATCTACAGCCCGTATCCTCCGTGAACAAGAATAATTGGCGTCACCCTTTTCGGTACGGGCGCGTATCGGAAAAATGCCTTGGCGAGTGAATTTCTTGAGGTACAGGTACTGGATAAAGGCATGTCCGGAATTGCCGTGCATCCCGCACCTCGCCAGGGCACGGAAAGCCGCCGCACTATCATCATAAAGTCCGGCGACGGAAAAGCGTGCATGAGCCGGTACGCGGGCGAAAAGTGATCGGGAAAACGTATTCTTGTTTCAGCACGGGGATGTGGAAAGCCGGGAAAGGATTTTAACGTGATTCAGGACGTATAGCTTTGATTGTCTGCAAGTTTTTATTGGGAAGGATGACGTGCGGAAAAAGAGAAGTGTTAATAGAATGTATATAATATGTGAATAACTAATCAACGGGAATCTTGGAAAAGGGCTGGAAACTTCCGGACGGTCGCACCGGAACAACACCGGAAAAAAGAAAAGGGGTGGGGAAGCTTTCCTCTCTAAATGAATAAATGCGACTGCATCTACTCATCTCTTATCAGGAAAAATGGAGAATCCCTGCCATCTTCCGGCAGACGGAATGCATGGGGCGCAGGAGAAGCCGGGAACGGCCTCCGCCTGCCGCAATTATTCGGACGGATGCGGACTCTGGGGCTGTGGCTTCTCCTCCGGCAGCATGCCGGGGGGAAGGAACAGGGCGGCTTCAGGAACCAGCACGGGCTGGGGAATGCCGGGGCCAGACCAGGCTACGGACATGTGGTCCGGACCGCCGTCCTCCTTGTGAATCACCTGGAGAAAGTAAAACTTGCCCGCTTCCAGGTGAACGGGTTCGGATGACTGGTTGGGCTGGTTGGTCCAATTATGGCGGTCGGAATATCCCTTCACGGTGGCAATGCAGCTCATGTCCTTCTGGGTGGCGTCCTTGCCCAGCCACAGCTCGGCGGAATCGTCGGAAGACAGATAAAGGCGGTATTCTCCGGTAGCCGGGACGCGGAGCAGGGCGGAATAACGGGCTCCGTACTGGTCGCCCAGATTTTCTGCGTCCAGCCGGACGATCTTCCGGATGTCGGAAGAAGGCTTTTCAAAGACCTTCCGGTGCGTCAAATCCTTTACCGAACCTCCCGGAATGCCGAACCACAGCTCCTGAACCACGCCGGAGGGAAACTCCTCCGCGGGGGAGTCGGCGGCTGTTCCTGCCAGGGCTGTGCAGAAAAGAAGGCTCAGAACGGTAAGAAAAACATTCATGCAGTGTCGGGTGGAGGGGATGCTCTCTGCAACGACTACGGGCGGCATGGAAGCATTCTTTCAGAAACGGCGTCATTCTTTGGGGCTGGTGTCATCATTGCCGGTCTCCGTATCCTGTCCGGCGTCCCGGTGGCGGCGGGAACCGTTCCGCCAAACCATCCAGCCGATCAGGAAGGCAAGCACGCCCAGCCCGGCAACCCGGCGCGGTGTGGAAATGCCGGATTCTTCCGTCCCGGAGGGTTCCTTTTCCATCCCGCCCGGCTCCTGGGCCTGGAGGGAACCTGCAAGGAAAAAGGCCGCCAGCGCCGTGGCGGCAAGAGTGCGGTGGAGAGAAATAGGCCGTTTCATCTTTTGTGAAAGGTTAAAACAGGCCGGAACCCCATTCAACCATATTTCCCCGGCTGTCCCGATTTTCCGCAAGTCCTGCGGCCTGCCGCCGCAGAAGGGCCGTCATTTCCGGGAAAAATGTGGACGCGAACGTTTTTTTTGCAGAAAAAACTTGCGGTGGCACCATGGTCATGCTAATTTCCCTCCGTCCTCTACAGGACACACCAAGACGAAAGTCAAAGGGGTATTAGCTCAGTTGGTAGAGCGCTTCAATGGCATTGAAGAGGTCAGCGGTTCGAACCCGCTATGCTCCACCAAATAAAGGCCTGCAAGAAAGAATCTTGCAGGCCTTTTCCGTTGATGCGCTGTTCACGATTGCCATAAACGCCTTGTGAAAAGACGGGGTCAACGCCAACATCGGTGGGAATAGAGTTTTGAAGAGGATGATCAGCGGTCAAATCCTCGGCATTCCACAAGTACTCTCAAAGGGTAGTATCCGTAAGCTCGTTTTTGGATGAGCTTTATCCTGCGTTGGAACTCCTCCGTGATTCCATTGTTCTTGCTGTAGCTCCACACCGGCCATTTCCTGATGGTTTCACTTATTTTCTTGAGTTCCGGTGGGCTTGGCTATTTCGATTCTCTTCTTGGTTTATTCAAGCCATCAACTATATAAAAAGGCTCGCTTTTGGCGCGTCTTTTTCGTTTTCTAGAGTGCAGGTAGCACTGGTTTATTAATAATCTGGGTACAAGAGGATTCTATATAGCTGAACGGCCAGTGGAATACTGAAAGATCTGGCGTTTTTTCCCGCCCAATCTCTTGTTCAAATAATGCTTGCGTGTTGAAATCCTTGGAATTATATCACTATTTTATGAAATGGCTACTGTTTTTCTTCCTGGGTTCTTGTGTCGCTTTTAGTGGAGATATCAGGGGTGTTGTGATTAATGTCATTGATGGTGATACCATTATTGTTTTGGAGAAAACGAAGGAAGAAAAGATTGTTCATAAAGTGCGTCTTGAAGGCATCGACGCACCGGAAAGGGGTCAGGACGGTTACGAGGACGCGAAACATTATTTGGAAAAGCTAATTTGGGGAGAGACTGTTACCGTACAGTACACCGAACGTGACAGGTATGGCCGCATTTTGGGATTGGTGGTATATGGGACTGTCCCCGTGAACGAGGAAATGGTCAGGGAGGGATGGGCTTGGCGTTACAAGCATTCCACCAGTCGGAAACTTGCCTCCCATGAATCGGATGCCAAAACAGGCAAAAAGGGGGTGTGGTCGGAACCGAATCCGGTTCCGCCCTGGGAATGGAAAGCCGGGAAGAGGAGGGAGGAAAGCTCCAAAGAGCGATAAGAAAGGTTCCTGCTAATAATTAGTCCGTGAGTTTGCGGGGGAGCGGAAGTACAGACAGGTGCCGGAGATGTTTGGGGAGGATAATCAAAATGAAAATGGTATTTCCTTGAGTCATTCCCGATAGAAGGCAAATTTTCGGCAGGATTTTGTTTTCTGTTAGGCTGGAAGTTGTTTTCCCAGTCCCGCATGGTTTCCATGATGATAGATGCGGAGCCGTTTATGGAGTTGACCCCGGCAGCATGTTGCCCTACGATTTTCTGTAATTCAGAGGTGCCTTGGAAATGCCGTTTCCAGGTGCTCCGGATTTCCAATCCCAACCCTCTATGATGAAAAAGAATATTTTCCCTGCATGGGGAATGGCCTGTCTGGCGCTGCCGTTGTTCTCTCTCCTGATGGCGGCGGCTGTTGATTCCTGTGGCAACATGAACATCGTCAAGTATCTGATGGAGGAATGCAATGGTGATTCCACTCTGTGTGTTCCAGGCTGGGAGCAAAGCGGAAACCGTTGTTTGTGAAAATGATCAGCAAATTGGGAAAAATGAGCCGGTGCTTTTGGAGCAGGAAGAAGAAGATCCTGATTTTGGCGCTGAAGACAGGATTGGCGGCGGTAATTGCCGTGGGAGTCCTGGTAGCCGTCTCCGAATGGTATACGGATTTCTCTTCACGGGACCGACTGTTTGACCATCCTCGTGATGTCCCCGTCAGAACCGTAACGCTGGTGCTGGGATGCTCCCCTACCTTCTTGGGCGGTCCCAACGGCTATTTTAATAACAGAATGGACACGGCCGCGGAACTTTGGAGGGAGGGAAAGGTTACTGTGTTTGTCGTATCCGGAGACAATTCCTCCCACGCCTATAATGAACCGGAAGCAATGAAACAGGCCTTGGTGGAGCGGGGAGTTCCGGAAGACCGGATTGTCTGCGATTTTGCCGGATTGAGGACTCTGGATTCCGTGGTGCGGATGAAGGAGGTGTTCGGAGTCTCTCAAATGATCGTCGTTTCCCAGACCTTTCATAACAGACGCGCCCTGGCGATTGCCCGGTACAACGGGATGGACGCCTATGCCGTGAATGCTCCGGACGTGCCCAATCGTCGTTCCCGGGTTAAAAGCTGGATCAGGGAACGCGGCGCCCGCGTGTGGATGATGATGGATTTGTGGCTGTGGGGCAGGGAACCCCGGTTTTTGGGAGATCCGGTCGCACTGCCGGAAGAGGATGGGGGAACAATCCAAACGCCCCATAACTCTTGAAATGTCATGAGGCGTTTTTTCGGGCGGTCCGTCAGACCGGCAGGAATGAACGGACCTTCTTCCAGCAGGAATGATGTTTAATCAATAATCCCGGTTACGCGGACCAGTCTGCGGCAGACGCATGGAATGGTCCAGCGTTCCTGTGTGAACAATCCGTCATGTGTATGAAAAGGAATATAGAGATTGGCAGCATCTGCGGGCAATGCTAGCGTGGGCCACATGAACGGAGAAGATGATCTGGTCCGGGAAGCGCTGCCTCCGCGCTGGCTGGAGTGGGCCGTGGAAATCCAGTTTCTGGCCCAGGCGGGAATCACTTACGCCAAAGACCCTTATGATTTGGAGCGTTTCGAGCGACTGAGGGATATTGCCGCTGAAATCATGAGTGCCAAGTCCGGGGTGGATATGAATACGGTCCGCGGCCTGTTTTGCAATGAAACGGGATTTCAAACGCCCAAGATGGATACGCGGGCGGCCATTTTCAGGGACGGCAACATTCTTCTGGTCAGGGAAACGGAGTCCGGCCTGTGGTCTCTGCCGGGCGGCTGGGTGGATGTGAACCAGACCGTACGGGAAAATACGGCCAAGGAAGTGTGGGAGGAAGCCGGCCTGAAAGTGGAACCCGTCCGGTTGATAGCGCTTCATGACCGCAACAGGCATAATCCTCCCCCCTATGCCTACGGAGTCTGCAAAATCTTCGTTCTCTGTGAAGAACGGGGTGGAAGCTTCCGCCCCAATGTGGAAACGTCTGAAAGCGGATGGTTCGGCAGGGAGGAACTGCCTCCCATGGTTCTGGAGAAAAATACGCCTGAACAGGTGCGGCTATGTTTTGACGCCGCGTCGGATCCACTCTGGAATCCCGTTTTTGATTAAAAGAGAAACGGCGGAGTAGTAACGAACGGAAAATCCCGCTCAGGCCGCGGAGTGTGAACCTGCGTTGATTTTTTCGGCATGGAACGCCGGGCCGCCCTAATTTGTGTAGAGGAGAGTGCCATGTCCTTTCATTGCGAGTTTCACCATGGCAAAAATTTGGGGGACGGCAGGCTTCCACAGCATGATCTCCTTCAAGGCCTTTCAATGCTGTTTTTAAACAGATGAGGAACACTGCTTTATTTTCCTGAGGGCGCGGTATTCCTTTTGAACGTGATGCGTTGGATGCAGGTGTTGCGGGAAAGTATGAGAATTATAATAAAGCGTTCATTTCTATTGTTTTTTATTCTGTAAATTGAAAGTTATTCAGTTATGGATAAGGATGGATCTGAACCTTTTCATAAATAAATGAAGATAAATATGGATAAAATTATTACCATCAACGGTGTTTTTATGGCGACTCAGAATGATTTTACCGAGCACGTCGAAAATACGAACATTCATATCATGGAAGAAGAACGTACGGCATGGAATGCTAAAGCTGATGCCCGGGAACTGGACTCCAAACTGGATGCCGATGTTTTCACTGCTCATGAATCCAATAATGTAAAGCATGTTTCAGCAAAAGAGAGAGAAAGATGGAACAGGGCGCCGGAAAGCGACGGAGCCGGGAATATGATTCTAGCGGGTAGTCTGACCGCCGCGGGTGGTATGTTTACGGAACCCGTCAATGCCGTGGGAGGAGTGAATATTCCTGTCAGTCCTGTGGCCGATACGGATGCGGCCCGCAAACTGGATTTGTCCCGTCCCCTGTTTTTGCCGGATGGCAACAATAAGGGTACGTTGGGCTGGAATCTGTTTGTCCGGAACGGACGTCCGACAACCTATTTCGGGCATTTGGTGAACCTGGATGACCCTGTATTGATTCTGCAGAACTGTGTTCAGCAGGGAGACAATTTTTCAGGACACCTGCGGGGAGAGTATACTTACACTCTGGATTTGTGCGGTTACAGAATTGATGATGCCAATGGTTCCAGCCGCAATACGAGACCCCAGGGAGTGCATTGCCAGTGGGGAAGGCTATATAACGCAAATCCTGTATCTCCCACGGCCAGACCGGCCAACAGGTATGATACCGCTCTTGCGATAGCTGATGGCTGGAGGGATTATACAGGCGGAAGCCCGATGGTGTGGCCGATTTCCACTGGCGGAGACGGCAAGCAGAGATTCGGATTTGTGGCCGGATTCCGGAATAACCTGCTCAACGGGCGCAATCTGGATTATTTATTTGCTGTTCTGCCTTCGGACTGGGTAAGGCTTGTTCTGTATTCGCCCGGTTATGTAGATAATCAAGGCGATCTGGTTAACAAGCAGTGGCATAATAATATCTATTTATTTGCCCAGGACTGCCGGGGTGAGAGTTATTATATTGGTTATTCCATTAATGCCGGCTGGTCGGATTACGCGCTTGCCATGAGCAACCACGGGAGAGACGGCGTGTTGAAAATGGCCATATACTCGGGAGACGTCTACGGATTGAGGAATCGGTCCGTTTGCATCCATGCGGGATCAGATATTAGGACGACGGGACGTTATCCCATCAGTCAGAGCCTGTTCAAGCCGGATCGTACGGCACAAGTACTGTCCGTGTCCATTTCTTTAAAAGATACTTCCTATGAGGTAGTGGACAAACCGGAGTGGATTACCGTATCTGCCCAGGATGGCGGTACTTTGAAATTGGCCTTGACAGCTAATGATACAGGCGCTGAACGCCTTGGCTTGATTGATCTCAGGATGAGCAATGGAGTAACCTATTCCATTGTAGTTTACCAACAGGCCTGAAAGATGAGGAACGCCCATACGGATAGGATATTTTCCGTATTCATGATTAAAAGGCGGCAATGATATTACAGTCCATCCCGGACGTAGAAAACACGTTCGGGATGGACTTTTCTGTTCCTGGATGAAAGAAGGGCATGCCCGGACGTTCCAGAGGGGTGATCGTGAAGCAGAAGATTTGAAAGCTTGTGATGAAGTGCCGCTTCAGCAGTAAATGGAAAACGCTTCAAATCAATATATAGCCGGTACAGATCATGGCCGTGTCATTCGTTGATGAAGGAGCGGAAATGATGGAAAAGTGCGCTTGACGAGAAACAGCTGTTGCTGTCAGGAGAAGTTGAGATGCCCGACACATTATCTTATTTTTCATCAGATTGTTGTCCACTCCGGAATATTTCCCTGTTCATGAAAAACCGTATTCCGCTTCCCCTGGTTTTCTGTTTTTGCATTAGCGGCCTTTTTCAAGCGGTTGAAGCGGATATGCCTGGAAAGAACATGGAATTGTGCCAAAGCTGGAGATGTCCCGCTTCTCCGGCTTTTCTCTTTGCCTGCAAGAATAAATATTAATCATGCATAACTATATTAAAATAAATATATTATATATAAATTGATTTTTTCTATTTTCGAATATGATTTCTTGTCGTTCTCAGCAGCCTTTCCCTTCTTTTCTTGATTTGAAACTGTGAATTTCATGAAAACGCCGGATTTGGTTTTATCAGTATATAGTAATTTGATTATTAATGTTTTTGATTAATCTGATTTTCACAGGCGGTCCGGCAATCAAATGTCAGAAAGAAGTCCTGAAAACCAGTAAACTTTAATTTTCTTATTCTACAGAGAAAGACAAAAAAAGTACTCCCTGCTGAACGGAGATTATTCATATAAAGTATTTTTTGCAAAGAGATTGCAAAATCTGCGCGGATTTCAAATTCGCAGGCAATACAAATTATATAATTTTTACTCCAGTTCAGCTACTTGTACTTGATATAGAAAAATTTGGATGAGTAAAATTTGCAGAAGGCAGTATGATGAAGAATATATAAAATATTTATAATAAAATATTTTTTGTGAATTTTTAAGCTGTCATGTAAAGGACGAATTTGAAATCCGGTAATCTAGGCCCAGAAATTGGTTTGCCTATGTATAAGTTTTTTGGAAAACGCGTATTGGATGTAGTTATTTCATTATGTGCATTTATACTTATTTTTCCTGTTCTGGCGATTATTTCCATAATTCTTGTGATTAATACAGGAAGGTCTCCGTTTTTTTTACAAGTGCGTGTAGGATATCGTGGAAAATTATTCAGGATTTTTAAATTCAAAACAATGACAGATGCCCGCAATTCGGAAGGGCACTTGCTTCCGGATGATCGGAGGTCTTTTCCGTTGGGGACTTTTTTACGTCACTATTCCCTGGATGAACTGCCCCAGTTGATCAATATCATCAAGGGTGACATGTCCCTTGTAGGTCCCCGGCCATGGATTCCGGAGCAGTTGGCTGTTTTCCCCGAACGCTACCGCACGGAACGCTGCTCCGTCCGCCCCGGATTGACCGGAATGGCCCAAGTGTACGGGAGAAACGGTATTCCGTTCTACAGGCGGTTGTGCTGCGACCTTGTTTATACCCGGAATGTATTTCTGTTCACGGATATCAGGATCGTTTTCCAAACCATTGTCCGGATCATAACCCGCAAGGATGTCCAGCAGTGCAGGGACGCTTTCCGGAATACCACGGGCAGTATTCTGATCAAAAACGATCTTTCCGTGCCGGTGGTGTTTCCGTTCGGGCAGGAGGAGTCCTGACTTGTTCTCATCCAGTTGTATGAAATCACACACCATCATACCTACCTAGCGACCATGAATATTCGCACACTTTTTTCTTCCGGAATTTTCCGGCTGACTTCTCTGGCTGTCTGTATCCTGCTGCTGGCCTCCTGAAAAAAATAAGTTGCCTTTCCTCCCCCCCGCGCGTGGGCGGCAATAGCGTGGATGAACCATGGCGGCGCCATCTCCACGGAAATCCCGCACACCCTGCCTTGCTGGATTCCCGGTATTCTGGGACTGGGCTCCCTGTGTGTTCTGCTGACGGAAAATACGTTCTTTCGTAAAATCGCTCAGGCATGCGCCCCCCTCTTCTTCTTCATTTATGCCATTCATTGCCTGATCCTGCCCTACTTGATGCCGCTCCTGTTAAAAATCCTTCCTGGGGGAATCCCTTCTGCCATGGTTGCGACGGTTCTGATATTTGCAGGAGCATTCTTTCTTCATCAATGGGTGGTCCGGCATTACCCCGGCTGGGAATACCTGATCTTTGCCCAAAAGCGGAAAAATCCGGCGGTCACGGGAAGAAAAAGGAGAAATTTGCCGCCGACACCCTCCGCTCCGCCTCCATTAATGAATTCCGTCTTTAGTGGGATTCTATTTTTTCTGTGCCTTCTGATCAGGAAAATGGGAACCTGCATGCTTGAGAGACATAATCTTTTCAGATGAGCCTGAGCCTCTGCTGATGCTCCTTTTCCAATTTCTCCTCCACCGCTCTCAATATCCATTCTTCTATGGACAAAGCCTTTCTTGGCGGCCATATTTCTGGGCAACAACGGTTTCATCCAGTCCCGACGTTTCACGCAGGATGATATTTTTCAGGAACGGGTAGAAACTTTCAACGAAGTGGGCAACACGCGTTGCCGTCTTATTCGATGAACGGAAAGATGGGTGCGGCTGGACCAAGCCATCAGCTCACCTGTAGAGGGAGGGAAATCATTCCTGGAATCCAGGGATGCGATTGCTGACCGTAGAAGCAGCACCGTCCGGAAGGGCGCGGGTTTTTCACCAGCCAGAATTTTTGGAGTTCACGATGGTGGACGGGATGGCAGTGGCGTTTTTCAACCGCTTCACGACAAGCAATAACAAAGAATAACAAGCATGAATAAAATTACTTCTATCAATGGAATTCTCCTGACTCCTCTGGATGAATGGAGTGAGCATGTGGAGAAATAGCACATGTTACAGAGGAAGAGCGCAGTACGTGGAACGCGAAGGTGGATGCTTCCGCTCTTTCTGCAAAAGCAGACGCGTCTTCCTTTAATGCACACAAAGAAGATGCAGCAGCCCACATAACGGCTAAAGAACGTGAAACGTGGAACGGCAAGCAGGACAAACTGACAGATGAAGCGGGCAACATGACGCTGGATGGCGATTTGTCGGTGGCCAGTACCATCAACGCCAACGGAGGCATTAATATTCCGCTGGCCGCATCACCTAATACTCCGGCGAGTGCCGTCAACCGCCTGTGCTCGCTGGGGATGGCCGCTGTGACTGATGCGTTTTCCACGCAGAGCTTTCTTTCTGCGTTCACGCTTTACGGCAATTCCGTTGCCGTTGAACAGACGGTGCCGGGGTGGTGTTGGATGCTGCGAAAAACGGCCGCTGCAAATGGTACAATTCAAGTCAATTTGATAAGTCCTTTCCTGGGAGTGTGTAATTATTCCGGTTGGCGGGGATTTGTGTTGCCTATTGCTTTGGGCAATAACGGCAGCAGGAATGCCCGCAAATTGACCTTTTTTGTCGGTACTACGGACAATCTGACCAAAAAGACGGCAGAGGATCTGGATATGTTTACTTTGTCTCCGGCGGCTGGGAATACCGGTACTTTTGTGCGTTTCATCGACGTGACGTTTTACCAGATCAATGACAGCACCACTACTCCTGCGGGTTATCCTGTCCGGGTGCGTGAGTTGCTGTACAATAAGTCAGAGGCGAAGTGGGTCGTGTATGAAACAAATTCGGTCATCCCGTCTTTCAATACCGCTCCGTCCTGTAATATGTTTTTGTCTTACCAGCAATCAGATACATCATCGTCCATTCCTGCGGGGCTGTGGATAGGCAGTAATGGCTATGATGCGCGAAGGTTGTTGAGAATTGCCGATTTGCATGCCGTGACAGATTCATTTAACTGGATGGGCGTTAACTCTCTGTATTGGGATTGTGAGGGTTACAATTCGCATAGTTATGTCGGAGCCATGCACCAGATGACGGCTCCGGGATACAATCAGCAAAACGGAGCTTATCATGCCTTTACGTCGTTGGAAACCCGCTTAATTCAGTCAACTTCCACTTATGATTTTACGCCTTATGAATAGTTCAGAGATACAGATTCAGTTTCCACGGCCCGGCGAATAGGAGCAATTCACCCTGGCGGCCATCTATTGAGGATGCGCACGGCTACATGCTTGCCTACCTCTACATGGCGGCGGAGATACCAGCTAATAACGCCCCAGTTCAGGAAACAGCCCACTGAAGTCCTCTCCCGCCCATCACAGGGGAGGGCTTCTTCATGCCTGCAAGACACACCTCCGACTGCAAGACATTGTTTCCAAAACGAATTTCAATGTCTTGCAGTTTGTCTTGCAGTTTTATAAAAACAAAAACCGCAAGCGTTATTTTTCAAACGCTTGCGGTTGTTTTGAAATGGTGGAGGCGACGGGAGTCGAACCCGTGTCCTGAAGGCCGTTGATACCGGCATCTCCATGTTCAGACGCATGTTGCTGCTTTCACGGCTGCTTCGTCATGCGCCAACTAGGCAGGCTCGCTAGTTGCCTGTGGAAGTCTCGTGCGTTGCGCGGCAACCCCGCATTGCACCAGCCTGCTAAATCTTCGTCGTTCCCTCTAGCAGGCGTTGAGGTTCTGACGCGGCTGAACTAATTAGGCAGCCAGAGCAAGGTCGTTAGACTCTGCATTTATTTTTTTAATCGGCTTTTTAGAAGGCCAGCCGATTAACCTTCACATGCAGCCAGCACCGCAGACTTCCAGTCGAAACCATGGCGCCCCCATATGTATTGCCGGTATAGACAAAAAATCCTGCCGTAATGTTCAGGCAGGAATCATGCTTTACCGGATGTGATGCAAGTGGCACGCCCGTAGGGATTCGAACCCCAAACCTTCTGATCCGTAGTCAGACGCTCTATCCAATTGAGCTACGGGCGCTTTGACTTGCGTCGTGTACCGCATAAGCGGTGAAGAAAATATAGATTTTTCTTCGGGAAAGTCAAGATGTTTGTGATGTAATTTGATAAAATAATCAGCATTTTCTTTTTCCGATGGACGGAATCTTCTCGTACCGAGCGGCTGGCATTCCGTCCTGATCATGGGGAAAGGCGTTGCGCGGCAGCGTGTCCTGTGGCACACTATGTGGAGAAGATGAGTGGGTTCAAGCTGATCAGATCGCCCATGGAGGCATTGAAGGAACACTTCGGGTTTTCCGGGCTGAGGGAAGGGCAGGACCGCGTGGTGGCTGCCATCATGGAGGGCCGCAACGTTCTGGTGGTAATGCCTACCGGGGGCGGCAAGTCCCTGTGCTACCAACTTCCCGCTTTGTGCCGGGAAGGCGTGTGCCTGGTGGTTAGTCCGCTGATTGCCCTGATGAAGGACCAGGTGGATGCCCTTGTTGCCAAAGGCATTCCCGCGACCATGATCAACAGTTCCCTGAGTTTTCCGGAGCAGAAGGAACGCCTGTCCGGCATGAAGGAAGGAAGCTACAAGCTGGTGTACGTAGCTCCGGAACGCTTTGGCCACGAGGGATTCATGAGAGCCCTGGCGGGAGTGGACGTGAACATGGTTGCCGTGGATGAGGCTCATTGCCTGAGCCAGTGGGGGCATGATTTCCGTCCGGATTATTTGAAGCTTGGCCGCGCTATTGAGGCCATGGGGCGTCCACAGGTTGCAGCCCTGACGGCCACGGCTACGCCCAGAGTGCGGGACGATATTCTGGAGCATCTGCATCTGGATGATCCTGTAACCATTGTACGCGGTTTTGCCAGGGAGAATCTGCATTTCCGGATTACTGCGTGCGATACGCACAAGGAGAAGTACAAGAGGCTGTACGATCTTGTAAAACGCAACAAGACGGGCATTATTTATTGTTCCACCCGCAAGAAGGTGGAACAGGTGTACGAGGCGCTTTCCGATCTGGGCCTGAGCGTCACGGCTTACCATGCCGGCATGACGGACGCCCAGCGGGAGGAGGCCCAGAACGCCTTCATGAACCGTCAGGCGGACATTGTCATTGCCACGAATGCCTTCGGCATGGGGATCGACCGTGCGGATGTCAGGTTTGTGGCCCATTTTGAGATTCCCGGCAGTGTGGAAGCTTTTTACCAAGAAGCCGGGCGCGCCGGGCGAGACGGACAGGACGCATATTGCGAGCTTTTATTCAACCATGCTGATTTGAGGACGCAGGAGTTTTTCATTGAGGGAGTCAATCCCGGTGTGCCTCTTATTGTGGAGCTGTATGAATTGCTGCGGAAGCATTGCGGCGCGGAATCCCACGACGTGTCCTGGACTTTGGAGGAAATGGCGGAACGCCTCAAATGCCGGAATGCCATGCAGGTGGGAGCGGCCCTGTCCGTCCTGATGCGCAACGGAGCGATCAGCCGCCATGATGTTCCGGGACAGCGGGTGAAGCTGACCAGGGTGGCGGATCCGTCCATGAGCGGCTTGAAAATTCCTCTGGATGAACGGGCCATCCGGGAGAAGGAGGTGCGCGACCGCGAGAAGCTGAAGGCCATGACGGAGTTTGCCTATTCGTCCGGATGCCGCCAACAGTGGATTCTGAATTACTTCGGCGAGGAAGGGGCCGTTCCGTGCGGCCGCTGTGACCAGTGCATGGCGCTGGGTGTGGAGGAAGGCCAGGTGATAGGGGAGGAGGAAACCAGAATTGTGCGGCAGGCATTAAGCGGCATCGCACGCGCTTCCGTCCGCTTGGCGGACGGTTCCTGGCAGGGCCGCTGGGGCAGAACGAAAGTCATCCAGATGCTCAAGGGGTCCAAGTCCCAGGATTTATTGAAGACATCTCTGGTCCGGTTGAGTACGTACGGCATTCTTTCATCCTGGAGTGAGGACGATATACGCCAATTGTTCCGCGCCATGCAGATGGCGGGCCTCACTAAAATGAGCGGGGAAGCGGACCGTCCCCTGATTGCCCTGAGCCCGAAGGGGAACGAGGTAATGATGGGCAGGCAGGCGGTTTCCATGATCTGGCCTTTCGCCCGCAAAAGTGCGGTCCCGGACCGCCGGGGGCAGACCAGAGTCCGTGCCACCGGGGATTTGGCTGCCCTGGGAGAGTTTGACGAAGATTTATTCATGAAATTGAAAGAACTGCGGAATGAGCTGGCCCGGGAAGCAGGGGTGCCCGCTTATGCGGTTTTCCACAATTCCACGCTGGAAGCCATGGCCCGGCTGAAACCGACTACGCGCCGGGGGGCCATGAACATACACGGCATCGGGGAGCGGAAGGCCGCACGTTATCTGGATGATTTTCTGGAGATGATCGCCGAACATTGCGGCGTGTAGGAGGCCGGTCTTTCCGTCTTGCGCTCTCCTCCCGATCTCTCAGAAAAGGAAATACTTCCATTTTCATCCATTGTATAGCAACTGAATGTTACAACGGAGTTACATTTGCCTGCGGAGGGTGGTTGAAGGTTGATTTTCTGAAAACGGGCTGTTTAGTCTGTATTCATGAAAACAGACAATGATACCATGACTGGTGCGGGGCGTCTGGTTCTGGCCGCCGGGGCCGGACTGCTTCCATTCTTCCTGTTTGGAACTTGCGGATGGGCTTCCATGCTTGACGCTACCTCTGGAGAACCTTCCCTGCCAAGTGTAAAGATGGTTCCTAAAAAGCTGGCCCTGTTCAAAAACGGGTACGGCACGGTGACGCTGGAAGGGAAGACGGCGGAAGGCTCCTCCATGGAGCTGGCCGGGCTTCCCACTCCTTCCTACGGCTCATTCTGGCTTTCCACAGAGCAGGGCGTTTCCGTCCGGGAATTGATCAGCAGCAAGGTGAAGGAAATCATCCCCAAGCCGGAATACGGCAGGAATGAATTGCTTGCCGCCAATGCCGGAAAGCTGATCAAGATCACAACCACAGAAGGAGGAATGATTGTAGGAAGAATGGTGAAGCCAGTGAACAACAAGGTCCGGGAATCCAATCGTCCCAATTTGATGGGCTCCCTTTCTTCTCCTGTGGAAGACGGCCGGGACATGAACAGGTCTTTCTTTGCGATGGCGGGAAGCCTCCTGATGCAGACGGAGACTGGACATGTGATGCTTCAGGAAGCCGCGGTTCAACAGGTCGAGTTTCTGGAAAAGGATATTTCCTTTCCCTCTTGGACGACGGACAGAACGCGGTTGGTGATGAACCTTGAAAAACCGGCTCCGGGAAAAACGGTAACCGTGAGCAGCCTGTCTTCCGGGATCAGCTGGCTGCCCACCTACCGGGTAGAGCTGGGTGCGGAAGGACATGCACAATTGCAGTGTAAGGCGACGATCATGAATGAACTGATGGATTTGGAGAAGGTGGATATGGAGCTTATTTCCGGCTTCCCTCGCCTGGCAATGCCCGGGCTGCCTTCTCCCATCTCCATGAAGCAGAACATGAGCGCCTTGTTTGCCGCCCTGGGGTCCGAAAAACCTGGAACGGAATACGCCCGGTCCCTCATGGGCAACTACATGAGCCAGGCCCGTACTCCGCAGCCCATATTCACCATGGAGAAGGCCACGGCCATTGATCCGGGAACCGTCAAACAGGCGGAGGATTTGTTCTTCTACTCCATCCCGGATTTTTCCTGCAACTACCGGGAGACGGTGACCAGGAACCTGTTTGGCGGCGATGTTCCCTACCGCCACATTTATACGTGGGACATTCCCAACCAGAAGGGCCTGTCGGAATGGGACCAGAACCGAGACCGCGGGGCGGCGGCTTCCCCGCTGGACGTCTGGCACTGCATCCAGTTGACGAATGCCCTGAATCTGCCCTGGTCCACGGGAATGGTGGAATTCGTTTCCCAGGGCAGGCTTGCCGGGCAGAGCACGCTCACCTTCACCAATCCGGGAGAACGTGTCCTGGTTAGGCTGAATAAATCCATGGAAACCATGGTTCATGTTTCGGAAGAAACGCTTTCTTCCGAGCCAGTGCAGGTGAGAGGCTCCAGCTACCGGAAATACACCATAAAGGGAACTCTGACCATGAAGAATGTTTCCGGCAGGAACATGGAATTCCAGGTAAACAAGGACATTATCGGGACTCCGGAAACTGTTTTGAGAGAAGGAGAAATGTCCAGCCTTCCCAACTGGAACCGTTCCCTGAATCCTAACGGAAAATTCCAGTGGAAACTCACGCTGAAGCCGGATGAGAAAAAGGAACTGGAGTATCAATATACTTATCTTGATTAATTCCTGCCCGTATATTTATGTATTGACATCATTTGGAGTAGTGTGTACCTTCTCCCCCACACATTACCCAGACGGAGCGGTGGCTGAGAGGCTGAAAGCACTCCTTTGCTAAAGGAACGTACTGGCAAAACCGGTACCGAGGGTTCGAATCCCTCCCGCTCCGCCAAAACACTCATTTTTTAAGAGTCTGCACTTCAACGGTGCAGGCTCTTTTTTCTTTGTAAATCAGGGGATTAGCTGTTGGCAGGAATGGTGGGTGAGAGGTATGCGGAAATGGAGAGGAAGATTGCCATGCTTTCCAAGGCATGAAGGAGAAGATGTCCGACTACCGCGATTCCTTTAAATGAAAGCAATTCCCCAAAAAGCCGGATAAGAATATTTTCATTACCTCTTTCAGACTTCCGCAAGAGCGGCAATTCCGACCTTCTGGGCGGCGAACCCGCAGCGTCGGCCACCTGGTAGAAGGTGCGCTTGCGGACAAAACCATCCATTACTGCCTCCCTGCAATGATACTCATCTCTGCCGCCAGAAGGACGACAATGGCGGAATTGATGGACAAGGCACTTGACGCGGGCATCGCCGTTTTGGCCACCCCGTGTATTTTGCTGTGCGTCCAGATGAAGGCGTTCATTGACCATAACGGTTTTCCCGCGGGACGACATGAAAGAAACGCAGAGATGCTGGATTTATTCCGTGAAGAAATAATATCTACCTGAACATCCGGGCGGAAGCCAGGGCCGTGGATGAAGCTTACCGGAACGGGGCCGAAATCCGGCATGTCATTGACATGAAAACCTTGAGGTGGAAGTTAGCGCGAATTTTACGGCACCTCCGTATGCCTGCCGTGCCGGAGGTTCCGGTGCACTTTTGTCCGCGTGTCATGCTTTTCCCGGGCCGGAAGAATTCATGAAGGGGAAAAATGAAGGGTGATTTTGATGGTTCTCCTTGTTCTCCATTTATTTCATGACAGTATAATAAACTGAATATAATTTTTTTATAACTTTTCTTAAGAAGAATGAAAAAATATTTTGCATGATAGTTACTGTAACCATTAACGTGGAATAAAGGAAACAGAAGACGCAAAAGATGTCTTGAGACATTTTTCCTTTCCACGGAAAAGGGAAGGAACGGGATTTCATCCCGCCGAGGAAAACATTTCATAAAACCTTATCGCCATGAGTAAAAGAACGATTAGAAACACTTCCTACGAGGGGGAGCGCCCCCTCTTCTCCTCCCGCCATTTGAGGCTTGAAAACGTCACGATTCTTCCCGGAGAGTCCGCCCTGAAAGAATGTTCCGGCGTGGAAGCCGTGCAGTGCGAGTTCAACGGAAAGTACCCTTTCTGGCATAACGACGGCTTCCTGATTGAACACTGCCTGTTCAGGGAAGGGGCCCGCGCCGCCATCTGGTATTCCCGCAACCTGCACATGAAGGATACCCGTGTGGAAGCCCCCAAGATGTTCCGCGACATGGAAGGAATGGTATTGGGAAACGTGGTCCTGACGGATGCGCAGGAATGCTGCTGGCATTGCCGGAACGCGGATCTGCGGCACGTGGAGGCGGACAGGGGGGACTACTTCTTCATGCACGGGGCGGACATCCGCATAGACGGCTTCCGGCTGAACGGGAATTACTCCTTCCAGTATTGCAGGAACGTGGTCATCCGCCATGCGGAGATTCATTCCAAGGACGCCTTCTGGAACACGGAAAACGTCATCGTGTATGATTCCGTGCTGGACGGGGAGTACCTGGGCTGGCACTCCAAAAACCTGCGGCTGGTCAACTGCCGGATTTCCGGGACCCAGCCCCTCTGTTATGCGGAAAACCTGGTTCTGGAGAACTGCACGTTTGCGGAGGACGCGGACTTGTGCTTTGAATATTCCTCTGTCCAGGCCGGCATCAAGGGAGTTGTCCCCAGCGTCAGGAACCCGCTCAGCGGCCGCATTGTGGCGGACGGATACGGGGAAATACTCCTGGACGCCCACTGCAAGGCTCCGGGGAACTGCTCCATTGAAACGAGAAACGTCCAGCCGGGGGAGGCCGCATGAAGTACGATTTTGATACCGTCATACCGCGCCGGGGCACAAATTCCTACAAGTGGGATTCCGTTCCTCAGGCGGATATCCTGCCCATGTGGGTGGCGGATATGGACTTCCGCACGGCTCCCCCCGTCACGGAGGCGCTGCAGAGAAGGGCCGCCCACGGCATTTTCGGCTACACACGGGTTCCCTCCGCCTATTACGAGGCGGTCACGAACTGGTTTGAACGCCGCCACGGCTGGAAGATCAATCCGGACTGGATTATCTACACGACCGGGGTGGTTCCCGCCCTTTCCGCCATCATCAAGGCTCTGGCGGATCCGGGGGACAAGGTGCTCGTCCAGACGCCGGTGTACAATTGCTTCTTCTCCTCCATCCGCAATGACGGATGCGCGGCGGAATACAATCATCTGCGGTACGCGGACGGAGTTTACACGGTTGACTTTGAAGACCTGGAGCGCAAGGCGGCCGATCCTTCCGTGAAGCTCATGCTTCTGTGCAATCCCCACAATCCGGCGGGGCGCGTATGGTCGCGGGAGGAACTGGAGAAGATCGCGGACATTTGCCTGAGAAACGGTGTTTTTGTCGTGGCGGATGAAATCCACTGCGAGCTGGTTTATCCGGGCCACCGCTACACGCCTTTCGCCTCCCTTTCGGAGGAGGCCCTTCTCCATTCCGTCACCTGCATTTCTCCCAGCAAGGCGTTCAACCTGGCCGGGATTCAGATAGCCAACATCGTCGCGGCGGATGAAGAAGTGCGGAAAAAGATAGACAGGGCCATCAACGTCAATGAAGTGTGCGACGTCAACTCCTTCGCCGTGGACGCCCTGGTCGCGGCATACGGGGAGGGGGAGGAGTGGCTGGAGGAATTGAAGCGTTACCTGTACGGAAATTACGAGGCGGTCCGGGAGTTTTTCCGGGAGCGCCTGCCGCAGTTCCATGTCCTGCCGCTGGAAGGGACGTACCTGGTCTGGATAGATTGTTCCGTGCTGGGCATCCCTTCCGAAGAAGTTGTCGGAAGGCTGATGGAAGAAGGCCGTGTCATGGTCAACGGAGGGGAAATGTACGGAGAAACGGAGGGATGCTTCATCCGCCTCAACATTGCCTGCCCCAGGGAATTGCTGCTCCGGGGACTGGAAGGAATTTTCAAAATCTTCGGAGATGCTGAACGCGGAGGCGGCGCCATGCGCTCCTAAAGACAGGAAGGGAAAAATCATCAACAACCATTAGAAATTCATCATGAAAGATACGGTAACGAGAAGGTCATGGCTCAAATCCTCCGGCGCGGCGCTGGCCTCCCTGGCGGCGGCCGGCATTCTGCCGGAATACGCCCACGGAAGCTCCACGCCGGGCAAGGCGTCAAAAGTCCTGATGACCAAAAAGATCACCCCGGAAAGCCTCGTGAAGATTTACGAGGCCCTGGGACGTCCGGCTTCCGGAAAGGTAGCCGTCAAAATCAGCACGGGAGAACCCGGAGGGCACAACTTTCTCCAGCCCTCCCTCATCGGGGACCTGGTGCGCAAGGTAAACGGCACCATCGTGGAGTGCAACACGGCCTACGGCGGCAAACGCTCCAGCACGGAGGCCCACATGCAGGCCGCCAAAGACCACGGATTCCTTGACATTGCCAGGGTGGACATCATGGATGCCGAAGGAGAATTCCATATTCCGGTAAAAGACAGGAAGCACCTCCAGTACGACATTGTAGGGGATCATCTGAAAAACTATGATTTCATGATCAACCTGGCCCATTTCAAGGGGCATGCGATGGGCGGCTTCGGCGGCGTTCTGAAAAACCAGTCCATTGGCGTGGCTTCCGCCGCCGGCAAGGCGTACATCCATTCGGCCGGGAAAACGCAGGATGTCTCCAAAGTATGGGACAATCTGGGTGAACAGGACGCCTTTCTGGAATCCATGGCCGCGTCCGCCCAGGCGGTCGCGGACTACTTCGGGGACAGGATACTTTACATCAATGTCATGAACAATCTGTCCATCGACTGTGACTGCGACGCCCACCCCCATGACCCGGAAATGAAGGACATTGGCATTCTGGCGTCGCTTGATCCGGTTGCCCTGGACCAGGCGTGCCTGGATCTGGTGCATGCCGTCCAGCCGTCGGAAGGCAACAACAGCAAACCCCTGATTGAGCGCATTAAAAGCCGCAACGGCCAGCATACGGTGGACCATGCCGAGAGGATAGGCCTGGGCACCAGGAAGTACGAGCTGAAGGAGCTGGAACCACAGCAGACCGTTTAACGGGAGATGTTCCTTTTAAAGACGGATATCCTTATCATTAAAATAGTCGACAGGAGGTTAATCATAGGGAATGAACATTGAAAATAACATAACACGACGAAGGCATTCAAGAAGATGGGCACGGTAGCCGCAGGCATGGGGCTGAATATCGCGGATGTGCGGAGCGAATTCTGCATGGGAATGCACATTATCTGATATTCTGAAACCAGCTTTGCCAAGACTCGTGCAAAAGCTGCCATAGAAGGTAAAATTGACAAGTCATCGTTTTACAAAAATATGAAAAGATATCTTTTTATCCCTTTATTGATGTTGATTACATCATTCCAATTATCAGCCCAAACGAAGCCGGCAGTCTCGGCAGACGGCATGTTAATTCGAATTTCTGAAATCGAAGTACATCCCCAGTATTTGAAGGAATATCTGGAATACGCCTCTACGGTAGGGGCTGCATCGGTCAAAGAGGAATCGGGAGTTATTTGCATTTATCCGATGCAGATGAAGCGGGATTCAACACAAATCCGCATCCTCGAAATCTATGCTTCGCCCGAAGCCTACCGACATCATATTCAGACAGCCCACTTCCAGAAGTATAAGACGGAAACGCTACACATGGTGAAGAGGCTCGACTTAGTGGATATGCATGCCGTTGATTCGGCAGGCATGCCTGAGATATTTCTGAAAATGAACACGAACAAATAAGAAGAATATGGAAAAGAATCGTGGAGAATTTCCCCATATGATGGACGACGCCACTCATGAACCCGCGTTGCAGAGATTGCAACACAAGGATTTATTTTGATTTATCAAAACAATGCAAAAAAAATAGTTATGGAAGAAGTTACATTAAATAACGGAGTAGCCATGCCCGTTCTGGGCTTTGGCGTTTATCAGATACCGGACGCCGCCGAATGCGAACGCTGCGTGCTGGACGCGATTGAGGTCGGCTACCGCTCCATTGACACGGCGCAGGCCTACCGCAATGAGGAAGCGGTAGGCCGCGCGGCGGAAAAGAGCGGCATACCCCGCGGAGAACTGTTCATCACCACCAAGATATGGATTTCCAATGGCGGTTATGAGAAGGCGAAGGCTTCCATTGAGGAATCCCTGAACAAGCTTCGCACGGATTACCTGGATCTGCTGCTCATCCACCAGCCCTTCAACGACTATTACGGAACCTACCGGGCCATGGAGGAGGCATACCGCGCCGGGAAAATCCGCGCCCTCGGCGTGAGCAACTTCTATCCGGCCCGCTTTATCGACCTGGCGGAATTCTGCGAAGTCAAGCCAGCCGTCAATCAGATGGAGACGCATGTCTTCCATCAGCAGGCCAACACCCGGGAGGTTATGAAGAAGTACGGCACCCGCCTGGAATCCTGGGGGCCTTTTGCCGAAGGACGCAACGGCTTTTTCAGCAATGAAGTGCTGAAAGCCGTCGGCGCGCAGTATGGCAAGACGGCGGCCCAGGTCGCCCTCCGCTTCCTGGTCCAGCAAGGCATCATTGCCATTCCCAAATCCACCCACCGGGAGAGAATGGTGGAGAATTTCAACATCTTTGACTTTGAACTCTCCCCGCAGGATATGGAAGCCATCGCCGGGCTGGACGGCGGGGAAAGCCTCTTCTTTTCCCATGAAGACCCCGCAACGGTGGAATTCCTGATCAATTACGGGAAATAAAAGAATGAGGGCATTCCGGCAGGGAAGAGGAACGGTCCGGACAAAAAGGCCCATCCACGTGGGAGGCATGAAAAGCTCTCCGGGAATTCCCGCACCTGAAGGCGCAGAAACCTTCACGAGTCCCTGTGCCGCTTCCCGTTCTTGCGAGGTGCGGCGGAATGCAGTAACATGAATGGAACAAACGCATGATCTTGATTTTTGAAGCATTGCTTGCGGGCTACATTTTCTGGCGGGCCATTCTGCCGCTGCGCCTGCATTGGGGATGGAGGGCGGCGCTTTCGGCGTTGCTGGCCGTGGCGGCGTTCAAATTCCACCTTCTGCACCTTTTCGGCGGCCCCATGTTTTTTTCCCCGGTTCTGCCGGAGTGGCTGCTGCTCGCCGCCGCGTGGCTGTTTTCCGTCCTGTTCCTGTTCTTCTTCCTGCTGTTGGCCGCCGACATCGTGGTCGGACTGTACCGCCTGATGCTGTTCTTCCTCCGGAAGAAAAGGACGGCGCGCCGCCGCATCATCGTCAACAGGGTAAACCTGGCCCTGCTGGTTCTTTCCGCCGTACTCGCAACCGTGGGCGTCATCGACGGGACCAGCGTGCCGGGAGTGCGGGTAGAAACGATTACAGTCGGCCATCTGCCGGAAGAGGTGGACGGCATGACGATTGCGCTGCTGGCGGACCTGCACGCGGACGGCATCACGCGCGCCGACCGCATCCGCAGGATCGTGCAGCGCACGAACTCGCTGAATCCCGACCTTGTCGTGATTGCCGGGGACTTCGTGGACGGCACGGTTCCTGTGCACGGAGAGGACCTGCGGCCTCTTGCGGACCTGAAAGCCAGATACGGCGTGTTCGGCGTTCCGGGCAATCACGAATATTACTCCGGCTATGAGGAATGGATGGAATTTTTTCCGACGCTCGGCATCCGGATGCTTCCCAACGAACATGTCCTGACGGGCGGCGGAAACGTCATTCTGGCGGGAGTGACGGACCCCGTGGCCGGGATGACGGGCAGGGAAGAGCCGGACATCAACAAGGCGCTGGAAGGAGCGCCGCCGGGGAAGGTCCGGATTCTCGCCTCCCACCAGCCGCGCCTTGCCCGTGAGGCGGCGCGGCACGGGGTGGACCTCCAGCTCTCCGGCCATACGCACGGCGGCATGATCACCGGAATTGACCGGCTGGTGGCGCGTTTCAATGACGGCTTCGTTTCCGGGCCGTACCAGGTGGGCTCCATGAAGCTGTACGTTTCCAACGGAGCGGGGATATGGAACGGTTTTCCGGTCCGCATCGGCGTTCCCGCGGAAATCGTCCTGATCCGCCTGAAGAGGGAATGAAAGGCAGCCACGGCTACGTGCAAGCCGGGAGTTTTTTATTCCGGGAGGGCGGTGAAAGCCCCGGGAACAGCCTGTTCAGGAGTGCCGGGGCTTATGCCCCGCCGTCCGGCACGGAGCATCTGATTTCATAATGCGGGTGTGAAAAATAGTAATGGTCCGGGAACAGCTCCGTTTCCATCACAATCCGGTCGTATTCCCGGCTGAACAGGTCCGGGAACAGGAAGGCGGCCTGTTCAATGTCGCTGTGGTCCGTTTTCATGCAGACGCAGGAGAGTTCCGGCAGATGAATGATTTCCTCCGGAAGTGGCTCGCGGAACTGCTCCATGTCCACCTCAATGTAAAGGAAGCGTTCCGTGACGCCGCTACGGCTCATCATCAGGATGCCCGCTTCCGATCCTGTTTTCAGTCCGCGGCGGCTGATGTCCTCCAGCGCGCGGTTGAATTTCAGATGGTATTCCGTGCTGCGCTGCCTTCCGCGGTAGGGAAGGGCCCAGCAGTATTTTTCCGGGATTGCCAGCTTGATGGGGCCGTTGTGGAACCGGTAGTTCTCCGCGTGGCGGATGTGTTTCTGCATCTCGTCCAGGATGTGCAGCTTGGTATTGATGGCGCGGATCTTTTCATCCGCCAGCATGGACCCGTACGCGATGAGCTTGCCGTAGCGGATGCTCTTCTTGTCTTCCGTCAGGAATTCCGTAAACCGGTTCAGCGGAATATCCAGCTCCACGCATAACTGGATGGCCTCCACGAGCTGGATTTGGGAGAAATCGTAATAGCGGTACCCTGTTTCCCTGTCCACATGGGCCGGCGGCAGAATACCTATTTTGTCGTAGTAACGGAGGGATTTGATGTGGACCCCGGTTTGTTTGGAGATGTTTCCGATGGTCAGCAAATGTTTTTTGTCCATGTATGGCAGAAATAGTTTAAAAGGGGGAGAAAGTACCCGGCATGAATTTTATGGAGAAATATAATAAATTATTAAACAGTAGTTTATATAATTCCTTAGTTACCGTTTTTATAAAGATTAGGCTTCAAAATACCTTCCTGCGCAAAGGGAAAATTTTGCATTGCGGAATTTCGTGTTGACCCTCCTATTATGGGAGGGTTTATAGCATAGACCTCACTGCATGATCCATGGAAAAAGAGTGCATGACAAGTATCCTTTTCCCGGCATGTTCAACCTTGTTTGCCAAATGAAATCCCAATTTATTTTCTCTTTATTTCTTGCCGCGGGGCCGCTCCTCTCTTCCTGCCGGGACGACGGAAGCGCGCAGGACCCCATGATGATGCCGGAACCTGAAGTGACGGTGACGACAGTGCGCGGGGAGGAAATCCCCGTCACCTCCAATCTGCCCGGCCGCATGGAGGCCTTCCTTCAGGCGGAGGTGCGCGCACGCGTCACCGGCATCATTCAGGAACGCTTTTACCAGGAAGGGCAGAACGTCAAACAGGGCGACCTGCTGTTCAAGATTGAACCGGAGCCGCTTCAGGCGGCGCTGGACGAGTGCAAGGCCGCCCTTGACCGCGCGCAGGCCGTACTGACGGACGCGCAGGACAAGGCCAAAAGGTATTCCGCCCTGGTTTCCAAGGGGGCCGTGAGCGGCCGGGAGCACACGCAGTCCGTGGCGGAGGAAGCCCGCGCCCGTGCGGAATACGCCGCGGCGAAGGCCGCCCTGGAACGGGCCCGGCTGGACCTGGAATACACCAATGTGACGGCCCCCATTTCCGGGCGCGTGCGCCGCGCCCTGGTCACCAAGGGGGCGCTGGTGGACCAGAACGGGTTCACCCACCTGACCACGGTGGAACAGATAGACCCCATCTACGTCCGTTTCAGTTCCCCCGCCTCCCAGCGCAGCAGGCTCCGCAGGGCCATTCTTTCCGGCCTGTGGAAGGAAATACCGCTGGAAGAAATCAAGGTCCGGCTGCTGCTCCCCAACGGAGAGGAATACCCGCATAAGGGCCATTTCTTCTTCTCGGACATGGCGGTGGACCCCGGCACGGACACCATTGAAATGAGAGCGCAGTTCCCCAACCCGGACCACGAACTGCTTCCCGGAAGCTACGTGCGCGTGGTCTTTGACAAGGCCGTCCGCAACCATGTCTTTTCCGTGCCGCGGGATTCCGTGATGCGCACGGCGCAGGGCGCCTCCGTCCTAGTCGTCGGGAAGGACGGCATTCTGGAAAGCCGCCCGGTGACAACGGAAACCATGAATGAAAAGAGATGGCTGGTCACCTCCGGCCTGAAGGACGGGGACAGGGTGGTCACCAGCAAGACAATGTTCCTCCGGCCCGGAATGAAAGTGAGCGTGAAGGAAGAGGCCGCTCCTCTGGAAAACTCCAACTGACCGCCAGACCATGCCTGACTTTTTCATTAACCGTCCCATTTTCGCGTGGGTGGTGGCCCTGCTGATCTCCCTGGTCGGCCTGCTGGCCCTTCCCATGCTGCCCGTGGCGCAGTACCCGGACATCGCACCGCCCGTCATCACCATCCGCACCACTTATCCGGGGGCCTCCGCCCAAATTACGGAGGAGGCCGTTACCGCCGTCATTGAGAAGGAAATCAACGGCGCGCCGGGCTTGCTGTACATGTCCGCCACCAGCGACTCCAACGGCATGGTGGAAATAGCCGTCACCTTCCAGCAGGGGACGGACCCGGACATTGCCGCCGTGGAAGTGCAGAACCGCCTGAAAATCGTGGAATCCCGCCTGCCGGAATCCGTACGCCGGGAAGGGGTGTTCGTGGAAAAATCCTCCAACAACATTCAGGCCGTCATTTCCCTGTCCTCCGACGGGGCGCTGGACGGCACGGAGCTGGGGGAACTTGCCTCCGCCCGCCTCATTCCTGAATTGAAGCGCGTGAAGGGCGTGGGCCGCGTGGAGCTGTTCGGGGCGGAAATGTCCATGCGCATCTGGCCTGATCCGGAAAAGCTGGAAGCCCTCCGGCTTACGCCTACGGACATCGTCAGCGCCGTAGCTTCCCAGAGCGAGCGCATCATCATCGGGGACATCGGCGGCGCGGCGGTCTCCAAAAACGCGCCGATCAACGCCAGCGTGGTGGCCAGCGAGGAATTGCACACGCCGGAGGACTTCGAAGCCATTGCGCTGAGAACGCTCCCGGACGGCTCCTCCGTCAAGCTGGGGGACGTGGCGCGCGTAGAACTGGGCGCCAACAATTACTCCTTCTTCTCCCGGTGCAACGGACTGGCCGCCACCGGCATGGCCATCAAGATGGCCCCCGGCTCCAACGCCGTGGAAACCATGGGGCTGCTGAGGGACAAGATGGACGAACTGTCCAAGGATTTTCCTCCCGGCGTTTCCTACCAAATCCCGTATGAGACCACCCACTTTGTGGAAATTTCCATCCAGAAGGTGGTCTCCACGCTGCTGGAAGCCATCGGCCTGGTGTTCCTGGTCATGTTCCTGTTCCTCCAGAACTTCCGGGCCACGCTGATTCCGACGCTCGTCGTTCCCGTAGCCCTGCTGGGAACCTTCGCCGTCATGTGGATTTCCGGATTCTCCGTCAACATGCTCACCATGTTCGGCATGGTGCTCAGCATCGGCATCCTGGTGGACGACGCCATTGTCGTCGTGGAAAACGTGGAGCGCATCATGCAGGAGGAGGGTCTGGACGCCCGGCAGGCCACCATCAAGGCCATGAAGCAGATCGGGGGCGCCATCGTGGGCATTACCGCGGTGCTGGTGTCCGTGTTCATCCCGATGGCCTTCTTCAGCGGGGCCGTGGGCAATATCTACCGGCAGTTCTCCGTAACCCTGATCGTTTCCATCTCCTTCTCCGCGTTCCTGGCCCTTTCCCTGACACCCGCGCTCTGCGCCGCCATGCTGAAACCCTCTTCCGTGGAGCATCAGGACAAGAGGGGCTTCTTCGGCTGGTTCAACAGGACGATCAACCGCTCCACGGAACGCTATGGAAAAACCGTCTCCGGCATCATCCGGCGGCCCGTCCGTTCCCTCTTCGTGTACGTCCTCGTCATTGCCGGGGCCGGATACCTGTACCTCACGCTGCCTTCCTCCTTCCTTCCGGAAGAGGACCAGGGGAGCTGCATGGTGCTTGTCTCTCTGCCGCCCGGCACCCTTCAGGAAGAAACGAGCGCCCGCCTGCGCGACGTGGAAGACTACCTGATGAAGAACGAACCGGTGAAGCACGTCTATTCCGTGGGCGGCTTCAGCTTCTTCGGCAGCGGGACGAACATGGCCATGCTCTTCGTCGGCCTGAAGGACTGGAGCGAGCGCACGGACCCGGCCCTGGGCGTCGGTGAAATCGTCAACCGGATCAATGGCCGCTTCATGAGCGACCCCCAGATGTTTGTCCTGGCCATGAACGTGCCGGCCCTGCCGGAACTGGGGAACTCCTCCGGGTTCGACTTCCGGCTCCAGGACCACGGCGCCATCGGCTACGAACGCCTGGTGGAAGCCCGCGAGGAGTTGCTCAGCCGGGCCGCTGCGGACCCCAGCCTGGCGGACGTCCACTTCATGGGCCAGGCGGACACGCCGCGCCTGGACGTCTCCATTGACAGGGACAAGGCCTTTTCCATGGGCGTGCCCATGACGGAAATCAGCAACTCCCTGGCGGTCATGTTCGGCTCCAGTTATGTGGGGGACTTCATGCACGGCAGCCAGGTGCGCCGCATCATCATCCAGGCGGACGGGAAGAGCCGCCTGAGCGGGGACGACATTGAAGACCTGCACGTGCGCAATGAAGCGGGCAGCCTCCTGCCGCTCTCCTCCTTCGTCGATCTGGAATGGACGGCCGGACCGCCGCAGCTCACCCGGTACAATAACTATCCCTCCTTCACCATCAACGGCTCCGCCGCTCCCGGCAAAAGCAGTGGGGACGCCATGAAGACCATGGAGCGGATTGCCTCCTCCCTGCCTCCGGGGATCGGCTTTGAATGGACGGGGCAGTCCTATGAGGAACAGCAGGCCGGCTCCCAGGCCTCCCTCCTGTTCGGGCTTTCCATCCTCATCGTGTTCCTGGTGCTGGCCGCGCTGTATGAAAGCTGGTCCATCCCCTTCGCCGTCATTCTGGTGGTGCCGCTGGGGCTGATCGGGGCGCTGCTCGCCGTCTTCCTGAGGGACATGCCCAACGACATCTACTTCAAGGTGGGTCTCATCACCACCATCGGCCTTTCCGCCAAGAATGCCATTCTGATCGTGGAAGTGGCCAAGGAACTGTACCGCGACGGCATGGGAATAATGGAGGCCACGGTAACGGCGGCCAAGCTGCGCCTGCGCCCCATCCTGATGACCTCCCTGGCATTCGGCGCGGGCGTCATTCCGCTTGCCTTTGCGCGCGGCGCGGGCGCCGGAGCGCAGCAGGCCGTGGGCACGGGCGTGCTGGGCGGCATCATCACCGCCACGGTGCTGGCCGTTTTCCTGGTTCCCCTCTTCTTCCGCCTGACGGCTGGGAAGAAAAAGAAGGTATGATGCTCCGGAAAATTCCCTGGGAAACGGGGCTGTTCCGCTAGCGGGGCAACCCCGTTGAATATTCCCTATCCCGGATTTTACAGGGTCCGGTCATTCTTCATGATTTCCGGGGCTGGGAAAAAATAGAATGCCGGATTTTTCCCTGCCTGCGCGGAATGGTCAACATTGGAAGTTGATAAAGAAATGGGAGTTGCGGGAACGTGCTGGAAACGGAATCCTGCCGACCCTGTTGAGTGTTGAAGTTTGACTTATTGTTTAAAATATGGTTCCATCATGCGAAATTTCAGCTCAATCCCAAAAGACAAATACGATTTATGGATTTTATAAGTGCAAAAGGCCTGGGATGGTTGTCCATTATTGGCGGAGTGATAAGTTTTCCTTTTTTACATGTAGATCATCTTCTTCATATAGAACATTTGAACTATAACGGGACTTCAGTTTCTCCTCCTCCATCCCGGACTTCTGTGGCAGGTTCGGCAGAGCCTCAACAACCGGCTGAAACCGTTCTTTCTGTTGTGGACCTTTCCCAAAACAAGGAAAAGAAAGTACGTGAACTGGTTGAAAATCATTGCCGTTTCACGAACATCGGAGATGTAGAGGGACAGATGGCATGTTTCGGGGACCGCATTTTTAAATATTTTGATAAAGGGCAGGTGGAAAAGTCTTTTATCAGGAAAGATATAAAAAACCATACCCGCCCTTATGAAATTTTTGCCACGGATTTGTTGGATGTGAAGGCAAACAAGGCGGAAGACAACAATTTATTTGATTATGAGGCGGTGGCAAAAATCCGTCTCACCCTTAAAAAAAGAGCGGGACAGGTGAGGACGCAAATAATCACGAATTTTTACGGACTCAAGTTCAACGGGGACACACCGGAAATAGTTTATATTGATCGGATAAAGGAATAGGTCCCCGCCCGGATTCTCTCTATTCTCCCGCCTTTCCTTTTCCAAAATTGGAGATAAGTGAAAGGTACTGAAGCCGCTTGCCTTCCCAAATGGCCGGAGGTCATGAACGGATCAAAATAACGTACCGGATGTGTACTGATGGCAAATAGCATGCGGTCGCGGTTCCGTCGCGTCATGCGGGGCGTGGAATTTTTTTCTGCCCGGCAGAAAGCCGTTGATCTTCACGAATGTGGGCGGCTCATGCCGGAATGAGGAGCATGGGGATTTTCCTTTGATGGGGCAATATTCCATCTTTGCCGGAAAAGCTGGAGAAAAAGTTTTTCATGAAATCCTGTTGACTTACAGTAACTGTAACCTTTAAACAGGAGACAAGGGGAAGCGCCGGAGTACGGCTTTCCCCGGATGAACCGGCCCGGTACGGACCGGTGCACAGGTCAACCATTCACCGGAACACCAGACATGAAGAGCAAATCAATCATAGCCGCCGTGGCGGCGTCACTCCTGACCGGGCTGGGATGTTCAGCCCAGGAACAGCCCAAAGTTTCCACGGAACCGTCCAGGATTCTCATCGCCTATTATTCCTGGGGCGGCAACACGAAGTACGCGGCCGCCCAGATCCAGAAGGAAACGGGAGGAACCTTGTTTGAAATCAAGCCTGTCAAGTCTTATCCCGCCGATTACCGGGAATGCACCGTGCAGGCCAAGAAAGAGATTCAGGAAGGAGCCAGGCCGAAATTGAGCGCCCGGGTGGAGGACCTCGGGAAGTACGACGTCGTGTTCATCGGGAGTCCCAACTGGTGGAGCACGATCGCCCCTCCCGTTTCCTCCTTTTTGGCGGGGCATGATCTCTCCGGAAAGACGGTGATTCCCTTTGTGACGCATGGGGGCGGCGGCATGGCGCGCTGCGCGGACGCGGTCCGCAAGCTGTGCCCTAAGTCCTCCGTTCTCAAGGGCGGCGCCTTTGCCGGCGACGGAATCAGAACGTCCCGGGCCGCCCTGGCCAAGTGGGTCAATGACACAATCACCATCAACAAATAATGCGCCTGATGAAACGAATCCTTCTGGGAACGGCCTGTTCCCTCCTTTTCCTGATGAACCACACGGAAGCACAGACCATGAACAACAGCACGGAAGCCCTGTCGCCAAAGGAACGGCAGATTGCCGCCATCAGCGCCCATACCGCCCGCGGCGACATGGACGGACTCAAAACCGCCCTGGCCGCGGGGCTGGACGCCGGACTCAGCCTGAACGAGATCAGGGAAGTTCTCGTCCAGATGTATGCCTATTGCGGTTTCCCCCGCAGCCTGAACGCTTTGAGCTCCCTGATGGAGCTGTCCAAGGAGCGCGCCGCGCGCGGCATCAACGACAGGGAGGGTGCGGAAGCCGGAGCCCCTCCGGCTGGCAGGAGCATCGACTTCGGCACGGAGAACCAGACAAAACTCTGCGGCGCTCCGGTCAAGGGCGAGCTTTTCCAGTTTGCCCCGGCCATTGACGAGTTCCTGAAAGCCCACCTCTTCGGCGACATCTTCGGGCGCGACAATCTTGACTGGAAAACCCGGGAGCTTGCCACCATTGCGGCTCTGGCCTCCATGAAGGGCACGGAAAGCCAGTTGAACTCCCACATCCGCATCGGCAAACACAACGGCCTGACGGACGAACAGGTGGACGCCATCCTGAATATTTCCGGCTCCGCCGGAAGGGACGACCCTTTCCCGAAGGGCAATCCCGCCCCCGCCAATTTCACCGGGAAGGCCTGGGTGGCCATGATGGTGGACAACAGGGACTACGACATGTCCGCCTACAACGTCACCTTTGCCCCCGGCACGCGCAACAACTGGCACAGCCATTCCGTGGGGCAGGTGCTGTTCTGCACGGAGGGCACGGGCTATTACCAGGAACGCGGCAGGAAGGCGCGCCGCCTGGAGCCCGGCAGCGTGGTGGAAATCCCGGCAAATACGGAGCACTGGCACGGAGCGGCTCCGGACAGCGAATTCGTCCACATCGGCATTACTCCTAAAGCCGCTTCCAACAAAACCATCTGGGGCGGCCCCGTGACGGATAAGGAATACGCGGAGGCCGCCGGAGGGAAATAGCATCGTCCGGAACAGAAAACGGATCATGACAAAGAGGGGGATGTTTTCCCCCTCTTTTTTGTAATAGGACCATCCATGATGAATAGTTCAAGCAGCATCTCGCGCAGAGCGAGCCTGAAACAGATGGGCATGGCCGCCGCCGGAGCCGGGCTGGGGCTGGGCTTTGCGTCCGCCGCGGAAACCGTTCCCGCCGCCTCCGGAAAAAAGCTGAGAGTGGCGCTCGTCAATGGAAGCCCCCATGAACACGGGTGTACCTATACGGCGCTGAAGGAAGTTGCGGGGGCGCTGGAGGGCTGCGGCGTGGAAACGGAAATTTTCTGGATCGGCAGCCATCCGGTAGCCGGGTGCATCGCCTGCGGGGAATGCCGGAAAACGGGCAAGTGCTTCCGGAATGACTGCGTGAACCTGTTCCTTGAAAAAGTCCCGGGCTGCGACGGCTTCGTGTTTGGTTCCCCCGTTCATTTCGCTTCAGCGGCGGGAGACATGAGCTCCTTCCTGGACCGGGTATTTTATGCCGCATCGGCCCGGTTCAGGGGCAAGCCCGGCGCGGCGGTCACCAGCTGCCGCAGGGCGGGAAGCACCGCCACGCTTGACCAGTTGAATAAATACCTGCTGTTCAGCTCCATGCCCATAGTCTCCTCCCAATACTGGAACATGGTTCACGGGAACACGCCGGACGAAGTCCGCAAGGACCTGGAAGGCCTGCAAATCATGAGGACGCTGGGCCGGAACATGGCCTGGCTGCTGAAAAGCATTGAAGCGGGAAAGCTGGCGGGAGTGCCCCTTCCCGAGGAAGAACCGCGCGTGGGGACCAATTTTATCCGGTAACCGCGTTCAGTCCTCCGGCGTGATGTTCGGTTCGTTCGCGGGGGCGTGGTTCAGGGGATTGCAGCTGTCCGGCCTGCGGTTTTCCAGCAGGTCCTGGTAGAATTTCTTCTTGTATTTCAGCACTTCCATCTGCTTTTTCAGCACGCGGAGCTGGTTCCTGAGGCTTTTTTCCTGCTTGAAGATGAGTTCCGCCCGTTCCGGAATGGTGGAATCCCCTTCCTGGCACAGGTCGATGTAGTGCTTGACCTCCTCAATGGGAAGCCCCGTCATGCGGAGGCAGTGAACCAGGCGGAGCCAGCCCAGGGTGTATTCAGAAAACATGCGGGCGTTTCCGCCGCTGCGGTCCACGTCGGGAATCAGCCCCACGTTCTCATAATAACGGATGGTGTAGGCGGACATTTCCATCATGTCCGCCACCTGCTTGACCGTATATTTGGGGGTGCGGTCGTGGGAGGGCCGGTAAGTGCTGGATTGATTTTTCCGGGTGATCATCGTGTGGTTTGCTATTTACAGTTACTCTAATATACTGCCTGCGGCGGCATGGGAAGCGTTTTGCGGTGTTTCACGAATAATGACATATTTACAAAACAGAAAAAATGGAGGAGTTGTCTAAGGAAAGCTCCACGATTCCGGGCCTTCTGGGTGCATATACAAAATCTATGGCGGAGGAGAGGCTGCTCCTGATGATGGGGGCAATATCAAGCAGGCGTCTTATTTGTCTTGAGACGCCGGCCCGTGTTCGTCTGCCCGTTTTCCTGTGGAGGCCCAGCACATCAGCCCGCGGGTGCTCTCCCCCGACTGTGAATAGAAGAGCATGCGATTACATTTTCCGGCATCCTTGACGGCTTTCAGATATTCATCATCATCGGGATGATAAATAGTGCCGTGCCATTTGTTATTGATATTCTGCTCCCGCGCAGCTGGAGAAACGGCGAACGATTTAAACTGAAGAAAAGCAAATCTGGCAGGAATAAGGCTGCCTAAGGCGATATAGATGATTAAAAGAAGTCGTCTTTTGCCAGTCATCCAAAATAATGCTTGCGTATAGAAAAAAGCCAGGAAGAAAAAAAAGATATTGGAGGACTTGAACATTAGTTCATTGTTTTTGTCTCCCATGTAAATGAGTGAATAAACGGGTAATGAGCCGATGGTAATCCAGAATATGGTGGATTTGCGGTAGGCTGGATATAGTAATAATACTGACACTCCAAGGTTGATGACTAGGAACGCGCCTATATACAAGAAATAGGGCAATGAGAAAACCTCTGGCTTTTTGGTGAATAATAATTCCATGCTCATGGAGCCGGCTCCGTTGACGCCTGTTCCAGTCAGGAACAGGCCGGTCAGTAGTGTTAGGATGACTGCTGTTGTCATTAAAAGGAGAGCTCTGGGAGTTTTTAATTCGGAGAACAGAAAGGAAGATCGGAAACTATGATAAAAGGTGTAGGCCAGGTAGGGAAGGAAGGCCAGCCCCCCAAATGGGGAGCAGATCAGCAAAAGACTGCTGGTGAACAGAAGTCCTGCTTTATCGAGAACCTTGTTGATAAAAATGGCTCCGAATAAAAGACAGGGAATGAAATGATTGAAGGTAAATAACAGCGCCGTCAGTGGATAGCCCCAATAGATGCTTTTAATTCTATCAGCGGTGGTACCCCAGAGATGGAATTCATCTTTAACTCCGATTGTTTGCAACGCTCCTACAATCAGATTACTGCATGTTGATAGTGAAAAGAAGATGATGGTGAAAAGCAATATTTTCTTTTTTAACTGGATGGTCATGGAGCCGGTAAAAAGCACTATGCCAGCCAGGCTCCAGAGCCACAGAATGTACGGATGCCAGCTTTGAGGAAGGAATTTGGACGCCAAGGAAGGAGGAAGCCAGAAACCGAAGTAGTAAACGAACAGGTTTCCGTCAGGAAAGACGAGAGGCCAGTCATACTGGATTAAGTCGGTATAGATAGGATTGCGAAAAAAGAAATCGCCATTCTGTTTAAAATGACCGTCAAATCCGATAATAGCCACTGCCAGAAAAATGAGGATCAGGGATATGACCCAGGGAAAGCGGGGAACGGTAATCTGGCGTGCCGGAAGTTTACGGTAAATGAGACAGAGCCCCGTTGCTAGAAGGGCAATGAGAGGAATGGAAAAGCAGGGCTGTATCCATCCGGCAAGCCACAGAATGACGGGCAGGGCAAGGTAAAGAATGGAAGCAAATATCCAGAGTTTGCTGTTCAGGGTAATCATTGGAAAAGGGACAGTACTGTAAGGGAAAAATGCGATAACAACTCAAAAGGAAATCCTTGGGGTGGGTAAAGGATTTCCAATCCGAAGTCAAGCTACAATTCTAAGGAAAAGTCTTTTATGGCAAATCTCCTCTGACTTGTACGCGAGCTGTGTTTCTGGCAAAGAGACCATTTCTGTTTCAGTGAATTTATTATTTTACAAAATTCTGCATGGAGATTTTTTCTTCTTATTTTTTATCTAAAGTTTATTTAAAATGTAATAAACTAAATATAAATTATTTGTATTCAATTTCAGAAAAGTATGGTTGCTTGATTCTATATCCTGACAATATGTTCTCGCTACTTATTTTTATGTGGAATGAAAAGTTGACGGATTGGAAATCCGATGATGGAATTTTGTTGATATTGTAAGGTTAATCATTTTTCCAAATAGATTCAATTCCAGTAGCAAGAAGGAAATGAAACCCGAAACCAAAATCATGAACCAGCGCCTCGAAGCGCTCCAACTCGCCGAAGAACTCGGTAACGACATTCACGTACCTCTTTCACGCGAAGAACGCTTTGCCTGGAAGGAGCGTACCGCACTGGAAAAAACGTCCGAACCGTTTCAGGAGGCCAAGGATGCGCAGCATTACGACGACGCGGAAGAAACTTCCTTCACCGTCAGGCCCGGCCAGTTCGCCGTGTTTTTCCCGGAAGACGCCCATGCCGGGTGCATTGGGGAAGGCGTCATCCGCAAGCTGGTAATTAAAGTAAAAACGGCCTGACCGCGTTCCGGAAAATTCCGGAAGGGCCAGACCGCCGATAAAAAGTCCCGTCAGGCGGTGTTCATCCGCCTGCGGCAAATGGATCAGCTTTCTTCCCCGGCATCGTCCTTCCGGGCGTCCTGCTTGGGGTCCTGGGGAGCATCCTCCGGAATCCAGACGGCCACGTTGCCGCCGTGGACGATGAACCGGCCGTTGCCTTCGTCGTCAATGGTGACGGTTTCCTCCACGTTTCCGGTGGCTTCCTTCCAGGTTTCTCCCGCGTGCTGCTTGCCCACGTTCATGACCTTGTCCCCGTTTTCCCCGTTGGAGATGAGTACGGCCACGCCGGACTTCGGATGCTGTTCGTCCCCCACTCGGGTAAAGCCGATGGTGTTCGGATGGTCGAAGTAGTAATTCTGCTCCCCGTAGGCGTGGTTCTTGCGGATTTCCAGCAGGTTGTCGATGATGCCGCGGTGCACGGGCGGATTGCCGCTGACACCGTAGTAATCCCCGTAAAAGATGCAGGGGTAGCCGTCCTTCATGAGCAGGATCAGCGCGTAGGCGGAAGGCTTGAACCAGTCCTTGACGGCTGATTGCAGGGAACTGCCCCACTGGGAGTCATGGTTGTCCACAAAGGTGACGGCCAGGGTGGGGTGGTTCTGGACCAGCGTGCCGTCCAGAATCTTGGTCAGGTCGTAATCCCGGCCGTGTTCGGAAGCCTGGTACATGTTGTAGTGCAGGGGCACGTCGAAAAGGTCCACCTTGTAGCGTTCCTCCTTCAGGTATTCGTCCAGGGAATCCAGGTCCTGCTTCCAGTATTCCCCCACGGCGTAGAAGTCCTCTCCCCGTTCCTTGCGGACGGCGGCCAGGAACTTCTTGATAAATTCGTCGTTGATATGCTTGATGGCGTCCAGCCTCATGCCGTCCAGGTCAAGTTCGCGGGAGACCCATACGCCCCATTTTTCCATTTCCTTCACCACTTCCGGGTGGTCGAAGTCCAGGTTGGCGAACATGAGGTAGTCGTAATTTCCATTTTCGTCATCCACGCCGCTGCTCCAGTCCTTCCCGTCCCCCATGATCTTGAACACGGTGGTTTTGCCCGTTTTATTGTCGTAATCCGTGCCGGTAAAGTGGTACCAGTGCCATTTGAAGTCGGAATACTTGTCTCCGCGGCCGGGGAAATTAAATCCGGTCCAGCCTTCAATTTCGTAGGCGTCCGTGGTTTCCTCCTCCCGGTTGTTCTCGTCCACTTCCTTGGCCATGAACTTTTCCGTATAGTCTGCTCCGGCCTTGTGGTTCATCACGGCGTCCAGGTAAACATCCACATGGTGGTCGTGCAGGGCCTTGATGGCGTCCTGGAGCTCCTGCTTGGTGCCATACTTGGTGCGCACGGTGTTTTTCTGGTCGAATTCCCCCAGGTCAAACAAGTCGTAGGTGCCGTATCCCACGTCGTTCTGTTCCTTGCCCTTGTAGGCCGGCGGAATCCAGACGGCCGTCACCCCTATTTCCTCCAGATGGGGGGCGTCTTCCTTCAGTTTGTTCCAGAACTGTCCGTCGTTGGGCAGGTTCCACTCAAAGTATTGCATCATGATTCCGTTTTTCATCGTCTCTGTGAGTTTGGGCAGAATAATTTTTCCGCATTTGTCTTTTTCCGCCGCGGTGGAGCGGAGGCGGTTGTGAGGACGCCATGAAAAGGTCCGGGCTTTCCGCCTCATTCCTAGGGGGCCCTCATCGAAATAGAGTCCGTAAAACGCGGCGCGTTAGGCATACTGCCAGTATCATGTCCTTTAAAAAGGACTCAAAAGGAGCGCCGGAAATGTTAGACCTGCCCGGCAGGCTGCGCCAGGTATTCCCGGTTTTTCCCGCGGTAATATTTCAAGAACCTGCGGATGAACCACAGGGTGACGATGGAGGAAAGAACGTCCGCCAGCGGCATGGACGCCCATACGCCCGTCTGTCCCCAGAACCCCGGTAAAATCAGCAGGAACGGCAGCAGGAACAGCATCTGGCGGGTGAGGGAGAGGAAAATGGCCAGCCTTGCCTTGCCGATGGCCTGGAAAAAGTTCCCAATGACGATCTGGCTGCCGATGAGCGGAAAGGCCAGAATGACGATCTTGAGCCCGCCCGCGGCCAGGCTGATCAGTTGTGCGTCATCCGTAAAGAGGGCGGCAATGCCGTGGGAAAAAAACATGCAGGCCAGGAAGCCCGCCGTAGTGAACGTCGTGCCCGTAATGATCCCGTATTTCAGCGTGAGCAACACCCGGTCCGGCTTCATGGCTCCGTGATTGTAGCCGATGATGGGCTGCATGCCCTGCGTGAGGCCGATGACGAGCATGGCAAACAGGATGAGAATCCGGTTGATGATGCCGAAGGCGCCTATGGCCAGGTCCCCGCCGTGGTCCGCAAGCTGCCTGTTGATGGCAATGGCCACCGCGCTGCCGCACACATTCACCAGACACGGAGCCAGCCCAATGGACAGAATGCCGGTAACGATGGCTCTTTTCAGGTTCCAGATGCCGCGGCGGAAATGGACGGCGCTGGATTTGTCTGAAAAATGGATGAGCACGCGTGCCATGCCGGCAATCTGGGCGATCAATGTGGCGAACGCCGCTCCGGTGATGCCCCACTTGAACCAGAAGATAAAGATTGGCGCCAGAACAATGTTGATGCCTACGGAAAGCAGGGTGGAGCCCATGGCCTTTTTCGGATAGCCCGTGGCCCTCATCACGTGATTGAGATTGAAAAAGACGTATGTGACGGGGAGCCCCAGCAGGGTGACCAGCATGAAGTCATACCCGTAGGCCAGGGTTTGCCCGCTGGCTCCGAAGGCGGCCAGAATTTCCTTGAGGAAGATCAGTGTGGGAACAGCGAGCACCACGGAGGCGATCAGGCTCAGGACCAGGACGTTCCCCAGCGTATGTTCCGTCCCCTCCGGGTCCTTCTTTCCCAGTCTGATGGAGCTGATGGCCGCACCGCCTATGCCCACCAGCGTTCCCAGGGCGAAAGTCAGGTTCATGATGGGGAAGGTGACCGCCAGGCCGGAAAGGGCAAGCGGCCCCACGCCGTGGCCGATGAACACGCTGTCAATAATGTTGTACAGGGAGTACACCACCATGCCTGCGATGGAGGGCAGGGAATACTGGACCAGAAGACGCCAGACGGATGCGTTTTCCAATTCCGAGATGTTGCGTGACTGGGCTGTCATGACTCCGGCTTTTCTTTCAACGGAGTGCAAACTATAGGAGTGTAAAAAAGGGATGTCAAGCGGCCCCCCTGTCCGGGCCGGGAAGGCTCCGCTTCATTTCCAGCCTCCGCATGAAAGGCCCGTCTTCCGCGCCGTGCAGGCATTCTTCCTTCTTTCCCGGAAATCGGCGGCTTTTTGATTGACTGGGGAAGCGTTTGGGAGTTGATTCCTTTCCGCAATTTCTCGAAGCACGCCCATGTCTTTTCCCCTTCGTTTTTTTCTGAGCGCCGGTGCCTGTTGCTCCCTGTCCCTTTGTGTGTCCTGCCTTCCCATGTTCGGAGCGCACCAGATGCTGGCGGCCAGCCATCTGGCGGACGGCCTGTTGCCGTCCTCGCCTCTGGAACTGGTCTGGAGGGGAAAAATCTGCTCCTTCCCGTCTGCCGGCCTGGAGACCCCGCGCGGATTCACGGTTTCTCCAGCGGACTCCTATTCCCTCCTGATGGAGGTCCGCCCCGGCGTTGGCGGGGAATGGGCGTGCTACCATGACCGGAAGTCCTATTACTGGGCGTTCGTATCCGGAAAAAGCGGGGATGAGGCCGGGCTTTATGCCGTGCGCCGCGGCGTGGCCATTGACGGCGTGACCGGGGAAGTGGAAGACAGCCTGCCAGCGGCGGCCACTCCCGTTTCGGAATAAAAGCTCTGGTCTTTTTGCAAAACCGGGCCGGAATGACGCTGAAGTTTGACAGGAACGTTTTTCCCGGATATGTATCATGCGTCGTATGAAATCCTTTATATTGCCAGTTATCTGCCTTTGTCTGGCGGTCGGCGGCGTTCTGGGGCAGGACACGGCTCCCGCCTTCCCCGCCAACGGCCCCAATTACCGGATGTTCCCGGCGGACCGGCCGCCGCTGGTCCCCATGCCCCAGCAGGTGAAGTGGAGCGGCAGGGCGGTCCCCGTCCAGTCCGTGCGCATCCAGGCCCCGGCGCCAGCCCGTACTTCCTATCCGGAACAAATGAAGTTTATCGTGTCCGAGCTGAAGTCCTTCCTGGCCGGCCACGGGGTGCAGGTTTCCCAGGAGGGGGCGTTTGCCGTCAAATTCGTGCAGGGAGACGTGAAGGCCGGCACGGAAAATCCCAAATTGAAGGAAGAGGCCTATTCCCTGCGGGTGACTCCCGGCGGGGCCCTGATCACGGCCAGGGACACCAAAGGTTTTTATTACGGACTGAAAACCCTGGAACAGCTTCTTCTGCGCCGGGACGGGAAAACGACGATTGCCGCCTGCGACATCGTGGACTGGCCGGATTTTGAGGTCCGCGGATTCATGAACGACGTGGGCCGTAATTACATGCCGCTGCCCCTGATCGCCCAGGAACTGGACTCCATGGGCCAGCTCAAGCTGAACGTGTACCATTTTCATTTCACGGAGCATCCAGGCTGGCGGCTGGAATCCAAAATTTATCCGGAACTGAACGATCCGAAGAACTTCACGCGCATGCCCGGCAAGTTTTATACGCAGAAGGAGTTCAAGCAGCTGGTGGAATACTGCCGCCTGCGCAATATTCTGCTGATTCCGGAGATGGACATGCCGGGGCACAGCCAGGCCTTCCGGAAGGCGCTCAACGTGAAGATGAGCGATGAAAAGGCCACCAAGGCCCTGGTGGCCCTGATCAAGGAGATGTGCTCCCTGGTTCCCAAGGAAAAGATGCCCATCATCCACATCGGCACGGACGAGGCCCACGGCAAGGACGAGCAGGTGAACGATGACATTCTGAAAGAATACATCCATGCGGTGGAGTCCTGCGGGCGCACGCCCATGAGGTGGCAGCCCGGCCTGAATCCGAAGGGCTATAACGGCTCCATCCAGCACCTGTGGTCCGGACGCCAGAACCGCCGGGCATGGCCTACCGACGGGTCGAAGTACATCGATTCCCTGGAAACCTACCTGAACCACATTGATCCGTTTGAAACGGCCATGACCATGTACTTCCGCCGGGCATGCCCGTTCCAGAATGCTGAAGGGCTGGGCATGATCCTCTGCTCATGGCCGGACCTGGAGATTACGGACCCGCGCAACCAGGTCCTCCAGACGCCCGTTTACGCCGGCATGGCTTTCGTTTCGGAACCCCTGTGGAACAATCCGCATGAAAAGTTTCAGGGGGACCCCAACCAGGACGAGTACATGAAATACTTCTCCAACCTTCCCGTGCAGGGGGATCCGCTCCTGAAAGGCTTTGCGGACTATGAAAACCGCGTGCTCGCCATCCGGGACCGCTTCTTCGTAAACAAGGAGTTCAACTACGTGCGCCAGGCGAACATTCCGTGGAAGCTGTTGGGGCCCATTCCCCACGGAGGGAAGACGGAAACGGAATTTGGTCCGGAGGAAGACGTCAAGAGCGGAAGAATGAAGGATTCCTATGAAATTGGCGGTGTCACCTACACATGGTCCAAGGACGACTACACCGGCGCCACTGTCATCTTCAAGCATTACTGCGATTTTCCGACGCTGTTCAACGGAGCGAAAATGGGGGCCTTCCCGCACAAGAACCATACCTATTACGCGCAGACCTACATTTATTCCCCCAAGGCCCAGACGGTCCCCTTCTGGGTGAGCGGCCACACCTGGGCCACGTCGGACTGGCGCAACGGCCCCGCCAGCGTGCCGGGCAAGTGGTTCCATGCGAATCCCAGGTTCTTCGTCAACGGAAAGGAAATTGAGCCTCCCAAGTGGGCCAGGCCGCGCAATGGCGGCGTGATGGTGGATGAAAACTACCATTTCCGTGAACCTGCCATGATTACCCTCAAGAAAGGCTGGAACCACGTTCTGGTAAAAAGCCCGAACAACAACAGCACCCGCCGCTGGATGTTCACCTTCGTCCCGGTGCAGGTGAATCCCAAAACGCCCGGCTGCAACGTAAAGGAATTCCCCGGTCTGAAATTTTCCACGGACCCAGGCCGGAAACCGTGAAATTCTGAAACAGAGGCGGAAAAGAAAGGCATGGAACCGTTGCGGCTCCATGCCTTTTTGCATGCGGCGTCCGCCGGGAGAAGGCGGAAGGAAAAAGAAGATCAGGGGGAAGGATGGGAAACGGGCGTCCTCCGTTCAGAGCTTCTTCCAGGGCAGGGCTTCCAGCATGCCGTCAAAACCCAGCCCCGTTCCGGCGGGAACGGCTACCTGCGGATTCATGCCTCCCATCTGGTCGATGAACGGATCCGGTTCAAACAGGAGGTGGGTGCACAGGCCGCAGAGCGGAATCTCCGTGGGAAGCGCGTCGCGGTAATAGTCCGCCGCCTGGTAAACGGCCCACAACTGCCCCACGGGGTGGTCCATGACGGTGGTGAATACGGGGGGATCATTAAGGTCCCCGGGCGTGGCCTCCCGCGCCGGCTTGACGATACGCGTGACAGGCAGGTCCGCCGTGATGGAGGGCTGGTGCTCCGTGTCTGTTCCCATATCCAGGGCCAGCGGCATGCCCGCATTCACCAGGCGTTCCCAGCCGGGAACGGAGAAGGGGCAGGGGTCTTCAATGAAATCTATCCGGCTTTTGAGGTGGTGCGGCAGGGATTTCCAGAACTGGAGCGCCTCGTTTCCGTCCAGGGAGCCGTTGAAGTCCAGCCGCCAGCGCCAGGAAGGAACCATGGAGGCCAGCATGGTCAGCCGTTCCAGGGCTGCCGCCGGATTGGAGCTTGCCTTGATCTTTCCCGCCTTGAAGCCTTTCGTTTCCATGATTCTGATAGTGGCCGGGCTGACGCAGCTGGGAAGGGTGGCATGGCTGGCCGGAATGTGGAGGCCGGAGAACAGGCTGACGCCGGCGGCGCGCGCCTCCCCGTCCACCTGCGCGCATTCCAGGGCCCGTTTGCCCAGGGGCAGCGGATTGCCTTTCCTGAGCGCGTCCAGTTCCTCCTGCAGGGAATGATCCCCCAGCTCCGGCCAGGGCTGGATGCAGCCGTAGCCGCCTTCCTCCGTCCTGATGAGAGCCCCTTTCCTGCATACTTCCGCGGCCCTGGCATTGAGAGGGCCGCAAGCCGTTAAAGAATATTCATAGTAAAACACAATATTCATTGAATCAGCTTTTGGTTTTTTGTCACGATGAAAAGAGGTTTTCACTGGATTTTAGAGGGACAGCGGGTAGGCTGTGCGCATGTCCAGAACATTGGTATTCGGGGCCGGAGGCCGTGTGGGGAGCCGCCTGGTGGAACACCTGCGGGATGCAGGAGCGGAAGTGGTTGCCTGCGGGCGCAATACCTGCGATTTGGAGGACTTGTCCGCGCTGAAAAAATTTCTTCTTTCTTCCGGAGCTACGCACGTCATCAACTGCGCGGCGGTAAGCGGGCTGGAAGCCTGCCTGGACGACCCGGTAACCGCGCACCGGGTGAATGCCATGGCGCCGGAGCTGATGGCGCGCCTGTGCCGCCTGGAGGGCATGCGCTTCATCCACCTGAGCACGGACTACGTTCTGGACGGCCGCCGGCCCGGCCTGAAGACGGAGGCGGACAAATGCCGCCCCGTGAACGTATATGGGGAATCCAAGCTGGAGGCGGAGCTCCGCGTACGGGAGGAAATGCCGGAAGCCCTGGTGGCCCGCGTTTCTTGGGTGTTCGGCAATCCCACCCGCCCCTCCTTCCCGGAGATGATGCTCCGGCGCGCGCTGAACGGGCAGGCCCTGGCCGCCGTGGCGGACAAATGGTCCCTCCCCGCGTGGATTGAGGATTTGTGCGAATGGCTCCGCTTTCTGGCCTATGAGAGCGACGCGGCGGGAATCCTGCACCTGTGCCAGTCCGGGGAGCCGGTCTCATGGCACGGGTACGCGCTGGCGGCCCTGGAAAGCGCGGTGAAGCACGGGCTTCTGCATGAGCTGCCGCCCGTGGCGGAACAAAAGCTCGACGAACAGGCGGGTTTCAGGGATGCTCGGCCCAGGCATACCGCCATGTCCTCCGGACGGCTGGCTTCCCTGCTGGGCCGTCCCGTGAGGCCGTACCAGGAAGCCGTTGAGCTGGCCGTGGCCCGCTATGCCGCAGATCCAACATTTCTTTCCCGCATCTCATGAACGATTCCCACTCTCCCCGCAGCCCCCGCAATCCGCGCGACTCCCGTTCCAAACCTTCCTACAGGGACCGCCGCCCCCCGGCGGGACGTCCGCGCTCCGCGCCCAAAAAGAACCTGTTTGTCAACAAGTCCCCGGAGGGCAGCGAAAGTTGGCTTTCCCCGTGGGTGGAGCTGAAATACTTTACGTACAACCCCGCCGTGTTCCCCCGCATGCTCGGCTCCGTCAGCGGAGAAATAGCACCGGGGAGTCTGGTGCACGTGTACGACAAAAACGGGGAATTGTTCGGCTCCGGCTTCTGGAACGAAACGAGCCGCACCCCCCTGCGCATGGTATACCACGGCCGCGACGCCTTCGGGGAACGGGAACTGGACGCCGCTCTGGAACGCGCCGTGAAACTGCGCCGCGATATCCTGCGCCTGGATGAGACGACAAATGCGTACCGCGTGCTGCACGGTGATTCCGACGGTGTGGGCGGCCTGGTCGTGGACCGCTACGCGGACGTTCTGAGCCTGGAAGTAAGCACGCTGGCCGTCTGGCAGCGGCTGGGGCGATGGCTTCCTCTGCTGCACCGCCTGTGCGGCACCGGAAGGCATGTGATTCAGGCGGACGAGGGAATCGCCCGCATGGAGGGCATCCGCCTGGAAGACGCGCCGGAATCCTCCGCTCCCGTCAAGCTGGTGAAGATTGTAGAAAACGGCATCACGTATGAAGTGGACTTCGCCCAGGGGCACAAGACGGGCTTTTTCTGCGACCAGCGGGACAACCGCCTCAAGTTCGCCTCCCTGGTGAAGGGGGCTACGGTGCTGGACCTGTGCTGCTACAGCGGCGGATTCTCCATTGCCGCCAAGATGCTGGGAGGAGCGGCGGAAGTCACGGGCGTGGACCTGGATGAAAAGGCCATCGCCATGGCGAAGAGGAATGGCAATATCAATCAGCAGCGAATCGACTTCGTACATGCGGACGCCTTTGTCTACGCGCGCCAGATGGTGCGCAACGGACGTCTGTTTGATGCCGTGCTGCTGGACCCGCCCAAATTCATCATCGGCCGTGACGGCTTTGAGGAAGGAATCAAAAAATACCATGATCTGAACATGCTGGGGCTCCAGTGTGTCAGGCCGGGCGGCCTCTTCGTCACCTGCTCCTGTTCCGGACTCCTTTCCCCCTCCGAATTTGAGCAGACCGTCGTCAAGGCGGCCCAGCGGCAGGGGCGCAAACTCCAGATCATGGGCATGACCGGCCCCGGCTGGGACCATCCCTATCTGAGCACCTACCCGGAAGGACGCTACCTGAAAGTCCTCTGGGCCATCGCCCTGTAGAAATGGTGCCGGAAGGGGCAGCACCTTTCCGGCGTCTTGACCGCGCCTCTTCCTCCCTGTTTCCGTGGGGGGAATATGGCAAAGCAAGTATTACAACGGCTCAGTTTCACGGCGGGAGAATTAAGTCCGTGGCTTTCCGGCCGCGCGGACCTGGACCCCGTGGCGCGCGGAGCCTCCCGCCTGACGAATTTTCTGGTCACTCCCTTCGGCGGCATCAGGCGCAGACCCGGCACGCGCCTGGTCGCCCGTGCCGGCGGCACGGAAGGCATGGTGAGGCTGGTTTCCTTCAAATACTCCACGGGCGTCCAGTTCATGCTGGAGCTGGGCCGCGGCTACGTCCGCTACTTCAAGGACGGCGCGCCCTTGCTGGATACGGAGGGAAATGTCCTGGAAACCGTCTCTCCCTGGAAGAGCGACGTGCAGGTCAGGAACCTCCGGATGCAGCAGTTGAACGACGTGATTTACTGCGTGGAGCCGGAGACTCCCCCCATGACGCTCTCCCGCCATGCCGACGACGACTGGCGGCTGAAGCCTCTGGAATTTTCCGGCATTCCTTACGAAAGCTCCCTGCTCAACTCCGTGAAGATCGAATACCGGGTGTTCTCTTCCGCGGACGGGAACAAGCTGGTGGTGACGGCGGATGAAGACGTATTCACCCCGGAGATGGCGGGCACGGAACACATTCGCATCACCAGAAGGCACGATGAAGGTTTCGCCCGCGCCGACCAGATGCCCCTGTTCCATACCGCGACGCTGAACCAGAACTTCTACAAGGGAGGCACCTTTTCCATGGACGGGAAAAACGGATGGCGGAATGCCTACACCTGCATCCGCCCGTTCAGGAAGGATGTGGACTATGTGGCGGGGAAGAATTCTCCGGAACAGTACACCTCCTTCTTTGAAAAAGGCGCGGATGCCTGCACATACACGTTCGTCAGCGGAGCATGGACGGTGGAAACCACCGGAACATGGGACGCGGAATGGGAGGTGCGCCGGGCGTACCTGGACGGCTCCAACTACCTGCCCAATGAGCCCTCCCTCGTCTGGCACTCCGTCAAGAGCTTCTACCAGAAGGAGGGATTCAGGAACAACTTCGCCCTGAGCGGTAATGAAGAAGGTTTCTCCTTCTACACCCTCCGGCTGATGTCCTATAAAAACGGCTCTTCCACGGGAATTCCGGAACTGCGGTCGGAATCCTGTTCATACGACCATGAATTCGTGGTGGAGGAGTATGTTTCCCCGCGGTGCGTGCATGTGCGCAACGCCCTGCACATGCCGGGCCGCATGCTGTACGACTATGATACCAGCGACTGGTCCTTTGGGGCCTTCGGGATCAGGAACGGCTACCCGTGCACCATTGAATTTTCCCAGGGACGCCTCTGGTTCGGCAGCACTCCGGGCCAGCCGCAGACCCTGTGGGCCAGCAGGGTGGATGACTTTTCCTCATTTATCCCCGGCATACCGGCAGACTCCCCCATGATTCTGACCATGGCGGCCTCCCAGCAGAACAGAATCGCGTGGATATCCTCCCTTCGAGGCCTGATGATCGGCACCAGCGAAGGGGAATGGCGGCTCCGGGCGTCCGACTCCACGGGAATCAATGCAAATAATGCGGAATTCGAACGCCATTCCGGCGTGGGCTCCTCCCTGCTGGACGCGCTGACCGTAGAAAACAGCCTGCTGTTCGTCCAGCAGGGGGGCAGGAAGGTGCGGGAGTTTTTTTATTCCCTGGAGGCGGACGGCTTTCTCACGCGGGACGTGAGCCTTCTTTCCGACCATCTTCTGACGGAGGGCATTGTGGACTGGACCATTCAGCGCAGCACGGCATTTCACGTCTGGTGCGTGCTGAAGGACGGCAGCGCGGTCTGCATGACCCTGAACAGGGAACAGAACATCGTGGCGTGGCATGCCCACCGCCTGGAGCACGGCCGCATTCTGTCCGTGGCCTCCCTGCGGGGTTCCGGGAACACGCAGGATGAGGAAGTCTGGTTCACCGTGGCACGGGGAGAGGGAGAACATGCCTGCATCACGGTGGAATGCATGGCGGAAGGCAACGAATATCTGGACGCCTGCATGGAGGCAGTCATCCGGGATGGCCGCCTTGGCGGGCTCCGGCATCTGGCCGGATGCGAAGCGGTCCTGATGGACGGGAACGGCTCCTGCTCCTCCATCCTGATAGACGGGGAAGGGAATGCGCCGTGCCCGGAAAACAGGGAAGGGGAAACCGTCAGGGTAGGGATGGCCGCCCCGGCCGAGGTGAGAACGATGCCCCTTGAAAGTCTGGAGACGCTCGGCAGGCTGAAAAAACAACTGGGCGCCAGGGCGCTTCTGCATGAAAGCTCCCTGCAATTCCTGTACGGCACGGGGGCTCCCGGCGCGTGGCGGCACTTCCAGCCCGGCAGATATGGAGCGGAGGCTCCGTACTCCGGTTATGTCAGGCTCACCCACAACTACGGTACGGATGAACAGGCTGCGTTCGCCCTCCGTGTGGAGAAACCGGGTCCCTTCAATCTGCTGGCCCTGGTGCTGGACGTGGAGCTATAGCCATCGCGCGGAAGTACACATACGCTCAAAAGAAAAAGCCGGGAGGAACGGGGTCCCCTCCGGCTTTGTCAATTTTGCTGTACGGGGCAGCGCATTCAGGCCTGTTCGGCGGCTTCCTCATGGGAAAGCATGTGCACGATGACCTTGATGCCGTTCTTCTCCCCTGCCGCCTTGGCCAGAGAGCGGATGGCGGAAGCGGTCATGCCGTTGCGCCCGATGATGCGGGCCACATCCGTCTTTTCCAAAATCAGCCGGAAGCGCACGGCGTCGCCCTGGGGGGATTCGGCAACGCGCAACTCCGCCTGTTCCGGATGTTGGACAAATTGAAGGGCAATCAGTTGCAGGTATTGGCGGATTTGTTCTACGGCAGGGTGCATGGAAGGGAAAAGGTTGTTACAATGTTTACTTTACTATAAAACCGCCGGCTTGAAAAGATGCAAATCCCGGCATTCCCCGAAAAAGAAAGTCGCCCCGGTCGTAAAACGACCGGGGCGCCCCAACTACCCTATGAAACTGGGTCCTTGCGAACCCAGAGAGCTTTTTTAACGAGCGCTCACCTGCTCGAAACGCAATATAGGTGAGGAGTGCTGGAGTTACAAGCTTTTTTTTTCATTTAAACGATTGTTTTTTTTGAGAAAAAAACAACGTTGTTGGTTACCTTCAAGGGGAAGAGGGATAGATGTTGTAATTATAACAATATTATCGTCCCGGAAGCAGCTCATAAGTAAAACCCTTAAGGTACTCCGTTTCAGGAATGTTCAGCAGGACAGGATGGTCCGGCCTCTGTCCGTGTTGCTGTATCAGACGCAGGGTGGCTGGGGCGTCTATGGCCGCTTCCAGAATGCTCTCCCGGAACAGGCCCGTGCCGGCATGGTGGGAGCAGCAGAAGGTGGAAAGAATGCCGCCAGGGGCCAGAAGCTTCATGGCGCGCAGGTGGATTTCCTTGTACCCGCGCATGGCGTCATGCACGGATTTCTTGTTTCTGGTGAAGGAAGGCGGATCCAGAATGATCAGGTCCCACTTGTGCTCCCCTCCGTCCCGGACGAGGGCCGCTTCCTTCTTCAGGAAATCGAATGCGTTGTCCGTGACACCCCGTACGGAAACCCCATTCAGGCGCGCGTTGCGCTCCACGGCGTCCATCGCCTCCTGGGAAACGTCCACGGCGGTGACTTCCGCCGCTCCGGCCCGGGCGCAGGCCAGGGCAAAGCCTCCCTGGTTGCAGAAGCAGTCCAGCACGCGGCGTCCGCGCGCCAGGCGCGCCACGGCCGCGTAATTGTCCAGCTGGTCCAGGTACAGTCCGGTCTTCTGGCCCGTTTGCAGATTGATCATGAACTGGATATCCCCGCTTTGCGCGGTAAAGGGCTCCGGCTCCGTACCACGGGCCACGCTGACGGAAGGTTCGATGCCTTCTGCCGCCAGCATGGGGGAATCGTTCCTGACGATGATTCCCCGGGGGGAGAGCAGGTCCTCCAGCACGTTCAGAATGATGTGGAGGCGGCGTTCCATGGCCAGGGCCAGTGTCTGCACCACCAGGTAATCCGCGTAGCGGTCCACGATCAGGCCGGGCAGGCCGTCCGACTCGCTCCAGACGAGGCGCGTGAGCGTTTCCCCCGGCAGGAAGCGGCTGCGCAACTCCAGCGCCTGGCTGATGCGCCTGCTGAAAAAATCCCCGTCCAGCTCCTGTTTGCGGCGGGAAAAGCGCCTGGCGACAATCTGGGAATGGGGATTGAACATGGCGGACCCCAGAAAGCGGTCCTTGAAATCCTTCAGCGCCACCACGTCTCCGGGCTGGGGATTGCCGAAAACCTTGCGGACCTCCGTTCCGTAAACCCAGTCGTGTCCTTGAAAAATGCGTGCCCTTGGTGAAATGATTAAACCTGCCATGTCAGGGACAGGCAATACATGATCGGAAGGGAAAGTGCAAGGGGAATGCGGCGGCCCGGCCGCCCCAGCGGAAGGGCGGATTCGTGCGCCTGCGGGCAGTTCCCTTCTCCCGGCGCGCCACGCGTCCGGAGGTTTTCCGCTCCCTGCTGGCAAAGCGGCGGCTGGAAGTGGAGGGAAGGAGGGAATGGGACGGCGCCCCCGAATGCAGGGGAAAATCCCTTCCCGCCCGGTTCGCCGGGGGGAGCCTTGGCGGTCTTTTCCATTTTAGTGCATCTTTCCGGGACTATTTCTGATTGAATGATGCCGGGGAGCGGAGTAGGATGTGGCGCGTTATGAAAGTAGAAACTTTTGAAACTCCCCAGGATGCTGCCAAATCCTTGGCAAAAGAAGTTGCGGAACTGATCCGTTCCCGCGCCGCCGAAGGCCGGAACGTGGTGCTGGGCCTTGCCACCGGAGCCACACCCCTGCCTTTTTATGCGGAGCTGGTGCGCATGCACAAGGAGGAAGGCCTCTCCTTTGCCAACGTCATCTCCTTCAACCTGGACGAATACAGCGGCCTGGACCGCGACCATCCGGAATCCTACTGGTATTTCATGCATACCAATCTGTTCAACCACATCGACATGAAGCCAGAAAACATCAATCTTCCCTCCGGCACGGTGAAGGGCGACGAAATTGCCGCTCACTGCGCCGCCTACGAACAGAAGATCAAGGATTGCGGCGGTATTGACCTCCAGATTCTGGGCATTGGCCGCACCGGGCACATCGGCTTCAACGAACCTGGCTCCGACGACACCACGATCACCCGCCAGGTGCACCTGGACGATCTCACTCGCTCCGACGCGGCTCCCGCGTTCGGCGGCATTGAGAACGTTCCGACCACGGCCATCACCATGGGCGTGGCCACCATCATGGGCGCCCGTGAAGTGGCCCTGATGGCCTGGGGGGAAAAGAAGGCTTCCATCGTGAAAAAGGCCGTTCAGGGTCCTGTGACGGTGGACGTGGCCGCCTCCTACCTGCAGAAGCACCCGAACGCCAAGTTCCTCCTGGACAAGGGCGCCGCTTCCCAGCTTTAATTTTCCGCTTCAACAACGGCCGCGCCGCCTTTCCCGGTTTCACGGAAAGGCGGCGTTTTTGATGGAATGAGAGAGGGCTGCATCTTCTTTTTCCGGCGACATCCCGCCGGAGAAAAATGCCGAGTCATCGGGCGGCGGGTTCCGCAAATGAAGATTTTGTGTCATTGAGGAAGGGCGGAACAGCCGTAGCTGCTCCGGTGTGCGCACGACGGCAGGCAAAGGATAAAGCCTGTTTTTCCTCTTCATGTTCGACCCGGCGGAATGGAAGGGAAGATGTGTTTGTGTATCGTGCTGGAAATGAATAGATTTGATAACAGGCAAAGTGTGTTTTCTGTTTGAGGAAGGCGGCTTTGAAGCCCGGAGGCCCCCCGGAATTCCTGTTAAGGATTTCCTTTAAAAGAGGAATGGAAGACTGGCCATTTAAGCGGCGGCGTCTTTTTATTAGGATGAAGTGGCGCATTGACAAGGGTTTCATTTTCCGTGCATGGTTGAAGGTGCCAATAGATGAAAAATAAAATATATCCGGCAGTGTGTAATTCATACTTCAATCAGGAATTACAGATGATGGCCGGCAGTTATATAGAACAGGAAAAACAGAGATATGAAACAAATGAAAATATTAATGGTAGTAACCGGAACCGGGATGTTTCCCGACGGAAAACAGGAAACGGGATTATGGCTCAGCGAGCTTACCCACATGTATGACAGCGCGAAAAAGCGGGGATATGACATTGTCATCGCAAGCCCGAAGGGGGGCGACACTCCAGTCGATCCCACGAGTCTGAAAACGATGTACATGGACAAACTGTCCAAAAGCTACTGGGACGATTCGGAATTCCGGGATGTGCTGCGGCACACGAAAAGCCTGGATGAAGTTTCCGGAGAGGTGTTCGACTGCATTTATTTGGCCGGAGGCCACGGCGCGATGTTCGATTTTCCGGATAACGCCGTCCTGCAGGAACTCATCAAAAACCACTATGAACACAATAAAATAGTTGCTGCCATTTGTCATGGCGTATGCGGTTTGTTGAACGTAAAGCTCTCGGACGGACAATACCTGGTAAAAGATAAAAAGGTCACGGGATTCAGTTGGTTTGAGGAAGGCCTGGCAGGAAAGAAAAAGGACGTGCCTTTCGATCTGGAATCCGCGTTGAAGGAACGGCGGGCGGATTACAAGAAATCACTGATCCCGATGATGCCGGAAGTCGTGGCCGACGGAAACCTGATCACGGGCCAGGACCCGTTCAGTTCGGAAAAGATGGCTGAAACGGTCATGGGCCGGTTCAATCAATAGCAGGTGGCGGTGAACGGTATGAATTTGAAAGAAGCCTTGAATTACCGGCGGGCCGTGCGGGTATTCTATTAAGAATAAACAGCTTGCCCCTGAAAAGGTAAAATGCTGTCTGGAACTGGCCGCCCTGGCTACATGCAGTTATGGGAATTCTTCCAAATCACCCTTCCTAAATTGATAGCCCGCATTGCCGGAGCCTGCCTCGGCCAGTCGGCTGCCGCCACGGCTTCGGAAATAGTCGTTTTCGTGACGCGGCAGTACTTGTACCGGCAGCGGGCGCAATCCGTCTTCGCATTCGAGCGTGGAAACATCCGGCGGAACGCATCAGGGACCGGGAGGTTATACTATGGAAAGTTGATGCCGTTCCTTTACGCGCGCCGTAGCGGCGTTTTGGGCGCTTTCCGGTCTTGCTGGCCTGGGGAATCGGCCTTTTCCGCCCCATGATGCGCGAAGTTTCCGAGTGCGATATGCGCGTTACAGTCAACAAGCCATGCGCTCTTGAGCCCAGACGTTTATGATCTCCACGGCCGCAGAAGGATACGATCCCTGCCCGCTGGAGGGATTTGACAGCAAGCGTATGAAAAAGCTGCTGGAATTTCCTTATGGTGCCGGGATCAACATGGTCGTTCCCTGCGGAATACGGGACGGAGAGAAAGGCATCTGGGGCGAGCGGTACAGCATTCCTTTCACTGAGGTGTACCATAGGATCTGATCTGCCGGGAAAGGAAAGTTCGCTCCATTGTGGGGAGGGGGGACCGCCTGTTGAGGCGTTCCGGGGCATGTCATGACTCACGGGGAAAGGGGCTCCGGCTACTTGAGCCATGCCAGGAATTCATGGTTGCCGTCCGTTCCTGTGATGGGGGAAGGCTCGCAGCCCATCCAGCAGCGGTTCAATTCCTCCGTGACAAAGGCGCGTATGGAATCCACTGCGCGTTGGTGCAGGGCCGGGTCCCGGACGATGCCGCCGGGGCCTATGTCTCCCGGCTGGAGTTCAAACTGGGGCTTGATGAGCACCAGGGCGTCACCCCCTTCCTTCAGCAGGGGGAAAGCCGCGGGCAGGATTTTTTTCAGGGAGATGAAGGAGACGTCGGAGACGATCAGGTCCACCTGTTCCCCGATGTCTTCCGGAGTCATGTAGCGGGCGTTGAATTTCTCCTTCACGACGACACGGGGGTCCTGCCGCAGTTTCCAGACGAGCTGGTTGGTGCCGACGTCGATCGCGTGCACCCTGGCAGCTCCGTGCTGGAGCAGACAGTCCGTAAAGCCACCCGTGGACGCGCCGATGTCCAGGCAGACCTTGCCTTCCGCAGAGACGGGGAAGGCGTTCAGGGCGCCCTCCATTTTCAGGCCGCCGCGGCTGACGTAGCGGGGGCGGTTCCTGATGGCAATGTCCGCGTCTTCATTGACCTTGAGGCCCGGCTTGGTGGAGGGGTGGCCTCCCACGCTCACCTCTCCGGCGATGATGAGCCGCTGGGCCAGTTCCCGGGATTCTACGAGATTGCGGGAAACCAGAAGGACGTCGAGTCGTTGCTTGCTCATGATTCGGAAGGAAGGTGCGCACGCAGGTATTTCATGAAACCGCATGCAGAATCAAGCAAAACCGCGCAGCGGCGGCATTTGGGATAAAATGCGGCATGAAAGGCGCTGGAGCATTTTACAATTGATCAGGCGCGGGATTGTATGAGACTGTGCCGCGGAATGGAACACCGCTACAGGCAATTGATGCGCAAGGTCAGGCTTTATCTGCTGACGGAAGTGCGTAAAAAATCGTGGACCAGCCGTTTTCTTTCCGCAAAAATCTTCGACCCGGTCTACTGGTCGTGGACACGGGAATCCGTGGCTACCGGGGCAGCCTGGGGAGCCGCCGCCGCGATTGCCCCGCTGCCCATGCAGAGCCTGTGGGGCGTATTCGCCTGCCTGTGGCGCAAGGGCAACATTCCGGTAGCCATCCTGATGGCCTGGCTTTCCCCTCCCGGCTTTACCTTCTTTGCCATTCCCGCCCAGTGGTGGCTGGGCTGGTTCCTTTTCTCCCGGCTTGGCCTGCCGACTTCCGGCGCTACCTGGAACATGCTGAAAACGGGAGTGGAACAATGGTCCTGGGCTCCGTTTAACGGCTTGGGCATAGGCATGGTTTCCCTGGAATTCCTGACGGGCTGGGCCGTCTCCAGCGTCGTGCTGGGGATGCTGTGCTACGGACTCGTGCAGCTTGGGTGGCGGCTGGGCCTGCTCATCAAGGGCCGGAGCAAGCACGGGAAAGGACGACAAAAAGGCCCGCCCCCCGCATAAGGGCAGGCCCGAATAAAAATATCCGGCAGCACGTCCGGAGAAACTCCGGCTGCGCTACTGCGCCACTTCCATCAGAAGGACGGTGGAATTCTGGAGGGCCTCAATGGTGATGGCCTCCGTATCCGTAATTCCGGCTCCGTCGCGGCGGTTCAGCACAATGTCCCCGATCTTGACTTCTCCTTCGACCACGAAGACGTACACGCCCGTATTCTGGCCCTTGAACTTGTATTCCCGTGATGTGCCGCGGTCCAGTTCCGCCCAGGAAAACCACGCCTGCTGCATGATGGAAATATCCGTTTCCGGAGCCAGGAAGGTGGAAATCTCATTGTGCTTCAGCAGGGGCTTGATGTCGTAATCCTTGTACTTGGGCTCCGTGTTGATCCTGTCCGGAATGACCCATATTTGCAGGAATTCCAGATTATCCGTGGAACTGTCGTTGTACTCGCTGTGCAGGATGCCCGTTCCCGCGCTCATGAGCTGGATTTCCCCGCGCGTGATGGTGTGGCTGTTGTTCAGGCTGTCGCCGTGGCGGAGCTTCCCTTTCAGGGGAATGGAAATCACTTCCATGTTCTTGTGGGGATGGGTTCCGAAACCTTCGTCCGGAAGCACCGTATCATCGTTAAGTACGCGAAGGGCCCCGAACTGCATGCGGTCCGGATTGAAATAATTGGCAAAGCTGAACGTGTGGTAGGTATTCAACCACCCGTGGTTGGCATGCCCCCTGGACGATGCCCTGTCGATAATAATATTCATGATCAATAATATTGAGATTCTTCCGGCTTTTAGCCGGACCTGGCACATGGTTTGACTGAATGGCGTTCCATCCTGTTCAAGCCGGATGACAGGGGCCGGGGCTTCCTGCGGGTGCCGTTTAAATGGAAAATTCCCGTGCATGTCCGGAATACGAAATAAATTGCCAACGTAAAATGATGGTGCAATGTCTCTCCTTTTAAGGTAGCATGGGCAGGTACCTGTGCAAGTAAAGTAAGTGGCGTATGGCTCATTCGACATTCATGAGATGGATCAGGGGATTGGTCCCCACCGTGGTTATTCTGCTGTGCGCCCTGGTGCTTGGCTTCATTTGCTATATTTCCATCTGGGGCGTGCCCTCCTTTGTGGTGGTGCGCGTGGAACAGGCCCTGCTGGAAAAAGGGGTGCCCGTGCACATCGGCACGCTGAAAGTCAGCATCTGGCCCCGGGCCGTCGTCACGCTGAAGGACGTGGAAATGCTGGACCCGGAAGCGCCGCCGGAAAACCGCCGCCCCATCGCCCGGCTTCATGAGGCGGACATATCCCTGAACTGGAAAAAGCTGCTGGACGGCCAGGTGGACCCGGAGCGGGTGAACGTGGCGGGGCTGAGCGTCAGCATGCCGGTGGACAAGGAAAGGCCGGAACGGGTCTTTTCCGTCACCGGGCTGAATGCGGAGATAGACCTGAACCGCCCCGGCATGGTGGACCTCACGAAGGCGGAAGCCGTGGTGCAGGGAATACGGGTCACCGCCCAGGGAAGCTTTCCCGCAGGGCAGGAGGAGGGCGGAGACTTTGCGCTGACGCCTGGAGACGTGGCGGCCGTCCGCAAGCAGCTTGACCACGTGCTGGAATACCTGGACAGGGTGAAGTGGCCGGAATCCGCCCCGCCGCAGCTTGCGGTCAACCTGAGCGACGACATGAAGGGCGGCGGAATCCGCGTGGGGCTGGACTTTCAGGCTCCCTCACTGCAATACGGCAGAATTCGTGTCAAGAACTTGATGTTCAGCGGCGACTACTCGGACTCCGTCATCATGGCCAGGCGCTTCACCATGAGAGATGCGGAAACGGCGGGATTCGTGAGGCTGTCCCTTCAGGCGGATTTGAAAAAGCGCTCCCTGATCTGGGACGTCACCAGCACGGCCCCCCTCGTGTCCTGGACGGTGTCCTTCCTCAACGAATCCCTCGTTCCGCGGGAAATGAAATTCCTGAGCGAGCCTCACGTTCAAATATCCGGCAGGCTGTTGTTCAAGGAAGGATGGGAAGGCGTGGACCAGGTCAAGCTGCTGGGGTCCGGCTCCATGGGGGCCTTTTCCGTGTTCGGGGAGAAATTTTTAAAGGCGTCCGGGGATTTCAACTATGAAAACGGCAACTTCTACGTGACGGATCTGGACATACGGCACCAGGGAGGAAGCTTTTCCGGCAAGGTGATGGGCGTGAATGGAGAAATCAAGGTGGACATCCACAGCACGCTGCCCGTGAACGCCATGCTGAACATGGCCCGGTCCATGGCCCCGGAAGACGTGGAACTGCCGCCCACCCTGGTCATCAACGGGGACCCGGAACTGAATGCCGCGGGCACGCTACGCATGGGCGTGGACTGGTCCGGCCCGGTCCGCGTGGACCGCCTGAAAATGAACGCCGCCGTCAGGGACGTGGCGTACCAGGGGGTGGAATTTGATTCCGCCACGGCCAACGTGGAAGTGATCGGCAAATCCATCAACGTGACGCTGCTGGAACTGGTGCGTGAAGACGGACGGATGAAACTGGACGGCAGCTATCTGGGAACGGACCTTGTCTTTACGGTGGAATCGGACCTGAAGCCGGAAATTCTCGTGGCCCTGGGCGGCAAATCCGTTCCCGTGCCGGAGGAACTGAAGATTCCGGAAAAAGCGACTCTCCGCGTGCACGGCAGGCTGGACATTCCGGAAGGAAAACCCGTGGAACCCACCCTGGTGCGCGCACGCATCAAGGCGGAAAACCTGGCCTGGAACAAGGTGCCCGTGAAAACGGCGGACCTGGAGGTGGAATACAGGCCCAACCAGCTCTTCGTGCAGAACTGCCGCATAGAACTGGAAAAAGGGAAATTTGAACTCTTTGCCAACGGCTTCTTGGACGGGCAGATGTTCGTGATGGGACAGTCCACGGTTCCCCTGGACACGATCGACAAGCTGATGGCAATGAAAGATGATGACTTCTTCATGGAGCGCTTCGCCTTCCACGGCAACTCCGGGATCAACCTCTCCTTCCAGGGAACGCTGGGACTTTACAATCTGGAAAAGGCCTACGATATTGAGGCCGTCGTATCCGTCGCCAACACCAAATACAAGGGGGTGGAAATCAAATCCGCCCGCGCGGACGCCCACCTGGTGACGGACCAGCTGGTCCTGACCAACGTGGCGCTGACGGTCTCCAACTCCGACTATCTTTCCTCCGCCGGATTGTCCGGCGGTCCGGCGGACAGTTCCCTGAAGGCCAAAAGCATCGACTTCCGTTTTGTCCCGGACACCGTGGAGGTTCTGGGCCTGGAAGGGCAGGCCTATCCGGCCCATACGCTGCGCATGTTCTCGGACGACGCCGCGAAGGTGCTCCGGGAATTCGTCTTCACGCGCCCCGTGACGCTTTCCGGCGGCGGCATGTTCCCGATGGGGGACGACCTGAAGCTGATGAAGGGGCGCATCCGCTTTGACGCCTCCGCGGGCCGCGTCCGCTATAAAATCCTGGGAACTACGCTGGACCTGGGCAGGACGAAGGGGGAAGTGCTCATCTCCCCGCAGTGGGTGGTGGTGGACAAATTGCAGGGAACCATCTGGGAAGGCTCCTTCACCGGCCGCGTGCTGGCGCAGATTGACGGCGGGGACGCCTTGAACGGCTCCTTCGTGCTCCAGGACATGAACCTGACGGCCATCGGCAAATCCTACGGGGAAAAAATGGAGAAGGCCACCGTGCACGGAGCCATTGAATTCTCGTCCAAGGGCGGCAACATGAACAGCATCCAGGCCAAGGGGGAAGCGGCGCTGGTCCACGGAAACCTGGTGGAAATCCCCATCTTCGGCTTTTTGGGGGAAGCCCTGGCCAATTACATCCCCGGCCTGGGCCACCTGATCAACTACAAGCTCACCCGCGCCGACTGCGACTTTTCCATAGAAAAAGGCTACATCCGTACGAACAACTTCGTGGCCACGGGCAGCAACCTGTCCCTGAAGGGCGGCGGATGGATACGCCTGGCCGACCTCCAGGTCAACTCCGATTTCCAGATGGGGTTCCGCGGCATTCCGCAGCTTCTCACCTCGCCCGTCTTCCTGCTGGCGCGCGGCCTGTTCCAGGTGCGCGGCAGAGGTCCCCTGGATAACGTGAATTGGAGTTTCGCCCCCTTCTCCGGCGGGAAGGCCCCGGCTCCTCCCGCTCCCCCGGCGCCCCAGCCTGCGAGAAGAAGATAATCCGGTACGGCCTTCCCGGAGCGCCGCGGTTTCATTTTCCGGATTCTGCCGCCTTTTCCGCCCGTCCCGTTCATCCTCTTCCTCTGCTTTCCCTGATGAAAAAACCTTGTCCGGGGAGGTCAGTGGAGGGGAAAGGGGAGGAAACGGCCGCTTGCGGCAGAACTTCGGGAAAATCCGTATTCCGGCATGGCGGATGTTTGCGCATTCCCCTTCCGGGCCGTTATTCCGGGAGAGCAAGGGGCCGGGGCCGATATTTCCGACAAGCCCGCATCATCCCGCAATCGCCGGAAAAACACGGACCCGCACGTTCATTTTTCAGGATTACTTTTTCAGTATTCTCTTTAAGGCGGCCACATCCGGCAGCAAATTTACCGTCTCAAACTTCCCCTTGTAAAACACGGCCCAGTTATTGAAAACACAGGGCAATTCCTTGGCTTTTTGCAGGGAATCCACGTGAATGAAAGACACGGGAACCCCGTTCGTTTCACAATACTGCCTGATGATCCCGATGTTTTGATAAACATAGGGGCATTGCATATCGTAATAAATGGTCAGCTCCCTGCTTTCAATTTCCAGTTTTTTAGCTCGTTGGGAAAAGCTCGGCAGGGTTCCGTCCAGGGAAAGGGCCAGCAGTTCATACCCGTTGCCGATAGTATCGGCAACTTTAAAACCGAATTTCTTCGCAAACGACTGGTCGGAAAGCCAAGCTTTCTGTTTTGTTGCTCCAAGCATGCAAATGCCGGATTTGCCGTTTTTTCCGGCATCCGCCAGACAATACTCCATCAGCGCCTTCCCGTACCCTTTCCCTTTGCAGCTGCCGGAAACCCACAGGCAGTACAGATAATAATAATTGTCGCCGATGATGGGAACCCAGGCGGTTTCCAGGGGAGCATATTCAATAAAAACTGTAGCCTTCTCATTCAACTTTCTAAAGACATGGCCCTCCTTCAGCCGGCCGCAAAGCCATTGCCGCTTGGCGTCAATGCCCGGATGGAACTTCTTGCTGCGGATAATGCAGCATAAATGTTCATGGGGAAGGTTTTCCGCCGTCAGGTTCACAAATTCGGCACTCATCTCTTTCTTGTGCCAATGATCGCATAAACCAGGGAGGAAGTCATCCGCTTTCCCGCCTCCCCTCCTTTTGCACATTTCCGGCAGACCCATATAACGCATCGGCATGGCGCGACGGTGCTTGCGGAAGGGCCGTCAGACGAACGATGCCGCCGGAAATCAGGCTGGAAACTCTCCTTTTTTCTCTGCTCATTCTCTTCTTCCGCCGCAACATGAGGCACAAGCCGTGTTGCAGTTGGCGGCAGACTCCGCCCTTGACGGCATCACTCCTGCCCCATTCGTTGAAAAGGGGCGCTTTCTTCATCAGGTGTGCGGGAATCCGCAGGGAACGGGATGAAAAGGGATGAAACGGCAAGAAAGAAAAGGCCGGTCCGCCGCGCAAGCGAACCGGCCTGGAACAGGGAAAGGGGGGACTGGTTAATTCTGGCCGCCCAGGTTGAATGCCTTGTGGACGACGCGCGCCGCCTCGTCGATGTCGGACTCGTCCACCATCACGGCGATCTTGATTTCCGATGTGGAGATCATGCCGGTCTTGATGTTGGCGTCCGCCAGGGCCTTGAACGCGGTGGCGCCCACGCCGGAATGGGAACGCATGCCGATGCCCACCAGGGAAAGCTTGGCGAGTCCGGCTTCCGTCTCCACCTTCACATCGGGGCCCAGCGCTGCCGTCACGGGCTTGAGCGCGGCCTGGGCGCGGCCCAGTTCGTTGGCAGGCATGGTGAAGGACTGGCGGACGTAGCCGTCATGGGCGGTGTTGGCCAGAATCATGTCCAGATTGATTTCCGCCTCTGCCAGGGCGCCCAGAATCCTGGCCGTATAGCCGATTTTGTCGGGAATGCCGGTGATGGTGAGGCGGGCCTGGTTGCGGTCGATGGAGATGCCGCGGATGACGACGGCTTCCATGGAGGGAGTTTCTTCTTGCACGATGGTACCGGGGTTATTGTTCATGGAGTTGCGAACTTCAAAGACGACGCCGAATTTTTTGGCGAATTCCACGGAGCGCGACTGCATCACCTTGGAACCGCTGGATGCCATTTCCAGCATTTCGTCGTAGGAAAGGGTCTGGATCTTCACGGCGTCCTTCACCACGCGGGGGTCGCAGGTGTACACGCCGTCCACATCCGTAAAAATCTGGCACACGTCCGCCTTCAGCGCAGCGGCGATGGCGATGGCGGAAAGGTCCGAGCCGCCGCGGCCCAGCGTCTGGACCATGCCTTCCTCTGTCACGCCCTGGAAGCCGGCGCAGATGAGGATGTTGCCTTCCATCAGGCATTTGTTCATCCGTTCCGGGTCAATCTTGTGGATGCGGCCGCGGGTGTGGGAGCCGAAGGTGGTAATGCCCGCCTGGGCTCCCGTGAAGGACACGGCCTTGTCTCCCAGTTCATGCAGGGCCATGCAGAGCAGGGCGATGGACTGCTGTTCCCCGGTAGCCATCAGGACGTCCAGCTCGCGTTCGGAAGGGGAGGCGGACAGTTCCCTGGCCAGGCCGATCAGCTTGTCCGTCACGCCGCTCATGGCGGAGACGACAGCCACTACCTGGTTGCCGTCTCCGGCGGTCTCATGGATGCGGCGCGCCACATTGCGGATGCGGTCAATGGTGCCTACGGAGGAGCCTCCGAATTTTTGAACGATAAGTGCCATGTAACAGGATGATGTAGGTTAGGATTGAGGAAGAAGGTGTTCGATGCGCAGCACGCGGGCTTCCGGCGCCACGAAGGAAATCTGGGCAATTTCCTCCAGCGCCATCTGGAGCTGGCCCCACGGGCAGGTATGGAGGATGAATACCAGGTCGTTCCACGCCACGCCGTCTTCGTCGATGTGGCTGGGTGCGGAGGACGTGGCGGAGATGCCGATGCCGAAAGTGGCCAGGATGCGGGCTATTTCCGCAATCACACCGGGCTGGTCCGCCACCTGGAAGCGCACGTAGTACGGCGTCGTGGTGTCGTTGATATGCATCACGCCGCAGGATTTGGCGTAAGGGGTGAACCCCGTGTGGAATTCCGGGTAGCGGCTTTCGCGCATGGCCGTAATCACGTCGCTGATCACGGCGGAGGCCGTGGGATTCTTGCCCGCTCCGCGGCCGTAGAACAAGGTTTCCCCCACAATGTCCCCGTTCACGGAAATGGCGTTGAACACGCCGTTGACGGAAGCCAGGATGTGCCAGTCATGGACGAAGCAGGGCTGGACGCGCAGTTCCAGCGCATCTTCCTGGTTTTCATGGTAGCGGATGACCACGAGCAACTTGATGGTGTACCCCAGTTTTTTGGCGAATTCGAAATCCCGGCTGGTGATGTTTTCAATGCCGCTGACGTAAATTTTGTCCGGGGAGATGGTGGTGCCGTAGGCCAGGGTGGCCAGAATGAGGGCCTTGTGGGCGGCGTCCCAGCCGTTGACGTCCAGGGAGGGGTCTTCCTCCGCAAATCCCAGTTTCTGGGCCTGCACCAGGGCGTCCTCGTAGTCGGCCCCGTGTTCCCCCATCGCGGAAAGAATGTAGTTGGAAGTTCCGTTGATGATCCCCACGATGGAATTGATGTGGTTGCAGATCAGGGAATTCTGGAGGCTCTGGATGATGGGGATGCCCCCCCCGGCGGAAGCCTCAAAGTAGATGGGCGTGCCCATCTCCGCGGAAAGCTTGAAAATCTCCGCGCCGTATTCGGCCAGCAGGGCCTTGTTGCCGGTCACCACGGGCTTGCCCGCGCGGAGGGCCGTCGTCACCAGGTCATAGGCCTGCCGGGTGCCCCCGATCAGTTCGATGATGATGTCTATTTCCGGGTCCCCCACCAGCTCGTGCCAGTCGTCGGTCAGCAATTCTTCCGGAACGGCGGTATCCCTGTGCTTGCTCAGGTTGCGCACGGCAATGCGCTTGATCCTGAACGGGATCTTGCTCCGCGCTTCCAGCAGGGAGTGGTTGCGGCACAGCGTCTCATAAACGCCGGAACCGACCGTACCCAGTCCGGCCAAGCCAAGTTGTATGGGTTTTTCCGTCATTCTTGCCGGGCGATTATGCAGAAAAATCCCTGTGACGCAAGAGCTTTTACCGCGCGGGAAAGGCTGTTTTTCCGGGAACTTCCGGGGGAAAGGGGCCGCCCTCCGCATTCCGGCCGGGCGCCTGTTCTGTATAGAAGCCGGATGGAGCGGACAGAAGGCCTGCCTCCGGGCGCAGGGAAATCATGGAGGAATCCCCCGGCAGTCCTGTGGTTCCGGTCATTCCCCTTCCGGGATTGATTTCCCGCACGGAGCAGGCTATCCTGTTTCCGTTTCATGACTTACACCATTACTCCGCTGATTGGGGAAAAGGCCATTGCCGCACGCGTGCGGGAACTGGCCGCCTCCATTGACGCCGACATGGGGGACCGCCCCTATGTCCTGCTCCGGCTTCTGGAGGGAGCCGTGCCCTTTGCGTCCATGCTGGCGGAGCATTTGAAATCCCGCCCGGAAGTGAGGTCCGTCAAGGTATCCAGCTATTCCGGCATGGAAAGTTCCGGTTCCGTGGCGTGGCGCGGAGATTGCGGCGCGTTCCGTCCCGGCGTCCCCGTGCTGGTGGTGGATGACGTGCTGGACACGGGCAGAACGCTGGCGGGCGTTTGTGGAGAATTGAAAAAGAGGGGCGTGCAGCGCGTATTGACGGCTGTGGCCGTGGACAAGCACTGCTGCCGGAAGGTTCCCTTTGAAGCGGATTACGCGGCCTTTACCTGGGGCGACGACTTTCTGGTAGGGTTCGGCATGGACTTGGACAACCGGTACCGCGACCTCCCCTACATCGGCAAGGCTGCCGCGGACTGAATAAGTTTTTTCCAGATTGAACAAACTATTGAAAAAAAGTGTCTAAATCCCTCGGAGCGGTAGAGCCGTCCGCCGCCCCGCCAAACAAGGAAACACCGGAAAGGAGATTCAAGACATGAAGATCGACAGGGTAAGACAACTGGAAAGCGTGACTGACTTCGGCCAGGAAACGTCCCTCATACGGGACGTTCTGGACAACCTGGAGCTGGAACAATCGCTCACGTGGCTTCTGGAAGCCATCAACACGCATCTGGAAAACGGTGCGGAAAAGGAACCGTGGCATCTGTACCAGACCACGCTGTTCGCCATGTACGTGGACTATGACAACGGGCAGGTGCGCCTGTCCGCCATGCTGGCCTGCCACGATGCGGACATGGAACTGCCGCTGAAGGATTTTCTGGAAATCCTGCGCAGGGAGGCCCGGGAAGAGGCTAACCCGCGCCATTTTTCAGAAGCCGATACGGATACGCAGATTCACCGCTGCCGCCATCCGCGCTTCAGGCGGAAAAAGCCGGAACGGGAGCCGGACAACGGATTTTATTCATGAACAAGACCCTTGCCGGATCCCTTTCCCATGGCTGATTCCGAAAGGAACCAGCCATTTTTTGGGGAAGACGGACGGACGCCCGGATTCCCATGGCCGTGGCCGTTTTAATGGAGGCTGGACGGGAAGCCTGGAGACGGCAGGTGTTGCTTCCCGTTTGCTTCACCGGGACCGAATGACAAAGGACGCACTGTTCCGGATGGTTGCGCCTGTTTAATCTCATATTTCCACAGGAAAGATTTTTCAGCATGCAGGTAAGATACGAGAAACTTGGAAGGGAGAATGCCAGGCCCGTCATGGAAATCTTCAATGATTATATTGAACATGGTACGGCGGCCTTTGCGGATGCGCCCTTGCCGGAAGCATCTTTTCCCATGCTGCTGGAAAAGACGGCCGGATATCCCGCTTACGCGGTGGTGGACGCGTCGGCGGGGAATGTCGTCGGGTTTTGCTGGCTGAGCGCCTATGCCCCTGTGGCAAGTTTCCGGAAAACGGCCAAAATCACCTCTTTCATTGCCCGCAACCATGTGGGGAAGGGCATAGGGAAACAGTGCCTCGACCAATTGGAAGCGGACGCCAGGCAAATGGGCATTGAAAACATCATTGCCGAAATTTCGTCCGAAAACCGGGGAAGCCTGAAGTTCCATGCCAGTAACGGATTTGCCTTTTGCGGAGAACTCAAGAACATCGGTTACAAATTAAACCGCTCCTTCGGCGTGGTTTATATGCAGAAAACCTTGTAAAGCCTGTTTCCCCGGAAAGCCCGCACCGTGGTGCCGGGAGAAGAATGGTTCCACGTTTCAGGCGGGACTGAGGGAAAATGCGTCAACGTTCATGACGGACCTGCGGGCAGCCTTTTCATCACGGTCCTGAGGAAAAATAGTGCTTTTGCGGCGTGATTCCGTCAGAATAGTCCCGCCATGACGCCATCCCCCACTCCCAGCGCCGCTCCCCCGGTCCGTTTGCCCTGGGTGGAGATTGCGCGCCTGCTGGCTACATTGAGCGTCATCATGCAGCACGTTCCGGGGGGAGGGTTTCCCCCCAACCAATGGCTGATCGGTCCGGCACTGGCCACGTTTTTCCTGCTGGCCGGGTATTTTTCCGCAGCGCGCCTCCGGGGGCAGGAGGCCGGAACCTGGACGGCGAGGCGCCTGATGTCCCTGCTGCGGCCCTATTTGTTCTGGTGCGCGGCCTACTGGCTGCTGGCGGGCATGCCCGTTTCTTCCGCCTCCCTAGCTTCCGTGTTCGGTCTGGGCGCGTGCCCCATGCTGACGCCCATGTGGTTCCTGCGGGATTTGATGATTTTCACCCTGGCGGCGTTCCTGCTGGTCAAGTGCCGCCCGGCGCTTTACACGCTCGGCCTGTTCTGCCTGTTCCTGAACAGGTGGGATGATTCCCTGGCGTGGCCCAGTCCCTACATGTTCGGGGATTTTGTGCTCGGCATCATGCTGGCTTCCACCGCTCCCGGCTGTCTGAACTGCTGGGAGAGGATTCCCCTGGCCGTGCATGCCGCCATTCTGCTGTCCTGCGCGGCTCTTATCTGGGCCAGCTGCACGGATACGTTCCTTCTTCCGGATGGCTCCTTTTCCGGACTGGCCGTCCTGGCCTTCCTGAGTTCCGGGATTGTACTGAAGGTCGTCAGTCCCGGCCTGTCAAGACTCCTGGCCGGGTGGTCTTCCGGCAGTTTCTTCGTGTACTGCTCCCATATTTTCGTGCTGATTGCCCTGATGGGGGTGGAAACGTGCTTTCCGGCCCCATGGCCCTCCTGGGCATGGTGGTGTCTGGTGCCCGTCGTTTACATGCTGGCGCGGGGTGTTTACCTGCTGGTCGGGAGGCATGCTCCGCGCGCGCTTGTGCTGATGACGGGCGGAAAATGAGCCGGGGGAGCGAATGCCCACCTCCCGGCCCGTATTTTCCGGTTTATCCCGCCACGCGGAAGGACTGGACGGGGATTTCCCGTTTTTCTCCGCCTTCCTTTTGCCAGAAGAAAAGGGGAAGGCCGGAGAAGCCTTCCGTCTCAATGATGAAGGGATGCCAGCCTTTTTCCAGAGGCACGGGCTTCATCCCCGTGCTTGCGGGATCGTTTTCCGTCGTATGTTCCCCCATGGAGGAGGAGACTTCCGCGCCGGGCTTGTAACCGTATTCCGCATCCAGTAGATGCGCATCATGCAGCCTGACGAATGCCCTGGCCCCCTTTTTCACCGGGGTTTTCATGAAAAAGACATATTTCCCCGTTTCCGGAACGTTCAGATAGAGCACTCTTTTCACGCTGCCGTCCTTCCGGCTGACTCCCCGCGAGGACTGCGCCGTCAGGGGAACCAGGTTGCCGGGCATTTCCTCTTTCCGGAGGGCTGGAACGGGTTCCGCATCATAGGGCCGCTGGGCAAAGGTGCCGCGCGCCGGGTGGGTATAATCGTAAATACGCCTCATTCTCAGCACCTTGTCGTGCATGATGGACTGCATCTTTTTCCCTTCCGGCGTGTCCTTCAGGTCATGGCGTTCCGCAGGGTCCTTCGCGGTATCGTAAATTTCAAACGGATCCGCATGGGACTGGATGTTGGTACGCACCCCCTTGTATTTGCCGAGGTAGACCATCTGCTGGTCGCCCCGGACGGCGTTCCTCCTGGACGGGAGAAAATCCTGGTAGCCGGGCGTCGTCGTCTTGTTCCGGGACATCTTGGCGCTGTATTCCATGTAGAGGCGGCTGTCCGGCTGTGTCCCCTTGTTTAGCAGGGTAGGGAGCAGGGAAACGCCGTCGCTGCGGAAGGGGGCCCTGACGCCGCCGATTTCCGCCAGCGTCGCCATCCAGTCGTGGAACTGGGAAGGATGGTCGCTTGTGGACCCGGCCGGAACATGGCCGGGCCAGCGGACGATGGTCGGCACGCGGAAGCCGCCTTCCCAGGCGTCCTGCTTGATGCCGTCAAAAGGTCCGTAATTGCGGAAGAACTGCGGATTCTGGCCGCCTTCGTCATGCGGGCCGTTGTCCGACGTCATGATGATGACGGTGTTCTTGTCAATGTTCAGGTCCTTCAGGGTCTGGATGAGGTCTTCAAAGGAATCGCTCAGCCGCGCGATCATGGTGGCGTACTTCTTCTGCGCCATGGGCCATTTCTTGTCCGCATACCGCGGATAGATGTAGGAGTTGATCCTGCCCTCCGCGGTATTCACCAGCTTGTGGGGCTGGCCCAGCCATTGCACGCCGCCCTTCACGCCGCGGCCTTCCGGATAGGGTCCGGTAGGTACTTGAAGCTGGGAGTGGGGGGCAACGTGGGTCAGCGCCAGGAAAAAGGGCTGGCGGGGATTCTGCCGGCTTGTGTCTATAATCCATTTTTTGGCGCGGGCCGTCAGCAGGTCCACGGAGTACGCCTTGTCGCAATCCGCCGTAATGCACTTGTCCCCGTCCCAGATGCCGCTTTTTTTAGTGGGGGAAATGGGATTGGGGTCTTCCTTGGGATAATGGTGGTGGCCGCTGACGTGGTCCAGGTAGCCGAAGTAGTAGTCAAAACCGCGCCTGGTGGGGTAGGCCGTGGATTCCTGCGGGGTGCCCGCGTGTTCCGTTCCTCCGCCTATCCCCCATTTGCCGATGAGGGCCGTCCTGTACCCGGCGGACTGCATGACGGTGCCGAGGGTGGGGGCATCTTCAATGGGCAGGTCAAAGGACCTGTCCCGGATTACCTTGGCATGGCCCTGGTGGACGCCCGTGAACAGGGAGGCGCGGGCCGGGGCGCAGAGCGGGGCGGAGGAGTAGTGGCGCGTCAGCGTCATTCCTTCCCGGGCCAGCGTCCGGAGGCCCGGGTTGTCCATGGCGGGAAGCCCTTCCTTCATGCGCCGGTCCTGGTAGGAGGGCAGGTCCCCCCAGCCCATGTCATCCATCAGGATGAGGATGACGTTGGGACGCTGGGCAGCCGTGGCGAAAGGAACCGCCAGCAGGAGGGCCAGCAGAAGGAGTAAATGTTTAACTCTCATTGCAGTGGAAAGACGGAATTCTATTTTTCTCCCTTGGGCTTGATATAATAGCTTGGGTCGGCAATCCAGCGGTCTCCCGACTTTTTCACCGGAATGAAGCTGACGCCCCATGACTGGAAGCTTCCCGTGTACGGCTGTTCAATCAGGATTTTATTTTCCCCGGCCTTTACCTGAAAGGGAACCGGAGGACGCGCCCACCAGAACTCCTCATTGTCAAAGGATATTTCATTGGCGGGAGAATTCCAGGTGTGCTTTTCATAACGCCGCTGGCCTGCCAGCTTGTAAGTCTGGGGGTTTTTTACTTCCTTGCCGTTCACCCATATCCTGGTGCCGCACTGGGACCACTCCCCGGCAGCCGGAACCCCGGAGCAGCGCCGCGTGGAGCGGGCCGGAGCGTCGAACCCCACCATGGCGTACATGGTGCCCGCCCTGGGCGCGTAAAAAGTCGTCTCCGCCCAGGCGGTGTTTCCCGGCTTTACTTTGGAGAACAGGCCTTCCGCTCCCGCACGGGTGCGGAAGTACAGATTGCCGCCGCGCGCCTGGACCGGCTCCAGTCCCGCGGGGGATTTCCCCGCCAGCAGCCCGTTCCTCACTTCCTCCTGCCTGTCCTTCGGAACGGGGCCGAACACGGTCCATTCCACAAAGGAATCCCGCCAGTAGGGGAAGGGCTTGTTTCCGGCCAGGGCTTCCATGCGTTTTTCAAACAGGGCGAAGGCCTGGTAAGCCTCCGTATCTTTCTCCGGCAGTTTGCCGGCAAAGCGGGAGCCGTCCTCCGGAATGCCCTTCCAGCTGCGTTCAGCCATGGCGAACATGGCGGGCCACTGGGGGTTCTGGATGGGGATGTTCTTCTTGTCCTCCACCCGGGTATCCGGCCACAGGCACTGGATGACGCCCAGAGAGTGGTCGTCGCTCTTTGCCGTTCCGCAGGGCTGGCGGAAGAAATTCCTGCGCACCAGGATGCCGGGGTCAAAAGAATTGATGTAGCCTGCCGTGGAATCAAAATAGGGATTCTTCTGCTTGGCGGGGTCCGGCAATCCTACGGAATTCTCATCATTCCACAACTGGGCGTAGCTGTCTCCGGAAACGGGCAGGTCATTGTTGCCCGCCCATTGGATGGGTTGGCGTCCCAAGGATTTGACCTTGGCCGCCATCCGGTCCGCAAACTGCTTCCCGTTGGGGATATGGATTTCATCCGCGCCGATGTGCAGGTAGGGGGACATCTCCGCCGGAATTTCCCGGCAGAATTCTTCCAGCAGTTCCTCCAGAATCTTGATGCCCCGGGGATCGTGCATCGGGAAGCCGAAGCAGTTTTTGAAATAGGTGCTGTGCCCCGGCATGTCAATTTCCGGAATAATCAGGATGTGCCGTTTTTTGGCGTAGCGAAACAGGTCCCGTATCTGGTCGTAGGTGTAGGTGTCGTTGACGTCCCGGCCCTTGATCCTCTTGGAGGGATCATTCAAAACGGGGTACTTCTTGCACTGGATGCGCCATGCGGGGTAGTCCGTCAGGTGCCAGTGGAAGGCATTCATTTTCAGTCGGGCCATTTCGTCAATATCCGCCTTCAGGGTCTCAATGGGACGGAAATTGCGACCTACGTCATGCATGAAGGCGCGGATGGCGAACGCCGGGCTGTCCTTGATGTCGCAGCACGGATAGTCCCCTCCGGCTCCCAGCTGGTCCAGCGTCCTGCGGGCATAAAAAACGCCTGCGTCCGTGGCGGCCCTGATCAGAATGCCGCCGGGGCGGACCTGGAGCTCGTAGCCTTCCTTGCCCAGAGTCTTGGCCAGGGCCGCGTTCTTTTTCACGGAAACGGGAGCCTTTTTAGGGCATTTCCCCGTTTTCCAGTCCACCTGGGACGGGAAGGGAATGAGGGGCACAGGCGCGGCTTTTTCCTGCTGCAGGGGGTGCGGGGAAGTCCAGTCACCGTAGGAAGAAGGGAAACAGAGCATTAAGCCTGATGCCAGCAAAAGGAGGGAAGGAGCTAATCGCATAATATTACTACACTTAAACGAGGAACTGTCTTTCATCAAACTTAAAATGAAGCAAAATTCCGGATTTAGGGATGTTCCGGTTCCTGCAGCATTATCTCCTCTTTCTCCTCAGGCACAGGCTTCCCAGCCCAAGCAATGCGGCAGCGGCCGAGGAAGGCTCCGGAACCGTGAGGCCCTCCATGCGGAAATTTTTTACGGTAAGCTCCTGATAAGTGTAGGAGCTGTTAAGAACACCGGTATTCATCACCAGATAAAAGGTGGCTCCCTGGTCAAACAGGACGCCGTACTCCTCTTTGGAAATCGTCCAGCTATAGGATTTGTTGCTGACGCTGCCTGCCAGTCCGGAAATTGTGGAACCAGCCTGGAGAAAGGAACTTTCCTTTCCTCCCAGGCTGTACCACAAGCTGAAATTCTGAGGTTGCCCCGTTTTGTTGGTATTGGAAAGACCTCCTGTGTCAAAGGATATTCTCAAGGATTTATAATCGGCCAGGGTATTCACGGACAATTCATTGAATTTAACGGCAGTAAATCCTCCCCCTGCGCCGCTGGCGGAAATCAGATTGGTAGCGCCATCCGCCGTCACGGAGGAAAGCGTACCGGTATTGTTATTTTTGTTGCCGGAATACCATCCCGCATCCAGGGAGCCAAGGACGGACTGCACGGCGTTTGCGGAAGGCCCTCCATTCGCAATCAGAGCACCTCCGGAGGAATAATCAATGCGGGAGATGGAGGTCTCCGCCATATTCAGCTCCGGAATGATTCCGTCCAGGGAACTCCAGATTTCCGCTCCATGCGCTGATAGTACTGTCGCTGTGAATAATGCCGGAAAGAGAATCGTTTTCATCTGTATATCACTACTATTCGAAAGCAAAAAGCCCGCGCCACCCGGCGCGAATTTCGCTTTGTTCGCGAAAACGTTATAGAATTTATAATCCGCTATAGAAATGCCAACAAGATAAATTAACTTAATTGACTTATAGAAATATAATAGCGAAAAGATCCAACATTATTTTTTCTGTGGCTTTCATATTTCGGGAAGCCATGGGAAATGGAGAAAAGATCCTGACCATAAATCAGGAAAGAGAAAAATCCATTTGACAGCGGATTATAAATCCTGAAATACGATTTAATCTCCGTTAATGCAATAAAATCAGTAGATTAATAAAAGAAAAACCGTTCGTCGAAAAAATTATCCTATCCGTATGCGGATGGAATGGACGGCGTCTTTTCCGAATTGCTCCTTCAGTTTTCCCAGAAGGGCTCCCTGCCACTGCTGGAGATGGTAGCGCATGGCAGGCTGAATGACCTGGACTGTCGCCACGCCCTTGACAAGGGATACCAGGCAGGCCTGCTTTCCCAGAAACGGCCCCGCCGCGGCCATCCAGCCTTTCCGGAGAAGTTCCGGGTCCATGCCTTCTTCATCCAGGGGCAGTTTGGAGAGGATGGTCCCCAGCAGGGATTCCGCCGTATGGACATTGCGCGTTTCACTGAACACCGGAACGGCCTGGAACCAGTCCGCAAGGGCCTGCCGCACCTCCTGCTCATCCCGGGAAAGGTAGTCATACCGGATGGGGGAGGCATGGGGGTCGGGCCGGTCCCTGTCGGGAACATAGGCTGACCAGGGCGGAATCATGGGAGGGAAGGAAAAAAGGGGGCCTTTTAAAGAAAAACGCCCGGAGCGTGTCTGTTCACAAGCCCGGGCGCTGTAAGGTGGCAAGAAAATGAATTATTCGCCGTCGTCGCCGATGGCTTCCACAGGGCAGCCTTCCAGGGCTTCCACGCAGGCTTCCAGTTCGGTTTCATTGTCCGGCTGCTTCTTGACGTAGGATACGCCCTCGTCTTCGTCGCGGCCAAAGTTTTCCGGAGCGGTTTCGCGGCAAAGGTCGCAGTCGATGCAGGAACTGTCCACGTAAAACTTGCCGGGGACGTTTAATGGTGTCTTTTCGTCTATATCTGCCATATGTATGGATGGGTTGTATGAACTGGGCTAACTATTTCCGCATTTGACTGAATTTTGCAATCTTTTTTGTTGCAGGAATGAGTCAGCATGAGGAAGAATGCCGGAGCGTCTTTTCCGCTGAAAAGACTTTGTTTTTTCCCCTATTCCACGATGCATGCCGTTCCACGATCCACCCCTCGCGCCCTCCCCCTGTGGGCCGCCTTCCTGCTGTCCGCCCTTTCCGGGGCGCTTATGGCCTGTTCCTTTATTCCGGTGGACTGGAGCGGTTGCGTCTGGATAGCGCTTCTGCCCCTGCTGACGGCCCTGTGGTACGGCCCCCGGCGCGAAGGGAAGCGCGGCGGTTTGGCGTATTTTCTGTACGGATGGACATGCGGAGTCGTGTTTTTCGGCATTTCCCTGTGGTGGATCAATGAGGTGAGCACGCTCGGCTACATCCCGCTGATTCTTTTTTACGGGGGCCTGTTTCCCGGCATCTGGGGCCTGGTGATGGGAACCCGGTTCCGTCCGGAACGGCTCCCGCTGCCTGACGCGCAGCTTCCGCCCGCGGAACGCAGGCGCGCCTGGAAGGAGTGGGCCATGCGCGACATGGCGCCCAGCGCCGCGGCGGCGCTGGCGGGGGCCTCCCTGTGGGTATGCCTGGAATGGCTGAGGGGCTGGCTGATCCCGGGCTTCAACTGGAACAACCTGGGGGTGGCCCTGTACGGGAATCCTCTGGCCCAATGGGCGGAATACTTCGGCGTGACGGCCCTCGCTTTCATTCCCGCCGTGTTTTCCATCTGGCTGTGGCGCGTCTGCCGCCGTACGGGAACCATGGTGATGCATGAAGGCAGAAGGTCCGTGCCGTGGGATTTCTTCATGCTTGTGGCGGTTCTGCTGGGCATGTTCGTCATCGGCGTGCAGTGGACGGCGCGCTACGCGCCCCTTTCCGACGTTTCCACCGGAAAGGGGGCTTTCACCATTCCCGTCATGACTGTCCAGTTAAACCTGAGCCAGAAGGAAAAGTGGGATGCGGCCAACAGGGAAAACATTTACCGGGAATTGCTGGAAACGACGGAGCAGGGAATGCTGGAACTCCAGGAAAAAGCGCTGGAACGGTCCGCCCGGGAAGGGACGGAGACCTCCCTGGAGATGCCCGCCTGGGTGATCTGGCCGGAGAGTTCCTTCCCCATCTCCACGTTTTACCGGGATTCCACGGGGGAAAGGTTTCCGGGGCAGGACAACGTCAATTTCCTGAGCGCGGAGGAAGAGTACGTCCAGGCTATCCGCGACAGGGTTTGCAATTTCATCCTGCTGACGGGCACGGACGATATTTATCTTTCCGACGAAGGCCGCGTGGCGCGCGCCTACAACTGCCTGACCGTCTTTGAAGGGGATTATTCCACAGCCATTCCCTTCGCCAAGTCCATTCTGGTTCCCTTCGGAGAATACATTCCCATGCGGGAGACGTTTCCGTTCCTGGAAAAAGCCTTTGAAGCCTCGGCTGGAACGGCCATGGGGATGAATTATACGCCGGGCACCTCCTCCAATCCCGTGCCGGTGCCTATCCGTCCCGGCAGTTCCGTGACGGTAGGGGTGATTCCGCTGGTCTGCTTTGAAGACGTGGTGGGAAGCTGGGTGCGCCGCTTCGTGCGGCCGGAACCCCAGGTACTGGTGAACGTAACCAATGACGGATGGTTCAACCGTTCCTGGGCGAACGAACAGCATTGGCGCAACGCGGCTTTCCGGTGCATTGAGCTGCGCCGCTCCATGATCCGGGCGGCCAATACGGGCGTCAGCGTGGCCCTGGGCCCCAACGGAGCCGTGATCGCGGATTTGCGGGATACTTCCGGCTCCCCCTTCACCAAGGGCGTGATGACCGCCAAACTTCCTGCCGGCTGTACGGAGGTGACGCTGTACGCCATGCTGGGGGATTGGGCCATTCCGGCCTGTTTCCTGCTTTTCCTGGTCCTGCTGATACGCAGAATTCTGGCGGGCGGCCGCGGAGCGGGAAAGGAAAGTGTGCGCAACGGCGTTTATCGTCCGGACAGGGGAGCCACCCCCAGATAATTCCTGACCTGCTTGAAGGAAGGGTAGGAGATGCCGGATTCATGGCACCAGAAGGCGGAGGAGGAACCTCCGTCCAGATTCAGGGCCGTCTTCACCTTGAAGCCGCCCAGCGCTCCCGGAGCGGCCAGCCATTCCGCCAGTTCCTTCAACGTCAGTGAGGAAGAAACGCCGATGCACCACCGTTTGCCGCCGTCCGTAGCAATGAAAGTGCGGTAGGTAGATTTTTCCGCGTTCAGGCCTTTGACGGCCGTTCCGTTTTCCACCAGAAAGGGGCCGCCCTGGATGGCGACCTGCATGGTGGGGAGGCTTTTCATCCGTTTAAGGACGGAGCTGCGCACCAGCTCCAGGCCGTTTTTGCCCCCGGAGTAAACGACCCCGGACACGGCAAAGGATCCGGAGGCCAGCGGGAAAAGGCGTTTGCCGTCCTGGACGACCAGCCCCAGGGGAGTCCCCGCCGCATCCGCGCCGAAGAAGCCCCCGTTCACCCCGGCCACGCACGGGCTCCTGCGCATGGCCTTGTCCAGGGAGCCGTAGCGGGGAGTTTGCACGCTGCCTTCGTCGCGCACCAGCAGGCGGTGCGTATCTGACCGGAAAAAATACACGTTCAGTTTGTCCCTCATGGAGAGGAAGCCGTCCTTTTTCGTAAAAACGCGGTGTTCCGCGTGAACAAGGCCGGAAACGCACAGGAGCAGGGCAAGAAGGCGGAGAATATTCTTCATCGGATCAATCAGTGGGAAAGATAAAAAATGCGGCGTTCCGCGCGGGTTCCCGCAGGTACCAGCGCCCCGGGCCAGACGATGCAGCCATTCAGCCGGCAGTCTTCCTCCACAATGGCACCGGGGCCGATCACGCAGGCGGAGTCCACGGAAGACCCGTGGGAGATTACCGCTTCCGGATGAATGCGCGGAAGGGGGGAGGAAAAGTCCAAATGGGCCTGAAGGTAGGATTCCGGCGTTCCCATGTCCATCCACAGGCCATCGTCCGCCAGAATGCCGTGCAGGCGGCCTTCCCGGATGTAGTCCAGGAAAACGGGAATGATGGAAACGGCCTCGTCCGCGGGGATGCGTCCGAACACTTCCGGCTCCATGCAGTACGCTCCGGTGAACTGGCAGGTTCCCGGATCCCGCCCCAGCGCGTGCCTCATATCCGTCACCAGGCCGGAAGAGGCGTCAAACCCCACGTTCCGCTTGTCTCCGTCCGTCCGGAGCGCCAGGGTAACGGCAGGGCGGCGTTCCATGTGGGCGGCTATCACGCGGCGCAGGTCGAAGGTGGCGGCGGTGTCCCCGTTCATCACCAGAAGCGGTTCGTCCGCAGCGGCCCAGGGTTCTATTTTCTTGACGCCGCCGCCGGAATCCAGCAGCACGGCCTCATGACTGAAATGCACGGGACAGCCGTTCCAGGAGCGTTCCGGAAAAACCCTGTCCCACGCGTCCGCCAGATGGTGGGTGTTGATGATGAATTCACGGATGCCGCATTCGTGGCAGCGGCGCATCGCGTGCAGGACGAGCGGTTCATGAAAGAAGGGAATCAGCGGCTTGGGCAGCATGCCGGTCAGGGGCCGCAGGCGAGTGCCCAGCCCGGCGCCGAGGATGAATGCGCGGGATATGCCGCAAGTGCCGGAACCGTCCGTGATGTGCATGAGTCATGACTAATGGGAGAGAGGGGCTTTTTCAAGCGCCCTTTTTCCGCCCTTTTTCCGATGACACGCTGGAAAGCTTGAATTTACAGGAAAATCGGTGATTTCGTGCTTTTCAAACAGGGTCTCATTCACTAGCATTTCCGCATGGCATGTGGAAACCAAAGAACTGTCGGCTCTCCGGCCTCCCTGGCCGGAACTTCTCTGCATACGGGACAACCCGTCACCCTGACCCTGAAGCCGGCCGCCGCCGACTTCGGCATCAAGTTCCGCCGCGTGGATTTGCCTGACCAGCCCTTCATCAATGCGGACGTGGAAAAAGTGCAGACCGTCGAACGGGCCACCAGCCTGGCGGAAGGTTCCGTAAAGGTGCACACCGTGGAACATATCCTTTCCGCCCTGACGGGCATGGGCATTGATAATGCCGTCATTGAGATGGATGCCAACGAACCCCCCATCGGCGACGGCTCCTCCGCTCCCTACGTGGAATTGATCAAAAGCGCAGGCATTGTGGAACTGGACGCCCCGCGCCGCTATCTGGAAGTGCGGGAGGCCGTGACCATTGAAACCCGGGGCGGCTCCATCCTGACCATTCTGCCTTCCAAGCAGTTCCGCGTTTCCGTCACCTGCGTGGGGCCGGAAAACCGCATTACGCAGTATTTTGACGCCGTCATTACGCCGGAGACTTATGAAAAGGAACTGGCCCCCGCACGCACCTTCACGTTTTACGAGGACATCAAGCCGCTGCTGGAAAAAGGGCTGATCAAGGGCGGCAGCCTGGAAAACGCCGTGGTCATCCGCGGGGAGGAGCTCATGAGCAAGGAGCCCATGCGCTTCATCAACGAATTCGCCCGGCACAAGGCCATGGACCTCATCGGGGACCTGTCCCTGTGCGGCAAGCCCATCCTAGGCCACGTGATCGCCATCAAGCCGGGGCACGGCCCGAATACGGAACTCACCGCCAAACTCAAGAAGGAGCACAAGCGCAATCTTCAGCTTATGCCCAACCCCGTCAACGTGCCGTACGGGGACGCCGTGCTGGACATCAATGAAGTGATGAGCCTACTGCCCCACCGCTATCCTTTCCTGATGGTGGACCGCATTGTGGGCTTTGAGGGGGAAACCAAGTGCCGCGGCCTGAAAAACCTCACCATGAACGAGCTCTTCTTCCAGGGCCACTTCCCGGGCCATCCGGTCATGCCGGGCGTGCTCCAGGTGGAAGCCATGGCGCAGGTGGCCTCCATCGTCATGTTGCGCCAGCCTGGAAACGCCAGCAAGATCGGCTACTTCATGAGTGCGGACAAGGTGAAGTTCCGCCATCCCGTCGTTCCCGGAGATTGCCTGATCATTGAAGCGGAACTTGTCAAGATGCGCGGCAATATCGGGCAGGCCATCGGTCGCTGCCTGGTCAACGGCCAAGTGGTTTCCGAAGCCGAGCTCAAATTCGGCCTTCAGGACATGTAACCGGTCTTTTCCTGCGAATTGATTTCATTTCAACAACCCCGGCGCGCCTGCCCGCGCCGGGGTTTTTCATGGCCGGAAACATTAAATCCATGAATTGCACGCGGCAGGGATACTGCACATTTCCGTGTATTCCGCCAGGCGTTTGCGGAACGTTTCCGGAGTCATGGAAAGCAGGGCGTCCGCGGAAAAGGATTCGCACGTGAAGGAGGCGGCCACCGTGCCGTACACAATGCCGCGCTTCACGTCCTCGAAGGAGGGCAGGCCCTCCGGCAGGGTGGACAGATAGCCCGCCAGCGCGCCCAGGAACGTGTCCCCGGCTCCGGTGGGGTCCACAAGCGTTTTCAGGGGATAGGCCGGGCAGCGGAAAATCCTGGTCCGGCCGTCCTCCCCGAGGCCGATGAGGGTGGCGCCGTATTCGCCCTGCTTCACGACGGCGTAGGGGGCCCCCCTGGAAAGCAGGAATTCCCCGGCTTCCAGAACGGTGGAGGCTCCCGCGTATTCCTTGGCCTCGTCCTCGTTCATCATGGTGATATGGGAGCGGGAGATGACGGCGTCCAGCAGTTCCGGCTGGCGCCGCAGCCATTTGTCCATGGAGTCGGAAAGCACGAGGGAGGCGTCCGGGCACTGTTCCATGCACTTGAGTTGCTGGGCGGGAACCATACAGCAGCACACCAGCACGGGGTGGCCGCGCAGGGCGTCTGGAACGTTCACCTGCCAGTCCAGCATCACGGAATCGTTGGCGCAGACCGTCTTGCGCTTGTTCATGTTGTCGAAGTACTCCCCGGTCCAGGCAAAGGAAGGTCCCTTTTTGCGCTCCACCCCGTCCATGCACAGCCCTTTGGCGGCCAGGGCCTCCTCGTAATGAACGGGAAAATCCTCCCCGATGATGCTGACGGCATCCACCCGGTCCGCAAAGAGCAGAGCCGCTACGGCGACGAAGGAGACGGAGCCGCCCAACACCCCTTCCGCCCGGCCGCGGGGAGTAATGATGGTGTCAATGCCGATGGTTCCGGTAATGAGGAGGGGAAGGGACATGGAGAAAAAAAGGAGTGAAAAAATAAAAAGCCGCCCGCCAGGGAAGCGGACGGCCCGGATACTTGCATATTATCCTGAAGCAAGTCAATCACAAGGAACGGCGGCGAAAATTCCGTGCTTATGAATAGGACTTTTCCAGGATGCTCACGACGTCCGCCGTGGTGAATTTGCAGCGGTCCAGCTCAAACAGGCCCCCCATGGTGGAAAAGGCTGTTCCGGCGTATTCCTCAAACAAATCCGGAGTGATGCCGAAGTCGGACATTTTCAGCTTGTCCACGCCGCAGGCTTCCTTAAGCTTGTTGAGGCCGTTCAGGAAACCGTCCACGGAGGGTTCCATGCCCATGGCCGCGGCCACTCTGGCGTACCGTTCCGGACAGCTGGGGGCGTAGGCTTCATGGTAGGCCCAGGAGATCATGATCAGGCCCGCTCCGTGGGGCAGGGAAGGATGGTAGGCGCTCAGGGCGTGCTCGATGGAATGTTCAGAGGTGCAGCAGGAGATGGTTTCCACAAAGCCGGAATAGGTATTGGCCAGCGCGACATAGGCACGCGCTTCCAGGTCCTGCCCGTTGTCCACGGCGCGGGGAAGGTATTTGGCAATGTATTCGATGGCCTGGAGGGCGAACATGTCGCTCATGGGGGAGGCCACCTTTGCCATGTATCCTTCCACGGCGTGGAACAGGGCGTCAAACCCCTGGTAGGCGGTCAATTTGGGAGGAACGGAGAGCATGAGTTCCGGGTCCACAATGGACATGGTGGGGAAGGTTCCCCGGTAGCCGAAGCCGATTTTCTCCTGCGTGTCCTCCTTGGTGATGACCGTCCAGGGGTCCGCTTCCGTTCCCGTGCCCGCCGTGGTGGTGATGCAGACAATGGGCAAGGGCTGGTTGGGTATTTCAAGTCCCAGGCCGGAGCCCCCCTGAATGTAGTCCCAATACGTTCCCGGATTGGAGGCCATCACGGCAATGCTTTTGGCGGAGTCCATGCTGCTGCCGCCGCCAAGGCCGACTACGAAGTCGCACCCCGTTTCCTTCGCCAGGGCGGCGGCCTCCATTACATGTTCCACCACCGGATTGGGCTGCACTTTGTCGAAGACGACGCTTTCCACGCCCTGCTGCTTCAGCAGGGATTGTACGCGGTCCAAATAGCCGAGAAGCCTGACGGACGTTCCGCCGATGACGATCAGAGCCTTGGAGCCGGGGAGGGGAGCCGTGCCAAGCTGGTCCAGACATCCCGCGCCAAAGAAGATCTGGGCGGGCATGAAAAATTGAAATGGCTGATACATGGCTCTCATAGTAAAACGGAGGCGCCGAACGTCAAGAATGCTCTGCGCATTCCGTGTACGCCGGCGCCTCCGCAGGACAGCATTTCCAGAATGAAGACGGTTCAGACGTCTTCAAAAAAATCGTCGCTCTTGGCGGGGTCCGGTTTGGGCGGTCTGGGAACGTCCGTGCCGATGGCGCCCGGATCGTCCATTTCCCGACTCGTCGTTATCGTAGTGGAAGGAGTCCGCCTGGCGGGAGGACGGGGTGCGGCAGAGCGCGGCGCGGCGGAAGAAGGGTCCGATGCGGCCATTTCACCGTCTGCGCCTGGAATCATTTTCCGCATACTCTGGATGAGCTTGTCCCGGAGAGTCCTGATGCCCTGTTCCCGGCGGACGGGGTCCACCGTGTTCTTGATCAGCGCCATCATGTTCCGGGTGGCGTTCGCCTGGTCCCCGAGTTCAAAGCAGTCCAGCTCGCAGCGCCAGCGCAGGCGGTCAAGCAGGGATAAATCCCGTTCGTCGAATTCTTCTTCCGAGGCGGAGGCGATGCGGCCCTGCATCCCGGACTTTTTACCGGAGGAAATGGCATGGCTCACCTTGCCGAGAAGCGTTTCCATAGCGATCCGTTTACTCCACGCCGCCCTTAATGCAGCCAGATTCCGCGTCTTCCGGTAGCCGACGAAGAAGAGTTTTTCAAAAATTTCATCCCGGTTTTTCATGGAGTCCGGAAATGCCCGGGACGACATGCTGGCGATGCCGAGAGCTTCGCCCACTTCCGTGCCCAGCACGGATTGCTCCGCAATGCGCGCGCCGGCCCGGCCCGCACCTCCGCCATTGTTATTCTTGGATGAAGAGGAAGGGTCCACGAAGTCGGGATCTGAACAGGCGGAAATGTAGGCATTCAACAGATCCATGGCCGGCTTCTGGAATTCCGTAACGTCCAGAATTTCTTCTTCCACACTGCCTGTGGAAGTGGCTTTCATCATGTTCTCCTTCAGGCGGGCCTTGAGTACGAGAACGCCCCACTGGTATTGAAGCATCAACCCCTTGCGGGAGTTTTTGTCCTGGTATTTCTTGGCTTCACGGTCCATCCAGTCTTTCAGGGCATTAGATGCGTTTTTGGCGCTTTTGCCCTGCTGGCGGTCCTTTTCCTTTTCCGCTTCCATCAGAAGCTTCTTGGACTGGATCAGCAAATCGTAGGCGGCATTGGGGTCCCGGCCTGCGGCGGAAAGCCTGCTGATAGCCGCATTGATCACTTTGGTTTCTGCGGATCTGTTCAGCGCCAAAAGGTTATCCAAATCCTTGATAACCTTCTTCTTGGCATCGTTATCCATGACCTGCTGGGCAGAGCAGAGGGACCCGATGCCGAGGCCGCCAATGAGACAAAGAGAGACAAAAGTGTTCATATGCTTTTTTTATTATGGCGGATGAAAAGTGATCTGGCAAGAGAGAACTCGACTTGAAACCTGGTGAAGGAGGGAAATATCCTCCTTTTCATGAAGGAATAAGGAAAGTTTTTAACAACAGATTTACAAGCTCACTTTCCAGGGAAAGGGCGTTGGAGAGCGGAATGGGAAAGGAGGAAGGAAGGCCGGAGTTTCTTAATCCGGCTATCCTCTCATGGTGAAATGGATGGTCAGAGGCGGCAAATGGTTAAGTGAAGCCCCCATAAACGTTTTCCGCCGGTTATTGGAGGAATTGGCTTAAATCCCGATCAAATCCGGGGTAGGACGTATTAATGCATCCGGCATCCGTCAGGACGGTTTCCCCGCAGGCGCTGAATCCCGCCACCAGGAAGCTCATGGCGATCCGGTGGTCTCCGTAGCTGGGCAGTTCCGCACCTTTCAGGTCCGCGCCGCCGCGGACGATCATTCCGTCGTCAAATTCTTCAACAGTCGCGCCCATGGCCCGGAGGTTGGCTGCCGTGGTGGCGATCCGGTCCGTCTCCTTCACCCGCAGTTCACGGGCGTTGCGGACGACAAGGTCGCCGTCCGACAAGGCTCCCGCTACGGCGAGAATGGGGATTTCATCGATCAGGTTGGGGATTTCCTCCGGCAAAAGAGCGGTGCCATGGAGGGAGTCGGCGCCGTAGATGGTGATGTCTCCGTAGGGTTCCCCGGCATCTTCCGGAGAGGTTTTCACAATGTCCATTTGCGCGCCCATGCGCCGCAGGGCGCTGATGACGGCGCAGCGGCTCTCGTTGAGCCCTACCTGGCGCAGCGTCAGACGGGAGCCGGGGCGGGTGGCGGCGGCAACCATCCAGAAGGCGGCGGAAGAGATGTCTGCCGGAACCGTCAGATCATGGGCGCGGGGAAGGGCGGGGCCTTCCGTGCTGACAACCAGGCCGTCCACGGAGCAGGGAACTCCGAAATGGCGGAACAGGCGTTCCGTGTGGTCGCGCGTGACGGCAGGCTGGATGACGGTGGTGATGCCCTCGGCAAACATGCCGGCCAGCAGGATGGCGCTTTTCACTTGGGCGCTCGCCATGGGAAGAGTGTAGGAGATGGGGCGGACGTGTCCCGCATGGATGAACAACGGGGCGCACCCGGGTTTGCTTCCGCGGGCCTCAATTTTTGCTCCCATCTGTTCCAGAGGGCTCATGATGCGGCCCATGGGGCGGGAACTCAGGGAGGCGTCCCCGAACATCTCGGAATCAAATGGGCAGGCAGCCAGCATGCCGGCCAGCAGTCTCATGCCCGTGCCGGAATTCCCGCAATCAATGGGACGGGAGGGAGAATGGGGCCGCATGGCCACGCCCGTGATGCGGAAGCGCACGGGGCCGCAGCCTTCCCGGCTTTCCAGCACCTCCACCCGCGCTCCCAGTTGTTCCATGGCGCGCAGGGTGTTCAGGCAGTCCTCACTGCACAGGAAGTTGTCTACTTCCGTCACTCCGTCCGCCAGGCCGCCCAGAATGGCGGCGCGGTGGGAGATGCTCTTGTCTCCGGGTACGGTCAGTACCCCTTGCAGGGAAGAAATGGAACGGGAGTGAAGGTTCATGAGCTTTTCTGTCCCGGAAGAACTACCCTGTATCGGGCATCGAATCAAGCCAATTAGAAGGGCCGGGAGCCCGGAGCGGAATGGGCGGAGGGGAAGAAAAGCCGTCCCTTCGGCAGAAACCATGCAGTAAGGCCGACTGTACTGCGGTTCTCCGGACGGAAAGGCGTTACGGACCAGAATGAGGATTGATTTTCTGCGGCAGGGAAGTATATTGCCGGGGTTATCGGCAAAGTCCGCCTGAGAGGAAGGAGAGAGCTTTTCAGGAGCAACGGACGAAGCTGGTTTTCATAGGTAGTAAGTTGGAGCGGTCACGGGAAATATCCTGTGGCCGCTTTTTCCTTTGTCTCACATTCCGCCGCAAGTGGGGAAGGAAGAGGAGTCTGAAAGGCGCCGATGAAGAACGCTTCGCCTCCAAGTTTTTCAGGAGGGACGGAGGAGAAGTCCGCACACTCTCCGGATATGCGGGAATACGGGAATTCCGGCCTTTACGATGAAAGGAGGAAACGATCTTACGAAGGCTTCCTCCGGATGGATTTTTTGGAAAACGGGGATGGAGCGGAGGAAAGTGCCAGGTCCGGAAAGGCCGGCGTCAAAAAAATGCTCCGTTTTTTTCTTTGGGCTTTACCGGACTTTCCCGAAAGCGTATGTAGTCCGTGCCGATCAGGTCCGGGTGGTCGCTGTTCCGGTTTTCGGACCGGGATAGAGGAAAGTCCGGACATCACAAGGCAGCGTGTCCCGTGAAAGCGGGAGACGGGAACCTCCCAAGGGTTCCCGGACGGAAAGTGCCACAGAAAACAAACCGCCGGGACGGGGTTTCCCCCGTTCAGGCAAGGGTGAAAAGGGGAGGTAAGAGCTCACCGCTCCGAGGGCGACCAAGGAGGCATGGTAAACCCCGCGCGATGCAAGACAAACAGGGGAAGGGTAGCCTGCCCGCCGGATCCCCGGGTATTAGTCGCATCTGTTCCGTAAAACGAATGGGCGCGCGGAATGCCAGCATTCCGCGTGAGAAAAATGGCCACACAGCCGGCATCCGCCGGCGGACAAAATCTGGCTTACAGGACCTGATCGGCCCTGATGTCTTTTTCTTTGTCCATTCCGGCGCGGTTTTTCCCGGAACAAAAACATCCGGGGAATTTGTCCGGTTCCGCGGCCTGTTTGGGATTGCAAGGACTTCGCAAATGTGTAGAATCCGTCACCTAATTGCCACCACTATGGAGAAGCTTGTTGTACACGGAGGATTTACGCTCAGGGGAGCCGTCAATATCAGCGGTTCCAAAAACGCTTCCCTGCCCATTCTGGCCGCATCCCTGCTGACGGATGAACCCGTGGTAGTGCGCCGCGTGCCGGATGTTTCCGATACCAATTTCATGGTGCAGATCATGGGCCAGCTGGGTGCCTCTGTGGAGCGGTCCAGCGGCAACGTGCGCGTGGAGGCCAAGAACCTGCATTCGGAAGCCGCCTATGAGCAGGTGCGCAAAATGCGCGCTTCCATCTGTCTTCTGGGGCCGCTGATGGCCCGCATGCAGCGGTGCGTGATTCCTTTGCCGGGCGGCTGCGTGATCGGCGATCGTCCCGTAGACCTTCACATCCGGGCCATTCAGGCCCTGGGTGCGACCGTCCAGATAGAACGCGGAAACCTGATTATTGAAGCGCCCCGCGGCCTGAAAGGAGCCACCGTGGATTTGAACGGAGACCACGGCCCCACCGTCCTGGGAACGGACAACCTGATGATGGCCGCCGTGCTGGCGAAAGGCACCACCGTCATTGAATCCGCCGCGGCGGAACCGGAAGTGGTTGACCTGGCCAATTTCCTGATCAAGATGGGCGCCAATATCCAGGGGGCCGGAACACGCCGGATCGTCATTGAAGGGGTGGAAAAGCTCCGGGGCTGCAATCATACCGTCATTCCGGACCGGATCGAGGCCGGAACTTTCATGGTGGCGGCCGCCATGATGGGGGATGGCGTGACGCTGAGGCGCGTGTGCGAGGAACACATGTCCGTCATTACCGACCTGCTCCGCAGATGCGGCCACCATGTGGAGTTCAACGAACGCGGGGACACCGTCACCATCATTGCCGGAAAGATGCCGAAAAGCGGGGAAATCAAAACGGCGCCCTATCCCGGCTACCCCACGGACATGCAGGCCCAGATGACGGCTCTGTTCGCCACGACACCCGGAATTTCCGTCGTGAAGGACACCATTTTCCCACAGCGCTTCATGCACTGTTCCGAATTGAAGCGCATGGGCGCCAACATCAAGGTGGACAACGGCACGGCAGTTATTTCCGGCGTGGATTCCCTGAGCGGAGCGCCCGTGATGGCGTCCGACCTCCGGGCATCCGCCGCGCTGGTACTGGCGGCACTGAAGGCGGAGGGCACCACGGAGATCCACCGCCTGTACCACATTGACCGCGGCTATGAGATGATTGACGAAAAGCTGCTGGCCATCGGCGCCGCCGTGGAAAGACTGCCTGATGACGGTGATTAAAGGGCCGATTTGTCCGCATTTCGCATTTTTTCTTTACTGCCAGATATCCATGTGCTATTCACCGAAGTCCTATGAACAAGGCTCAACTGATCGAATTGATTCAAAAGAAGCTGGGTGCCGACACGACCAAGAAGCACGCTGAGGAAGCTCTGGCTGCTGTGCTGGAATCCATCAAGGAAGGCGTGCAGTCCGCCGGCAAGGTGCAGATCATCGGTTTCGGTACGTTTGCTACCAAGACCCGCGAAGCCCGCACTGGCCGCAACCCGAAGACCGGCAAGGCCATCGCCATCCCCGCTTCCAAGACGGTCGCTTTCAAGGCCTCTTCCAATATGAAGGGCTAAGACGGCTGCTGCCCGTAACAGGGAGCTTTCTTCTTTCAGCACTCCGGCCAATGCTGGCCGGGGTGTTTTTTATGTCCCGCGGCGGCGGCCTGCGGCTTGACCGGACGGGCGGCGGCGTCTAGAATGCCGCCATGTCCAGCAATTTTGGCCAGGTGTTCCGAATATCCACGTGGGGAGAATCCCATGGAGCCGGGGTGGGAGTGGTGATAGACGGCTGTCCGTCGCTCGTTCCGGTGACAGAGGAGGATATCCAGCGGGAACTGGATCGGCGCAGGCCGGGCCAGAGCGACATCGTAACCCCTCGCAAGGAGGAGGACCGCGCGGAAATCCTTTCCGGCGTACTGGACGGCATGACGCTGGGCACGCCCATCGCCATCAGCGTGCGCAACAAGGACCACCGTTCCTCCGCCTACGACGAGATGGCGCATACCTACCGCCCGTCCCATGCGGACTACACGTACGATGCCAAATACGGCATCCGCGCCTGGGCCGGAGGGGGGCGCGCCTCCGCCCGGGAAACCATCGGCCGCGTAGCCGCCGGAGCCGTGGCAAAAGCCGTGCTGAAGCAGGCGTTTCCCGATATGGAAATCATCGCCTGGGTGGACCAGGTGCACCGGGTGAAGGCCTCTGTGGACTGGGCGGCCGTAACCGCCGCCGTGGTGGAGGGCAACATCGTCCGCACGGCTGATCCCGCCGTGGCGGAAGCCATGATCTCCGCCATCAAGGAAGCGCGGGACGCGGGCAATTCCCTGGGCGGAGTGGTCAAGTGCACGGTGCGCGGCTGCCCTCCCGGACTGGGGGACCCCGTCTTCGACAAGCTGGACGCCACGCTGGCCCACGCCATGATGAGCATTCCCGCTACCAAGGCGTTCTCCGTGGGCTCCGGATTCGACGCCGCGGAAATGACCGGGCTGGAGCACAACGACCCTTTCTGCATGCAGGACGGCCGCGTCCGGACAACAACCAACCATTCCGGCGGCATCCAGGGTGGCATTTCCAACGGGGAGGACATTCTGATGTGCATCGGTTTCAAGCCAACCGCCACGCTGATGCTCGACCAGCAGACGGTGAACCGGGCCGGGGAGGACACGCGGCTCAAGGGCAAGGGACGCCATGACGCCTGCGTACTGCCGCGCGCCGTCCCCATTGTAGAGGCCATGGCGTGGCTTTGCCTGTGCGACCATTACCTGCGCCAGCGCTGCCAGCGGGCACTGTAAAGGCGCGGCCGATTTTTTCCGGATATTTCATGGATTCCTCCCTCACATTCTACCTGGTTCTGGGTGCTCTGCTGGCCGGCTTCATCATACTCGGCATGCTGAAGGGGATGATCAAGATGCTCCTGTTCGGCGCTGCGGTGCTCTCCGCCGTGGCGGCGTACTTCTGGCTGTCCAAATACGGGTTCACGTACCTTTCCTTCATCACCAGCGATCCGCGGGAGTGGATGGTTTCCGTCCTATCCATCGGAGGAGCGCTCGCCGTCTTCTTTGTCTTCATGCACGGCCTCTTCTGGTTCAGTGACGTGTTCTCCTGGGGGCGCCGGATGGGGTTCGGGGGCGCCAAAGGAGCGGTCACCACGCTGCTGATGGCCGCCGTGGTGTGCTGGGTGGGCGTCATGTGCATCTTTTATTACGGTTCCATGGCGGAAATGACCCGCGCCCGGGAACTGGCCCTGTACCACATGGATCCAACCCGCGCCATCTCTTTGCCTACCATCTACACCGTCAAGAAGGCCATCACGGACAATCCCCATCTGGCGTGGCTGGTAAAGGTCTCTCCTGAGCACGACCCGGAACGGCTCTCCCTGGCCAAGATGATCGCCTACCTGGTGACGCTCAGCCCGGAACTCTCCGACCAGCGCCGCACCCAGCTTGACTGCTACATGCCGCGGTCCCGAATCACCAGCCGCGTGCTGAGCCTCAAAAGCCTGAGCGAAGACCCGGCCATCCGCCTGCTGGTGGAAAAAGGGGACATGCAGGGACTTTACAACGATGTGAAGCTTACCCGCTTTCTGGAAGACCAGGACGTGCGCACCGTCCTGTCCCAATTGGACGTGGACCGGGTGCTGGGCTTCGTCACCGATACCCGCCAGCCTGCGCCCGCAGGGAATGGATACATTCCCGAGGCCACACCGATTGAGGAATAAACGGTTCTTTTTCCCGCTAAATGGTTTCCATTTCCATTATCGTCTTTTCAAAGATTTTGCCGTTAGGTAGTATCGGGTATATTCAAGATTGATTTTGACAATAAAGAAAAGCTGAAGGAGAAACTGGAAAAATGGGAGCATGAGATACTCTTGATCCTGAAAATACCAGGGCTTATTTCCAAAGAGAGAATGTAGTGAACAATCTTGGAAGGAAGGATGAAGCGCTGGAGAGTTATGACAAGGCCCTGGAGATAAGACCATATTTCACTTTTGAAGTGATTTTTCATTAATTCGGAAAAAGCAAGTTATAAGCGTCAGGATTCCCTGTTCCCGGCAGCAGCCGATTATTTGCTGAGGTTTTTCTTTTCAGAACAAAGAGCGCTCCCCCCCGCGTGACGCCGGAAAGAGGAGCCCCTTTAAGAAATTGGCCTGATAAAGGGATGAGACCCTCCGCATGCCGTAAAAGAAGAAATATCCCTCAGGAGAGTGTTTCCGCCACGGCATCCACCCATTCAGGAAAGGTATCATCGTGGTCCCCATCTGACAGGACCACCGGCATCAGCCTTTGCGCCTTCAAACGTTCCAGAAAGGCATCAAAGTCCTTGCCTGCCCGGCAGAAGTGTTCATAGAATCCGTCGCCAAGCGCAAAGACGGCATAGTTGACTGCGGACAGGTCTTCCGAGGAGTTCTTCAATGCCTGGTACAGCGTTTCCGCATTGGAAGGAGGCTCCCCGTCTCCCCAGGTACTGGTGATAATCAACAAAGCTCCACCGTTTTTTAATTGTTCCACTGTTACATACTCCATATCAATAACATTTGCCTCATGTCCAAGCTTTGCCAGTTTTTCCCTTGCCTCACGGGCCAGACTTTCCGAGTTTCCTGTTTCCGTTCCGTAGATGATGGTGACTTTCATGGATGTTTATGTTTGTTGTGACACCAAAAGTTAGTTTAAACTAATTACAAAGACAAGCCAAAACCGACTGTTTAAAGTTAAATCCTCATTCCCTCCGCAGACTGTCCGGAAAAGCCTTACTTGAGGCAGGATTGCCAGCTTTTTCATGTTCAACTGGCTGAATCATTCAGAGGAAGGGAAAAGACGAAAGTGTCTGTCTCTGGAGTCAAGGAGTATCAGGCGCCATGGCCGCCATCGGAACGGCATGGTTTCCGGAAAAGTGATTCAGCTCCGGAGCCCTCCCGGTGGATTGTCAATGTCCGCGGGTGCTGGGAGAAGGTGAAGCACCAGCCGAAGAGGCGCACGAAACGGTAGTAGATTCCCTTGCGGCCGGCATGCTGGGCGGTCATGAGGTCGTAGAAGGCCAGGTCTATCTGGCTTCTGGCGATGGAGGCGCCGTTCATTTTGGCGTGGAGCATGGCGTCGTGGAACAGGGAAGGGAGGAGCATGTCCGGCGGGGTGGCTCCCCACGTGACGCCATCCCATCCGTAGCCGGGACCGATGGTGAATTGCCTGCCTTCCGCTTTCATATACACGGCAGGGTCATAGACGCTGACGGCTGTCCAATGGCCGAAGTCCGCGTTTTTTCTGCCGCTTTTCCAACTTACGGCGTTTTTGGTGACGTAGAAGGGCTTGCCTTCGTAAAGGGTTTCTTCGTACCAGGAGGCCACGGCAGCCGACGCGGCAGCGGGTGCGGAGCACGATTCCAGGCAGGCGGCCGTACCGGCTATTGTCAACAAGATGTAAATACAATGTGAATAAGAGAAGGGAAGGATGTTTTTCACAGGCGGTCAGAGTTGGAGGGAGTTGATTTGTTTAACGGATTTCCAGCACGATGATTTCCGGAGGGCAGCAGAGGCGCAGGGGCAGTACGCTGCATCCCAGCCCCCTGGTGATCAGGAAGGGGGTGCCGTTCAAGCGGGACCAGGGGTAGGTGAATTTGACTTTTTCCCGGGAGATGCAGCCCAGGGGAATGCCGCCGGGCAGGCAGATCTGGCCGCCGTGGGTGTGGGCACTGATGACGGCGTCCGCCGTGCCGGGCTTCAGCAGGGGGAAGATGTCCGGCACATGGGAGAGGAGAATGTGGGGGATGGACGGGGAGAGGCGCAACGGGAGTTCCTCCGGCCTGATCCTCATGTGGTAGTCGTCCCGCACGGAGGAAAGCTGGAGCTTTCTGCCACCCGGCAGATGGAGAAGAAAGGAGTCGTTCCACATCGCGCAGATGCCCAGGTCCGCGAACATGTTTTTCCACGACTCCCATCCGTAGTACTGGTCATGGTTGCCCTGCACGGCAAAGATGCCCAGCGGAGCCCTGAGCATTCGGAAGTAGTCCCGCGCCTTTTCCGGGCTCATGCTGCTTTTCCGGGTGTGCCCGTTGGCATAGTCTCCCAGCAGAAAGATCATGTCCGGCCGGGACTCCATGATTTTTCCCATGTACATGCGCGCCTGCCTGCCGCCGCGCGGGCGCAGGTGGAAGTCCCCGGCCACGGCAACCCGCAGTGGAGGGCCGGATTCCGCCGCCCACTGGGGCAGGTCCAGGGCGGTCGTGACGGTCTGCACACGCCCGGGCTCTCCCTTCTTTCCCCACATGGTCCATGCACCGTCAATCATGAGTATTAAGACAGAGATGATTGCAAGTTTGTTGAGAAGTGGATGACGATGCCGCGTTCTCATGCAGGGAAGGGGACTGCGGACTGATTATGAGGGTTTTCTCCCGGTTTTCAATCATTCGTGTTTGCCATTCCGGGATTTGCTGATATGATCCGTGCCGCTACAAGGCGGCACTGTCCGATGACTGCAGGGCCGCCTTCATATTAACATCCTAAAACCATGCAGTTTACACACGAAATCGAACAAATGTGTTGCGTCAAGAAAGGCTGCAACCATGGTCCGGCCCCCATCCCCCAGGAAGGCAACTGGACTCAATCCAAGGAGATCACGGACATTTCCGGCCTGACCCACGGCGTGGGCTGGTGCGCTCCCCAGCAGGGCACCTGCAAGCTGACGCTGAATGTCAAGAACGGCATCGTTGAAGAAGCCCTTGTGGAAACCAGCGGCTGCTCCGGCATGACCCATTCCGCCGCCATGGCCGCGGAAATCCTGCCCGGCAAGACCGTGCTGGAAGCGATGAACACGGACCTCGTGTGCGACGCCATCAACACCGCCATGCGCGAACTGTTCCTGCAGATCGTGTACGGCCGCACCCAGAGTGCCTTTTCCGAAGGCGGCCTGCCCATTGGAGCCGGCCTTGAAGACCTCGGCAAGGGCCTCCGCTCCCAGATCGGCACCCTGTACGGCACCCGCGCCAAGGGCCCCCGCTACCTGGAAATGGCCGAAGGGTACATTACCAAGCTGGCTCTGGATGAAGACGGTGAAATCATCGGTTATGAATTCGTCCGCATGGGCCCCATGATGGAAATGATCAAGAAAGGCATGGACGCCAACGAAGCCGTCGCCAAGTGCACGGGCAATTACGGTCGTTTCGACGAGGCCGCCAAGTACATCGATCCTCGTCACGAATGAGATTGAATTAAAAAGAGTATATCAACTTCAAGCACTATTACCATTATGCCTCTTTTCGAATCCTACGACCGCCGCATCAAGCAGATTAACGAAGCCCTGGCCAAGTACGGTATCGGTTCCATTGAAGAAGCGGAACAGCTCTGCCTTTCCAAGGGCATCAACGTCCGTGAAATCGTCAACGGAATCCAGCCGATCGCCTTTGAAAACGCCGGCTGGGCCTATGTGGTGGGCGCTGCCATCGCCATCAAGAAGGGCTGCACGAAGGCCGCCGACGCCGCTGAAGCCATCGGTGAAGGACTCCAGTCTTTCTGCATTCCCGGCTCCGTGGCCGACGACCGCAAGGTGGGCCTGGGCCACGGCAACCTGGCCGCCATGCTCCTGCGCGACGAAACGGAATGTTTCTGTTTCCTGGCCGGGCACGAATCCTTTGCCGCCGCCGAAGGCGCCATCGGCATCGCCAAGTCCGCCAACCGCGTCCGCAAGCAGGACCTTCGCGTCTGCCTGAACGGCCTCGGCAAGGACGCCGCCTACATCATCTCCCGCATCAACGGGTTCACATACGTTCAGACCAAGTTCGACTACGCCACGGGCAAGCTGAACATCGTGCAGGAAAAAGCCTTCTCCAAGGGACCGAAGGCCGCCGTGCGCGTGTATGGCTGCGATGACGTGCGCGAAGGCGTGGCCGTCATGTGGCATGAAGGGGTGGATGTTTCCATCACCGGCAACTCCACCAATCCCACCCGCTTCCAGCACCCCGTGGCCGGCACTTACAAGAAAGAATGCAACGAGAAGGGCAAGAAGTACTTCTCCGTGGCTTCCGGCGGCGGTACGGGCCGTACCCTGCACCCGGATAACATGGCCGCCGGCCCTGCCTCCTACGGCATGACCGATACCATGGGCCGCATGCACTCCGACGCCCAGTTCGCCGGTTCTTCCTCCGTGCCCGCCCACGTGGAAATGATGGGCCTCATCGGGATGGGCAACAACCCCATGGTCGGCGCCTCCGTGGCCGTGGCCGTGGCGATTGAAGAAGCCGCCAAAAACTAAACAGCCTTTAAGGCAAACACCTTTATATCAAGAGCCGTCCCCATCACGGAGACGGCTCTTTTTTTTCGCAAGGGAATGCGCGTTTCAACGGAGACGCTGATCTTTTCCACGCCACAACAAGGGAGCCTTTATTCATGAAGTCCAAAGCCTTCGCTCATGGATTGGAAGATAAAATAGCCAACATGTTAAAGAAGCTGCAATTATCAGGTGATTTTTAAAGGCAAAGGATTACGGCTCCCTTGCCTCCGCCTCCTTCAACAGGGCGCAGAAGCTTGTTCCCAGGGCTCTTCCCATTCAACCGCCAATGCGAAAACGTCCGCCGTGGTCCGATCGTGGCGGAGGTACCCTGATGGGTTGCGGAGTGCGTCTGGGAACGACGGATGCCGGCGGCTGAACGATGCGCACCTCCACACGCTTGCCGGAGGAAGAGTCCTGCCGGGACGCCGCCGGAGAAGGCACGGGAACAGGAGATGCCACCCGGGCGGAAGGAATCTGCCTGACGGCCAGTTTTTGCTGTTCGTGGGCCTTGTAGGCCCGTTCAAAGGTGACGTCCCTCCATTCTCCCGGTTTCAGGGAATAGTCTTCCTTTCTGGATTGAGGGGCTTTTTGAGCCAACGGCTCCACGCGCTCCCGGATTTGGGAGGCATTTTCCAGCTTGGACGCTATCCAGGAGGGGTTCCAGTCGGGTGAGGACTGTTTCAGGGCTTGCAGAAGCCGGGTCGCCTTTTCACTGCTTTCCAAGGCTCCCTTGAAGTCGCCTTCCTTTTCCAGACGGGCAGCGCGCGTGAGCGTCAAATTGGCTTCATAAAAGTCGTCTCCCGGCTCGGAAAAACCGGGCAGGGCAGCCATGAGCATGCATGCCAACGTGCAGGGTAGTAAACAAGTTTTCATGATTATTGGGAATATAACACGTGTTTCCGGCTTGAAAAGACCTTTCTTCAGAGGAAGGAAGGCAATCTCTTTCGGAACAGGAAATGCCATCCATGGAATCGCCTTTCCAAAACCGCAAACAAAAAGCCGGTTCCTATACAAGAATTCCGTGTGGCGCAGGCTGTTTTCCGCGGAACGATTGACCTTTCCGGGAAGGGTGCGGGAAGCGCATCTGCCACAGCCGGAATCCCTGATGAATACTTAAATCCCGTTCCATTTCTTATTCATCGGCTCAACTTGACGGAAAGGCCGCAGTACCGTATGCTGGCGCGGCTTGCTTATGACCCCTAATGCGCTATTATCCGCTCTTTCGACCGAGATAGAGGAAGACCCCAGATATCTGACTGAACAGATTGTAACTTACTTGGGGAACAAGCGTTCCCTGCTGAATTTCCTGGGCCGCGGACTCAAGTATGTCAAGGCCCGTCTGGGAAAGGAACATCTCAAGGCCGGCGATTTGTTTTCCGGCAGCGGCATTGTTGCCCGCTTCCTGAAAAAGCATTCGGAAGAATTGATCGTCAATGATCTGGAGGAATACAGCAGCCTCGTCAATACCTGTTATCTGAGCAATTCCGAAGAAGTGGACGGCCTGGAGCTGGAAAGGCATTACAGGCGGCTGCTGCGGTATATGGAAACCCATGAATCTCCCGGATTCATTACGGAGCTGTACGCTCCCCGGAATCCGGAACGCATCACGGCGGAAGACCGTGTTTTTTACACGCGCCGGAATGCCCTTTATCTGGACACGGCGCGCCAGACCATCAATCTGCTGCCGGAGGAAGTAAGGCCTTATTTCATTGCGCCTCTCCTGGCGGAGGCCTCCATCCATGCCAATACGGCAGGCGTGTTCAAGGGCTTTTACAAGGACAAGCAGGGCATCGGAAAATTCGGCGGTTCGGGAGGAAACGCCCTGAGCCGCATTCTGGGAGATATTTCCCTGCAATTTCCCGTATTCTCAAGGTTCGACTGCCGATATTCCATCCATTGCCGGGACGCCAACGAGCTGGCGGAGGAATTGCCGGAGATGGACGTTGTGTATCTGGACCCCCCCTACAACCAGCATCCGTACGGCTCCAACTATTTCATGCTGAATTTGCTGTCTTCCTACAAACGGCCGGAAAAGATCAGCCGCGTTTCCGGCATTCCGAAGGACTGGAAACGCTCCACGTACAACAGCCGTCAGCAGGCCACGGAGTCATTATTCCATTTGCTGGAATCCTGTCCTGCCAAATTCATTCTGTTGTCCTACAGTTCGGAAGGTTTCATCGGTTATGAGGAAATGACGGCTTTCCTGGCCAAGCTGGGACACATTGCCACGCTGGAAACGCCTTACGCCACCTTCCGGGGAAGCAGGAATTTAAAGAACCGCCCCCAGAATGTGACGGAGTTCCTGTTTCTGGTGGAACGCTTTTAAAGACGGGACAAGGGAGGAGGATTCGGCATGCAGGTGCACATAGAACGTTTCATCCGCTTTCTGGCTGCGGAAAAAGGTTTGAGTGTGGCCTACCAGATCTCCGTCAGGCAGACCCTGGAAGAATTTTCCCGGTTTCTGGGGGAAGGGGATGCGGATCCTTCCCGGGTGGATACAGGCAGTCTGGCAGAATTCCTCCGGCATTTGCAGTCCCGCGGCATGGCACGCAGCTCCATGCGCGTGGAAATGGTGCATCTGCGCATTTTTTTCCGCTGGCTGGCCGGAACGGGCATTCTGGAGAAGGATCCCTCCGCATTCATGGAAATGCCGCGGCAGGGTCTGACACTGCCTCATGTGCTGGATCAGCATACCGTCTCAAAACTTCTTGAAAGTATTGACATTCAGGATATTCCACTGGGATGCAGAGACCGGGCCCTGCTGGAGATGATTTATGCCTGCGGGATGCGTGTAAGTGAGATAATTAATTGCAAATTAGAAAGTTTTGACGCAGATGAAGCATTCGTCCGGGTACTGGGGAAGGGGGACAAAACCCGACTCGTTCCCATTGGCACGTCGGCTTTGGAGGCTCTGAAGGCGTATCTGGACCGCGGAAGGCCCAAACTGGTCAAAACGGGAACAAAGAGCCACATTTTCCTGACCGTGCGGGGACGGCCATTGACCAGGGAGCGGGTGCGCCAGATCCTTCAGGAGCGCGCCAGGGCCGCCGGGATTGACCAGCATGTTTTCCCTCATATCCTGCGCCATTCATTTGCCACGCATTTGCTGGAGAACGGCGCGGACCTCCGAATCATCCAGGAGATGCTGGGACATTCGGACATAGCCACCACGCAGATTTACACGCATCTGGAACAGCAACGGCTGAATTCCATCCATCACCGTTTTCATCCCAGAGGATGATGCGGCTTCCTTGGAACAACGCTTCACAACAGGAGAACCGTGCCTGTCTTGAAATGCAGGATTACCTCTTATCTATTTTACAGCAAACTGATTAGCATCTATTTTCATCGCTATTCAATTTTGCATTACATATATTATGCGAAGTATTAAATAATTCTCCTTTCATTCCTGCCAAGTTTATTTTTATTCTCTTCCCTTTGCCCTCTTAGAGAAGAAAACAAAAACATATTTGGAATCCGGAAAGTTCCTGTGCAGGAATAGGCCGTTTCTCTCCCCGACTTTTTCTGCATTTCACGTCTGCGTAACGTAACCTTAATAAATTGCGCATTTGGCCTTATCCCGCACAAATGCCGAATTTCTGAAAAACGTGAACCGTGGGTATTTCTTCCGAGAAAGGCCGGTATGGCAGCAATAAAACGGTTGTTCCGGGAGGCGACTACCTGTGGTTGTCAGTCTCTCCCAGCAATGTAAGAAATGCGCTGGTCCTGCTCCCGGAACCGGACGCCGCCACTCTGTTGTTGACCGTTTTTCCTTCTATGGCGATTCTACTTTTTGCTTCACTTCTCGTGCACGGCACAACTCCCGCCAACCGGGAAAATTCCATTTATTGGGAAAATCGCGGCACTGGCGCGGTTTGACGGGATTGATCCGGCAGCCGTTTTCCGTCAGCATCAGGCAGGCTCCGTCCGCTGCGTCCTTGATGGACAATCCTTTGCGGTTGGCCCGCAGATGGCAGCATTCATTGATGAATTCCTGCTCATCCATCGCCAGAAAGAGGGCAATCTCACGTACCTCATCCTCTTCAATACATACATCACCCGCCCAGCGGCAGCAGGCGCCGCACCGGGTGCATTCATACCATGCAGTTGGACTGCCTTCCTCCGCCATGGTTCTCCTTAAGTAAAAATGCCCCGTAGGACGCCTATATTCATATGGGCGTCTCGCCAGCGGGGGTTGTTGACGGCATTTTCAAAGTCCTGGGGAAGCTTGCCGATGTTTTCCCGTACCTGTGTGAGCCCCGCCAGTATCTGCCTCATTCTGGAACGGGCAATGAGCGTGGGCTGGTTGGTCCATTCGAAAACCTCGCTGTCAATGATATAGCCCCCTTCAATCTTCCTGATGTACTGGGGAAAACGCAGATGGGGGTTCTGTTCCACATAAACGCAGCGGCCGATGGAACGCTTGGAACGGACGGGATGGAAGAAACGGCGCATGCTCTTGACCCAGTCCGGAGCCTCGGACAGGCCTTCCGCATGCATCCACAGAGTGGCCAGTTGCTCCACGGGATAAAAATAGGAATATGTATAGGCAGCCTTATAGCGGGTGCTCCCGCGCCAGGCATGCCGCAGCCTCACCATGTCCGCCTGGCCGGAGACCAGAAGGTCCAGCGCCTTTTTGAGTTGCTTTTCCAGCATCTCCCCGCGCAGATGCTCCCATACCATGCAGTCGTCCTCCGCCAGCAGCACATAATCCGTGTCCAGCGAGGCGACAGCCGTAGCCAGGGCGCCGATGAATCCGCCCTCCATACTGGAGGGCGCGGCGGGAATACCGCAGACGCGGGCCGTATGTTCCACTTTGTCCGCCCCTTCCGGATAAACGACGCATGCGGCATCCAGATAATCCAGCAATCCGGTCCGCTCATAAGACGCCAGTGTCATGGCAAGCGTATAGGGCGCATTGTCGCACAAAAGGGCAAGGCCTATTTTTTTATCTTGAAAGAGAATTCCCATCGCGTAGAACGTTTTTGCAGTCTAAGACAAAAGGAAGCCGCGTTCCAAGCAAAAATATTTTAAACAAATGTGCATTTCTTTCAGCGCTTTTCATGTAAAGGGAGACAAACCCTGAAAGAATTTAACATCATGAAAGCATACGACATCCTGAAAAACTCCATGCTGGCCGCGGCCATAGGCTGCGCCCTGTCCAGTTGCTATGATCCTTACTACGACAATTTTAGCGTGGCGGGCTCCTACAGCAGCGGCGGCTCCAGCGTTTCCTACATGTATGACAGCTCCGGCTACCCCATTTACGGCTATTATGGCGGCAGGCCCATTTATGCCTATGACACGTTTGGCAGCCCCATTTATTCCATCAACCTGATCCGGCCCAATTACTACATCCCCACGTGGGGGCCGGCTCCCTATTACCGGGGCCATTACATCCGCCCCCACTACTGCCGCCCCATGGCAAGACCGCCCATGAAGCCCCAGTACAGGCCTGACCATTTCCGTCCGAACCATCGGCCCGGCCCTCCTTCCCGTCCCCCGGTAGTAAATCCCGGCGGAAGCCATAATCGCCCGGGGATCAATCGTCCCGGAGACAACAGACCGGGGTTTCAGCCCGGCAGGCCCAACCATCGGCCGGAAATCAATAGGCCCGGTTCCCCTTCCCGTCCCCCGGCGGTAAATCCCGGCGGAAGCCATAATCGCCCGGGGGTCAATCGTCCCGGAGACAATAGACCGGGAATTCAACCTGGCAGACCGAGCAATCGGCCGGAAATCAACAGGCCCGGCGGCAGTTCCCACCGCCCCGGAGCCGTCAACCCGGGCAATAACCGTCCTGGAATAAACAGACCGGAAGCCAGCCGGCCAAGCCGCCCGTCTTCCCCTCAGATCAGACCCAGCGGTCCAAGGCCCGGCAATTCCGGCATGAGCAGGCCCAGCAGTCCTTCCCCTTCCAGACCGTCCTCTCCCCCTCCCTCCGCCAGTGCGCCTTCCAGACCTTCTTCACCTCCGTCCGCGGCGCCATCGCGCCCTTCTCCATCCGGCGGTAGGCCGTCACACGCTGTCCCGTCCAGAAGATAACGGCACCAACTGAATAAAATACCATCCCCCGGTTTCGGCAATCAGGAACCGGGGATTTTTCAATCGTCATTAAGGTTTAGTGACCAACGTTGTCGTTCCCTTGTACACCCTTCGGACTCCCGGTTCTGCGCGTTCATCTACAAACTCCACTTCCAGCAAGTAGATTTCCCCCTTGGACAAACGCAGCGTTTCAGGGATAAAGTTCACCAGCAAGTAAACGTCCTTAATGGGTACTTCATGTTTATCTCCGGCCTTCAAGGTAATAAAACGGATGTTCTGAAACATCTTGTTAACATGATAAGCGCCTATATACGAACCAACTAATTTTTTCTTTTTTCCTGTTTGCCAACTCCAAAGTTCTATCTTGATACGCGGACCTAAGGTTGGCTCAGGATAAAAGTCATCATAAAGACGAACAGACTTTTTTCCCTTATTGGTAAAAACGAGTGTAAAATCCCTCAACCTGTCTCTTACGTCAAAGAAAGTTTTTTCCATCTTGATGGTGCATTCCACTCCGTTGTCGGCCATGTCCCCCCATGCTGCAGCATGGAGGAATAGGCTTGTTAGAATTCCAAAATATAGGAAGATTTTTTTCATCACAGCACGAGTTTGAATGTTATCCAGAGATTCCTATGAAACGACTATGGAGAATAAACTCCTTTTGGGGCCCGGCTCACCGTCTCAAAATCTGCTTTCCCTACATAATCCGTCTGAACACCGGATTCTCCATATCCATCATGGAATCTTACTTCCAATTCATAGCTCTCGCGATTGCGAAGATGTTCAAGATACACCAGCAACAGGTAAGCTTCCTTGACGGGCACTTCATACTTTTCTCCCGGCTTCAACGTAATGAAGCGCATCAAGGCCCCTACCCGTTCGATTTTATACATGGGACTGTACCAGGCTAGAGGACCTTTTCTCTCCCCATTTGCCTTGCGCCATATTTCGATGTGGATATTCGGCCCGTCATCCTTCAGGGGATAGAAATCGTCGAAAAGGCGCACGATTTTTTCGCCCTTGTTGGTGAACACCAGCTTGAAGTCCGGGAAAGCCTCCCTCACATCAAACCGGGTTTTTTCCATCACCACGGAGCATTCAACCCCATTGTCGGCCATGTCCCCCCATGCAATAGCATGGAGGGACAGGTTCAATACAATTCCAAAAAATAGAAAGATTTTTTTCATCACAGCGCGAGTTTGGTCGTCGCCTGAAGAACCCCCAAGAGACAATTCTTACCTTGCTGATTATAGTAGCTCGTTTCCAGTTCACAAGAACATTGTTTCCAGTCTTCGAGCTCAACTTTATCCAGGCATACCGGAATCGTGACGTTGTATTCCTGGCGGGAGCAAGCTCCCGGTAGTTCAAGGGCCGCTGGAAAGTCATTTTCCCCAGTTCGGCATTCAGAATACGGGCATCTCCCTGTTCCGTCCTCAATACTGTCAGGAAGAAATAATCAGCCGTTCCGTCATTGATTTCATCCAGAATCCGGACAGGCTGATTACCCTCGTTGCGGAAGCAGACCATAATCCTGCCTTCCCTGAACTTCGAAGTGTCCGCAATGGAGAGGGTCAAGGGTGTCGGTTGTTCCGCAACGGCCATGCTCCGGGATTTCTCCTTGTTGACCGGAGGCAGGAAACAGGGCGGCTCGATGGTTCCCGGCTCCGTGACCTGATCGGGTACCTTGCTCCATCCGTTGGCTTTCGCTTGGTTGATAATTTGGAGAGTCGCCTCATTCAGAACTTTTTGTCCGGCGCAGTAGGGACGAGTATTTTCTTTATCTGGTAACAATTCGACATATTTCTTAACAGCCGTCATGTAGGTGGCTGTCCAACTACGAACGAACTTCCTCATTTCATTCAAGGCATCATCCATTTTCGGGAATTTTTCACACGAAACATGTTGTAATTCGATTGAATCCTGTATTCTCAAATTGTCCCAGTAGAATTTGAAGGCGTCGTTAAGTTCTCGGCGATGGTGTTTTTCGTGAGCGAGGGAAGCTTGCATAGTGTGCCATCTTCCAACTCTTCCACGAGCTTGATAACCGTTCATTTCGTCGACTGCTTCGACAGCTTCATCTTCAGTAACGGGAGGGTTTTCAATGGCGTCTGTGTAAGTTCCCGTGAGTATAAGAATCGTGCTGCCTGCGGACACTTGTTGGACACGCGCGTTCCATCGATCAAGCACTTCATCCTTGCAAGCCGTTATGATGATTTGAGGCATGATGGCTTTCGTTTTGCAAGCGCCAATACCTCTTTGGATAACAGGTTCAGGTTCTTCGAGCGTTACTTCAACTTTCTTGGACTCTTCACAGGTGATGGTGGATTCCTTTTCAATCGTCCACAGCTTGATTTTGGGAGAAGGAGAAAATTCACGATTCATTGTCGAGTCCCCTTCATACTTTCCATCAAGAATAGGCTCCTTGTCCATGGTGACATTGAAGGCAATAGCGTTGTTGCTGGAGGGATCGTAGGCGTTGTTGGAATATTTCAAAGCCACCTTGTAATAACCAGCTTTCAAGTATCTCTCAACCTTTTCAATATTTAGCTTGCCGTTGGGCTTTTCTCCGTTTTTCTCACAGATTTCTTCGCCGGCAATAAAAAGGATACCCGTGTCGTCGGCTTCCACGCCGAAATAATGCAGGGCGTCCTCTTCGACCTTAATGAACATTTCCGGAGCACTAGAACAAGTGGCGTGCTCGCACTCCGAACCGTCAAAGTTGAAAGTCAGCGCCTCGACTCCGAGCTTCTGTGGGATAAGGGCTTGATAACCGTCGCAAATGACCTTCGGGCCAACAGCCTTGTTTAGAGGAATGTAATCATTCATTTTCTTAATAGTTTATTGTTAATGAACTAAACATTTAATTCATTAGGAACTATGGAAAATTCCCGGAACAACAACACGCCTCTTCGTGATGAGAGAGTTTCAAAAAGCAATAAATGCTCCACTACATTCCGGTAGGGGAATTTCACCAAAATCAATTAACCGATAGAGTTCCCATGGAGGATATTTTACAAGAATATACCTCATTCAAGCCCTTGGTTGAATGACCCTGTTTGCACCAAAACCGCTTTCCAGATCCTCAATGAAGCAGGTGCTGCCAGGTTTTCCATCTCTGAATGAAGATTGACGGTCAGTCCCTGACAAGCGGCAGCTTGAGGGCAAAACGGCTTCCGTTTCCGGAACTTTCTTCCAGCCACAGTTCTCCTCCCATGCCTCGGGCCAGTTCACGGGACAGGGCCAGGCCCAGCCCCACGCCAGGCTGTTTTCCGGCCGCTTCCTCCGCAGACCGGGAAAAGGGACGGAATAATTTCCTCCGCAGGGATTCGGAAATGCCTTTCCCCCCGTCCTCCACCCGGATCACCAGGAACCGTTTTTCCCGGGTCAGCTTCAGTTTCAGGATGCTTCCGTCAAACCGGGCGTATTTGGCGGCATTGTCCGCCAGATTGTACACGATCTGTTCCACGGCAGTCATGTCCGCCATGACAGATTCCGACTGGAGTTCCGGCGCTATGAAGAGCTGGGAATCCATGCCGGAAGCCGCCAGACGGGGAGAAATGCGGGCAATGACGGAAGTGGCCAGGGCCGGAACGGAGATTCTTTCCGGCCGGAGGGTTACGGAGTTTTTTTCTACGCGCGCATAGCTCAGCACATTGTCCACCAAATGCGTCAGCCTGGATGCCTCTTCCTTCAGAATGTCCACGTACGCCATTTCCCTGCCCTTGGGGACCAGACCGGAGGAAAGCATTTCCGTGTACATGTTGAAGGTGGTCAGGGGAGTCCTCAGTTCATGCGTCACGGCGGAGACGAATACGGCCCTCCGTTCGCTCAAGCGGATGATGCCGACCATGAAGCCAATGACGCCGCACAGCGCCAGAATGCCGCAGAACCACGCCATGGCAATGGATTTCCAGACCGTGCGCAGGGAATTCCCAGCCATGTCGGGCAGGCCTCCGGGATTCAGCATGGCCGGTATGCCCGCGAGCGTCAAATAACTTTCCTCCCCCTCGCCGGCAGGCTCCAGAGTGGCTTCCGGCAGAATATCCGCTACGGATTTCAAAAGATAGCCGGACAGTTTGTCCCAATCCAGCCAGATACCTTGTACCCATACCTGCCCGTGGTCGGAGACGCGGCGCGTCAGGAAACATTCCGCATCCTGACTCCACTGGGGCTGGAGAGAGGAAATGGAGAGTTCCTTGTAGCTCCCCGGAGCCTTGAAGAGTTCCATATACATCTCTTCCTTTCCCTTTTCCTTCAGGCTTTCCGGAAAAAGTTCCCCGGCATTATCCTGCACTGCTGAAAACGCTTCCCTGCCTGCTTCCTGTTCCCCGAATTCATCCCGCATGCCCCCCACTTTGCCGAAATGCAACAACCCATTCTCCTTAGAAAAGCTGCCCCCGATTGCGGAACTTTTAACTTCCTGCCTTTTTTTTGAAGCCAGGGGCAATCCTTCCGGCGTGGCCTTGTCCTGTGCCGTAACCGTACCGCCCCTGAATGGGGATTTTCCCTTTCCCCTGGCCAGCTCCCCGACTTTTTTCTCCACCGTGATGTTGTATTCCACCGCCTGGCTGTTGGAGAGGTTTTTGCGCATGTTGTAGTCCTCAATGCCCTGCTGGAACGCCTTCTGGCTGTCCACGGCAAGTTCCTGCTGCCCGGCTTCCTGCTGAACGGGGGAAAAGGCCACCTGCTTCTGACTCCTTTCTACGGACGCCTTCTGTTCCGCCTGCATTCTGTCGGGATGGACTGATCTGGAAACGACCACATGCTCCGTTTTTTCCTCTTTTTTCCGTGGAACAGGCGCCGGAACAGGCTGTTTTTTCACGGTCCCCAGCAACAGGCGCACCATGCCGGAACGGTTCAACTGGTTTACATGGACCACGCTTCCCGGCCCCGTCTGGGGAGAAGAGACATTCCCCGACGGGTCTATTTGAAAGTATAGCTTGGCAAATTCCGACAAATCCGGCACGGAAGCATCCTTCCTGCCGGAGTCTCTCGTTCCGTCGCTTTGAAGAAAATATTCTCCGGGAGACCTGTTGTTCTCCGCGGCAATCATGGCGGCCAGCAGGGAATCCATGCGCCACAGGGCCAGGCGGCTCTGCTCCACCAGGCGGATCTGGTGCGTCTCCGCCAGCCTCCTCTTTTCCGCATTCAGCATGGAATGGCTCAGCCACCCCATGACCCCCACCAGAATCAGCAGGCAGGACCAAAGCAGGAAATGAAAGGAAAAACGGCTGATCATGCGGTTTCCTCCCAGACGTATCCCTGCCCCCGCAAGGTGCGGATGACGGCGGCATTCCTTTTCCCCATTTTTTCCCGGAGCCGGGCGATGGTGGTGTCAATGCTGCGCGTTTCCACCAGGCGGGGGTCCATTTTCCATACCCTGGTCAGGATTTCCTCCCGCGTGATGATTCTGCCGGCATTGGCGGCCAGATGGCGGGCCAGGTCAAATTCCTTAGTCGTCAGCACAATCCGCTCCTCTCCCAGCACCAGGGAGCGGGTGGGAAAATCCAGGTATCCCTCCGGCAGCCCCACCCTGTCCAGCGTCCGGGGCCTTTCCGGGGAGCGTCTCAGCACCGCCTCTATCCGGGCGAGCACTTCCAGCAGACTGAACGGCTTCACCACATAATCGTCCGCTCCCAGCTTCAGCCCGCGCACCTTGTCCGCTTCCGCCCCCTTGGCGGTCAGCATCAGAATGGGAACGGTAGCCCGGTCTTCCCGGATGAGCCTGAGCAGGTCAAAACCGCTTGCCCCGGGCAGAACCACATCCAGCAGCGCCAGGTCGTAATCCTCCGCGTGGATCACGTTCAGGGCATCATAGCCGTCCTTGACGGGCAGCACGTCGTAACCGGACACCGTCAGAGCGTCCGTAAGCCCGTTTCTGATGGCGTGATCGTCTTCTACGACCAGAATGCGGTAGCGGTGCATGGGAAAACAAGTATAGGAAATGAAGTACGGAATAAAAGTTTTTTCAGCCGGAGCATTCCTGCGGGGCCGCCGGAAGACCGGAGACCCCGCAGGCGCACTCATTACTGCTCTTTATTCATAGGGGAATTTTCATATGGCACGTTCTCCTCCACAAAGGAGAATTTCTTCCTGCCGGCCTGCCGGCGCACGGCCTGGATGATGGCGTCGTCCAGCGTATTCTCCTTGCCTCCGCCGGAAGCGCTCTGCTCCGCTTTCCATTTGTTCAGCCACGTATCCCGCTGCCTGCCCACCTCGGCAATTTTCTTCTGCAGCCGGGCCCGTTCCTCCGCCTTCTCCTTCACGGCCGCTTCAACCTCCTTCGCGCTCTTTCCCTTCAACTCTTCCGGGAGAATTCCGGTGTTGCCCAATTCTTCCACAGCCCGGGAGCCCTGTTCTTCATAAAGGTCCACCAGGTCCCAGGAAGTGTTGCGGTAAGCCGCCTTGTTGGCTTTAGCCGCGATCCGTCCGGCGGCAGCGGCGGGGGAAGCGGCCTCCGTCAATTTGTCCTGCCGGGCCTGTCTTTCCAGTTTTTCCGCCCGCACTTCCTGGGAGCCATACGCCAGATAAGTTCCGTTCAGGGAAACGTTCAATGTGGCAAGTTCCTCGTCATAGGGGGTTTCCGGTTCGGGAGGAGCGGCGTTGTGGTCAATATTGAGGAAACTGCCGTCCCCCTTTCTGGCTCCGTCCTTCCAAAGCACGGAATCGCCGTCTCCCGCGCTTCCGCAGTAAATGGTGTTCACGGTAATGCCGCGTTCCAGTCCGCGGGCAATCACGGGGGCATAGGGTACATTGCCCTGGTTGAAGGGTTCGTTGCCCGCAATGAAGATCAGCTTCAGGGCGTCGGGATTCTCCGTATTCCATTTCAATTCCTTCAGGGCCCGGTCCATCACGGCGCCGCAGTATTCTTCACTGCCTCCGGTCTTCAACTTGAACAGTTCATCGGACACCTTGTCCAAATCGTCCGTAAAAGGGAGCACCTGGCGAACCCACGCATCTTTGGAGGACAGTCTGCCGCTCCCGTACTCGTACAGGGCGATCTGGATGGCAGGCAGTTTGCCGTTCTGGCGCGCCAGCGTCATGTCGTTGACAACCTTCCACAGATACGTGCGGGCCTGATTGATCAGCCCCTGCATGCTGCCGGAAGTGTCCAGAAGAAGGGCTATCTGAATCACGGCGCGGTCGTCCTTTTCCGCGGCGGCCTGGCCAGGGGCCTTTCCATTGTTTTTTGGCTGCGGGGCTGTCCCGACTTCTTTTTCCGGGTTCGCAACGGCGGAATGGGATTCCTTGCTGCGCGTTTCTCCATCATCCATTTTCGGGGAGATGGTTATCGTGAATTCTCCCGCCTTTTCAGAGTCTGCCGCCGTAATGATGGAATAGGACGCCTTTTCCGCTCCATCATGGCCGGAAGCGTTGCTGGTGGCAAGTGAAGCCGGAGGAATTGACTGCCGGTCCGGACCGGAGGGAACCTGGCTTATGGTGAGAACAATGTTCCCTGCTTCCGGGCTGTCCGGACGGGACTTTGAAATGGCAATGCCCGGAATTTCACGAGGTTCACGGCGAAGTTTCCGATCTTCCGTACGTGCTATTGCGGCATGTATTTTCCGTTTTTCAGCGTCGCTCTTCTCTGTTCCCGCTCCCATGAAGGAAATCGACCTCAAGTCAGGTGCAGGCAGCGCCCCGGTTCCGGCCTCCTGTTCCGGAGGTGGAACGTTTTCCGGCTGTTCAGTCTTTGATTCAGCAGAGGCGCAAAGCGCTCCGGAGCCCAGCAAAGCCAGCGAGTATTTGACAGCATGGTTCATCATGATTGGTGTGTTTGTTGTTAGATGTATAGTTGAAAGGATTACGGGAACGAGTTCTGCATCAGCACGGTTTCCCCGTCCAGGCGGATCATGACGGAGCCGTCCAGGGCCAGAAGCCCCTGGCGGTTCGTGCTGATCAGCTTGTCCGCCACGGCGGCGTATTCCGGCGTACCCACTTGCACGGTACGGACGGGACTTTCCTTGTCCGGAGTGCGCAGGACCGTATTTTCCATCCATACTCCGTTCTGGTTGAAATAACCGTTCTGGGCGATCTGGGCCGTTCCTTCAAAGGAAACGGAACGCCCGTGCTTGTCCATCTGGCGGTTGAATTTGTTGACGGACAATTCCCTCTTTTTTTCCACGGCATTTCTCTGCAGGGCGATGGAACCCAGCCCTTCGCGCGATTCCTGCATCACCCGTCCATAATCCCGGAACCTGGAGGACGAGGGGGAGACAGATTCTCCCCGCCACGGAGCGGAACTGCCGTCGTCCGCAAAGAAGGAGGCCGCCGAACTCAGTATTCCGAAATCCCGGGAAAGCTGCATGATTTCCTCAACCAGTTCCCGGGTCCGGGGATCATTTCCCAGCACTCCCGTATGGGCGGGGTCCGCTCCCATGTCCATCAGGGCGGTTTCCAGGCTGCCTATTTTGCGCGCCGCCCACATTCTGGCCGTAAAGTCATCTTTCACGCTGGAAATCCGTTCCGGCTCCACCACTACGGAAAACGACTGTTCCCTGTTGCTCCGGTCCAGACAGGTCCCTTTCAGCAGAAAAGGAGACGTGCCCACATACCTGCCGGCCAAAACGGCAGGCGCTCCGGAATAGATGTCCGGCAGCCGCCCGGAAGGAATGGCATCCTGCACCCTTCCCGGCTGTTCCCTGCCGTCCAGGGAGCAGACGGAATAGCGCACGTTCCGGAACACCGGACCGTACAACTGGCGGAATACCTGCGCCAGCTTGAGTTCCAGGTTTTCTCCGGAAAGCACGTAGGAGGGCAACCCGCCGGAAATTTCCGCCATGCGCCTCAGAAGGGGGGCGTTTACGTCCTCCCCCACTCCGATGGTGAAAATGCGCCGTCCTTCCCTGTTGCCCTCTCCGGCCAGGGAGGCAATGGATTTCTCTGAAGTCCGGCCGATGGTCGGCAGGCCGTCCGTCAAAAACAGCACGACCGGCAGCATCCCTTCGCGGGAGGACTGGGCCAGCGCCGTCGCCAGAGCTTCATGAATGTTCGTGCCGCCGCGCGCCACCACGGCATCCAGCCACGCGTGCGCCGCTTTTTCCGTAGCGGCGTTCTTTTCCACGGGAGCCGCCTCAAACAGATTCACGCCTTCGTTATAAGTGATGATATTGAAACGTTCCCCGGGATTCAAACCGGAAATGATCTGCTTGGCCGCTTCCTTCATGCTGGCGAGCTTTTCCCCGCGCATGCTTCCGGACCTGTCCAGCACCAGGGTAAGCTCCCGGCGGATTTGCTTTTCATTCCCCGGACTATCCTTTCCGATCATGGCCAGAAAATAGCCGTTCCTGCCGTTTTCCGCATCCGGAGCCGCATAGACGCTGATGTCGGGGCCGTAAAAGGCTTCCCCCTTTTTGGCGGCGGATTCCATCCATGACAGGCGGAAAGGCCCCGGGCTCATCTTCTCCTCCGCCAGGGTGAGCACGAGGGTTTCATCTTTCAGCCGATGGCGTTCCATCGGATGGGAGGGCGTGAACACATTCCCGATGCCTTCAGTTCCGGGGGAGATTTCCACCCGCATGGACCATGCCGCATGGCCGGAAAGCGCTTCCGTCCGGGGGAGCACGTAATCCAGGCGTCCGTCCACCGGAGTCAGCAATTGTTCATACACCACGCCCAGCTTCACGGAAGACTTGGCGGGAACGGGGAATACGCTGGAGCGAATGGCGCCGAATCCGGCGAATTCCAGCAGGGCCGGATCCAGCCTGCGCGCCACAATGCGGTCATACAGGCGGCGCGCTTCGTCGGCGGGCATCAGGGAAGCCTGCCAGCACGCCTTTCCGTCTCCGTAATAAAACCCTTTGACCACGACTCCTTCCGGAACGGGAAGAACAAGTTCCGCCTCCGTGGGAACGTTTCCGCCATTATGCACGCTCAGTTCCAGGGTGGTCTGTGCGCTGCGTCCGTTGACGCGGACAAGGGCGTTCACCTTTTCCAGAGTGACGGGCTGGCGCACGGTCCTGTTGACGGGCGGGATCACCCGCCGCTGCGGCAGGACGATGCTCCGGCCGTCAATGTCTCCGTCAGGTGTCTGGGAATGTCCCAGCCCGGCCAATCCCGCCACTACGGCAATCAAGCACGGCATCAGTTTCATGCCCTCATGATGCCATAAGAAAAGATGCCGTGTGTTACAATCAGGTTACATTTGCGGAAAGATGCATCATCCTCCGGAATTTCCGTTGAAAAACGCCTTCCATCCATGGATGACGTTCAGCATCCCTGTTTGCAATCAATTGCGCAATTTCAATCATGCGAATGTCTTATGAAGTACTCGCAAAGGCGCCATTCATCTGATATGAGCCGAAATGAAAAGGATTGCAGCGCCAGGAATTCGCCGCGGAAGCCTCTGCCGGGAATGGAAGGCTTACGGCTTCTTCCGTGAAGAGGGAGTCTTTTTCTCCCCCTCCGGAAGAAAAACCAAAGGTTCAATGCACCAGTCCCCGGGACAGCAGCGCCAGAGTCACGATGCCTATGGCGATGCGGTACCAGCCAAACACCGCAAAGCTGTGTTTCTGAAGGTAGGAGACCATCCACTTCACGGCCAGCCATGCGGAGAACCAGCTCACTGCCGTTCCGACGGCCAGGGCCTCCCAGCCGAAGGCTTCCAGCATCAGGGCCCCGTCCTTGTACGCATCATGCACCGTGGCCGCCCCCAGCGTGATCAGCCCCAGCAGGAAGCTGAATTCCACGGCGGCTTCCACGCTCAGCCCCACGAACATGCCTCCCAGCATGGTCATCAGGCTCCGGCTGGTGCCGGGAACCATCGCCACGCACTGGAGCACGCCTACGGTCAGGGCCTTGCCCGGCGTCAGGGTTTCAATGGAATCCCCCTTGCTGCCTTCATTGCTCTTTCCCTGCCTGGCGCGCCAGGCGCAGTAGGCCAGAATCACGCCGCCGCCCACGATCCACGAGTACGCCACCGTGTACGTGTTGAACAGGTATTCCTTGATCAGGGAGGCGCAGCACAACCCCACCACGGCGGCAGGCAGAAAGGCGAGAATCAAATTGACCAGAAGCTTGAATCCGGCGGGATTCGTGCCGCGGACTCCTTCCACCATCGTCTTCACGCGCGGGTAGTACAGGCTCAGCACCGCCAGAATGGCGCCCCCCTGAATACAGACGGCCAGGGCATCCAGGGCTTCCTTGCTCTGGGACATGTTCAGCAGGGATTCCGTCAGAAGCAGGTGCCCGGTGGAACTGACCGGCAGATATTCGGTCAGGCCTTCCACGATGCCCAGAATGATGATTTCCAGAAGATTCATGGTAATGATGGTTGGATGTATGGTTAGGAGTTGTAGGGAGAATTGTCGTTGTTGAAGTCTTCTTCAAAGCGCGCCACTTCTTCGCGGGCGCGGGCGGCTTCCTTGCGCTCATGCAGCCACGCCAGGATGATGCAGATTTCATACAGGGCGTACATGGGAACCGCCATCAGCATCATGGTGGCTATGTCCGGCGTGGGCGTGATGATCGCGGCCAGAATGGCTATCGCCACAATGGCATAGCGGCGCGTGGCCTTCATCATGTCATAGGTCAGCACGCCCAGCTTTACGAAAGGCATCACCACCACGGGCAGTTCAAACGCCAGGCCGAACATTAAAATCATTTGCGTGGCGAAGGACAGGTAGTAGCCGATGCGCCATTCGTTGGAAATGCCGAATTCCAGGGAATACGTGTAGAAGAACGTGAGCACCCTGGGAAGTACCACAAAGTAGCAGAACAGCGTGCCGGCCAGGAATAGCCCGAACCCGATCGCCATGCACTTGTACAGAAGCTTGCGCTCATGCTCCAGCAGGCCGGGAATGATGAACTGGAGCAGGAAGTACAGCAGCAGGGGGAAGGAGATTACCACGCCCGCATACAGGGAAAGCTTGATGGTCAGCATGAACGCTTCACCCGGCTGGAAGGCGCTCATCATTTTCAGGGCACCCCGCCCCGTTCCGTCCGTCAGGACGGCATCCTTGGCGTGCAGGGCTTCCGCCAGTTCCCGCACGGCGGGAGCCGGGCTGGCTTCCCTGATAAAAATTTCCTTCCTGTCGTCCGGCAGGGCTTGCGCTCCCCGGAGAACCAGGGCGGCTTCCGTCAATTCCGCCAGCCGGGGGGAAACCTCCCGGAACAGGATCCGGCGCTGGCCGGCGTCCAGCCCCACGGCAGCGGTGGCCGTTTCCTTGGCCTTTCCCCAGGAGTCCAGATCTATTCCGGCGGGCAGGTGGGATTCCTCGAACATGTCCCATACCTGGTTGACGGGGCGGCGCAGAATGTCCATCAGATTGGAGGCGAACCCGGCACACAAAAGCATGCTGACCACCAGGCAGAACACCATCCTCAGCAGCATGGTGCGCAAATCGTCCAAATGCTCCAGAAAGGGCTTCTCTTCATCATCCCGCTGGATTTGCCATTTTTCCCGCAGCCGGAATATGTGCTTTAAAAAGAACACGGCGTTTAATGAAGCTTAAAAGGCCGTGCCGCGCAAGCCGCAAGGCCGACAACGCCATAAAAAAATCCGGGAAACGCCTGCCTTCCCGCTCCGGCCGTCCACAGGCCTTTTTTGGCATGCAAACCCTGTATCTGCTTGACGCGGGAAGGCAGGCTCTTACTCTCTAACGCATCATGAGTCACGTCAGAACAAGATTCGCGCCTTCTCCCACGGGTTATCTCCACATCGGCGGTGCGCGCACCGCCCTGTTCAACTGGTTGTTCGCCCGCAAGATGGGGGGTACCTTCATTCTCCGCATTGAGGATACGGACACGGCCCGCAACACGGAGGAAGCCACACGCGCGATCTTCACCGGCATGGAATGGCTGGGCCTGGACTGGGACGAAGGCCCCATGAAAGGCGGCGACTGCGGCCCCTATTTCCAGAGCCAGCGCAACGATATTTACGACGCCTACTTCAAAAAGCTCCAGGACGCCGGGCGCGTCTATGAGGACGACGGCGCATGGCGCTTCCGCTTTGACCGCTCCAAGCCCGTTACGTTCCACGACATGATCTGCGGCGACATCACCATCGACTACCGGGACGCCTCCAACACGCCGGACATGGCCATCCGCCGCGCGGACGGCTCCTACATCTTTCACTTCGTCAACGTGGTGGACGACATTGAAATGAAGATGACACACGTCATCCGCGGGGAAGACCATATCATGAACACGCCCAAGCACATCCAGCTGTTTGAGGCGTTCGGCGTCACGCCGCCCGTGTTCGCGCACATGCCGCTGATCCTGAACCAGGACGGCTCCAAAATGTCCAAGCGCGACGTGGGGGCGGCCCTGGGCACCTACCCGGAGGAGGGCTTCCTGCCGGAAGGCGTCATGAACTTCCTGGCCCTGCTGGGCTGGTCCCCGAAGGACGACACGGAAATCTTTTCCCCGCAAGAGCTGATCGAACGCTTCTCCCTGGAAGCCGTCAACCACTCCGCCGCCAAGTTTGACATCACCAAATGCCGCTGGGTCAACCAGCAGCACATCATCGCCCTGCCGCCGGAAGAATTTGCCGCCAAGGCGCGCCCGTTCTGCCTGCAGGCCGGACTGCCGGACTCCGGCATTCTGGATGAAGCCATCGCCACCGTGCAGACGAAAGTCCAGACGCTGGCGGAAGTTCCGGATAAAATCCGTTTCTTCTTCGATCTTTCCATGGACCCGGAAGCGCTCGCCAAAGTCCAGCCGGAAGCCGTGGAACTGCTCTCCAAACTGGCGGACAGGCTGGAACGGGAACCGGTATGGGACGGCCATGAACTCATTGGCGTGCTGAAAGCCTTTGCCAAGGAAAACGGAGTCAAGATGGGGGCTGTCATGTTCCCCGCCCGCGTGGCCCTGACCGGCCTGAGCGGAGGTCCGGACCTGTCCTCCGTTTTCTCCCTGCTGGGGAAAGAGGAATCCTTGAAAAGAATCCGAGCCTTGTCCCTGAACTGAACCGGGGCAGTTACAGCCTTTTGATCGGGATGCCGTTTCTCCACCAGAGGAACGGCATTCTGCTTTTGAATTGCTCCGGAACTCGGAACAGGAGGAAGCGGAGAGGAAGGAGGTTTGTCCAAATCCCTTCCCGCGGGTGCAGGATTCCCTGCGCGGTATTTGTAAGCGGAAAGCTTCATGATTTGGCAAGCCGCCTCTCCGGACGCGTACAGGAGGCGCCTGCTCTTTTTCTTTCCTGACTGAAGGCATGGGGAAAACACGGCCCGGCTTTATTCATCGCCGTCCAGGTTTCCGTTTTCCTATTCTTTACTCCTTTCCTCCTCATTTCGGCTCCGTTTATCTTCATTTACGGCATAAGCGCAGCATGCCTCTGAGGCACAGGACACCCCCCTGCTCTCTTTTTCTTTTACCCGTTTCCCCCACCATCCGCTGGAAGAACCGTCCTGCCTCAATAAAATAATAAGAGCCAGGTACATAAAGAACCTGGCTCTTATGAAAGGAAGAGATCAACGCTCTTCCTTTGCCATTTAATTAATAACGGCGGTTGCGGCCATAGCCGTTGTCGCCACGCCTGCCGCCGCTGTTATTGCTGCGGTAGTTTCCTCCGCCTCCGCCCCTGTTTTCCTGGGGCTTGGCTTCATTGACAACCAGGGCTCGTCCCTGAAATTCCTGGCCGTTCACGGCTTCAATTGCGGAGCCCATTGAATCGGTGGAATCCATGGTTACAAATGCAAAACCTCTGGGTCTTCCAGAGTCGCGATCTGTTGGCATGAATAGCTCAGTCACTTCACCATAAGAACCAAACAGATCTCTCAAGTCTTGTTCAGTGGCATCAAAGGACAAATTTCCTACATATAATTTTGTGTTCATATTACGGGGTTGACGGCCGACCTGAATTCTCTTAAATGCGCTCCCGAAAATCCGGGATCTGAATCATCAAAATTTCGAATAAAACAAATACTACCGTCCGGAGAACTTTATCTTATAAATAAAAAAAAGCCAAGGATATTTTACGTTAAACTAAACATTATATCGACAGGCGTCCACAACAAATTTCCGGAGGACAGCCGTCCTTCTGCACCGGACGAGGGATAAAACGGCGAAAGCATATTCCAAAAACTCCCTGCCATCTCGTCTTTCGTGGATGGCGCCAGTCCGTAAATTCCTGCCGCGCCAGCAGCGGAAGGTTCCTGCCCGAATGGAAAAGGCGGGAATATAACCCTTGACCATGAAGCCCGCACCCCCTAGAAATGACACATTCATGAGCATGCCTGATTACCGGACATTTTTCCGCCGTTCCGCTTCTTTCCTGCTGGCCGGCTTTCTGGCCGCGGCCCAGGCGCTCGCACAGCAGCCGGAAAACGCGGCTCCCATCCAGGACGCGGTCCAGTCCCAGGAAGCCGCGGCGGGACCGACAACGGAGTCCGCTACGGAAATGGACACTGTCATCCTGGCGCTGTGCCATGAAATCTCCATTCTGCAAAAGAACGTGGAGAAAAGAATAGCCATCCGCGAAAGCCTGGTGACGGAGGCGGATGAAACCTACAGTTTTTTTGACACCAGGGTGTATGAAATGTCCGCCGTGCTTTATGCGCTGGATGACCAGAAGATTTTCACCATGGCCTTTTACTGCAAAGCCGCAACGAGGCTGGTGAAGCTCTACTATGAACGCAGGCCCGATTTCCAGGGGCAGGAAGCAAGAGCGGCAGAGGAAATAGCACGCATCCAGAAACTGATTCAATCCCTGGAAGAAGTCAACACGGACGGCCTGTCGGAAACCTCCCTGGTCCAGCGGGATGAAGCCCTGACCACTTGCCATTCCCTGATGGAAAAACTGGAGAAGGAAAAGGAGCAGCTAGCTTATCTCAAGGAACTGTTCAACAACTTGGAAAATAAGGTCAACGCCCTGAACGCCGAAAGCAACAAATTGTTCAATACGTTGTTCAGCAAGGTATTCTACACACCATCACACATTGCCAGATACATTTTCCTGAAACCCTCCATGATTTACAGGGCATGCATGTCCGCATGGGAATCATCCGCGGACAGCAAGCTCCAGCTCCCTTCCGACCGCGGGACGCTCCAGCATTATGGGATGGTCCTGCTGGGCATGCTCCTGTGCGCCTACCTGCTTTCCCGCGCCATTGTATGGTGGGGTTTTAAAAAGACACTGGAAAAGTCGGGAAACTACGACAAGCGCCACGCATTCACCAATGTCACCACCATCCTGCTGATAGCCGTGCTGCTTATTGTTTCAGAAATGCAGAGCACGGACTACCTTCTGAAAAGCGCGGCTTCCCTGGGAGCCGAATTCCTTCTGCTGTCCAGCGCCATCCTGTTTTCCCTGGTTACGCGCCTGAAATACGGCACCATTAACGCGGGAATACGCATCTACATGCCCTATCTCCTGCTGGGCGGATTCTTCATGCTGCTGCGCATGTTCATGGCCCCCAACATCGTGGTGAACGTCTCCATGCCCGTCCTGTTTACCCTGGTTTCCCTTTTCTCCCTGCTGACCTGGGTGCGGCAGCGGCACAGGCTGCCCCGTCTGGACCGCTTTTTCGCCACCATTTCCCTGGTCTTCACCATCCTGGGCAGCATCCTGTGCTGGGCGGGTTTCAGCTTCATGGCCTTCCTGGTGCTGATGACCTGGATCATGCTGATGACCAGCATCCTTCTTCTGGTGGGCCTGTGGGACCTGCTGCACCATTATGAAAAACGCCGGAAGGAGCGGAATAAAAAGGAAATCGTCTGGTTCCGCCCCTTCATCTCCAAGCTCGTCCTGCCCTGCCTGGCCATCTTCCTCATCCTGTTCAGCCTGATCTGGCCCGCCGCCACCTTCGATATGGGCGACCTCATCATCAGCAAGATTTACACTACTACGGAAATCAAGGACCTCATCTCCTTCAGCTGGAGCCACGTCATTCTGGTCATCCTGATCGCCATCGTGCTCAACTACCTTATCTTCCTGGGGAAAAACACGCTCCGGGAAATCTACGGGGAAAACTATGAAGTAGGCACCATCCCCACCTTTGTCACGCTCTCCACCCTGTTCCTGTGGGGGCTGTTCGTCTTCACGGCCCTGGTCATCATGAATGCCAACTACAACGGCATCCTGATGGTCATGGGCGGCTTGAGCATGGGGATAGGATTCGCCCTGAAAGACACCATTGAAAACATCATCAGCGGCCTCTCCCTGATGCTGGGGCGCCTGCGGCAGGGGGACATGATTGAATGCGACGGCTACCGGGGGCGCGTCTCCTCCCTGGGGTACCGTTCCACGATGATCGAAACGCTGGACGGCTCCATCATCGCCTTCCAGAACTCCCAGCTTTTCAACAAAAACTTCCGGAACATGACCCGCAACCACAAATTCGAATGCGTGAAGGTGGAGGTGGGCATCTCCTACGGAACGGATGTGGAAAAGGCGCGCGGCATTATTCTGGAAACGCTCGCCTCCCTGCCCTTCCTCTCCAAGATCAAGAAAACCAGCGTGGTGCTGGACAGCTTCGGAGACAGCTCCGTGAACCTGGGCGTATGGGTATGGATTCCCGTCATGACAAAATCCTCCAGCCTTTCCACGGTGCGGGAACGCATCTATAATGCGTTCAACGAGCACGGCATCTCCATCCCCTTCCCCCAGCAGGACCTGTACGTGAAAGAATTCCCCGGCAGGCAGCCTGGGGAAGAACCAAACGCTTCCCCACGGGAAGAATAACCTTCCCGCCCCTTTACCATTCCACCATATCAACCAACCATGTCTGACAATCTGACCCTTCTCGGTTCCCAAAGCTCCTTCTTCACCAGCCCGGACGACGCCAAGCTGGAATCCTTCCCCAACCGCGGCACCCGCCCCTACACCATCACGCTGGACACGCACGAATTTTCCTCCCTCTGCCCCGTCACCGGCCAGCCGGATTCCTGCCACCTGACGATCACCTACGTTCCGGACGGACACTGTGTGGAAACCAAGTCCCTCAAGTACTACCTGGCTTCCTACCGCAACTATCCAGCCTTCAACGAACAAATCGTCAACCGCATCACGGACGACCTCGTGGCGGCCATCTCCCCCCGCTGGCTGAAGGTGGAGGGCAGGTTCTCCCCCCGCGGCGGCATCCAGCTCACCGCCATGGCCGAACACAACCCGGAAAACCGCCCCCTGTAATCTTAAAAACCGCCATGGAAAGAATGGAAACCGCCGTCCTGCTCAGCGGGGGCCTGGACTCCAGCGCGGCCCTGCACTGGGCGCACAAAAACCACCACGTGAAGCTGGCCCTCAGCTTTGACTACGCTTCCAACCACGCCGCGCGGGAACTGGAATGCGCCGCGTGGCAGGCGGCCAGTCTAGGCGTGGAACACCGCATCATCGACATCACCCCCATTGCCGCCCATCTGAAATCCGCCCTTCTTTCCGGCGCGGACAACATTCCGGACGGAAAATACGACACGGAGCTGATGAAACAGACCGTCGTCCCCTTCCGCAACGGCATCTTCCTGTCCATGGCGGCGGGCATTGCGGAAAGCCACGGCGCGCAGCAGCTCGTCATTGCCGCCCATTCCGGGGACCACAGCATCTACCCGGACTGCCGGGAGGAATTCATGGCCGCCATGACGGACGCCATCCGGCTGGGGACTTATGCCGGGCTGGGCATCCTGCGCCCCTTCATCCACACCTCCAAGGGAGGCATCGTCCGGACAGGCCATGAACTGGGCGTGGACTTCTCCAGAACCTATTCCTGCTACAAGGGAGGCCGCATCCACTGCGGCGCCTGCTCCACCTGCCTGGAACGCCGGGAAGCCTTCCGGGAAGCCGGAATCCCGGATCCGACGGTTTACGCGGACCAATAAGCCCGGTCATCAAAAATCAAGGGGCAGAGAGGCCAGAGGAAAATATCCGGACTCCGGCGGTGATGCCTGATCTGGCGCTCAATCCTTATTCGGCCGTATTTTCCGGCAAAAATTCCCGCAGGGCCTTCCGGACTCTCCGCGCCACTTCCTCCTGTCCGGCGTCCGCATCCACGCGGAGCATCCAGGGTTCGTGAACGGAGGCAAAGACGCTGCGGCAGGCGGTCAGCCCGGCCTCCGTCTCAAAGGCGTCGCGTTCCCCGCGGCTGCCGATGCGCTCCAGGGCTACGGAAACGGGAATATCCAGCCAGACCACGGCATCCGGCACGGGCGCGAATTCTTCATTGGCGGCGCGGATGGCGGCAGGGTCCACTCCGCGGGCGCCCTGGTAGGCCATCATGGAAAGGTAATAGCGGTCCAGCAGCACCCACGCGCCGCGGGCCAGCGCCGGGGCAATCAGCGTCTCCACGTGTTCGCGCCTGTCTTTCAGGAACAGGTTCACTTCCTCCTGCACGGACAGGCGGCCCGTCACGGCGGAATCCCGGAGCATCCGGCCCCATGGACCGCGCGTGGGTTCAAAACTCTGCACGACTTCCAAGCCCCTGTCTTCCAGATACTTTCTCAAATGGCCGATGTGGGTGGACTTCCCCGTGCCGTCAATGCCTTCAAAGACGATCAGCCTGCCTTTTCTCTGTCCGGTGAAGCTCATGAATCGAACGTATAGCGTTTCCCCGGAACGGGGGCGATGATCTCGGCATCCGGCATGCGGGAAGCCAGCGTGTCGTGCATCCATTCCACGGCGTCCGGGTCCCCGTGCACCAGAATCACCTGTTTGGGATTCAGCTTCACGGCGTAATCCACCAGGGAATCGCGGGTGGCGTGGCCGGAAAAATCAAAGCAGTCAATCGTGCATTTGCGGCGCACCGGCTGCCCGTTGGGCCTCATCTTGACCAGTTCGCCGTGCGGTGTCGTCTTCAGCTGGCCCGCGGGGGAATCGGGGTCCGCATACCCTACGAAAAGAATGGCGTTTTTCTCATGGGGAAGCACCTGCTCCGCCATCACGTTGGAGAGCGTCTTCTCCGTCATCATGCCGCTGGAAACCACGTAAATGTTACCGGGAGTGCAGACCAGCGGAGCCTTCCCCTTGCGCGGAAGCGGCACGGTCTGAATCTCCTCCTTGAGCTTGAAATCGTGGTCATGCCGCCGGGTCAGCCCGGAAAAACGGTCATATAATAAAGACACTTTTGCGCTCAGGCCGCCGAAGTACACGGGCGTATTGGCCGGAATCACGCCCTGCTGCTTGAAACGGTGGATGTTGAACAGCATTTCCTGGCTCTTGCCGATGGCGAATACGGGGATCAGAACCGCGCCCCCGCGTTCCAGCGTATCGGCAATGGCCTGCCCGAACCGCACCATTTCCTCAGGCCGGGAATAATGGGCGCTGCGCTGGAAGCCGCCGCGCGTGCATTCCATAATCAGCGTATCTACGCCGGATTCGGGGAAATCCGCTCCCGGAATCATGCTCTGGTTCTCAAACTGCACGTCTCCGGTGTAAAACACCGTATGGCCGGACTCGCTCTCCAGCATGACCCCGGCGGACCCCAGAATGTGGCCGGCATCGTAAAAGGTGGCCAGCAGATTCTGGCGGAAGCCCACGCGGAACACCTCGTTGCAGGACTTGGCGTTCCAGGAGTCGGACAGCCGGTCCAGGTCCGCATGGGTGAAGAAGGGATATTCCACGATGCCCAGGTCCAGCCTTTTGGCGCTCATCACGTTCACGGAATTATGCAGCATCACTTCAGACAGGGCGGCGGCGGCGGGCGTCATGAATACTTCCGCCGCGGGCTGCTTCTCCTGCAGCACGGGCAAGGTGCCCAGATGGTCCAGATGGGAATGGCTCAGGAAAACGGCTTCCACGGAATTGGGTTCCAGAACGTCAAACTGCGGCATGGCCGCCAGTCCCTCCCTCTTCGGGTGCATCCCGCTGTCAAGCACTACCCGGGTGCCGTCCATTTCAAGCAGATAACAATTGGCCCCGATCTCTTCGGCCCCGCTGATATTCGTAAAACTGATCATTATATGCGGCAGGAGAGTAACGGCTCCCCCCGCCCGTGTCAATGCCGCCCTGCCGCCCAGGGTTCACAGAGCCGCCGGAAACGCCCTTTAACGGAAAAATGGAGAAGACAAAGGAAACTTCTTCCCTTTTCCGGGGAGCTCGGAAAAGGCTCCGCCGGGCATGCCGCCGGAAAACGCCTCTTCCTGATTCCTATGCCCGGTTCCCCTTGTCTCAATCTCTCAGCCGGACGACAATATCCCGCAATACGTCGGCGGAAAATGAAACGGGAATTCCCCAGAAACAGACTTCACGCTCTCCCGTAACGATATCCACCACCGTCATCACGTCCACCCCGAACCTGTCCTGCCATCTGCGGAGCGCCTCCTTCATTTGACTTTCCAGAGCCCCGTACTGTTCCACCAATCCCTGGTGCCGTTGAATATATTCAAACTGAACGTCCATCCCCACGCTTGACTCCACCTGTACCCACTGGGCCAGTTCCCCGCAGCAGGAAACCAGTTCCTCATTCAGGGACACGAGTTTTTTCACGTCCGTCATCCGGTCAAGAATGCCGATGTAACGCTCCATTCCATTCATGATCTCTCGGCCGTAATATTCCAAAACAAGGTCGTTCAGACGCGCGACATATTCGGGCTTATCTTCTTGGACCGCATAAGCCCTTTTTCCGGACACCCTCCACTTTCCTGGGTCGGATTCCGCCCCCTTCGGGACGGAAACGGGAATTATCCCCGCACACTTTTTACCTTCCGCGGGAGAAAAATCCGGATGGTCTTCCCCCAGTCCGGCCATGACGGCCTTGTCCAGCTGATGATTGTTCAGCTTCTCCATGCGGACCATCCAGACTCCCTTTTCCAGAGCGCATTCTCCCTGAAACACGGCGGGGACTTTCCCGTCCAGCTCCTTTTTTTCCGGAAAACCGGCCTTTTGCTGTGCCCCGCCGCCGTCATGCCCTGCGTCATGAGCCGGGCATACGGGAAAGAGGGAGAGCGCGCACAACGTAATCAGGGTAAACAAGGTATGTTTCACGCTTCCATTACAGCACACGGACAGTGCGGCATCAAGGCAATTGTTCTGGACGCAGACTGTTGCGTGTGTGATAATTCCATCGTCATACCCCTCATGAAAAACAAGCCTCCCGCCAGGGATGACTCCAGGCGGTCCCTGCGCTGCGCGCCCTCCCGAATGAACTTTCAGGGCGTCTGGACAGCAGGATGCGCCATTGCCGGACTTCTTTCCGGGCGCCGTCTGCATTCCTTCCCGTTATTCCCGGCGGACGGCAATCCTTCCGTTCCGGCAAACATTTTCTTACGCAATCACATGAAAAACAATCTTCCTACTCCTCCCAACGCCCCCCACCAGCAGTTGCTGGTCCGGGCCATCAACTATTTCCGCAGCCGGGAGGGAGAACCGCGGCTTTTCACCAAACGTAAGCTGGTGCTCCTCCTGCTGACGGCGGCCTACGCCTTTTCCCCCATTGACCTGATTCCCGATTTCATTCCCGGAGTGGGCCAGCTGGACGACCTGACCGTCATCGCCTTCGCCTTCCTGGCCATGTTCCTGCCCCCCATCAGGAAGGACGGCTCCCATGAGGACCCGGAACCCTGATTTTCCCGGCAACCCGCCGCGTCCGCTTACCCGGAAACCTCTCTCCATGCCTCCTCCCCCTTCATCCTTTCTCCACTCTCCCCTGGCCATCATCATTGCCAAGGGCGCCATCCTTGCCGGAATACTGGCCGTTCTGTTCTGGGGCATCCGCTCCTGCATCACCGCTCCGGTGGAAAAACCCATGGAAGTGGCCGAAAAATTGATCGAGGCCGGAAAGGAAGTGGGACTGACCCTCATCAACAAGGGATTCTCCTCCGACCACGGCGGCCTGACTCTCATTGTCCAGAATGACAAAAAGGTGGCCAACCTGGTGACGGTGGAACGGACGTTCGAATATGAATACCAATATTCCACCACGTGGTGGTGGAGCAAAAAAACGCTGATCCTGAAAGCCGCCTACCGGGCGCACGGCGGCATTGACCTGGACGGCCCGGAACCGCTCCGGATCATTATTCCCCCGGCGGGAAAAGGCCCCGTCACCGCGGAGGGCCTGCACGGCAAACTGGTCTCCTGCGAGATGATCGAAGGTTCTCTCCGCGTGGTTCGGGATGACGCGGGCCTGTGGAACAAGCTCACCCACCGGGACGCGGCCATTGCCGTCAACCAGCTCAACGAGGCGGCCAGAAAACACATCATGGAAAGCGACTTGAAGCGGCAGGCGGAAGAAAACTTCCTGCGCCGCCTGCAGGAAAGAGCGCAGGATTCCCGGCAAAGCGCGGGAAAAGACGGCTGGTTCTGAGTTCCGGAAAAGGCGCGGACTCCCGGAAGCGCCGTTCTTTTATCTTGCCAAAGCGCGCCGCGTCCTATAAAGGAACGCACGTCATGGCCAACTTAACATTCACCCCTCCCGCAGACGGCGCGGCCGTCACCATGCAGAACGGCAGGCTTTGCGTGCCGGACAGGCCCGTCATTCCCTTCATCATCGGTGACGGAACGGGCCCGGAAATCTGGGCGGCCGCCTCCCGCGTCATTGACGCGGCCGTGAACAAGGCCTACCAGGGAAAACGCTCCATCGCGTGGCATGAAGTTTTCGCCGGACAAAAATCCTTTGACAACCTGGGAACCTGGCTCCCTGAAGAAACGGTGGAGGCGTTCCGCACCTACCTGGTCGGCATCAAGGGCCCCCTCACCACTCCGGTCGGCGGCGGCATCCGCAGCCTGAACGTGACCCTGCGCCAGGACCTGGACCTGTTCGTCTGCCTGCGCCCCGTGCGTTACTTCAACGGCATTGAAACGCCCGTGAAGGCCCCGGAAAAGGTGGATATGGTCGTTTTCCGGGAAAATACGGAAGACATCTACGCCGGAATCGAATTCAAGGAAGGCTCCGAGGACGCCAGGCTGTTCTTTGAAACCATGAGCCGCGTCTTCCCGGACCGCATGAAAAAAGTACGCTTCCCGGAAAGTTCCGGCTTCGGCATCAAGCCCGTGTCGCGGGAAGGAACGGAGCGCCTGGTGCGCGCCGCCATCGACTACGCCGTGGAAAACGGCCGGGAAAGCGTCACCCTGGTACACAAGGGCAACATCATGAAATTTACGGAAGGAGGCTTCCGCGACTGGGGCTACGACCTGGCGCGGAGGGAATACGGTGCCCAGCCCATCGGGGACGGCCCCTGGCTCCGCCTTCCCAACGGCATCGTGATCAAGGACTGCATTGCAGACGCCTTCCTTCAGGAAATCCTGCTCCATCCGGAAAATTTCGACGTCGTGGCCACGCTCAACCTGAACGGGGACTACATCTCCGACGCGCTCGCCGCACAGGTGGGCGGCATCGGCATCGCTCCCGGAGGAAACATCAACTACCTCACCGGGCATTCCATCTTTGAAGCCACCCACGGCACGGGTCCCAAACTGGCGGGACTGAACAAGGCCAACCCCAGCTCCGTCATCCTGTCCGCGGAAATGATGCTGCGCTACATGGGCTGGACGGAAGCCGCTGACCTGCTCATTCAGGCCATTGACAAAACCATTTCCGAAAAAACCGTCACTTTCGACCTTGCGGAAATGATTCCCGGCTCCACGGAACTCTCCTGCTCCGCCTTTGGAGACAGGCTGGTGGAAGCCCTGAGCTGAACACAGTTTCATCCATTTCAATAAGGGCCGTTTTTCCACTGGGAAGAACGGCCCTTATTGATGAGTGGACAAGACGTGAAAAAAATGGCATCAAGACAGAATGATTTTCAAAACGGATTCCTATTCCCCGCCCGCTCAGAAAACTTCCCGGGCCAGAAAATGGGTGGCCGCGGGAATTCTGGTGGCTCTGGTTGTTGAGGGCGCCGGCTGGTGGCGGGAATATGAAAGGAGGCCGCGGGACACCCAGATCGCGCGGAGGATTGAAATGTTCCACACCCGGACGGGCGGCACTCACCATTCTCTTGTCGAATCCCTGCGCCGCATCAATACAGGAAATTACCGCGCAGACAGGAATGAACTGAATGCGGCACTGGCAGGCATTCTTGAAGCCTCCCTTCCGGACGATGTCAAAACGCAGGGAATGCTGCTCATATGGGTGCGCCAACAAGGAGCCGACCTTTCATCCTTTCCCGTTTTGAACCGCTCACTTTCCGAGGAACTTCTGGAATGGTGCCTGCAAAACGGAGCCGATCCCAACATGCAGGACAACCAGGGCAATACGGCCCTGCACTACCACCGGAACGAGAAAGAGCTTGCCATTCTCCTGAATGCCGGGGCTGATCCTTCCATCCGGAACAAGGAAGGCCGGACTCCTCTGGAAAACGCCGTTTTACGCGGTGAACCGGAAGAGGTAAAAGCACTGCTTCAGGAAGAGACTGCCGGCAGCTGACTGGGGAATCCTCCATAAGTCCATTCCCCCTTGACGGAATTACTTGCTGGAGCGTATCTCCTCTATCTGTTCCGGCGTGTAGGTTTCCCCTTCCATTCCGCCAAAGTGGCGGCGCAGGAAGGTCAGCAGGTCCGCCAGGTCGCGCGGGTCTGTAACTCCCGGAGGAAGCATGGTGGAGTTCCATTCCTTTCCGGCCACCGTGATCGGCCCCGTCAGCCCTTCGGTAATGATCTTGACTATTTCCACGGCAGGCTTTTCCTTCAGCCATTCCGATCCGGCCAGGGGCGGATACGTCACCTTGTCCCCCATGCCGTCGCTGCCGTGGCAAATGGCGCACTTGGAAAGATAGACGCTCCTTCCCTTTTCCATCACGGCGGCGGCGCGCGCCTTTTTCAGACGTTCCCTGTCCACTACGGGGGGATGGGCGGCATATTCCGGATGGATATGGGACATTTCCGCGAATGAATCCCCCGCGTCTCTTTTTCGTTCAGGCTCCAGTCTTCTGAGGGAGGACAGGTAGTTCAGCAGATGCCGTCCGCGGGAAGAAGGCGCCAGCTCCCACCCCGGTTCCGTGAGAACGGGAAGAGCCCCGGCGGAAGGCGCATTCCCCTGAATCCGGCGGTATTCAAACACGCCCGGCATGGCGGCGCATACGCTCCAGGGAGTTCTGAACTGAGGCTCCCGGGGATTGTAGAGATGCAGGGCCAGCCATTCCTGCGGCTGGGCGGCACGGCGCGTGCTTCTGGAAACGGCATCTTCATATTCCAGCCTGCCTGCCACGTATTCCGCCGCGTTGCTCAAGTCCGGCCCGACGGAGGCCACTCCCATTTGCGGCGCTCCTTCACGGTTGAATTCGGCATCCGCATCCTCCGGTTCGCTGACGCGGTAGGGAAAATCCGGGTCCGTTCCCCGGTCGATCGCCGTCTGCCAGTCCCTGCCGGACATGGAGCGGCGGATCACCTGGGTATGGCACAGCGCGCACCCTTCCGCGGCGTAGATACGGGCGCCTTCCGCATTCTGAACGGGGCGCTTGACCTCCAGGGATGAAGGAGAAGGCGCATGCAGCAGGACAGCCGCGAGAGCCACGAAAACCACGGCAACGGCAGCTCCCAGAGCCGGAAGCATGCGGAGGGTTCCAAGTTGATCCGGTTTTCCGGCGGAATCCGGCTTCCACATCCACAAGGCTCCGGCCAAGCACAAAAGCATGGCTACGGCATGCACGCAGGCGGACATGCCCACCCAGCCGCTCATCAATTCCGCACGCTTCGCGTAAGGAAAAGCCGCCACATCCACGGAGGCGGCCACGCCCACCGCGTAAACCAGCAGAACGCCGCCAATTCCCGCCGCCAGCATCCACCAGGCCGGAGAAAGTTTTCCGGTTTCCGGAGGCCGTCCGGCCATCATCAGCACCCCGGCCCCCAGGAACGCCCACAGTTCCGCCTCATGCCAGGAGGACAGGGAAAACTGCGCCGTTTCCGGCATGCTTCCGGCAAACACGTTCCAGACCGCCCCCAGGGCCAGCAGGGAGCATCCCGTTTTCAGCCATGTCCCGGATTCCGTTCCGGAGGCCATCCACAGATGGAGAGCCGCCAGCACGACAGCCGTGGCGGCACACCAGGACCACGCCATGCCCGCTTCCGCAAGCACCCAAGGAACGGGAAAGCCCTGCAAACGGGCCAATCCGCCGATCAGCGGAGCCGCCGCCAGCACAAGGGCCATCCAGATAGACAAGACGCGGAACCACCTGCCGGACGCCAGCCCCAGCCGGAGCGCCCCGGCGCCCAGCGCCGCACAGGCAATCCCCCAGGAAAAGCAGGCTTCCAGAGAGTAGGAATCCAGCAGGCCGTTCATGGAGAGGGCCCGCGTATGCCACAGCACCAGAAGGGCCGCGGCCATGCACCCGGCAGAGGAGCAGAACAGGAGGCGCAGAGGCCACACCAGCGGCCCCGACCACACGGCACAGGCCATTCCGGCCGCAATGAGGGCAAAAACAGGACAGACCCACCAGTCAAAGGGCATCAGCAGCAGCCCGCTGCCGTTTCCGGCCGCAATGGACGCCAAACCTAGGACCAGACAGCCGTGCCAGCACCACGCCGCCAGCCGGGTCCACTTCCCCTCCGTGCCGTTCATGCGGGAGAACAGGACCGGGAGGGCCCATCCATAAACCAGAATTCCGTAAAAGGCGAACATCAGGCGCCCCGCCGGCCACGGCAAAGGTTCTCCAAAGAGAAAGCCGAAGGCATACGTCAGCGACCATGACAGGCCCAGCACGCAGGCCGCCGCCAGCCAGAAGAGCGGCAGGCGCTCTCCCGGATGGAAGCCGGAAGGGGACGGAGCTGGAGCGGAATTCTTCATCATGAGCGGGGAAACACGTTGCGGACGCTCAGCGCGCCCAGGATGGAAACGGCGGCAATGCCTCCCATCACGACCAGAAGCAGCAGGAGGGCCGTCCACGTTCCCCACGCATGTAATTCCAGTCCCAGCCGCGGGCAGAATATCCAGCAGGCTTCCAGCAGGGAACCGGCCAGGATGCACGCGCAGACGGAGAGAAGAGCGGAGGGCCTGCGCCGCAGCGCGGGGAACAGAAGAACGAGGAAGGGAACCAGCAACTCCAGAACCAGCGCGGCAGCCAGCACTCCGGACCATCCGGACAAGGCCGCCGTGTAAAAGGTCATTTCCCCGGGAATGGAGGCATACCAGGTAACGAGGTACTGGGAATAGGTGATGTAGGCCTTGATCAGCACCATGGCCGCCAGCATGCCGCCCATGCGGGTCCATGAAAGGGATTTTCCGCCTTCCAGCCTTCTCAGGCAGACGGCGGCCAGCACGGCAAACGCCAGGGAGGCGAGCAGAACCCAGGCAATCATGTACACGGGGAACATGGAGAGCGCCGCGCCGCCCGGACCGGCCAGCACGTCAAATCCCAGCACGCCCAGCGCCATGACCGCCGCAATCATGCTGAAGGCGGCGGCTCCGCGGTAGAGGGAACGCTTCCAGACGGAATCCCCAGCGGTCAGCGTCATCCATATCTGGGCCATGCTCCATGCCAGCACCGCCAGTATTCCCATGCGCACGTACAGCCACGCCGGGTTCCACCAGGAAAGATCGGACCAGTCCATCACGCTGAACGCCCGGACGCCGGGGGATGAAACATCCGCCACACCCCAGTAGCGGGCCGCTTCCGGAAAAATTACCGTCGTCAGGCAGCCGACCGTTCCCGCCAATGTCAGTACGCCGGGAAGGCACCCCCACAATCCGGCGGCCAGCACGCGCCGCAGGGAAATTCCCCATCCGGCCCCCGTCACGCAGGACAGGCAGAGCCAGAACAGGCAGCCCAGGCAGATACCTGTGCCCAGCAGTCCCACGCTCATGCCGGCGGCGGCAAAGGGGCCGCGCATTTCATAAAGTTTCACGCCGAAGGCGGATATGTCGTCCCACGGCATCGCGATATAGGACTGGCGCATCAGCACGCACCAGAGAAGCGCGGACGCCAGCCACAAGGCCAGCGCCAGGGAGCGCCCGGCCCAGCGGAATCCCGCCCTGTCCCTGCGCTCCCGCCCGGTTGATGCTGCATTCCTGTTCATGAGTAATGTCTTTCCTTTAATTTTCCGTTTTTCCTGCGGGGGAGGAGCCGGCCTGCATCTCCCGGACGACGGCCACCAGGCACCAGATTTCCCGCGCGCTCAGCACATGGCCAAAGGCCGGCATGTTGCCCTGCCCCAGGCGGATGCTCCGGAACATCCTGCCGGGGGAATAGGAGGCATACTTTTCATCCCGGAACGAGCCTATCTGCGGGTAGGATTCATAAGCGGCCATGTTTCCCCGGCCGCTTCCGTCCGGCCCGTGGCAGACGGAGCAATGCGCCGCGTACAAGACCCTTCCCTCCGCCAGAACGTCCCGGCTCCGGGAAACGCCGCCCAGTTCCAGCGGCATGGCTTCCTCATCCCCTCCCTGCGTCCGGCCGGAAGAAAAATAGGAATCGTCTCCGGCGAAAACGTCCCGGACGTCCCTGTCCCGCACAGCGTACGCCCCGCCCAGGGACTGGGCCACGGCGCGCGGAGGCAGCAGGCGGACCTTCCTGCCCGCGGGGGTGGAGGTGTCTTCCACGTGTTGCGCGTCCGTCAGCGGGCGCTCGCTCATGTTGTCAAAAATGTGGGGAACGGCTTTCCTGCCCCCGTCGTCATGAACCAAAAACCACCCTGCCGCCAGCACGGCCAGAACGGCAACCACCGCCAGGGCCCTTTTCACGAACGACCTCCTTCCCCGCCAATATATTCGGCAGCCGCGGGATTCAGGAATACGGCCAGCGCAGCGGCGCGTTCTCCATCTTCTTCCAGCAGGATAAAATAGCCGTCTCCGTGCTCATCCGTCCTGAAAAAATCGCAGTCAAACGCCCAGTCGTGCCATTTGGGAAGAAAAGCCCCTTTCAGGAATCCCAGGGCGGTCAGCACTCCGGCGCCCAGCAGGGTTCCTTCAAACAGGGGCGGAACATAGGCGGGCCAGCTTTCCCAGCCCTGCACCCGGCCCTGCGTCACCAGGGGGTCCGCACAGAACTGGGTCCAGTAAATCCACAGGGCCACGGCCAGAAAGCCGCACAGGCCGCCCGCCACCGCCCACAGCCGCACCCCCGCACCCACGGCCCGTCCCGCATGGCGGTTGGCCAGCCGTACGGCGGCGCAGGGATAAGGCGCGCAGACTTCCCAGCGCAGACCTTCCTCCTTCAACAGCTTTTTAACGGCTTCCAGGAGGGATTCCTCGGAAGAGAACGAAAGCACCCAGCCGGATACGATGCGTTTTTTCATGCCCTGCCCTCCCTGTCCAGAGACTGTTGTTCCCGCACGTCACACAGGGAAAAGAAGGGCGTGACGCGTACCAGGATCATGTACAAGGCCGTAAACAGGCCCGCGCTTCCGGCCATCATGGCCAGGTCCGTCAGGCTGGGAAAGTAATCCCCCGCATTGGCCGCCAGCAGGGACGCCTTCAGGGAATCCACCACAATCCAGAACCGCTCCATCCACATGCCGGCAAGCACCCCCAGGGCCACCACGACGATGACGAGCGGATTGGTCCGCAGGGAGCGGAACCAGAATAACTGGGGCAGAACCACGTTCCCGGCAATCATGGCGGCCATGAAAACGGGGCCCACCGGATTCCGTCCCGGGAACAATTCCGGAGCGCCCCCGTTCAGCAGCACGGCCATGTGCTCCCACAGGTACATGGCCCCCATCACCAGGGCCAGGGCCAGCACGAATTTGGAACTCAGATTCAGGATGGCGGGCGTGATCGCCTCCCGCACGCCGCTTCCGGCCATCAGCCGCCGCACCGCCAGCAGAATCAGCTGCACCATCGCCATGCCGCTCAAAATGGCGCCCCCTACGAAATAGGGCGGAAAGATGCTCTGGTGCCAGCCGGGCACCTGGGTCACGGAAAAGTCAAAGCTCACCACGGAATGGACGGAGACCACCAGCGGGGTCAGAATGGCGGCGAACAGCAGGCTGGCCTTCTCATAGGCCCTCCACTGCCGCCCGGTTCCCTGCCAGCCCAGCGCCAGCAGCCCGTAGCGGCGTTTCAAGCGCTCCGTGCAGCAGTCGCGCAGCAGGGCGAAGTCCGGAATCAGGCCGATGTACCAGTACGTCAGGGAAAGCAGGAAATACGTGCTGACGGCCATCACGTCCCACATCAGGGGGGAGGCCATGTCCGGCCAGATGCCGCTTACCTCCGGCAGAGGGCCGGCCATCCAGGCCATCCAGACGCGCCCCACGTGGACCACGGGGAACACAGCGGCGCACACCACCGCGCACAGGGTCATCAGTTCCGCGCCGCGGGCGATAGGACTTCTCCAGGACTGGCGCGTCAGCAGCAACACGGCGGAAATCAGGGTGCCCGCATGCCCCAGCCCTATCCAGAAGACGAAATGCACGATGTCCAGCCCCCACACCACGTTGTTGTTCAGCCCCAGCACGCCCACGCCTTCCGCGGCGATGCGCCAGGAACTCCATCCCACGCCCCAGGCGGCCAGCAGAACGCTGGCGAGAAACACGCACCACCACACCGGCCCCAGCGGCTTGCGCACTTCCGCCAGCATGGCCTTTACGGGAACCCCTGCAGGCAGTGTTGAAGGCGTTGAATCATCCATGGCGGCAATCGTGGAAAGGCTCGCTAAAGATTACTTGCCGCTCCGCCAGCGTCAACCTAAAAGACATGACATTTCCCGTATGCACGCTGCGCGCCAGTGAAAAACATTGATTCCGGAAAAGCATTCATTAGCATGGCCCTTGAAGGAACAAGCCGCGGATTTTCCGGAACACAACGACGAACCAGTATGAAACAAGCCGAATCCAGTCATCACCCCCTTCCCCCTCATGCGGGAAAAGATTCCGAACATATTTGCATCAAACGCAAATACCTCATCTGGTTCCTGCTCGTATCCCCTGTTCTCATCATCTTGTTACTTGTTCTGGAACATCATTTCATTCCCCAAATAACCCATCTGCCTTATCCGACAAGCATTTCCGAATTTGCCAACCAGTTTATCCTGGCCAGCACGCTGTTCACGGGGCTGGCTTTTTCCGGCCTGGTCATCACCATTCTGCTTCAATATACGCAATGCAAGCAATTGTCGGAGCAGCAATACCTCATGAACAGGCAAATGTTTGAGAATTCCTTCTACAACCAATTGCATCATCTACACAATCTGGCCAATAATACCCAAATCACTTTTTACAGGAATTGCCGGTCTCCCCACCTGGAAACAGGACATGAAGCATTCTCCCATCTGTTCGATGTCGTTCAGTCCGTCGGCCTGAAGCTGCAAAACTGTAAAAAACTTTCCCTCTCCGAGGAAAATACCATCCGCCAGGCGGATGCCTCCATTTCCCCGTTTTTAAGATCGTTCTTTTCTTTCGCCCACATGCTCCTTGGAAATGCTGATTTTTCCGGCGAAGAAAGAGAACATTACGTTTCCCTGTTATCCGACAGCCTTTCCTTTAAAGAAGCTTATATCCTGGGAATATACGGACGGACCTACCAATTCAATTACGCAGAAAAAAAGATCAGCGAAGTTTTAACGTACATGAACCGGCGCCGCCTGTGGCAAAAGGATGTCATTCAAGATGTCTTTGGCTCCCAAAGCATTTTCTCCATATTCAAAGCCGTCGTCAACCGGGACAACAAGGACCTCCCGGAAGAATAGACGGCCATTTGCATCCATCTGAAACGCGACCCGCCCTTCCCAAATTCTTTTTTCATGGAAATGCCATTTTCATCATCCGGAGCCCTCATCAAGCATCCTTCCGCCGGCCTGCTGCTGGGTGAAGGACCGTTCCGGGAATCGGCCGTTCCTCCCGAATCCGGAGCCGCCTTTTACGTTAATACGTTCAGGCTGGACGATCCCCTGCCCTGGAAAATACCGGCGGCCCTGCATTCCCTCCCCGAGCCGGAGGGCGAACTGCCCCCCGCGCCGGAAATCCGCTGGGAGGCACCGTCCCCGGACGCCTATGCTCAGGTGTTCACGGAAATAATGGAGCAGATCGCCTCCGGCCGCCTGGTCAAGAGCGTCCCCGCCACACCCCAGTTCGGGGAGCTTCAGCCGCCGCACGTTCCACAGGAACTCATCCGCAGGGCCTTCGGAAGCTCTCCCTTTCATTATCCCTATGCCTGGTGGACGGAGAAGGAAGGCTTCTGCGGAGCGTCTCCGGAAACCCTGTTCCACCAGCAGGGCCGCCGTCTCACCACAATGGCCCTGGCCGGAACGGCGCGTCCGGAGGATGAAGGCGTGTTCATCAACGACGACAAGGAAATCCGGGAACATGAAATCGTGGCCGGGAGCATTCTCTCCCGCCTGTCCCCCTGCGGCAGCGTCAGCCGCACGCCCCGCCGGGTGCTGAATCTCGGCACGCTGATCCACTTCGTCACCTACCTGACGCTTGAAGCGGACCGCCCCCTGCCGCCCGACCACTGGATTCGCCTGCTGCATCCCACGCCCGCGCTGGGTTCCCAGCCGCGCACGGAAGAGACGCTCGCCCAACTGGACGACTGGCGTTCCCGCCTGCGCTGCCCGCCCCATTTCGGCGCGCCCTTCGGACTGCTGCTGGACAGGGATTTTTTCTGCCTGGTAGGCATCCGCTCCATGTACTGGCAGGGCCGCAGGCTGGCCCTGTGCACGGGAGGGGGTGTGGTGGCTTCCTCCACCCTCACGCACGAATGGCGGGAACTGAAGCTGAAAAGGGAGACGGTCAGGCACAGCTTCCACCTGCCTTGAAGCCTGTTCCCTCCTTCCTGATTATGCGGAAAACGGGTTTTCCCGGTCCCAAGTGACGGAAAGACGGTCAAATTTGCCCTCCACGGGGATTCTCCATACCCTGCCGTCCCTCCTGACGGAACCGCAGGGGATGCCGTCCATGGCCGCCGCGACGGAAACCGCATCCGACAGGCCGTGCAGGACCACTTCCACGGCTTCATGGAAGGCGCAGGGGTCCCCCTGGCAGGTCCATGACAATTCCAGGGAAGAAGGGCCGCCCCGGAAAAGGAATTCGTGCTCGGCACATTCCCCGTGCCTGTAGCCGTAACCGTCTCCGGCATCCTCGTACAACCGGGATTCCACTTCCCCGGACGGAGCCCACCAGACGTCCAGCGACAGCGGAGGCCGCGGTATTTCCCCCACATACTGCTGGACGGGCCAGCGCGGCACCACCGCCCCGCCGCGGACATACACGGGCAGGAAATCCAGCGGGCATTTCACCCACACGTCCCTCCCGGTTTCCTTCATCAGGCTGTCGTCATGGTAGGAATACCAGATGCCCTCCGGAATGTAGAGAAAACGTCCGCCTTCCTGCGGTTCATGGATGGGGATGACGTACAGATGGTCCCCGAAAAAGAATTCGGCGCCGCGCCAGTAGGTGTCCATATTCTCGAAACACTGGAGAGCCAGAGAGCGCAGCACGGGCATGCCCGTTTCCGCATAACGGCGGAACTGGGTATAAATATAGGGAAGAAGGCGGTAGCGCCCTTCTATGGCGGCCTTCACGTATCCGGCTGCTTCCAGCCCGAACATCCAGGGTTCCTGGCCCCCGAATTCCCCGGAGGAATGGTTGCGGAACAGGCCGTGGAAAGCCGCCATCTGCATCCAGCGGCAGAACAGTTCCGGCGTGGGATGGCCCAGAAAGCCCCCTGCGTCTGACCCAGCAAAGGAGATGCCGGAAGCGGCAAGACGCTGGCACTGGAAGTTGGCCAGTTTCAAATGCTCCCAGTTGGAGCGGTTGTCCCCCGTCCAGGTGGCGGAAAAACGCTGCAATCCTGCAAATCCGGACCTGGAGAGCAGAAAGGGCCTTCTTCCGGGGGCATGGCGCTTCATCGCCTCCAGGGAGGCTTCCGCCATGCACTGTCCGTAAATATTGTGGGCTTTTTCATGGGAGCAGGGCATTCCGTCATATTCGTGCCGGGTATCCATCGGGAACGTGCGGTCCGGGAAAATGACCGGCTCGTTCATGTCGTTCCACAGACCGCGGACGCCGATTTCCTCAATGTCCTTCCTGTACAGTTCCGCCCACCAGTCTCGCACGGCGGGGGAAGTGAAGTCCGGAAAGTTGCACAGTCCCGGCCAGACTTCCTCCGACAGCAGGTTGCCCTCCGAACGTCGGCAGAAGTAGTTGCGTTCCATGCCCTCCCTCCACACCGGATGTTCCGGGTTGATCCTGACGCCGGGGTTCACGATCAGCACCGTCTTGATTCCCTGCTCTTTCAGCGTGCCGACCATGCCTGCGGGATGCGGAAAATTCTGCAAATCCCACGTGAACCCCTCTTTGTTCCTCATGTAGTGATGGTCCAGATGCACGGCATCGCAGGGAATGCCCAGGTCCCGGAAACGCTCCACCAGGTTGAACACGGCCTTGTCCGGGTAATAGCTCCATTTGGACTGGTGGTAGCCCAGGGCCCACAGCGGAGGGAGTTCCGGCGTGCCGGTAAGGCGCGTATAGGCGGCCACAATATCCAGGGGACGGCGGTCGTAGATGAAGTAATAATTCATCAGCCCTCCGAAGGAGCCAAAGGAAAGAACCGTTTCATCAGTCGCGCCGAAGTCGAAGTAGGAGCGGCATGTATTGTCGAACAGCAGCCCGTACGCCCTCCCTTCCCTGAGGCTGAGAAAAAAGGGGATGCTCTTGTACAGGGGATCGGACTCCTCGTGAAAATCGTAATGGTCCGCTCCCCACATGGAGAAATACTTGCCCCTCAGGTTCAGGGCGCACGGCTTGTCCCCAAGGCCGAAGAAGTGCTCCGTCTCCTGAAGGCGCTTCCTGATCCATACGCGGCAATCCCCGGTCCAGTCCTTGGATTCCCGACCGAATCCGCTTTCATCCGTGAGCAACGGCTCATCCGTAACAATATCATAAAAATCCACTTTCTGCTCCTCCGTCCGGATGCGAATCCGCAGCAGGCGCGTTTCAATGACATGAATTCCCGGTTCGTCATATTCCCGGATTTCCGCGCCAGGCGCCACGTATTCCGGACTGACGGCATAACTCGGCTCATCCTCAGCCACCGCTCCGGGAAAATAAGCCACCCTTACGAGGCCCTCTTCCGCAATCCACACGCTGAGAGTTATTTTGGAAATGACATTTCCATACTCCCTCCTGATCACAGAGCCGCGGACAAGGGGCAGTTTCCGTTTTTCAGTGTTGTGGAAGGCGGCGCACATGGAAACAAAAGAAAGGAAAATAAGGAAACGCTCTGCCCATGCTAATCAATTCCATGACGAACGCAAGATTGAACTAAACCACCCTTTTTCTTTTCATTAATAGAACAAAATTACTAATTATTACTCTAGACCGGACATGAAAAATTTGATTTTATGGTTGTGGTGTATAACACGCCGTACCACTGCATTCTTCCCGACACCGACAACCCACATTAACCAATGAGTAATATCAAAGTTCTTACATTAGGGTGGGAGTTTCCACCACTGGTCAACGGAGGCCTGGGTATCGCCTGCCTGGGTCTTTCCAAGGCACTGGCAAAAAAGGTGGATTTAAGGGTGATTGTTCCCAAGGCCGATCCTTCCGTCCACACTGACGGATTTCAGCTCACGGGTCTCAACAATGTCTCCTACCGGGAAGTGGAGCAAGTGGACCGCAAGTATTCCTATGAAAGTTTCGCCATGGTGGAGCACGCTCCCATTGAACTGGACCCCTACACCACGGTGGAAGGGGAGTCCGGCATGATCCAGTTCACCCAGGAAGGGCGCATCTCCTTCTCCAGAACCCATGAGGCGGATCTCCAGCTTTTCAAAAACAAGGAAGACCTCTATGCCGGGGACCTGGCGCTGAAGGTCATTCAATTTTCCAAAATCGCGGCCAAAATCGCCATGCAGCAGGAATTCGACGTCATCCATGCCCACGACTGGATGACCTACCTGGCCGGCGTGGAAGTAAAGAAGGCCACGGGCAAGCCCCTGGTGGTGCATCTCCATGCCTCCCAATTCGACCGCGCCGGAGCGGACGCCCGCGGCTGGATTTACGACATTGAAAAATTCGGCATGGAACAGGCGGACGCCGTCATTCCGGTCAGCAAGTACACGGGCACCGTCGCCAGCGGCCATTATGCCATTGATCCGCATAAAATCTTTCCCATCCACAACGGGGCGGACCCGGTCCAGGTCTTCAAGGGCAAGAAGAAATTCCCGGAAAAACTCGTGCTTTTCCTGGGACGCCTCACCGCCCAGAAGGGGCCGGGCTTCTTCCTTCAGATCGCCGCCAAGGTGCTGGAGCAAACGGACGACGTGCGCTTCGTCATGGCCGGCACGGGGGAAAAGCTGCGCCAGTTGATCGAATCCGGCGCCTTCAAGGGCGTGGGGGACAAATTCCACTTCACCGGCTTCCTGAACAAGGACAAGGTGAACGACCTGCTCTCCATCACGGATATTTACTGCATGCCCTCCGTATCGGAACCCTTCGGCCTCTCCGCGCTGGAAGCGGCCCAGTTCAACATTCCCGCGGTCATCTCCAAGCAGTCCGGCGTGGCAGAAGTCATGAAAGGCGCGCTGAAGGCGGATTTCTGGGACGTCAACAAGATGGCGGAACACATCGTGAACCTCTGCACGGACGAAGAGCTGTACCGCAAGGTGGTGGAACAAAGCACGGAGGACATCAAGGCCTCCACCTGGGATTCCGCAGCAGACAAGGTCATCAGGGTTTATGAACATGTGCTGAACCGCTAGCCGGCAAAAAACATTCCATCCGCATCAATCAACCATCCAGTCCTCCTTCGTCCATGAGCAATATATCCCTCACCTTCGTAGCGCACCAGCCCAACCGCCTGATTCATTACGATTTCTTCAAGATAGGCGAACACGCCTTTTATGAGGACGACGACCTGAATGCACGCGTCTTGAGCACCGTGGCGGAACGCTGTTACTTCCCGGCCAACCGGCTGATGAAGCAGCTTATCGAAATGACGGAGGGAAAATTCCGCTTCGGCCTGGCGCTCAGCGGCGTCATTCTGGAACAGGCCCTGTACCACAGGCCGGACCTCATCGCCTCCTTCAAGGAACTGGCAGAAACCGGATGCGTGGACTTCCTGACCATGCCCTACTACAACTCCCTGGCCTCCGTGTATTCCCCTCAGGAATTCGCGGAACAGATCGAGGAGCACAGGGTATTGATCAAAAAGCTCTTTCATCAGGAATCCGACGTGCTGATGAATACCGGCATGCTGTACTCCAACGCCATTGCGGCCCAGGCGGAAACGCTCGGCTTCAAGGGCATCATGGCGGACGGCAATCCGGCCATGCTCAAGGGGTTCCAGAGCAATGAAGTATTCCTGGCCCCGTGGGTGTACACCACCACCACCATCTTCCGCAACCGGGAACTGTCCAACGACCTGGCCGTCATGCGCACCAATCCGGAATGGCCCGAATACCCCCTTTCCCCGACCACGTTCGCAGACTGGCTCACGCACCAGCAGGGCAGCGTCACGACGCTCTCCATGGACTATGAAACCCTCGGCGAACGCCAGTCGGACGCCACGGGCGTGTTTGAATTCTGGCGCACCATGATCATTGCCTGCCTGGACGCCGGCAACCGTTTCATGACTCCGTCCGAGGTCGTGCGGGAAATCAAGCCCCTCTCCGTCTGCGAATGCACGCAGGAGATGACCTGCTCCACCTTCGGCACCATGTCCCATTGGAACGGGAACGTCATGCAGGACGAAGCCATCCGCAAAATCTACCGCCTGGAAAAGCCAGTGAAAGCCGCCAATGACGAGGACCTCACGCACGTCTGGCGGAAGCTTCAGAGCGCGGACCACTTCCATTATATGGAAAAGGAAAACTCCTTTACTCCGTATGCCTCCGCCTTTGACGCATACATCTATTACATGAACGCTCTGGCGGACCTCCAGATCCGCGTCAAGCGGGAATCTCCGAAAGCTGCCGCCGTCTGACTCTGGAATATTTCCAGGCCGCGAGGAAGGCGTTATTTCTTTTCGGAATTATGTAGAATAATCTTGTTGGAATATCGCATTGCTGCTAACGCTGATATTCGGTAATAAATTGACGGGAGAGACAGCCAAAACGACTGATACAAGACTAAAGTAAATAGTTTCGTTTCTTTTTAACAATTTCACGCATCTGCGCCTGCCCATGTTTCCCATGGCCGGCAAGGGCCTGCGATATTCCCGGAAAACAGCTTTAAACCATTTTCCCGCTGGAACATGGTGGTTTCCGCATCCGGACAACGGACGGCAGTCCGGCAAATGCGATTTCCTTTTTTCAGGAATAAATCCTGCCAGAGCGGCTATCACGGCACGCGGGAACGGCATGAATGAATGCCTGCGTCCGGCCTTCTCTCCATTTTTATTGACTCCACTTGGAGTCCGTATTAAAAATATTTAACAATAAAGTTAAATGTAAAATGAATAACCCCGCTTCCCTGCAATATACGCTCAGGGCCCTGGCTGACCCCACGCGCCGTGAAATTCTGGAAATACTTAAAAACGGCGCCATGCCTGCCGGAGAAATTGCGGAACATTTCAGCATCACCGGAGCCGCCATCTCCCGCCACCTGTCCGTTCTGAAAGAAGCCGATCTTGTCCGCGACCACAGAGACGGCAAATTCATTTTTTACGATGTCAACCTGAGCGTCCTCCAGGAAATACTGGTCTGGATAGGCAATTTCAAGGCGGCCCGCGAAACATCCTCCGGCAAACAGGACAAAATCATCGGAACCCAGCCCAACCATTAAACGCCATGCAGCCATCCCCGCACCCTGCTCCATCTTCCCCGTCCTGGTGGACCGGGCCGATTTTCAGCGAACTTGCCATCGCCCTGTTTCCCGCGCTGACTTACTATGCCGCCGTATCGTCACGGCTGCCCGCCCGCGTCGCCGTGCATTTCAATGAGTACGGCATTCCCACCCGTTTTGCAGACAAGGACAGCGTGGACGCCCTCCTGGGATTCATTGGCCTGGGAATCCTGGGTTTCCTCATCGGGAAGGTTCTCCGCCTGATCATCCTTCTGCCCATTCATTTCAGCAGGAATGAAAACAACAGGCGGATTGGTGCGAAGATGGCCACATACGTGGAATTTTTCCTGGTCGTCCTGTTTTCCTATCTTTGCCTGGCCATTCAAAAGACAAGCCTGACCAATACGGTCAGCCTGGAAGACACGGCCAAAGTCATCTTCATAGGCATGAATATATTCCTCCTGCTCATGGTCAACGTTTGTCCCAAGATAACGCCCAACAAATGGTTGGGAATACGCACCCCTTATGCCTTCAGCAGTGATGAAGCATGGGTAAGGGTTCAACGCCTTGGCGGCAGGTTCCTGTTCTGCGGAAGCCTGTTCAACATCCTTGTGACGCTCTTCCTTCCCGGTTCCTTTCCTGTAATCTTCATTTTTAACATGGCCTCCCTCCTGCTCCAGGCATTGGTCATATTTCTCTGGAAGCCCCACAGGAACAGGACTGAAATTCCACCTTCGTCCGGCAGCGGCGCCTGTTGATGACCGTCCCGGGCGTTTTCTTCTGAAAAACATTGGCGGGGGAAAAATCCAAGGAAAGGGAGACGGTCGGCAGGGAATGCTTCTCATGGACAGATGAAATGTGACACCCCTCATATTCTCCATGCGCCTCAACGGTCAAACGGCAGACCCGGCATGACCGGAAACCTGGAAGGAGGAAAATACCCTCCCTTCCCCACACCGCGGGAAGCCATGCCGGGTATGATGAATAATGGGAGTGTCCCGCTCCCACGAGGAAATCATCACTCTGTTTGGCGAAAAAGGAATCAAGACCTTCTGTGCGCCCCGGTATTAACTCCCTGAGCTGATGCGGAGTAAAACAAGGATCATGGAAAAGGATTCAGGAACGTGCAGAAAGAAGCTCAGTCCCGACCCTCACATGCCCTTACACCTCAGGATGCAAAATGCTGGCTGGCCTCGCGCCGTGTCGCGGCATTTCAAGAGTGATTTGACCTGACGGCGGGGCTTTTTCCAAGCAGACGGTCCGATCCCGGTCCGGGAAACCGTCAATACCCGATTGCCAGGCGCTTCAATTTATTGCGCAGAGTGATTTTCTGGGCGGAAGAAACGCGTTCCACGAACAGGATGCCGTTCAAATGGTCGCATTCATGCTGAAGGCAGCGGGCCAGAAGGCCGTTGCAGTCTATCGTCACCCGTTTGCCGTCCAGAAGCGTCAGGGTAGCCCTGACGAAGTCCGGGCGCACGACGGAGGCGCGTATCTTGAGCACGCTCAGGCAGCCTTCATGGCAGGGATGCATGGGGCCATAGGGCTCCAGCACCGGATTGATGAACTTCAGCGGCATGATGTCGGACAGCTGTTTGTCCTCCCCGTCCACTTTCAGCCAGGTGACGGATTCCTCCTCCGCCGGGATGTCGATCACGACGAGCTGCACAGGCACGTTCACCTGCGGGGCGGCAAGGCCGATCCCCTCGGCGGCGTACATCGTTTCCAGCATGTTGTTCGCCAAGTCTTTCAAACTGGCGTCAAGATGTTCCACGGGGCGGCATTTTTCTTTCAATACCGGATTTCCATACTGTACGATTTCCAACAACATGCGGGAGGGTGTTCTTTCTGGAGGATTTATGGTGCGGGGGATTTGCTGATTTCTATTCTGGCAGGAACTTCCCCGGCGTCAATACCCACAGACGTCAGCGCGTCCCAAATGCCTACGATGACGCCGAAGGCCGCCTTTTTGTCCACGTCAAGCTGAAGCTTGATGTCCGGATTTTCCCTTTTCAGCCTTTCCAGGGCGGCCGGCAGTTCGCCGATTTCCACCAGCCGCCCGTTCAGGGAGATTGAGGATTCCTCCGTCACGGCCAGCACGGCGCGCTGTTCCGTGGAGGGGGCGCCTTCAATGAATTCCGCTCCCGGCACGTCTATCTTCAACAGGGTCTGGGGCTTTTTCCACTGGGTATGGACGATGAAGAAGATGAGCAGGATGGTGAGGATGTCGATCATGGGGACGATGGGCACCCCCATGGTTCTTCCTTTTTTACGGTAAAACTGCATGGCCGGATCAGCGTTGGGAATGATAGCGGAAGGAAATCAGCTCCGTGAGCAGCACCTCCATGAACGCGGAAATGCGCTCCAGCTTGCGGGAATAATAGACATGGGCGATGACGGCGGGCGTGGCGATGGCCAGACCGGCGATCGTGGTGTTCAGCGCCTGGGCGATGCCCTGGGCAATCTGGCCGTGGCTTTCATCCATTCCGAAGACGCTGAATATCTCAACCAGCCCGCTGGCCGTACCCAGAATGCCGAACATCGGCGCAATCATCACGATCATGTCCAGCAGGGGCAGACCCGCCTGAAGCGTGACGAATTCCTCCCGCGCCTTGACCTGGATCATTTCCTTCATGGACGCTTCATCCTCCATGCGGGAATTCAGGGTCTCCAGGACCAGCCTGCCCAGCACGGAACGGGAGGCGAGCGCCCGTTCTTCAAGTTCCCTACGGTCCAGGCCTCCCTGCATGTACTGTTCCACGGCGCGCACCAGCCTGTCCGGGGCGATTCCCCGCCGCCTCATGTTGAACATGCGGTAAATGATGGCGGCAATGAGCAGGATGGAACAGGCTGCAAGCGGGTACATGAAGATGCCGCCGGCCTGGAAGAATGTAATGCAGTCCTTGATGAAATTCATGATGGTATGTCAATGGATGGTGGTTATGGAATAGCTGTGTTGGTTGGTTTTAAAAATTGAAGTCGAAGTACATTTCCAGCGTCTCTCCCACGAGTTCGTTCCTCACTTCCGGCGGCATCGCGGGAAGCTTGGCGAGCTTGATGGCAAGGAAGGTAAAGGATTTCTGCACCTCGCTGGCCCCCACGCGGGAGGTTTGCCTCATGGAGGTGACGTTCCCGTTTTTGGCTATCAGAATGCGGATGCGGACGGTTCCCGCGACGATCAGGTCACGGTTCAGATCACATTGGCGGTACCACTGTTCACCGATGGCGCGGTAAACGATCATCTGGTACCTGCCCAGGGGGGTAGCTTCCACATCCAGAGTGGGACGGCGGCCAAAGCTGAATTTGCCCGTCAGCTTGGTCTTCCGTTCATGCGTCTTGAAACCGGGCTGGTTTTCCGCATTGAACATGGGATCGTACAGGGGCTGTTTCTGCGGAGGCCGCGCATTGGGGGGCAGCTGAAGGTCCGGAAGATTGAGGGGAGGTCGGTCCGCGCCCCTGGCGATGCTTTTTGCCAGTTCCTCCAGAGCGTCCGGCTCTTCCGGCCTGCCGGGCCGGGGCAGCGTGACCGCGTGGGGAAGCTGCATGACATGCTCCCGCGCAGGCGTCCTGTCCTGCCGGGCAAGGCCTTCTTCCCCGACGGCGGAGGGGGAGCCGGTGGCATTGGGAGAAGGATTCAGTGCGTCCGGATGCCCAGGCGGAGGGGAGGACGGCTCCAGCGGCTGGAAGGGCATGCTGGCGGAAGCCCCCGGATCTGCGTCCTTATTCCCGTCGCGCTCATGGCTCATGTCGCCGTCCTGCCTTTCCTGGTCAAACAGGACGATTTCCCCGTTTTCCCGCTCTTCGCCGTCCTGGGCGGGCATGTCCCTGCTGCTGTCCGGGTCCTTGCGGCCGCCTTCCCGGCGCGTATTGCGGTTGCCTTGGAACCGGGGAGTTTCCGGTCTGGTGGCACTTTCCTGTTCCTCACTGGTTTTCACCGTGGAAGGCAGCCGTTCCTGCGGAGCCTGCCTGTTGCCCTTCTTCTCCGGCTCCACCTTCCTCACCATGCGGGCGGTCACCACCACCTGGCGGCGCACCTCCGCCGGCCGCGGGGAGGCCAGCCATTCCTCCGGCACCAGATAAGTGCCCGCCAGCAAAAACAAATGGGCCAGAACGGACAGCAAAAGACACGCGCCCCAGGAAACCCGGAACAGCCTGCCTTGCCGCCGTTGATTGAAACTCATGGGGGTAACCATTCCACGGTTCGGTGATGAATGCAATGGAGAAAGCAGACATGTTTGCAAACGATTCCGCAATTTAGTATTGCACAAGCCTGCGCGCGAAGACATAATTGTCAGCGATTATTCATACGCCCGCCTATACCGCACAGAAGGCGTCTCCTTATCATACTTAACACCTCCATTACATGGCCAATCTCAACAAAGTATTTTTAATGGGCAACCTCACTGCCGACCCCGAACTGCGCTACACGCCCAAGGGTACGGCCGTCACGGACATCCGCCTTGCCATCAACCGCTATTACGCCGGAGACAACAGCGAACGCCAGGAAGAAACCACCTTCGTGGACGTCACCCTCTGGAACCGCCAGGCGGAAGTGGCCGGCAACTATCTCAGCAAGGGGCGCGGCGTCTTTGTAGAAGGGCGTCTTCAACTGGATTCCTGGGAAGACAAGGCATCCGGCCAGAAGCGCACCAAGCTGCGCGTGATCGGAGAAAACATCCAGCTCTTCCCCCGCGGCGGCGATTCCTCCGACATGGGCGCCGCCCCCCGCCAGCAGGCCGCTCCCCGTTCCAGCAATTACGGACAATCCCAGGCCCCCCAGAACTACAATCCTCCCCCCATGCCCTCCAATCAGCAGCAGTCCAACGACTTCGGAGACATGGACGACGAGATTCCGTTCTAAAGCCCCAGGAATCTCATTAATAGCTTTCCCAAGCCGCCTTTCCTCCGGGTCAGGCGGCTTTTTCATGAGCCGACGGCTTCTTAAACAAACAAAAAACATGGGGAAAAACTCTCTCCTCCGTCCCTTTTTCCCATGGCAAGCGATTTTTCTCCCGTAAGCTTTAACGGATTAAAAATTCCTCTTCACGGTATTAAATATTCCGGATTTTGCAAAGAAACGGACCACACCACAAAAACAGGTCTCATTTTTCCGTGCCCGGAACATTGATTTTCCGCTGCCGTCTTCAATAAACAGCTCCGGGATATTTAAAAAACGAGTCCGGGATGCAGAAAAAAAACGCTTTCCTCCAATGGAGTGGGAAGAATATTTTATTTGCAATACCTGAAAAAACAGGCATTTGCCTTCCAACTGAATTTCCGCTTTCTCTCCTGATTGTTTCTTTCAATTATTAATATGTATTCATTCTCGATTGACGGCTGTTCCGAAATGTCGTTTATTCAGGCCAACATGATGAAGATTTCCACCAGAGGGCGTTATGCATTGCGCATGATGATTGATCTTGCGCAGCATCAGGACAAGCAATACATATCCCTCAAGGAAGTCTCCGTCCGGCAGGATATCACGGTACGTTATCTGGAACAAATCATCGCCATTCTGCTGAAAGCGGGTTTTGTGCAAAGCTCCCGGGGAAAATCCGGCGGCTACCGCCTGACCAGGCATCCCCGTGAATACACTACGGAAGATATTCTCAAATTGACGGAAGGCTCCATGCTGCCCATCTCCTGTGTAACCACGGAGAGCAATCCGTGTCCCCGCGCGGCAACGTGCACGACCCTGCCTTTCTGGCAGGGATTGCAGGAAGTTATCGAAGACTATCTGAGAAACGTCACTCTGGAAGATTTGGCCATCCAGCAGAAGGAAGCGGGCTGCGACTATGGAGCCGGCATTTGATCCTCCCGGTACGGCCGGAACGTTCCGACTACCTTTTTCCCCTTTCTGGTCCTCATGCCCCACTTTTTTCAGCCGGTACTTGACATGGATCCTTTCTTTCATTACTTATTCCCTAGTTTTCCGATAGGAATATAAAAACATGAGCAAAAAATATCGATTTGAAACACGCCAGCTCCACGTGGGCCAGGAGAATCCCGACCCAGTTACGGACGCCCGCGCCGTCCCGATTTACGCAACCACTTCCTACGTCTTCAAGGACTCCGCGCAGGCCGCCGGACGTTTTGCCCTGGCGGAGCCGGGCAATATTTACAACCGCCTGATGAACCCCACGGCGGACGTTTTTGAAAAACGCATCGCCGCGCTGGAAGGTGGAGCCGCCGCGCTGGCCGTAGCCACCGGAGCCGCCGCCATCACCTACGCCATCCAGAACATCGCCCGCGCCGGGGACCACATCGTTTCCGCCGCCACCGTGTACGGAGGCACGTACAACCTGTTTGCCAACACGCTCGCGGAAAGCGGGATTGAAACCACCTTCGTGGACGCCGGGGACGTGAACAACTTCTCCAAGGCCATCCGGGAAAACACCAAGGCCCTGTACGTGGAGAGCCTGGGCAATCCGAACTGCGATATTGCGGACATGGAAGCCCTGGCGGAAATCGCCCATGCCCACGGCATTCCCCTCATTGTGGACAGCACCTTTGCTACGCCTTTCCTGTTCCGTCCGCTGGAGCACGGCGCGGACATCGTCGTGCACTCCGCCACCAAATTCATCGGCGGCCACGGTACGGTGATGGGCGGCGTGATTGTGGACGGAGGCAGGTTCGACTGGACGCAGAACGACAAATTCCCCGGCCTTTCCAAGCCCAACGCCAATTACCACGGCGCCGTGTTTTCCGAGGTGTGCGACAATCTGGCCTACATCGTCAAAATCCGCGCCACCCTTCTGCGGGACACGGGCGCGACGATCAGCCCGTTCAACTCCTTCCTGCTTCTCCAAGGGCTGGAAACCCTTTCCCTCCGGGTGGAGCGCCATGTTCAGAACGCCCTGCGCGTGGTGGAATACCTGGCCGCCCATCCCCAAGTGCAGAAGGTGAACCACCCTTCCCTGCCGGAACATCCCAACCACGGTCTTTACCGGAAATATTACCCGAACGGCGGGGGCTCCATTTTCACCTTCGAGGTGAAAGGTGGCGCGGAAAAGGCTCGCAAGTTCTGCGAAAGCCTGGAACTATTCTCCCTGCTCGCCAACGTGGCGGACGTCAAGTCCCTGGTGATCCACCCGGCTTCCACCACCCATTCCCAGATGACGGAGGAAGAACTGAAGGCGGGAGGCATCACTCCATCCACGGTACGGCTTTCCATCGGTACGGAACACATAGACGACATTATCGAGGATCTGGAGCAAGGTTTCCGCGCCATTCTCTAACGATTTGCCGTCAAAAACGCTCATTTTCTTACAAGTCATGAAAATTTACAGGAACATTACGGAACTGATCGGCAGCACCCCCCTGCTGGAACTGGCTAACTACGACCTCAGGCACGGCCTGAATGCCGTCATCCTGGCCAAGCTGGAAGCCTTCAACCCCGCAGGCAGCGTAAAAGACCGCATTGCCCTGGCGATGGTTGACGCGGCGGAAGCCTCCGGCCGCCTGAAACCGGATTCCGTCATTATTGAACCTACCAGCGGCAACACGGGCATCGGCCTGGCGGCCGTGGCTACTTCCCGCGGGTACCGGATCATCCTCACAATGCCGGAAACCATGAGCGTGGAACGCCGCAACCTGCTGAAAGCCTACGGCGCGGAACTGGTGCTGACGGACGGGACAAAGGGCATGCAGGGAGCCATTGCGAAGGCGGAGGAACTCGCCGCCGAACTGCCGAACAGCTTCATCCCCGGACAGTTCGTGAACCAGGCCAACCCGGAGGCCCATTTCCGCACTACCGGTCCGGAAATCTGGAACGATACGGACGGCAGGGTGGACATCTTCGTGGCGGGCGTGGGAACCGGAGGAACCGTTACAGGCGTGGGCAGGTACCTCAAATCCCGCAATCCCGGAATCAAGGTCGTGGCCGTGGAGCCGTCGGCCTCTCCCGTACTCACCGAGGGTACGGCCGGACCGCACAAAATTCAGGGGATTGGCGCGGGATTCGTGCCGGAAACCCTGGACACCTCCATTTACGACGAAGTAATCACCGTCACCAATGAAGACGCATTCGCCACGGGCAAGGAACTGGCCCGCACGGAAGGCGTGCTGGCTGGCATTTCCTCCGGGGCGGCCCTGTGGGCGGCCACGCAGCTGGCAAAAAGGCCGGAAAACGCAGGCAAGACCATCGTCGTTCTTCTGCCGGACACGGGCGACCGCTACCTGTCCACCCCCCTCTTTGCAGATTAACCCGGCTGCCGTCATACCTTCAATGAAATCATTCAACCTCCACCTCTACCTGGTCACTGACGAAGCGGCCAAATGCCGCCACGGCCTGCTGGAAACCGTCCGGAAGGCCGTGGACGGCGGCGTCACCATCGTGCAGTACCGCTCCACCAATCCGGACGCGGGCACCTGCTACCGGGAAGCCCTGCCCATCCGGGATTTCCTGGCGGCGCGCGGCGTCCCCTTCATTGTCAACAACCGCATTGACCTGGCGCTGGCGCTGGATGCGGACGGCGTCCACATCGGCCAGCGGGACCTTCCCGTACCCTCCGTGCGCGCCATGATCGGCCCGGACAAAATCCTGGGGCTGTCCGTCTCCAACATGGACCAGCTCCGCGCCGTGGACGCCTCCCTGGTGGACTACCTGGGGATGGGGCCCGTTTTCCCGACCATTTCCAAACTCAACGCCCCGCCCGTGCTGGGCGTGAAGGGCTTCGCCGCCCTGGCCTCCCGGTCCCCCCTGCCCGTCGTCGCCATCGGTGGGCTGGATGCGGAACGCGCGCGCCAGGTGCGGGCCACGGGAACGGCCGCAGGCATTGCCGCAGTCTCCGCCATTTGCGGAGCGGAGGACCCGAAAGCCGCCGCACGGGCGCTGGCCTGATCGTCCGTCTTTCCGGAAACACTGGACAACAAGACACTCTTTCAAACGCCATGCCTTCATCATCCGGCCTTGTCAGCGCCGTCTCCTCAGATCTGGAAAAAATCAGGGAGGAGGCCCCGCTGGTGCTCTCCCTGACCAACTCCGTCGTGCAGCCCCTGACGGCCAACCTCCTGCTGGCCGCGGGAGCCGTCCCCGCCATGCTCAACGACGCAGAGGAAACAGTGGAAATGCTGCGCGGCGGAACAGGCGCCCTGCTGGTCAATCTAGGCACTGTCACGCACGAACAAGGCGCCGTCATGCAGACGGCCGTGCAGGAAGCCAACCGGCTGAACATCCCCTGGGTTCTGGACCCGGTGGCCGTGGGGGCGCTCTCTCTCCGCACGCGGCTGGCACGGCAGTTGAAGGAACAAACGCCCCGCATTATCCGCGGGAACGCCTCGGAAATCATGGCCTTGGCCGGTTATTCCTCCGTCACGAAAGGACCGGAAAGCACCAGTTCCAGCGCAGACGCCCTGCAGGCGGCCAGGGAACTGGCCCTGCACACGGGGGCGGCCGTTCTCGTCACGGGCCGTACGGACTATTCCACGGACGGTCACCAGGTGGTTTCCACGGAAAACGGGCATCCCATGATGTCCCGCGTCACGGGCGTGGGCTGCTCCATGGGCGCGCTGGCCGCCGCCTGCGCCGCCGTCTCCCCATCCCCGCTTCAGGCGGCCGTTTCCACCGCCGTCCTGATGGGAATCGCCGGGGAAATGGCCTTTGAACAAAGTCCGGCCCCCGGCTCTTTTGCTGTCTCCCTGCTGGACTGCCTTTACTCCCTTTCCCCGGAGGATGTAGCCCGCAGGGCGCGCATCCTTTCCCCTTAAGAATTCCGTCCCTTCCCTGGGGACAGGAAGAAAAACAAAACACCGCATTCCTCCCGGAATGCGGCGTTTGTAATTGAACGGCCATTTTATCCGTTCCGCTGAACGGAGCGGCGCAGGAACAACGCTCCCGCGGCAGCCATCAGCAGCACCGCGGCGGACGGTTCCGGCACCGGAGCCGCAGCCGTAAACGCAGCAGACTGCATGGAAACCGGAGCGGAAACTTCATTTGGTGTCCACACCATGTTCATATCTTTGGAGTCTTCACTCTTTTGCAAGCTCCACTCCCCGTAGGCCGAATAATCCCCGGCGGCGGACGTATCCAGCGTGAAATTGCCCGTCAGCATGGCGTTATCCCCTCCGTCAATGAAATTCAGGATTCGGGATGTATCCCAGAAATCGGTGGAATAGTCGATGGTCAGGGCTGCCAGTTTCAACATGGCTCCCGCGTCAATCCGGAAGACGCCGGACTGAAGCATCAAACTGTTGCACGCCAGTTTATCTCCGGCGGGTCCCCCCATGTACAAGGTCAATTCAAAGATGGAGCCGGCTTCCATCGTCGTATTCCCGGTCAGGGTGGCGGAACCGGCCAGGGTGCCTCCATCCTTCACCAGAATATTGTTCCCCAGGCTGACCGCAGCGGCATCCGCTCCCGTTCCGCTCAAAACAAGGCAGCCGCCGGAATGGACCGCAACCTGCCCCGTTCCAAGAGCCTGATGGGAAGCGGCGACCAGCGTTCCCCCATTGATCGTCGTGCCCCCGGAATAGGTATTCCTGCCGGACAAAACCATGATGCCGTTGCCCGACTTGGCAACGGCGCCTTTGGCACCGGAGAAATTGACGATATTACCGGAGATGTTCAAATCGGACGCCGCCGTACCCCGTTCCACTACAAATGCCGTGGGATTGCCGCCCCTTAGCCGGACATTGATATTCCCGATTTCCGACGCCTTCTCCGCCGCCCTCACCTGGAAAACGGTGTCCGTCCAGACGTCCATGCCGCCCTTGCCCGTCAGCACTTCGCTGTCCAGCATTCCCCCCGCCATCGTAACCGTCATATTCCTGAATGTCTGGTTTCTCGTATCGTTCAGCAACAGCGTTCCCCCGTTGATCTCCACATTCCCGACGCAGGCGTCATTCCCTGAATTGCCGAAGCAGTCAACCCCGCGGAGAGCAACCCTTCCGCCCTGGTTAATCACCAGACTCCCGCGGATGATGCCCTCCTTCCCTCCTGAAATAAGGAACAGCGTTCCCGCATTGACCGTAGTTCCTCCCGTATATGTCTGGCGTTTCTGCACGGTAAGCAATCCGGAACCCTCTTTCACGAGAACACCCGTGCCGGATATCTCTGAATTGCAGAAAACAGAGCCGGAAACGTTGAAGGAAAGAACTCCCTTGTTGACCACAGGACCGGTGCCCAGAGTTCCATTCCTTTCCCCATCGCCCACGGCCAGGGTTCCTGCTTCAATCGTCGTCCCGCCGGAATAGGAATTGCCCCCGGTCAGCACCAGCGTTCCTTCCCCGGTTTTCATAAGAGAACCGGCTCCGGAAATCACGCCGGACTCTATTGCGGAACCGGAATCCACCTCCGCCCGGAATATGGATCCCGCCCCGGTCAGCATCACATTTCCGCTGTGGCTGCCGCCGGAAAGAATTCCGAACGTTCCCCCTTCCGCCACGTTGACGGAAGAAGCCACTTCCGCATGCGCTCCTGCCGTAAACCGCGCGCCATTCTCCACCTGAATTGTTCCGGTAGTAAAAATGGCCGTCTGCCAGTCGTTTTCATCCACATAGCCTCCGGCGTGCAGCGTGGGAACTCCCGCAACCTTCACCTCTCCTCCCTGCACCGTCCATGTCCCGGAATTGAGGATGACGCCGGACAGGTTCCAGACGGAACCTTCCGCCGTTCCGGGAGCATACGCCACGTTCAACTGGCCGTTCTTCGGGGAACCTTCATCCAGAAAACGACCCAGGTAATTCTGTTCCCCATTCCCTGTAAATGTGAAGGTTACGGTGGAATTGGCAAGAAAATTGCCAAAGCACGCTCCCGAATCCAGATGCGTAATAGCGGATAAGGACAAGCTGTGACCATACATATCCACAATGCCCCCGCGGTGGCCGAAAATAAACTCCCCGGATAACTGGTTTTCTCCCTCCAGACGCACTATCGTCTCCCCTCCGTTCATCTTCACATGATGGGCGGCATAACCGTCCCGGTCCAGAATCAGCATGCCTTCGCCTCCCACATTGATATCCGCCGCATTGTTCCCATGTCCTCCCACAATCAGCATTCCCTCTCCGATCTTCCGCCACTCGTCCCCGGAAGCTCCGGTCAGCAATGTGGTGACCGCGGCTCCTTTATTGACCACGAAGCCCGCGGTATTCAGGCGGTACGAAGCATTGCCGCCGTCGCTCAGCACGTAATCGTGGTTGAAGGTCAAGGAACCCGCTCCGGTGTCTACGGAACCCTGCAGCACGATCGCTCCGCCTGAACCGTCAAAAATCAGATTGGTGCACGCATTCAACTGCTCATTGGTCGCCTGCGTGCCTTGCGTGGAGGTATCCCCGCGCAAGCCGGAAGCAAGTCCGGTGTAATCCGTGGCAAGATCTCCCTGCACGAAAGTGCCGTTTCCATCGGCATCCGTCACATTCCACAGCACGGCACCGCCTCCTGCGGACACGCTGACGGTGCGGTTAAAGCTGTCCACGTAAGCCTGCGCCCACTGGTTGCCGGAACGCATGTGGGTAGTCAGCCCATAACCGCTTCCGCCGGCAGACTGGGCGGCCCCGACCCATTCCCACTGCCCGGAATTCTCATTGTACACGCAACAGGGACTGCCGCTGTCCCCGGACAATGCGCCGGAAGGCAATGGATTGGCTTCGGAAGGCCTCTTGAAACCGTACCAAAACCGATAGGCCGGATAGGTTTTGGCGTTTTCCGGGTTCGGATCTCCGGTTCCGTTTACTTTTGCCTGCCCCTCAAAAACCAGAGTGCCTCCGGTCAAATAGCCATAGGAACCATCAATCCTTTCCTGCTTGCCGTTTCCAGTGGCGACCGCCTGAACTCCGGCCCCCGCCCTCATGACCAGCCTTCCCTTCATGTTGTCCAGATATTCCGGGTCCGTCAGGTAGGGAACGTATTGCGCCTCCGTCACAATCTTGCTCAGCCGCTGCACGCGGTAGTCGTACGTATAATTGTTGGGTGTATCGCCCCACGCATCTTTTCTCGTGACGCTCCGGTAGGAATCGTAAAACGGAGTTCCGGGCGTGGCGCCAAAACGTTTAGTGAACGTAACGAAAGAATTGTAATAATCATGCGCCACCGTCGCAATGAAACCGGGCCCTCCCACCAGCGCGGCCTCTCCAATATGGGCATCCGCCACACTGTCGAAATTCATCATCCGGGAGATGGTGCCCGCGTAATTGCCCTCTTTGTCATAAATGGCAATATTTTCCGCATTGACGTCAAAAACGCCCCGGTTTTCCGCAAAATCGCGGTACGTCTGGACGTCAAAGGAATCCGCCATCAAGCCGCCGTAAGCAGAAGAAAGGAGGCAGGCAGCCCCCAGCAATCCGGAATGATAGATATAATGTAAATTCATGACAGGATGGAATTAACAGGTTAAACAGTTTGAATGATTAATGTTCAAAATATTTCTATAAATCAATCCATAAATTCAAAAACATGTGTCCAATTACGGCTTTTACCTTTCTTCGCCATTTGTTGGAAATGATCAAATTCACTTGTTTCCAACAATATTCATTACATTCTTATTACAAAAAGAATGGCGGCGGATTTCCGGAAACCATATGACACGGCAAATTCTTCTTCTCCACTTAAACCGTAACCCTTTGCCGCATGAATTCCGGCTTCCTGCCGTTTACCCGCAGAAGTCTTGAGGCGGATAGCCCTGTGCCGTGTTTAGTGTTGTGAAAAACACCCGCGCTTTCTATAATAGCGACCACAACTATCAGCATGTCCAATCACATTACCACGCAAAAACTCTGCAACTGGTTCATTCAACGGGCGAATGAAAACGGAACTCCCCTGAATCCCGTCAAACTCAACCATCTGGTCATCCTCGCGGACTGGTGGCATCTGCACAGAAACGGAATCCGCCTTATCAACGAGACGGCCGAAGTATGGTCCCAGGGTCCCGTGCTTCCCTCCATCTACCACGAATACAAGGACCAGGCTCCCTGGTCCGCCATTGAATATCCCAGCCGGCGCCAGCCTCCGCTGGAACCGGAGACGGACGCCATTCCCTCCCTGGAGCAGATATGGAAACAGTACGGCAAATACACGGCACAGCAGCTGGCCCGCAGCAGCATGTCCTCCAATTCCCCCTGGCAGCTTGCCCAGGGACGCCACGGAACGCCGGAACGCCAGCAGATCACGGAAGAATGCGTGAAGGAATACTTCCGCGCCCTGGCAAACTGAACCGTTATGAAAAGGATGCCTGACCGCCATTCCCGTTTTTTTTGCATCCGGACGTACATTTGAATGAAAAAAAACTTGCAAAAAACGGCCGTTTCCGCTTAAATCCGCCCGCACCGCAAAGGTGCCCGTTACATAGCCCTATAGTGTAATCGGTAACACAGCGGATTCTGGTTCCGTATTTTGGGGTTCGAGTCCTCATAGGGCTACCAGTTTTAAACAAATATCCTGCTTCTAAAGAGGCAGGATATTTGTTTTTCACTGTATTGCATAAGAAGACTACCCCATGCCTTACTCCTGTACATCGGGATCGGTAAAATCCTCAACGGCTTCGGTTTGGATTGCACCGGCTTTTACCGTGTTGGATCCGTAACAGGCTGGATGATATCCGCTCAGGCAGCGCTGCATGATACAGGAAGCATCGACAGACTATGCACATGCCACCCAGGCCGCTTGTTTCAAATGGGTGCATGCCTCTCACTCGGGCAATCTTCCGGCAGGCATGATGATGAATACCTGTCACCATCGGTCACATTGCCCCTGGTCATCTGTATCTCCGAAACCGTCTCTACTCTGGCCGATGGACATCAGTATGGGGTCAGCCCAGCAGCATGCATGCGATTGACTGCTCCGGTATTTTTTCCGCTCCTGCCGCCAGCGGAATTTCCATTCTGCCATCGGCATTAATGGCTGCCTCACATGAATCTGAAATTTTTGTCTCTGTGTTTTCCGCCTCCTTGCAGCTAAATCTGCCGTCATTCTCCCTGAATGTTAAGCACGCCGTTGTCAAGAAGGGGAACTCTTCTGGTTCCACTTGGACAGTCTGGCTATCCCGCTGGAAGCATCCGGCCCCACTTCCAATTCAGCGGAAACGTTTTCCTCAACGCGAAAGGCGTTCATGCCCGTGTTTCGGCATATGCCACCCTCTTTGAATGTATATCTGGAAATAATCTGCGCTATAAACATTTATCCCGGAACAGGTAGTTCCCCGGCCACATTCAGGGCTCCACTCCAATTCAAGAAATCGGAAACACCGGGATTCCGATTCATGGACACGTCAGCCTGGATGTTCCGCTCTGGACCGTCAGATGACCGGAAAGAGACATATGGCCGTCTGCATCCATAAACGGCCCCTTGTTCCACCTTTCTTTCTCTTTTTCTGTAGCGTGGACCGTCATATCTCGGCATGCTCAGTAAAATGTCGTATTTTAATGGACTCTCCATCAATCGGTTCGTGATTGGCATTGCTTCGATGGAATCCAGCCCCTCTTTCCGGAAAAGATCATCCAGTCTGTTGCGTTGAAACCGTCCCGGACCGTGCCAGCCAACAAACCGGAGCATGGAATGAAAAATCAGACACGGTACTGAGGATTTGTCTTTTCACGAAAAGCTGCGTTCCTGACAAAAAACGGTATCTATGATTGAAACCAACATTTTTTGACGGACTTTTTCCCGGTGCGGCTTATACTGGAAACATGCAGCATCTTCTCTCTATACTGTCCGTAATTTTATTGTGCGCGGTCCTTCCGTCCGTGGCCGCGGATAAATACAGCATTATTCCGGAACCGGAGCGCACGGAACTGAAGACGCAGATCACCAAAACGCTCAAGCTTCTTTCCGACAAGGCCGAAGCTTCCCTGGGCAAGGACGCCTACCGGCTGTCCGTCACTCCTCAGGGCGCGCACCTGGCTTCCGGCGGACGTGAAGGCAGGCTGTACGGACAGGCCACCCTCCGCCAGCTCCAGGACCAGCTTGCCGCACAGCCGGAGGGCATCCCCTGCGGCGTCATCAAGGACAAGCCCCGCTACCCCTGGCGCGGGCTGATGGTGGACCCGGCGCGCCATTTCATCCCGCTGGCGGACCTGAAAAAATTCGCGGACCTGATGGCCTACTACAAATTCAGCAAACTGCATCTGCACCTGACGGACAACCAGGGCTGGCGGCTGCCCGTTCCCGGCTATCCCAGGCTGGAAAGCGTGGCCTCCAAAAGGGCGGAAACCTTTGGGGACGGAATCCCTCATGGAGGCATGTACACCCGGGAGGAACTGAAAGAACTGGTGGCCTACTGTGCGGAACGCGGCATTGAGGTGATTCCGGAAATCGACGTGCCGGGCCACAACGAAGCCCTGGCCGCGGCCTATCCCGAATTCTTCTGCTTCCCCAAACCGGACATGAAAGTCCGCACCGTGGCCGGAAACAGCAAGGAACTGGTCTGCCCGCAAAAGCCGGAAGTATGGAAATTCTACGCGGCCGTCTTCAAGGAATTGAAGGACATCTTTCCGTCAAAAATCGTCCATCTGGGCGGGGACGAAGCACCCACGGAACTTTGGGAAAAATGCCCCCTGTGCCGCCAGGCGCGCGCCAAGTCCGGCATGAGGGACGAGCAGGAACAGATGCGTGACTTCTTCGCCCGGATGACTTCTCTTCTCGCCAAAAACGGGCAAACGCCGCAATTCTGGTACGAAGGAAATGCCGGAATCTACCACCCGGGGGAAACAGTGTACGCCTGGCGTCAGGACCAGGCGCGCCAGTCCATCGACAAGACGAAAAAGGCCGGACTGAACCTGATCATGGCCTCCAACGAATACTGCTACCTGGACTTCCCCCAGATACAGGGACAATACAACTGGGGATGGATGCGGACGACCACGCTCCGGAAATGCTATGAACTGGACCCGGCCTTCGGAAAATCTCTGCAGGAAACCGGCCATATACGGGGAGTTCACGCCGCAGCGTGGGCGGAACACCTGCCGGACCTGAACCATCTGCTCTACCGCGTCTATCCGCGGGCCATGGCCATCGCGGAAGCGGGCTGGTCCCCGATGGACGTCCGCTCCT
>OLSI01000007.1_pt1 | contig 165849 bp, 144 predicted proteins | sample 1672661 | NCBI WGS metagenome assembly OLSI01 (sample SAMEA3136711, study PRJEB25190) | human gut metagenome | biome: human gut; feature: human-associated habitat; material: faeces | place: Austria | collected 2013 | reverse complement strand
AAATACCGACCTCCAATCGTTAGATTTTTAGGTCTAACTTTTGGGGGTCGGTACAGGGTTTACCGGCTTTTTCTTTTCTTGCTTCTTCGCAACCTGCCGGGTTTTCCACCCCTTTTAATATTTCTTCTTTAAAATAAGTGAAAATGTTAGTGAATTACACTTTATACACTCTATTTCACCTACATTTTCCATATAGCTTGATAGTACATATAACTACATACTTTCTAAGTATTACATATAACTGCCCACTACTTCCTACAATTCTCTACTTCGTGCCAACATCCTGAAAGGTCTCACTCACGCAAGTTTCCAACAATTCTTTATTGCGCAACATCCCAACAAGTCTCTACTGTACGCCGGCTTCCAGCAAGCCTTTGCTGTCGCCAAATCGTCCTTCGTCTGTGCTTTCTCCAAGTACCACGCTAAGGCACTGATTGTCACCTTTCTTTGCAACAGACACAAGACACTTTCCTGCACTGTCAGTGGTTCCTGTTTTCATTCCCTGGCAATATTCATAATAATAATTGCCACTTTTTAGAAGCAGTTGGTTTGTACTTGTCCATGTTTTGCCTAAAGTTTCTGATGTGAAGTTTGACTTCTTACATATACTGGCAATTGTTTCGTTACTGTACGCTTCCATTGCAATCTTCGACAAATCACTTGCTGACGTATACTGACCTTCTGCGTCATATCCGTCAGGTGTTGCAAAATGTGTATTTTCAAGATTCATATCACGCACATTTTTATTCATTTCAAGAACAAAACGCTCCACACATTGAGAAGGTGTAAAAGTTTTTCCTTCGTTTGCAATGTTGTCTTCAAAAATTGCTTTTCCCGTGGCGTTTGCCAAAATATACGCAGCATCATTTCCTGACGCAAGTAGCATTCCGTTAAGAAGTTCCTCTACTGTAACTACCTGCCCTTTTGTAAAACCTGCTTTACTTGAATCTGCTGCAATCATATATACTTCGTCACCAATCGTTACAACATCATTTAAATTCAAAGTCTGAAGCACTGTAAGTGCCGTCATTAATTTAGTTGTGCTAGCAGGTGCTCTTCTCTCATCTGCGTTCTTTTGATACAAAATATCTTTACTTTTCACATCAACCAATATTGCCGATTTAGCACCCACTGTCTTATTTATTTCCTGGTTGCTTTCTTTATACTCTATTGGTTTCAGGCTGTAATCTGTCCATGGATTTTTTTCGCTAATCACATAATTATCGTGAATAAAATCCCTAACAACTGCTTCACTTTGCACCTCAGTTTTGGCCGGACCTATTGTTTTTGTTTTTTCTTCGCTGTTTACTCCCAAAAATACAATTCCAATGCTTAAAAGCACTACAAGAATTGCACTGAGCAAACATCTTATTTGAGCTTTCATTAAATCACTCCTTCGTTTTTCCTTTCAGTATAATTACTTGTTTACATTAACTATATAATATCAATTATTTAATTAAATTACTAAAAAATTTAATGCAATTTAGGGATGCTCCTCGTCTACTCATCTATAATGGTAGAATTAATAACAAAATTTCTTAAAGGCTATTCAACCCGAAAGATGGAACCTGGTTCCGATTTTATCTACAATAGTAGAAATTCCCCCTGCATTACTTTCACTTCTAATATAAATCATCTGACGTAAAAATATGGTGTTTAAATGAAATATTTTCCCACTGCACTTCTGCCGTAACAGTATTGTCACTTTTCCACTTTTTATACATTTCGTCTGGTAATTTTTTGTCATTAAAAGACATAAGGTTTTCAACCTTGTCGGCAATTTCTTTTTTTTCGAAAACCTTCTTTAGTCTGCTTTTGCTAATTCCGATTTTTGAAAGTAACTCACCGTTTGTCTCCGTGTAGTAATTTGAAAGTTTTATGTCAATCTGGTCGCTTTCTTCCTGAGACAATGTAACTGCATATTCATCCCTTAATGCATACATACATTCCCGCCTGCAAATATCATCAAGAACTGTGCTTTTTACAAGATTTTCCATTGAAACGCCTTTGCTTGTCTTCTTGTTCCAATTTAAATCTTTACCCTTTGTTAAGTAGTATGTTTCGTAAGTTCCCTGGGCTGTATACGCGTAGTATTTGGCTTCATCTAAATATACCTTGATTTTCCCTGCGTGTATGGCAACTGTTTTATCATCTGTTTTTGTAGATGACTCCTGCTCACTTTTGCTACTTGAACTTCCACACCCGGGAAGTGTTAGAACCATGGCTGCCACCATGGAAACTAAACATATTTTCTTTATTTTACCTAAAACTTTCAATTTAATCTCCTTGTACTTTCGTTTCCTATCTTATTGTAGCACAGAAAGTGTGTTCTCTACTCTCCCTGCGTTTTCCTTTTTTATCTTACCCTAACGCCAAAAGTGTTCCCTCTTTCCTATCTACGTTTTTCTTTTTTATTTTATCTCAACGTGGAAAGTGCCTCCACTAATTTCTTTGCGCTTTCAATTACTGTGCTGTTGTCGTTTGACTTTGGTGCGTACTCAAAAGTTAATTTTTCAGGAACAAATTTTAGTCTGCCCTTGTATTCTCTCACCAAAAGTGGAATTCTTGTTGAGTCGATTTCTGCATGATTCCACATTGTTAATTTTATTAATTTTTTGTTGCCTGAAATTTCAGTCACAAAAGCTTTGTGGGCTGCTGCCTTTAAGAGTACAATCTGTAAAAGATTCTCAACCTGATTTGGTATGTCGCCAAATCTGTCAATTAATTCATCCTGCATATCTTCGTATTCTTCCAAAGTTTCAATACCGGCAATACGTTTGTAAACGTCCATTTTTATTGATTCATTCTTAATGTATGATGCCGGCACGTATGCGTCGCAAACCAAATCAACTTTTGTTTCAAAGTCATCATTTACTTCGTTGCCCTTTAAAGTTTCAATTGCCTGATTCAGCATTTTGCAATAAAGGTCATATCCTACAGCTTCCATGTGACCACTTTGTTTTGCCCCAAGCAAGTTACCTGTACCACGAATTTCCAAATCTCTCATAGCAATTTTCACACCGGAACCTAACTCTGTAAAATCCCTTATGGCTCCCAAACGTTTTTCAGCCACTTCTGTAAGCATCTTGTTTCTATTATACATTAAAAATGCGTAAGCCATACGGTTCGATCTTCCAACACGCCCTCTAAGCTGATAAAGCTGTGACAGACCCATACGCTCTGCCCCATGAATAATCATTGTGTTAGCATTTGGAATATCAAGTCCCGTTTCAATAATCGTTGTACTTACAAGCACATCAATGTCACCATTTACAAAATCATACATGATTTCTTCAAGCTGTCTCTCGCCCATTTGTCCATGAGCAAAAGCCACATTTGCATCAGGCACCAGACTTTGCACTCTGCCTGCCATGTCTGCAATGTCCTGCACTCTGTTGTAAACAAAATACACCTGACCGCCTCTTGCAAGCTCCCTGTTAATGGCATCTCTCACGATTTCGTCATTATATTCCATAACAAAAGTCTGAATCGGCATTCTTTCCTGAGGTGGCTCTTCCATAACGCACATATCACGAATTCCAATTAAACTCATATGAAGAGTTCTTGGAATTGGTGTCGCCGTTAAAGTCATTACGTCTACATTATTTTTTAATTCTTTAATTTGTTCTTTATGTTTTACTCCAAATCGTTGTTCCTCATCAATAATTAAAAGTCCCAAGTCTTTGAATTTTACGTCTTTTGATAAAAGTCTGTGGGTACCAATTACTATGTCCACATATCCTTTTTTTAAATCTTTAATTGTGTTGTCTATATTTGATTTTGTTCTAAATCTGGAAAGCATTTCAACTCTCACAGGGAAATCCTTGAATCTCTGTTTAAAAGTCTTGTAATGCTGCTGCGCAAGAACTGTTGTTGGCACAAGATAAGCAACCTGTTTGTTGTCCTGAACCGCCTTAAAAGCCGCACGTATTGCAACTTCTGTTTTTCCAAAACCTACGTCTCCGCAAATCAGTCGATCCATAATCTTGTTGCTTTCCATGTCTTTTTTTACATAGTTAATTGCAGTTAGCTGGTCGTCAGTTTCCTCAAATGGGAACATTTCCTCAAATTCCTTCTGCCATTCTGTATCAGGAGAAAACTGATAGCCTGTTCCGTTCTGTCTGATTGCGTAAAGCTGCACCAGTTCCTTTGCAATATCTGCAACAGCACGTTTAACCTTGCCTTTTGTTTTACGCCACTCCTGTCCACCAAGCTTGTTTAACTTTGGTGGTTTAGCTTCACTATCAGCGTACTTTTGAATCATATCAAGCTGAGTTGCCAAAACATAAAGATTGCTGCCTCCTGCATATTCTATTTTAATATAGTCCTTTACCACATGGTCAACTTCTACTTTTTCAATTCCCTTATAAATTCCCAAACCGTGATTTTCGTGTACAACGTAATCTCCAATATTTAGGTCCGCAAAACTTGAAATAGTTGTTCCTGAATAGCCGTGTTTTTTTCTTTTACGTTTCTTCTTTTCCCCAAAAATATCTGTGTCAGAAATTGCCACAAATTTTATCATTGGGTAGGTAAAACCTTTTCGAAGGGAGCCTTTTACAATCATCACCTGGCCCGGCTGGACTTCTCTTTCGCTATCACTTTCAAAGAAAGCACTAATCTGAAAATCCCTTAAATCCTGGGCAAGTCTTTTCCCTCTTGTAGCTGATGATGTGACAAGTAACACAGAATATTTCTGTTTCTTGTATTTTTTCAAGTCCTCCACAAGCATTTCAAACTGGCTGTTATATGGGCTGACGTTTCGCGCATCCACATCAACAAACTCTTCCACATTAAAGCTTTTTACTTTTTGAGCTATAGTTGTAAAAAGGACTTTTTGTTGGTCATTTATTCTATTTAAAATATAATTTTTGTCCCACAAAATGTCTGTCTGACCTGAAAGCACATACCCTTTAAGCAGTCTGTGGCTCATGCTTTCCTTAAATTCAGTTTCCACAACTCTTAACTGTTCTTCCACCCTTGCCGGTTCATCTATAAAAAATATAGGCTCATCGAAGTAATCCATAAGGCTCACTAAATTCTCACAAAAATAGTTTACATAACTATCAATTGCCACGCTATATGGATTAATATCCATATTTGTCAAAAACTCACCAACTGTATTTTTTAAATTATTAGCTTCCTCTGTGTTAAATTCTTCTCTAAATTTCTTTTCAGATTTCTCTAATTCTTTTTTAATTTTGGCAATGCCTTCCTCAATTGTTTTTTTATCAAGGAAATATTCGCTTGCCGGATAAATTTTCACACTTTCTATATTTTCAATTGAGCGCTGACTTTCCACGTCAAAACTTTTGATAATGTCAACTTCGTCATCCCAAAAGTCAATTCTGTAAGGTGTCTCGTCTGTTAAAGTGTAAATATCCAAAATACTACCACGAATTGCGAACTGTCCCGGGCTGTCGATTTGTGTTACTGCCTGATAGCCCATCACGGCAAGTTTTGTTTTCAGGGCATCCATTTCCACAATGCTACCCTCGCCAATTTCAATATAATTATCCCTTATCTTTTCCAATGGTTGTATTTTATCAAGAAAAGCATCTACCGTAACTATCACCGTAAAAGGCTTGTTCTCCACAACCTTCTGGATAAACTCTAATCTCTGCTGGAGTATATAGCTTCCATGCACATCTGCGCTAAAGAAAATCAAATCCTTTGCCGGATACATTACAACATCATCTGTAAAACCTTTCATATCATCGTACAGTTCTTTAGCTTTTATGGCACTAAAAGTAACAATGACTTTCTGCTTGTAGCCATTGCTTAATCCGTTAATAAAATGAGCCAGCTGGGAATCTCCGCACCCTGTCACCTGACAGGATTTCTTCCTGGATAAGCAGTCCCTGACCTGCTCATATTCATTTAATTTTTCTAGTGAATAATCAAAATAATTCATACTATATACCGAGCCTCATTAACTTGCTTTCTACATTGCCTATTTATTGTGCCACACTTTTTGCGTTGCATATTTTAATGTATCTTCTCCACTACTATTTAACCAATATATTTTCTGCACGTATTTCATCAAAAATATTCTAATTAAATTTGTTCATGGCTGTTTGTACATCATACATAACAATAACTTCTGAAGCTGATGCAGCATTTCTTACAGCATCGTCAACTATTTCTCTTTCACCCTTTGAAAATTTTCCTAAAACATGTTTTACAAGGTCACCTTGATTAGCCCCAACTCCAACTTTGATTCTTGTGAACTGATCTGTGCCTGCATGAGCAATTATGCTCTTCAAACCATTATGACCGCCAGCGCTTCCTTTGGCACGAATACGAATCTTGCCTGTTGGTAAACTAATATCATCTGCGATTACTATTATGTCTTTTGTTGGATCTAACTTGTAGAAATCCATTACAGCCCTAACAGACTCCCCACTTAAATTCATATATGTTTGAGGTTTCACAAGTATAACCTTTTCGCTTCCAATTTGTCCAACACCACATAATGCCTTATGTCTTTTTGTATTAACCTGCACTCCCATTTGGCTGGCAAGTTCATCTATTACGTCAAAACCAATATTGTGTCTTGTTTTGTCATATTTCTTTTCCGGGTTTCCCAGACCTATAATTGCATACATATTAATTCCATTCCTTTTCGTTGTTTAAATTATAATTATACCATTATAAAGGCCTAAATTCAATTTAAGAGATTTAATGATGTTTTACATTATTTGAAACTTTGTATGCTGCAAAAACTGACTCGCTAAATGCCTGTGATGAAAAAAGCATTGTTAAAGCCCAAAGCATTGATAGTAAAGCGAGTGTTCATCCATAGTGTAATGTTATTTCTATAATAAGAAATTCTAAAGGATTTTCTTATTATAGAAACAAAGAACTGCCGCCTCACGATTCTAAATCGTGAAAACGACAGTACCCCGTCTCATTGTGTATATATTACTTTAAAGGAACACACATCTTACTCTGATGCAATTCTAAAGTAAACCTAATTATTCTCTTGGCTCATCCGGCTCAAGTAAAGCTTTTTCGTAAGCTTCTAAAACGATACTCTGGATTGAATTGCGGGTAGCCGAGTTAATTGGATGAGCAATATCTCTATACTCTCCATCTGCTGCTTTACGTGAAGGCATTGCGATAAATAATCCTTTTTCACCTTCTACTACTTTAATATCATGTACTACAAATTCATCATCGATAGTTATAGACACTACAGCTTTCATTTTTCCTTCTTTAGTCATCTTTCTTACTCTAACGTCTGTTATGTTCATATGCTTGTCTTCCTTTCCTTGTAACCTACAAACTATATCTAAAATTACGTTCGTTTATAATTTTAATTTCATTTTCTTCTCCAAGATGATCTCCTGGATTAATTGTACTGTGACTTTCCACAATACAATTTTCTATCACAGCATTGTCTCCAATATATACATCATTTAGAATAACTGAATTTTTTATTGTGCAATTATTTCCTATGTATGCCTGTTTAAACACTACTGAATTCTCTACAGTACCATTAACAATACATCCGCTGGATATCAAACTATTCTTAACGTTTGAGCCCGAATTGTATTTTGCCGGTGGCATGTCTTCAACTTTTGAATAAACATCCGGATATTGTTTAAAGAAGAAATCCCTAACTTCCGGTTTTAAGAAATCCATATTTACGTTGTAGAATTTCTCTATGCTAGATAAATTATTCCAGTAAGAATCTAACTGATATGCATAAATCTTTTTAGATTCCTTATTTCTTATAATAATGTCATTAACAATATCATATCTGTCTTCTGCAACACACTCTTCTAACATCTGAATAAGCAATCTTCTTCTGATTACATAAATTCCTGTTGATACCAATGTACTTGTGCTATTAAGCGGTTTCTCAACAAAATCGATAATTCTTCCATTATTATATGTAGTAACCACGCCATATGATGAAACATCTACGTTACTACCCATATCTTTGCAAACTATTGTAATGTCTGCACCTGTTTCAATATGTCTCTTTAAAACATCATTGTAATCTAATTTGTAAATGCCATCTGCTGATGCCACAATTACATATGGTTCATGGCTCTTCTTAAGAAAGCCAATGTTTTGTGCGATTGCATCGGCTGTTCCTCTATACCAAAAACCATTGTCTGATGTAATTGATGGTGTAAATACATATAAACCACCCTGTTTTCTACCAAAGTCCCACCATTTTGATGAACTTAAATGTTCATTTAACGACCAGGCATTGTACTGTGTTAAAACAGCTACCTTCTGAATGTGGGAATTTGTCATATTACTTAATGCAAAATCAATTGCTCTATAACTTCCTGCTATAGGCATGGCGCCAATAGCTCTCTTTCTTGAAAGTTCCTTTAATTTGGTATTACTACCTCCTGCTAAAATTATTCCAACTGCTCTCATTTATTCTCACCTGCCTTAACTATATAGTCACCTGATGGGAGCTTTCCGTCAGGATAATCCGATGGTTCTGTTTTTCCTGAAATTGCAACATTCTTGCCGATTGTTACGCCATCAGGAATAACTGATCCTTCTCCAATTACTGTCAAATCACAATTATATATCTTCTTGCTTAACTTACTGTCAGCATATTCACCAACACCAATTGTACAATTCTCTCCAACTTCAACATTTTCAGCTATAATACTGCCATAAATCTTAGTTCCCGGCTTTATTACGCTTCCCTGCATAATAATTGAATCGTGAATTTCTGCGTTTTCGCCCACCTCAACATTAGCACTTATTACTGAATTCTGTACAGTACCTCTAATGTCGCAACCTTCACCTACAATACTTTTCTCAACCTCTGCATCTGCTGAAATATACTGTGGCGGAAGTGCATCATTCTTTGTGTAAATCTTCCAAAATTCCTCATATAAATTAAACTCAGGAACGATATCGATTAATTCCATATTAGATTCCCAATATGATTTCAATGTTCCTACGTCCTTCCAGTATCCATTATATTCATAAGCATAGATTGGGCTTCCGCTTCCATGAATGTATGGAATAATGTGCATGCCGAAATCACAATTTGGCTGATCTTTTAACTTTAACAAAGCCTCTTTTAATACAGGCCAACTAAATATGTAAATTCCCATGGATGCCAGGTTACTCTTTGGATGTTCCGGCTTCTCCTGGAATTCTGTTATCTTATGATTATCATCTGTTACTACCACACCAAATCTGCTTGCCTCTTCAATTGGAACCGGCATAGCTGCTATGGTTACATCCGCATTGTTTGCCTTGTGGTAATCAAGCATCACTTCATAATCCATCTTATAAATATGATCCCCTGATAAAATTAACACATAGTCCGGATTATATGATTCCATATAATCTAAATTCTGGTAAATTGCGTTTGCTGTTCCTGTATACCATTCTGTATTTTCACTTTTTTCATATGGTGGAAGTACTGTTACACCGCCTATATTTCTGTCTAAATCCCATGGAATACCAATTCCAATATGAGCATTTAGTCTAAGTGGCTGGTACTGAGTAAGTACACCAACTGTATCCACACCTGAATTAATGCAATTGCTTAATGGAAAATCTATGATTTTGTATTTTCCTCCAAAGGCAACTGCAGGTTTTGCTACTTTAGCTGTTAGCACTCCTAAACGACTACCTTGGCCGCCGGCTAACAACATAGCTATCATTTCTTTTTTTACCATGTCCTTCACCTCGCTGCTTAAAAAAATTGTGTACTAGAAGTATAACATTAAATGTGACATATTAAAAGGGCAATAAGTATCTTTTGGTGTTTTTTTTTATTAGTTTTTTCGTTTTTTTTATGTTTTTTCCTTTTTTCTTTGTGCATTTTGTACATCATTCGACTATTTTTTTGTCGCATTTTGATTTTGTTAAATTTTTAGCAATTTTCTGCTATATTTTTTTACCATATTGAACCTTTAAAATTTGTCATAAGAAGTGTATAATAATTAAGTATTTTAAGATGTAAAGGGAGCCTTTTAAAAATTTTTTTCTTCATATTAATATGCAATTTATTTTTATACATACTTATATGTTAATTTTATTAGGTTTTGCCTGTGCAAAAATTTATATATTTAATTTAGGAGAAGGATTATGTACAATTTAGATTTTAATACTCCTGCCAATTTACATTTTACAGGAATTGGTGGCATTAGCATGAGTGCTCTTGCAGAAATTATGATTTCACGAGGTTTTACAGTTACAGGATCAGATTCACACGAATCAAAAATCACTGATCATTTAGAATCTTTAGGAGCAAAGATTTTTTATAATCAGGTAGCTGGTAATATTTCATCTAATATAGACGTTTTAATTTATACTGCTGCTATTAAGCAGGACAACCCTGAGCTTGTTAAGGCAAAGGAACTTGGTATTCCACTTCTTACAAGAGCTGAGTTTTTAGGTCAAATTATGCTTAACTACCCTATGGCAATTGGAGTTTCAGGAACCCATGGAAAAACTACTACAACTTCAATGTTGTCACAAATTATGTTAGAAGGAAACACTGATCCAACTATATTAGTAGGTGGTATTATGCCTGCAATTCACGGAAACACACGTGTTGGCCATTCAGATAAATTAATTACAGAAGCTTGTGAATACACTAATAGTTTCTTATCATTTAAGCCAAATATGGCAATTATTTTAAACGTTGCCGCAGACCATCTTGATTTCTTTAAGGATTTAGATGACATTAGACACAGTTTCAGAAAATTTGCTGAACTTGTACCTGACGACGGTTTTCTTGTTATAAATAGTGATATTGACAACTTAGAATATTTTACTGACGGGCTAAAATGTAAGGTTATAACTGTAGGTTCAGATCCTGCAAAGAGCGATTACAGTGCTGCAAATATTGAATTTGATCAGTTTGCTAAAGGTTCATACGACTTGGTTGTTAACGGCGAAAAGTCATTCCATGTAGCTTTAAATGTTACAGGAGAACACAATATTTATAACTCTCTTGCTGCTATTGCCGCTGCTCACGCAATGGGAATTAGTGATGAGAACATTAAGGCCGGTCTTACACAATACGGTGGAACTGACAGAAGATTCCAGTACAAGGGTAAAGTGGGCGATGTTACTATTATTGATGATTACGCACATCACCCAGATGAAATTACAGCAACTATCAAAACAGCTAAACACTATCCTCATAAGAAAATGTGGGTAGTTTTCCAGCCACATACATATTCAAGAACTAAGTCATTACTTCCTGAGTTTGGAAAAGCATTAAAGGAAGCTGACGCTGTAGTTTTAGCAGATATTTATGCTGCAAGAGAAAAAGACACTTTAGGTGTTAGTTCTTTAGATGTAAAAAAAGAAATCGAAAAATACGGAACTGAGGTACATTACTACCCAAGTTTCAGTGAAATAGAAAATTTTTTACTAGAAAGTTGTTCACCTGGCGATTTGTTAATAACAATGGGTGCCGGAGATGTAGTTAAAATAGGGGAACATCTTTTAGGAAAATAACTTATTAACATCCCACAAAATTTTGTTGATAACTTTCTTCAAAATTTTGTGGTTTTTTTGTTCATAATTTTCGAGTAATTAACATTGGTTTGTTTTCCCCATAAAATAAGGTGTTCGACATTTTTCAGCATTTTTTCCGGCTGATGTATTAACATTATTAACATTATTAACATTGCCAAAAGCCCTTTAAAAATGGGGCATTCAAGCCTTTTGCAACATTGCATTTTTTAAACTTTATGCTATACTCATTCCTGCACGCAGGAAATCCCCTGTATGTGTTTTTGAGAAAAAACAGTAATATTTTTGACGAATTTTCTGTTGAAATATTTTGGGACAGGCAGGAATTTTCCTGTACAAATTTTTTATATTTTTTTTGGAAAAAGAGGGACATAAAGATATGAGCAAGTTAATTTTTGACAGAGGTAATTTTACAGATTTTACTTCTATTTCGAATGTTTTTGTAGATGAATACATGCCAACTGCAAATGGTGAATTTGTAAAGATTTATTTATTACTTTTACGTCTTGTAAACACTGGATGCGAAGATCTTTCAATTCCAACCATTGCTGATACTTTTAATATACTTGAAAGCGACGTTGTTCGTGCTTTGAAATTCTGGTCAAGAGAGAATTTACTCTCACTATCACTTGACGAGGATGGTTCCATTAACGGGATTAAGCTTGAAGCACTTTCAACAAACAGATACATTGTTAGGGATTTAAACAATAAACTTGATACAAACACTGAAGTTTTAGCATCTGCTGCCGGAGAGTCAGCTCCTATTGCAGTTCCTACAGCATCAGGAATTATCGTTCCTAACAAGAAGAAATATTCACCAAGAGAAGTTGAAGCTTTTTCAGACAATGAAGATTTCCAGCAGATTAAGTTCCTTGCTGAAACATATTTAGGCAAGTTACTAAGCCCTACAGAAATCGACAGCATTTTATACATACTTGATGGTTTACAGCTTAGTGCCGACTTTATCGAATACGTTATGGAATCTTGCATTTCATCAGGGCAGAAGTCCCTTTCATACATAGAAAAACAGATTGTTTTTTACTTTGAAAAAGACATTAGAACATTAAAGGAACTTAAGGATTACTTAAAATTACAGAAAGATATTTCAAAAAGCATTTACAAAGCTTTTGGTTTAGATGTTCCAGCAAGACCTATTAAACGTGAAATGTCTTACATAACAAAGTGGACTGATGAGTTAGATTTTTCTGATGAATTCATTATTGAAGCCTGCAACAGATCTGCTGCTCACGCAAGTACAAACAGTGGAAAGTTTTCTTATGCTGATTCAATTTTACTAAAATGGTCAGAAAAAAATGTAACATCAATGGCTGACATTGAAAAGTTGGACAAGGAACACAAAGAAGAATCACAGAAGATTTACAGTGCTAAGGCAAAAGTTGCTAAGAAAATCAGTCGTCCAAAAAATGTTAGAGCTATTGAAAGTAGAAATTATAATCATCAGGACTTCGAAAAGCAGCTTATTATGAACCGAAAAGAAATGGTTGCTAACATTTCTTCAAAAGAAAAATAGACAGCAATCAACATATAGCCTATGAATGGAGTTTTTTATGGGATTAACAAGAGAACAGTTTGACATTATTTATAATAAGTATAATAATAGACGATTGGACAATAGTATTAAACAGGACAAGCGTCTCAAAGAGATTTATGAAAAGATTCCTCAGATTAAGGAATGTGACTTAAAAATCAGCTCTCTGGCAGTTAATGCTGCACGTAGTGCACTTAATGGGGATACATCTTTAAAAGACCATTTAAAAGAAGATATCGCCAATGTAAGCAATCAGAAGAAGGCTCTCCTTATGGCAAACGGTTATCAGAGTGATTATCTTGAGCCCATTTATGATTGTCCTATTTGTAAAGATACTGGTTTTGTGAACGGACAACCTTGTGAATGTCTTCAGAAGGAAGTTATAAAATCTCTTTACACAACCGAAGAATTAAATGATATACTACAAAAGGAAAATTTCAGCACATTTAATTTTGATTTATATTCAAATAATTTTGTAGATGAAGTAACAGGTGTTACTGCTCTTGATAACATTAAGGACGTTGTAACTTTCTGTAAAGAATTTGTAGATAATTTTGATAATATTGACAATAATAGTATTTTATTTTATGGTAGAGCAGGTTCGGGAAAAACTTTTCTCATTAACTGCATTGCAAATGAACTGATTAACAAGTCACATACAGTGCTATATTTAACAGCTGTATCTTTCTTTGATTTGTTGTCAAAAATTACTTTTAATCAAAAGGAATCATCTGCATTTGGACAAATTACAAAGCATGAGCTGTTACAGTGCGATGTGCTTATAATTGATGATCTTGGAAGCGAAATGGCTAATTCTTTTACCAATTCAGCTTTGTTTGATTGTTTAAACTACAGACTTATACACCATAAATCAACAATTATATCAACCAATTTCTCATTGTCAGATCTTAATGAAGTTTATACTGACAGAACATTTTCGAGAATTCTTGGTAACTATAATACATTTAAGATTTTTGGTGATGATATAAGAATAAAAAAATTTATTAATTAACACTTTTTTACACATGGAGGAAAAATTAATGGCTATCGAAAAATTCATTGAATCAATCCCTGTTGGACCACTTGCGATTGTAGCTTTATCAGGAAGCAAAGCTTTAGGTGAAACTGTAGACGCATATATTTCTGACTGGAGAAGCGAGAGAATCGAAGCAAAGGAATCACCTATCACTTTCAAAGGATATGTAAAAGACTCATATCTTCTTGATGTAGACACACCACGTTTTGGTACAGGTGAAGCCAAATGTACATTAAGAGATACTGTTAGAGGTACAGACCTTTACATTATCGATGATGTGACAAACTACAGCGTAGAATACACTGTTTGTGGTCACAAGAACCATATGTCACCTGATGACCACTATGCTGACATTAAGCGTGTTATTGCTGCCGCTGCCGGTAAAGCAAAGAAGATTACAGTTATTATGCCTTTCTTATATGAAAGCAGACAGCATAGACGTTCTTCTAGAGAATCTATGGACTGTGCAGTAATGCTTCAGGAATTAGTAAGCATGGGTGTTGACAACATCTTAACATTTGATGCTCACGATCCTAGAGTAAACAACGCAATTCCTATTAGCGGATTTGAATCAATTATGCCAACATATCAGTACATTAAGAACCTTTTAAGAAATGTTGATGACCTTATTATTGATGATGATCACCTTATGGTAATCAGCCCTGATGAAGGCGCAATGAGCAGAGTAGTTTATTTTGCAAACGCTCTTGGAATCAATATGGGTATGTTCTACAAACGTCGTGACTTTACACAGGTTGTAGACGGAAGAAACCCAATCGTTGCTCATGAATACTTAGGTGAATCTGTTGAAGGTAAAGACGTGTTAATTATTGACGATATGATTTCTTCAGGTGATAGTATGCTTGACGTTGCAAGACAGCTTAAGAAACGTAAAGCTAAGAGAGTTTTCGTTGCTTCAACATTTGGTTTATTTACAAATGGTCTTGAAAGATTTGACGAAGCTTACGCTGATGGAACAATTTATCGTATTATGACAACAAACTGCATTTACCAGACACCTGAACTTCTTTCAAGAGAATGGTACATTAACGTAGACGTTGCTAAATACACAGCATACTTCATCGACAGATTAAACCACGATTCTTCTATTAGTGATTTACTAAATCCATACAAGAAGATTGAAAAATGCGTTGAAGCATATAAAAACAGATAATAATTTCTAACAATTGTGTTATGTATTTATGTTATTCAAACATTTATGTAATCATTATTGTTGAAACTAATTTGAGATAAAGTAAAAAGGCTATGGGTTTATAGTATCAAATCTATAAAACCCGTAGCCTTTTTATTATTTTATTATAGCTAATTTTATTTTTTTAATTGCATTTTTACTTACGCCTTTGCTCGTGCTTTTGCCTGCGTCTTTACTTATATATCTACAGTTTTATGAAATTATGCTTAATTCCTAATTTATCTGCCATAACTTTTTCTCTTGTATGACATGAGAACAAAATTACCTGTTCCATATTCTCGCCCATAAACTTTAATGTGTTTCCCATTCTCTTGTTGTCATACATTACAAAAGCATCATCAAGTAAAATTGGTTTGTAGTCTTTTTCAAATATTATATCTGCTGCTGCCAAACGCAATGCCATATATATTTGTTCTACTGTTCCCTTACTTAACTTAGAAGCCGGTAGCAATGCTTTTTTGCTATTAACTAAAATATTCAATCTTTCATCAATTGACAAATTATCATATTTACCATTTGTTATCTGTGACATATAGTAGGAAGCTCTCTCGTTTAAACGCTTGCCAAAACTATTTCGTATTTCATTAGCAATATCCTCAATGTTTTCCTTTGCATCTTCTATTGCCTGAATTTCAATTTTGGCTTTTTTAATATTATCAAGTTTCTCTGTTAGTTCGTCCAACTGTCTTTCGCATTGAATATCCTGTTCTTTTTTCTGCTCTAGTGCCCAACGTGCCTTTGATATAACCTCATTAAGTTCACGTTCCTGCTCTTCAATGTCTTTAATTTCATTGCTGTAATCTGCTGAATCTATGGAACGATCTTCTTCCTGCTTAATCATAAGCTTTGTATTTTTCAAAAGTTCTTTCTTGCTTTCTAACTGACGCTGTGTGTAAAGCTCTTCATGTTTTGCAGCTTCCAGTTTATCCAAAGCTAATTTCAATTCCTTGATTGCCTCTAACTTACGCTTTTTCTTCTTTTTATTAAAACAATATCTTATGATTGCCAAGATTGTACAAATAAAAGCTCCTACAAAGCAGCCAATTGGTCTAATCCAAAATTCTGTAACTGTTAAGAAATTCAAATTTCCAAGTATCAGCCCTACACCTGTACCTACAAAAGCCAATGCTAAAATAATAAATGTGACCGGCATACTACTACGTGTATGTACTTTTTCAGACAGCATTTCCATTGTTTCATGGCCGTCTATGCCTTTTTCCATAAGTTGACTTGTAAGTTCAGCTTTATGTGCTTTTATTTTTTCAAGTATTTCATTTGTCTTATCAACCTCAGATGTGTATGTCATAACATCCTGATACAGCTTATCTTTTCTGGCATTTTGTCTTGCGAGTTCTTCAAGTCTTTGCTTGTCTAATGCTGAAAGTTCTTCCTTTCTTGAAGATAACCTTAAAACTGAATCTTTTTTCTGCTCAATTGATGCAATAATTGCATGCTGCTCTCTTTCAGAGACCTCCAGTTGTTCCTTAACAGTGTATATGCAACGTTCTACATCATATTCCTCACCGATTCGGTTATCAGTTGCAATCTTTTTCTTCTGTGCATCCAAATCCGTAAAGGCTTCTTTAATATCTATTTCCATAGACTTAGTGGAGCCTAAGTTTGCCGCATAGTTTTTTAAAATATTTTCTAATTCCTTGTCCGTTACGCTTCCCAACTGGCTAATACTTATTGTATTGTAGTAACAACTTTCATCTAACCCTGTAAATAGTTTGTCAATTTCATCTTGTGTAAGTTCATGACCTAAATCCTCATTTATCACCTTAAATGATTTATTCTGTCTGTTGAAATTTCTTTCGATTCGATAATCAACACCATTGCTTTCGATTCTCATCATCCCTTGGTAATTAGATGGGTTGTCCCAAGGCTCATACTTACTGTACGTATCCTTACTGCTAGCTTTTCCCCTTTGCTTCTCTATTCCAAAAAGCATGCCTCTAATAAATGTATGAAACGTAGTCTTACCGGCCTCGTTTTCACCATATATAATATTTAATCCCGGCTCCAAAGACATGGACTTATGATTAAATTTTCCGAAATTAGTTAATTGTAAATCCTTAATAATCATTGTCTGTCCTCCATTGCATCTATTAAAGCCTTTGCACCATAATATAAAGTTTTTCGATCTAATTCGCTTAAATTTCCTTTGTCCAAATATCTTTTAATAAACATTCCCAATATATTATCATGATTATCTTCATATAATTCCTGAAAATCAAAATCCGGTACGGTTTCATCTACAATCTGAACTATATTTCCAACGCTCTCAATTTCTTTTTCATTTATTTCAAAATCGGGGTCTCTGTAACCTGAAAAGAAAATCTTAAACATATTATCTTTTCCATTTTCTTCAATCATATCCGTAAGTCTGTGTCTAATTTCCATATTAGTAGCTGTTGTAGTTACCTGAAAATCAATTTCCTTATATATACGTTTTGCAAAAGGAACAAACTCTAACTCAAGACTATTCTTTGTCACTTCTCCGTATATATAACCTCTCTCACCCATGTCATTCATGTCAATTGGTTCAAGGGAACCACAATAAGCCATACGGTTTTTCTCGTCCATTTCCGGCTTATGTATATGACCTAACGCTACATAATCAAAACCTGACATCGCAAGTTTCTTTTTATTAATAGGTATGTGTTTTTCATCGCCACCATGTGCTACTAAAATATTAATTTTATCAATATCTTCTACAATAATGTGGTCATATAAATTTTCCTGGATTTCTGTTTCATGGTAGCTTAAACCATAAACACATGTATTAAGTTCCGGAATATCAACCTTGGTAATGTCTTTATCATCTATAAAGATTACATTTTCACTCCATTTAAAGCCATCATAAAAAGAGCCCTTCTTTATGGCATCGTGATTTCCTGCACATATTACAATCTTTGTATTAGGAATTGTTGACAGAAGGTAATCTACCTCTCTCACTTCTCTTAGCAGTGGTTGTCTATGAAACATATCGCCTGCAATAATAAGCAAATCCACTGGCTGCATCTTTATTTTCTTTATTAATCTTTCAAAGGATTCCCAAATTTCGTCTCCTCTTTTTGTCGCCCATTCTTTCTTATTTTCAGGATGTGCGCCTAAATGTATATCACCTGTATGAATAAATTTCATATAGCCTCCCAAACTGCTGTTAATTTATAGTCTAACCCAATTTTCAGTATATCATTAAAGATATTGGTGGTCAAATATTCAACTGCTTTCTAATAATATTCCAATACTTTCTTAATATTTTACCAACTTTTTTACTAACTTTCTACTTTATGTTAAATTATGCAAACGGCTAATTTGTAAGATATTTCTTTATCCAACAAAGAAAACCCTTAAGACAATTAATTTGCCTTAAAGGTTTCCTTCTATTTCCTTTTTAATTATTAATAAGTTTCCATATTTAGTAATCTATTTTTCTTACTTGTTATATAACTGAAAATCGTATAATCTAAGTGTTCCTACACCATTATCAGGCGTAAAGACTTTAATCATAACATATCTTGCTTTCTGTGTTCCAATATTATATGAACCTGAAGCATTATTGTTATTATTCTGATAATCTACAGAAGTCCAGTTTTGTCCATCATTTGATGTAAGAATTTCCCATTCAGTTGCATTACCAAAGCCTTCTTTACTTTGTGTATTATAAAGAGTATATGTATTAAATTCCTTTTCACTACCTAAGTCAATTTGAATCCAATGTTTAACACCATTTAATTTATACTGACCATTAGTAACGTCTGAACTTGTAGCACACCACTTTGTGCCAAGCTTGCCGTCTATAAGCATTGATGCATTTTCTGAATCATTGGTAAATCCTGAACAATCAAAAACTTTTGCTCCAAGACATAAATTTGTGTCATCGTTAATAACATTACTCAACTTAGCGGCTGTCTTGTTTCCGTGGATTTTTTCTCCAACCATTGGATATTCAGGGTTTGCAATCCCCTCTATATTCTCTGTTAACCAGTTGTCTTCGTAATCACCAAATCCTTTAAATGTCCATGTCCCCACTTTTAATTCTTCAACATATTTCTTTCTTAAGGACTCAATGCAGTCATATCCTGTAATATCTTTTACCACTTTATTAAATGGTGTTGTTACATTATAAGGATCATCTGTATAAGTACTTCCTGTATTGTTATCCTTGATCAATTTATTAATGCTATCAATTAATCCTAACTTCAATGTTCCGTCTGCATTTTTTCTTGTTGGATATTTTGAATCCATATAGGCAAAGAACCATTTATTATTTCCGTACTGTTCGTAACCCCAATCCTGTAATGAAGTATCTGTTGCCTCATATACCTGAACATATTTAGGATTTGACCAGTGGAAGTATCTGAACCCACCATAGTTTGCCATGTTTTCAGTCCACCAGGCAACATCATCTCCGTAATTTAATTTTCCACTGTACTGCTGAACAGAGTGAGTGATTTCATGTGAGAAAAATCCAATATCTGTTGGGTGACTGTTTGCATATGCTGTAGATACACAAACTGTAGTTCCCTGGCAATACGCTACTCCATCATAATTGTTATCAGCCTTAAATGTAATTGTTGTTGGTTCTGTGCCGTTACCCCATCTTTGATATAAACGTGGGTAACTATTGTAGAATAATTTTGTAAGTTCCTCTAAATATCCATCTACAGTAACATCTTTCCAATCTCCTGTAAATAAAATATCATATTTGCTTGGACTAACAGTTGCACCTTTCATGGAAATTCCTGAAATCTGACATCCACTTCCATAAATAGCTTGTACATCTAATTTGTAATACTGGTATGTTCCAACTTTATCAACCGTATAATTATATGTTTTAAAGTTTTTATCTTCCATGCCACTATCATTTACAACATCAATTGTTTCCCAATTGTTACCGTCCTTTGAGCCATATAAAATCCATGATTTTGGATTTCTTCCTTTATATTGTTCATTGTCATTTGCTGTTGTCAGGCTATAGCCATAAACGGTAGTTGGTTGCTTCATTTTCCACGAAATACTAAATTCCTTCTTATTATCAAAGAATTTTGTACTTGTATTTCCGTCAAATAAATTTTCTACTCCTTCTCCACTATAACCATTAACTGTTGTTCCGGCAGCATAAACTGACTCAAAATGCGATGAAAGGTCCTCACCAATTTCATAGTTTGCATCAGATACATCACCGTACAATGACATTTCTGCTAATTGAAAACCATAGTAGTTTGTTCCATTACTTTCAATTTGTAAAAGATAATATTGGTAGCTTTCCTGAATATCTGTTTCGTATGTGTAATCCTGTAAATTTTTCGCCTCGATTCCACTATCTGTTACTGTGTCTATTTGTGTCCATGATGTTCCATTGTTTGAACCATATAAGTGCCACTGTTTTGGATTTCTGTATGAATATGTGGCTGCATCATTTGCTGTTGTTAATGTGTATTTCTTTAACACTGTTGCTCTATCCATTTGCCATGATATTCTAAGTGGAAATCCATCCATCGTGCACATTTTTGTATTCTTATTTCCATCGAATAAATTCTCAATTCCTTCAGATGCACTTGTGGAAACCTTTGTTGAGCTTGCTGTATCTACTTTATTAAAATATGTATCCACTTTCACATTTTTAGGATTTTGCTCTGTTTCAGGTTCCTGATAAAATTCCTTTGTTGTTGTTTCCGGTTCTTTAACTGTTGTTGTAACCTCCGGTGTCTTAACTGTCGTTGTAACCTCCGGTGCCTTCTCTGTTGTTGTAGCTTCCGGTTCTTTAGCTGTTGTTGTAACCTCCGGTGCCTTCTCTGTTGTTGTAACCTCCGGTTCTTTAGCTGTTGTTGTAGGTACTTCTGAATTATTAGTTGATACAGACTCACCTGGTTTTGTTGTTGGTTTCTGTATTTTCTTCTTTTTAACAACAACTTTTAATGTGTATTTTTTCTTTCCGCAAATTGCCTTTATTTTGGCTTTTCCAACTTTTTTGCCTTTAACAATTAATTTATTTTTTAGCTTGCCTTTTTTCTTAATAGAAATATTTTTCTTTCCGGCAACAATTTTCCATTTAACTTTTTTCTTTGCTTTCTTTAATTTTACTGTTTTTTTCTTTCCTATCATAACAGTAATGTTTTTTTTGCTTAATTTCACTTTTTGTGATTTTGCCTGCACTATATTATTCGCTGGCAATAAACACATTACTAAAGTTATAGTCAAAAGCACTGCTATAACTCTTTTGACTACAGGTTTTCTACTATTCATTAAAATTTCCTCCCTTAAAAATAGTTTTTTCATCTGTGGTCTCCCCACGTTTATATATAATAAACTTTTTATATTTCTTTTTAAATCTCCTATTTTTCACTTTTAGGTATTATTTTTTCATTTAGCAATTCTTTCAATCGTTTACCTAATGCTGAAAGCTATCATTGTCCAGAAGCTCTTCTGCCTTTTTTTCATTTTCCATAGATGCCATTGCAAGTATTTTATAATGCTTCATGTTATACCTTCTTTTTATTCTAATATTATGTAAATCTTTACTTAGTAGTATCTGTCTTCTCTCTTAACCTAATGTTAAAATTACTTATTCCTGACATTACAAGACATTGTTTTGGTGTTAAAAGTAATGTGATATTCGTATTTACATTTCCAGCTCCTGCATAAGATGCGTTCTCTACACTGTATTGATTAGAATATATCCATCCAAAATCAATTACTCCACAAAGTAAAGTTAGTAACAATAGCAAAACAAGGGCAAACTCTACAATTGACTGACCTTTTTCACTTTTCTTTAATTTACTAAACAATGGAATGCCTCCTTTCCTGACAGTGTATCCTTGATTCCACCACCTAATGCTGTAACAGCCACAATAACAACTACTGCAATTAAAGCAATAATTAATGCATACTCAACCATTCCCTGTCCACTCTCATCTTAAAAAAATTTCTTTAACATAATTTATTTCTCATATGGATAATATTTTTAATTCTATATTCTCTCAACAGTTTGTTCTGTTGTATCGAACCTATTAACAAAAGTTCATTACGGTTACCATCGCCACTGCAATGAATGGCCCCATTGGAATCATCTCATGTATAACCATCTTAAATGCCATATTGGATTGAACCACTGTATATGCCAGTACACAAATTCCCATAAGCACTATGACATATAATAAATTAGTAATTCCTAAACAAAATCCAACTGCTGCTGCCAGCTTAATATCTCCGGCTCCTACATTCTTAGCCAACAATGCCGGGAATGAAAAAATTGCAAATCCGGCAACTAATCCTAGCAATGAAGAAACTAATGAAAATTCAGGAAAACCTTCTATTCCTAAAACATAGGGTATACTAAAAGCTGCCTTAATAGCCAAAATTGCAAGTATTAAATCATTGGGGATAATTCTGTGATGCAGGTCTGTCACAGCGATTACTTCGCAAATCATTAATAATACGAAACTGTATATTATGGTATACAAAGAATTCTGTTTCCACATAATAATCGCTCCTACTAATGCCATTATTATATGTAAAATAATTCTCTCGTTTCTACTTTGGCTGTACGTGATGTTCCTTCTTAATAAAAGTCTCTGCTCAATAAAATCACAAGCAATCTTAAGAGCTGTTCCAATCAATGCACCGGCAATTAATTTGATTTCCAGCATTTCTTGCCTCCTTTGTCTTTCCGTATCTTTGTTATATCTAAGGTATAGCATACCTGATTCTTGTTTTCTATTTTGAAAATAATTTTTTACAGCAATTCCATCTACATCTTCCATTTCTATATCTAATATCAGAATATCATGCTCGCCCTCTAAAACTTCTTTTCCATCAGAGAAAGTTTCGATTTGAACGATATCGTCGCCATAGTTCTGTATTATACTGCGACAAATTTTCTCTTCCGCTTCCCTCATGACATTTTCGTCATCACATATTCCAATAATCATATTCTGTTTTCTTTGCATTATTAAGTCCCATAGCTTATTCATACTTTATCTACCCGTACATTAAGATGCAAAATCCCTAATAATCCTATTTTATACGGATTTCTTTTTCCCAGCAAGGTATGTTTTTAGTATAAAACGTTGTTTGTTTTTATTTTCCGGCATAAACAGGTTGTCATTTACCGCAAAAGCTGCCGACATTACATCAGGGGACTATGTATATTCCCTTAACAATTCCAAGTTCTGTTAAAGAAATAGGCTACAAAAAAATTCTCTGCAAAGAAACCTGCAGTAAAAATTGCCAAAGTACCTGCTTCTTCAAAGTATAGAATTCACAATTTTATAATGGCAAAACTCTGTACTCAAAATGGTCATCAACACACAAAGTTAAAATTAAGAAGTAATTTTACTTGGCATAAACATTTAAACTATTTTTAAGAAAAAAATATCTCTTAAGCAGATTTCTTCATTTATCTACTTAAGAGATATTGTACTATTCTCGTGCAACCACTTTACATATTTTTAATTGTTATAATTATCCTCAAAGGTCCAAATCTTTGTTCCTTTGCCATCAACAATCACGCCAAAGTTTTCTTTTGCAGCGCTTATGGCTGATTTTTTGTTATCATAAATTCCGTAAAGTCTACCATATGAGTAAACAAAAAATTTGTTCTCTGTGTCTTTGTATATATCAGCATTTAACACCTCTACATTACTGTCGAAAGTAACCTTTGACGGCTTGTTTATTTTTAATGCTGTATTAGAATCTAAATTGTTGGTAAACGCAATCGCCAACTCCTGCATCTTTATGTCATCCATGTAAAAGCTTGATTTTGCTACCGGCTGTTTAATTTCCGTATTATTAAGAATCTGGTCATCACCAATTTTCTTATTATTTTTCCACTTGTTAAAACTGATTACAGAATCTGTCACCTCAATATTTGACAAAATCACCCCTGATTTCTTATATGTCTTAACTTCCTGCAACTTGTTATCAACAATCTTTAAAGTTGTAATTGGAAAACGTGCATACTTTCTTGTTGATTTTACTTTTGCCATACCATAAACAAGATTCTCGCCTGTAAAACCACATACTGTTATTTTGTAGCCTGGTTCTGTTATTTCTTTTTTAGTACCTGTTGATAAATCTACAACAGTTATTGAATCACTATCATCTAATGTTCCATTTGTATTGTAAGCAATGACTTTTCCATCATCAGTTGAGACACAACTTCCATCATTAAGGTTCTCTACTAAAGTTCCCCATTCTTTTGTTTTAAGATTTACATAATAAATTGTATTATTTATCATCAGATAAACTGTTCCGTCACCTTTATAGCATAAATCCTTCATTTCATTTGTAAGAATCTGGCTAGGTTCATCGCTAGGTATAAAGGCAATTTCTGTTGTGGTATTTTTCTCCCAGTTATAATCCATTACCGAAATACCATTTTTGCCCCTGTGATAGCCACTTGTGCTGTAACCGTAAATAATAAACGTAAGATTTCCCTTGTCATCAACATTTACAACCTTCGCCTTAGTCTTATACAATGTCTCTGAAGACTTTGCCTTAAGTTTATATGGTGACTTAATATTTTTTCCTATAATATCCATTACATAAACATCGCCATTTATTTCATAGGCAATGTACTGCTGATTGCTACTTTCCTTATATACTGTAGTTGTCTGTTTCTGTATTCCCAAATCGATAAACGAATTTCCCACATTATTTTCGTTGCAATCCCAGATTTGATTTACTTCCCTGTTGTATGCGAGAATATAATTCTTTCCTTTAAAAGTCCAAACAGTCACTGTTTCTGCTACATTATACTTTTCCTTTACTTTCTGAGCATTTGTAGCCTCAATTTGATAGTTTAAAGTATATGTGCCTGATTCACCTGTGTCTTTAATATAAATATCTTTGGCAGACACAACCACGTCACTTATTTTCTTAGGTCTGAAGGTTTTCCAAATTACCATTCCCAAAGTTGATCTGATTGTAGCCTGACCTAAACTGTCACTTGCATACTTTGAATTTGGTTCCAAATACGCTGCAACATCACTTGATTTTTCCTCGTTAAATGTATTTTCACTAAACTTCTTAGCAAACTTAATCTGATTAGGAACAATCTTATCCCCATTCATAATTGTGGCTCTTGTGTAGTAATATACTTCATGGTCACTTGCAGTCTCAATTATAAATTTAAGGAAATATTCTTTTCCCTGTTCCATAATGGCACTTGCCTGATATGTTAAATCAATAGTTCCTCCATTTTCTTTCCAATCTTCAATTGTACCATTATCAACAAGACCATTGTTGTTGTATTCTTTTACTTCATACTTAACAGTTTTAATTTTGTTTCCCTGCGTTTTGATAACCATAGGAACCTTATGACTTGTTGAAATTGGAACGATTACATCTCTCATTAAGCTCTCGTCCATTGCCATTGTGTAACCGTCAAGTTTTCCTATAACTTCATCACCATACTTCAATGTAATTGTAGGAAGTTTTTTCATTTTTGTTTCTTCTTTTTGATTGTTATTTTGTGCTGTGTTATCCTGATGGCTTTTGAAAACAATTGCACCTGCAACTGCTATAAGTATTACTGCCAAAACAGATACCACTACTGTTGTCTTCTTTTTCATTATATCTCCTATTTCAACCTATCTTTTTAGGCACTGAAAGGGCAGTTCAAGCTGCCCTTTAGTTAATTTATTTTCCTTTTGTTGTTTTTGCTTTCTGTTTTTTTCTGTCTCTTCTAGACATTTTCTTTGTATGTTTCTTCTGTGCCGGCTTAGATTCAACACTTTGTTCTTTCTTTTTCACTTTCTTATTTACTACTTCAGGAAATTTAAAAATAACTGATTCGTAAGGTCTAAGTGGCATTTCAAGTCTAAACGGCATACCGTCACATTCGCTTTCAATTGCCTTATATGTAACCTCCTGTTTTTCTCCTGTTTCTGTAGTAAGAAGTCGTGTATAAGTTCCTGCCTTTGGTACTCCAACGCAGTAGTCAGGTCTTTCTATCGGAGTGAAGTTGCAAACAAAACCAATTGAATTCTTATTGTCAGGTTCTGTTGTTTTTCTTATGAAACTAAAAATACTCCTGTCTGCATCATTTGCATTAATCCATTCGAAAGCACCATAACCTTTTGTCTCTGTATAGAGAGCAGGGTATTCTTTGTATAAATGCAATAATTTCTTTACATAATCCTGCATATCCTTGTGTTCTGGTTCGTCTAATAAATACCAATCAAGACTTCTGCTTTCTGACCATTCCTGTAACTGTGCAAATTCTTGTCCCATAAACAGTAACTTACGTCCGGGATGACCTAACATAAATGTATATGCAGTTTTTAAATTCTTAAATTTATCAGCAGGATAACCTGGCATCTTATTAATCATAGAGCATTTCAAATGAACAACCTCATCATGTGATAAAACTAAAATGAAGTTTTCGCTAAATGCATATGTTATGCCAAAAGTCATCTTGTTATGGTTGTTCTTTTTAAACAATGGATCTAACTTAGTATATTCTAAGAAATCATGCATCCAGCCCATGTTCCATTTGTAAGAGAAACCAAGTCCTCCCTCTTTAGGAGCCATTGTTACCTTTGGCCATGCTGTTGATTCTTCAGCAATAATATAAGCTCTTGGATTTCTGTAGTTCATAACACTGCTTAAATGTTTGAAAAATTCTACAGCTTCAAGATTTTCTTTTCCACCATAAATGTTTGGAATCCACTGACCGTCTTCTCTACCATAATCGCGGTAAAGCATTGATGCTACGGCATCAACTCTAAGTCCGTCAATATGATATTTTTCAACCCAGAATAAAGCATTTGCAATAAGGAAATTGCTTACTTCTGTCTTTGAATAATCAAATACCTTTGTGCCCCAATCAGGATGTTCACCCATTCTGCTGTCAGCATATTCATACAATGGTGTTCCATCAAAAAATGCTAAACCCTGTTCATCCCTTGGGAAATGTGCAGGAACCCAATCAAGTATTACCGCAATTCCTGCTTCATGGAATGAATCCACAAGATACATAAAATCCTGTGGGGTTCCATATCTTGAAGTAGGTGCATAATAACCTACTACCTGATATCCCCATGAACCATCAAATGGATGTTCCAAAATTCCCATTAATTCTACATGTGTGTATCCCATGTCCACAACATATTTTACAAGTTCATCAGCCATTCTTCTATAGTCATAGAAGCCATCTTCATCGTCAGGTCCTTTATAGTTCTTTCTCCATGAGCCAGGATGTACTTCGTATATAGACATTGGCTTTTCATAATGATTTTCAGACGCTTTTTCCTTAATCCATTTTTGGTCATTCCATGTATATGAGTCGATATTGGCTACACGAGAAGCGTTGCCAGGTCTCATTTCTGCCCAGTTTCCGTAAGGATCTGCTTTATATAAAGTGTCTCCGGTTTGAGTAGAAATAACGTACTTATACAATGCTCCTTCGTCTACTCCCGGAATGAATAGTTCCCAAATACCTGAATCATTCTCCATCTTCATATTATGGTCGTATCCAATCCAGTTATTAAATTCTCCAATGACTGAAACATTTGTAGCATGTGGTGCCCACACTGCAAAATATGTTCCTTTAACACCATCAATTTCCGTAACATGTGCTCCTAATTTTTCATATATTTCGTAGTGTGTACCTTCTCCAAATAAATAACAGTCGTCTTTTGTTATAGCTCTTTTATTTTGCATATGGCCTTCCTTCCCGCGCACCAATACGCCCTTTATTAGTTTGATTTTTATACTCTGTTATAGTTGATTAAACATCCTTTTAAGATAATATCTCTTTCATCATCTGTCATTTCACCTAACTTTAATGTAAATGGTTTTAATTTGCCCTCACCAACTACATATGCAGGTATATCTGACTTCTTGTCCTTAACAGCTTCTGCAATGTTAGGTACAAAAATATAGTCATCTTTCTTAAATGGAAGTTCTTCCTGTTCATAAATAAATGGAAGCATACCCCAGTTAATAAGGTTTGAACGATATCTCTTTGTAGCATATTCCTGTGCAATGTTAGCCCAGCCGCCTAAAACTTTCTGACATGATGCAGCCTGTTCTCTTGCTGAACCGTCACCTGGTTTTACAGCATAGATTGTGCTACCAACTCCAACATTGTCTTTATTTACATCAGGGAACTGTCCCTTGATTGTTTCCATGATTGCTTTATATTCATCTGAATAATCGCACATGCACTTGCCTTCTTCTCTAGCCTTTTCAACCTTCTGAACTTCCTTGGCCTTGCCTACATATTCAGGGTCTTTTCTTGAAAGTGCAAACTCTGCAAGTCCTAAAGGATTTGATCTGTATGAAGATGTTTCTCCTGAAGGAATAAGTTCGTCAGTTGTTGTTACAGGGTCATGAATTTCTGATACAACTTTAAGTAAAAGATTGTCTGTAAGTGCAACCATTTCAGGCCAGTCCTTAATGTTTGGTCCAAACTGAATTTCAGTATCAGGGTCTGCAACACCATGTGAGTCAAATACTCTGTTTGCATAAATGCTACTATCAAAGTGGTATGTACGATTCTTAAATTCTACATCAACATCTGTAGCTGCTGTTAAATAACCCTTGTTGGCTGCTGTAGCTGCAATAGATCTTGCATCCATAAGTGCAACTGATGAAATCTGACCATTCTGTAATTTACTGCCTTCTCTGTTAGGGAAGTTTCTTGTTGAATGTCTGATACTAAATGCATTATTACTTGGTGTGTCACCTGCACCGAAACATGGTCCACAGAAAGCTGTCTTCATAACTGCTCCTGATTCCATAATTGAAGCTGCTGCACCATTTTTAATAAGTTCCATATATACAGGCATTGATGCAGGATAAACGCTAAGTGTAAATTCATCAGCACCGATGCTCTTTCCGTCTAAAATATCTGCTGCTGCACAAATGTTTTCAAATCCACCACCTGCACAGCCGGCAATAATACCCTGGTCAACATATAATTTACCGTTTCTGATTTTGTTTGTAAGCTTGTAATCAACCTGTCCGTCTAATGATACCAATGCTTTCTTTTCAACGTCTCTTAAAATGTCTTCAAGATTTGCATTAACTTCATCAATAGTATATGTATTACTTGGGTGGAAAGGCATTGCAATCATAGGTTTAATCTTTGATAAATCTACGTATACCATTCCATCATAGTATGTAACTTCGCCAGGATTTAATTCTTTATATTCGTCAACTCTGCCATGAATATCGTAAAACTCTTTAATCTTTTCATCTGTTCTCCAGATTGATGATAAACATGTTGTCTCTGTAGTCATAACGTCAACACCAATTCTGAAATCAGCGCTAAGGCTTGAAACACCAGGTCCTACAAATTCCATAACTTTGTTCTTAACATATCCCTTGTCAAATACCTCTCCGATAATTGCAAGTGCAACGTCCTGAGGACCTACACCCTTTGCAGGCTCTCCTGTCATGTAAATACCAATAACTTCCGGTCTGTTTATATCATATGTCTGTGAAAGAAGCTGTTTTACAAGTTCAGGTCCACCTTCACCCATAGCCATAGTACCTAAAGCACCATAACGTGTATGTGAATCAGAACCTAAAATCATCTTTCCACCACCTGCTAACATTTCTCTTGCGAACTGGTGAATAACTGCCTGATGAGGTGGTACATAAACTCCACCATACTTCTTTGCACATGTCAAACCAAACATGTGATCATCTTCGTTGATTGTTCCGCCTACTGCACATAAGCTGTTGTGGCAGTTGGTAAGTACATATGGTATAGGGAACTTTTCAAGTCCTGAAGCTCTTGCTGTCTGAATAATTCCAACGAAAGTAATATCGTGAGATGTTAATTTATCAAACTTAATCTGAAGCTTGTCCATGCTTCCAGATGTGTTATGATCCTTCAAAATTCCATAAGCAATTGTGTTCTTGCCTGCTTCTTCTTTTGAAAGATACTTACTTCCTAATTTACTTTTTAAAAGTTCTTCGTTTCCGTCCTCAATAACTTCTGTTCCGTTAATGAGATACGCTCCGCCATTTGATAATTTGATCATTTCTGCCTCCTACGTTTTACTAACCTTTCAGTTCTTTTAAGTATACAAAATTTAGGGCTTATTTTCAAGTAAGATTGATGGTTATAGCACCTTTAAGTGACATTACTTTTTTATTTTTCATACACAAAAGATAAACCGTATAAAAACGATTCATTTTTAAACGTAAAGAGGTCACTCCAAAACTACAAACTGTTTTGAAGGGACCTCTCCTTTTTGATATATGGCTTATCTAAATTTATTTTCTTTTAAGTTTCTTAAACTGCATGTATTTAACCTTAATTCCAGCTAAAACATCTTCAAGTTTGATATTGTATGCACCCTTGTCTAACTTAACCTTGCAAAGTTTTTGAGTAATCCAGTTACCGTCTGTACCGTTTGTCTGAATAACTGCCATGTTCTCGCCGTTTGCATTTACATTTACAGTAGACTGAGCTAAGTTTGATTTCTCAAATGCAATATTTACAATGATTGTGTATTCTGCATCTTCTTCTACAATCATTGTTGCTTCCTTGCCACTGTTGAACATAACCTTGTTGTCTTCTGCTAAGTTAAACTGTTCATATTTTGCTTCACTTACAGGAACTGAAGGATAATGCTTAGCAACGTCTGTGTCAATTAATTCTCTTTCAATTACCTGTGCATTAAGAATAAAGTTACAAATGTTAATTGCTGCTCTTTGAAGTTCTCCAACTGTTAAAGTTCCTGCTTCAACTGAACTTTCTGTATTATCGTTGTTTGAGTTTACCTCTGCGCCATTGTTGTTTACAACCATGTACACATCATTCTGTGAGCGAACCAGATCTCTTGTGTCCTGATTTGATTCTTCTCCACCGAAGGCAACGTCATTCATCTTTGCCCACCAGTCAGTCATTACAACACCTTTGTATCCCCATTCTCCACGAAGAACTGTTGTACAAAGGTCATAGTTTGATGCAGCCCAATGTCCGTTAATAGGATTGTAACTTGTCATAAGAGTCATTACAGTGCCTTCTTTTACAGCCATTTCAAATGACTTTAAGTAAATTTCTCTAATTGCACGTTCTGAACAAACAGCATCAACCTTAAATCTATGTGATTCCTGTCCGTTTAAGGCAAAATGCTTAATTGTTCCCCAGGTACCACCATCCTTAATACCTCCTGTTGAAGCAACTGACATTGTTGCTGAAAGGTATGGATCTTCTGAATAATATTCAAAGTTACGTCCGTTAAGTGGATGTCTGTGAATGTTTACACCAGGTCCAAGTAAAGTATCTATCTGATTTGCTCTTAATTCTTCACCTTCCATTGTGTAAAGTTCTCTTACTAATGGGGCGTTCCATGAAGCTGAAAGAGCTGTTCCAATTGGAAGCTGTGTAGCTTTTCCGTCATATCTAAGACCACTTGGTCCATCTGCACAACATGCTGCAGGAATTCCATAATTAAATAATGCATCTGAAATTCCACCAAAAGCTGAAGCTGTACCCTGAGTTACTCTAGGGTTACTCATACCTTCGCCTCTTACAATCTGTGCTAATTCTTCAACTGAAAGCTGTGCTACAAAATCTTCAATTGTGTTCTTTCCTTCATATACATCCTGAAGAGTAATTCCCTTATCACCTGTAATTTCCATTGTTTCTGGTAAATTATCTTCAATTCTCTTTGCCATGTCTACTGTTGGCTTCTGTGAAGGGATGTATTCTTTTTCAAAAGTTCCGTCAGCCTTCTGTTTGCCTGGTTTTAAAATAGTTAAGTTTTCGTCATTTGGGCAACAAACTTCTGATAACTGCTCTGTAACTACTAATTCTTCAACATTGTATGTAAGAACTTCTTTTACATTTCTTACACTGTTACCTACATATATTACATAGTCACCTGCTTCTAAAACGTAGCTGGACTTATTTCCTGTAACTCCACTGTCATCATAGGAAGCCATGTCTTTTACAGCAAATTCAATTTCAACTGTCTGGCTTTCTGATGGTGCAAGCTTATTTGTTTTAACATAAGCACAAAGTTCTTTTGCTGGCTTTCCTAACTTGCCCTGTGGTGCGCTGTAGTAAACCTGAACAACTTCTTTTCCTGAATATGTATCACCTGTGTTTGTAACTTTCGCCTGAAGTTTAACTTTTTCATCTTCTACCTTTGCAGATAAAGTTTCAATATCAAATGTTGTGTATGACTGTCCGAAGCCAAATTCATAGACAACCTTTTCAGGTGCAAAAGTTTCGAAATATCTGTAACCAACATAAATATCTTCTTTATAAAGATTTTTAAGTGGATCTCCGAAATTCTCATATGATGGGTAATCTTCAAGGTTCTCAGCAATTGTGTCAGGTAACTTACCACTTGGTGTCTCTTTTCCTGAAAGAACGTCAACAACTGCGTTTCCACCTTCCATACCACCTGACCAAACGTATGCCACTGCCTTAACCTTGCCGTTAAACTTTGGATTATTAACCCACTTCATATCAATTATATTAGAAACATTTAAGACAACTACTACATCTTCAAATGCTTCTGTTATGTTTTTAATATTAGAAATTTCTTCTTCTGTTAATAAATAACTTCCCGCTCCGTTATAGTTATCTTTGTCTTCTCCTGCTGTACGTCCAATAATGTAAACAGCCTTGTTTGATACCTGAGCCTGTTTCTTTGCGTACTCTACAGTAATGTCCATGTCTTTCTGGAACCAAGGCTCGCAAGCCCAGCCGCCGCCACCATTGTCAAATGGATGGTCCTTAAGCCATTCTACATAATCATTTGCAAGTTCTTCATTAATATTAAGATTGCTGTTTTTGAAACCATCTATAATATTTGTAGCATATTCTACCTGAACAGCTCCACCTGAACCGGTTCCACTTCTATAATATTCTAACTGTGGTCTACCAAAAACTGAAATCTTATCCTCTGTTGAAAATGGGAGTACCTTGTCCTGATTCTTTAGTAAAACAATGCCTTCAGCTGCCGCTTCTCGGCTTTTTTCTGCGAATCCCTTAACAGGAACGCCCCTTAAATTCTCGCTCATTCAATTTTCCTCCAACTTTATTATCCCTTAACATAATTAAATTCAATGATTTCTTCATTAAAAATCTCACGCTAAATATCTATAAATCACTATATCATAGGGAAATGGGAATTACTAGATTTTATGGGCAGAAAAATGTTTTTATTAGCGTGAATTTGCCGCTTTTTTGAAAACATTTTTATTCCTGTTTTTTATTAGCGTGAAAAGGCATTATACATAATGTTGGTCTGTAATTGTAACGTTTTTATTTTTCAAATATAAAATGCTTTTTATTACTTTTTTTTAAGAAATAATGTCGCCAGAGACATTATTGGTGCCGAATGTGTGCCTGTCTTTTCTGTTTTTTGGTGCCCTTTGTTAATTGAGTACCATATTTAATATAAAATTTATTGGATAATTATTATAAATTTTCAAACTTTTTTTTGGTTATGTTTACCCTTTGTAATTTATTGCTTTAACGCGCTAAATAAGTTAAAATTAAATTACTATGTGTAGTTAATTTTTCAAAAAATTTTACTACAAAATGAACGTAGGAAAGGAACTTAAACAATGGGAAAATATTTTCAAGAAGATATTGAAACTGCCTCAAGAGAGCAGATTAATCAATGGCAAAACGACGGACTTTTAGATGTAGTAAAAAGAGTATATGAAAACGTACCTTTTTACAGAAAAAAAATGGAAGCTGTAGGAGTTACTCCTGATGACATCAAGTCAATTGATGACATTTCAAAATTACCTTTTTTAACTAAGGATGATTTAAGAGATGCTTACCCATATGACTTAATGGCACTTCCTCTTAAGGATTGTGTGCGAATTCATTCAACTTCAGGTACAACCGGAAAACGAGTAGTTGACTTCTACACACATGGAGATATTGACAAATGGGAAAACGGTTGTGCAAGAGCAATTGTTGCCGCAGGTGGTTCAGACGAAGATGTAGTTCACGTTTCATACGGTTATGGACTTTTTACAGGTGGTGCTGGATTAAACGGTGGTTCTCATAAAGTTGGAGCCCTGACTCTTCCTATGTCATCAGGGAACACAGACAGACAGCTTCAGTTTATGACAGACTTTGGTTCAACTATTCTTTGCTGTACACCAAGTTATGCTTCATATTTGGCAGAATCAATTGAAGAGCGGGGAATCAAAGATCAAATCAAATTAAAAGCCGGTATTTTCGGTGCAGAAGCATGGTCTGAAAAAATGAGACACAATTTGGAAGAAAAGCTTGGCATCAAAGCGTACGATATTTACGGTCTAACAGAAATTGAAGGGCCAGGTGTTGCTTTTGAATGTGAAGCTCAGGAAGGCATGCATATTTGCGAAGACTATTTTATTCCTGAAATAGTTGATCCTGATACACTTGAACCACTTCCTGATGGAGAAATCGGCGAATTAGTATTTACAAGTTTTGCTAAGGAAGCCTTTCCACTTATCAGATACCGTACAAAAGATATTACATACATTACAAGAGAAAAATGTAAATGCGGACGTACACATGCAAGAATTCACAGACTTATGGGTCGTTCAGATGACATGCTTATTATTAAAGGCGTTAATGTTTATCCTTCACAAATTGAGGAAGTTCTTATTAAACAGGGCATGCCTGCAAACTATCAGCTTATTGTTGACCGCGTAAACAATAGCGATACAATGGAAGTTTTAGTTGAAATGACTCCTGAAATGTTCTCTGACACAATTAGCGACATTGAAACAAAAGAAAAAGATATTGTTGCCGCCCTTAAGAGCATGCTTGGAATTTATGCAAAGGTAAAACTAGTAGAGCCAAAATCAATTACCCGTTCAGAAGGAAAAGCTGTTCGTGTTATTGACAAGAGAAAAATTTAATATTTTAGGAGGTCAGTTATGTATATAAATCAGATTTCAGTTTTTATAGAAAATAAACCAGGCAACCTTGCCAAGTTTACAAACTTTTTAGCAGATAATCACGTTGACATGCGTGCTTTTGAAATTGCTGATTCAAGCGATTTTGGTATTATTAGAATAATTGTGGATAAGCCATTAGATACACTTACATTGTTAAAAGATAACGATTGGGTTTGCAATCTTACACAGGTTGTTGGTGTGAAAATTCCCGATGAACCAGGTGCCATGGCAAAAACAATGAACATTCTTGCAGAAGCTGGTGTAAGTGTTGAATATGTTTACACATTCCTTGCAAGAGGAACTGACGATGCACTTATGGTTTGTCGTGTTAAAGACAATGACAAAGTTGCAGCCATTATGAAAAAGAATGGCGTGAAATTAGTTTCACAGGAAGATCTTATGAAGATGTAATGGTTCTTCAAGGTAATATGGAGGGACGACCTAATCGGTCGCCCCTTGTTTATTATTAGTTCAAAAAAAGAGACACCGCTAAGTTTTTAACCTTAGCAGCATCTCTTTTTTATTGCTTTACGTTTTTGGGAGATTCCCTAATATTAGTTATTTTCTTCTTTGTTCTGCTCTTTTTCGAGCTTTTTCTGTTTTTTATTTTGCTCTAATTTCTTTTTGGCTTTTTCTTCCTGACGTTTCTTCTTTTCTTCTGCTTTCTTTGCCTTCTCCTCGGCTAGTTTCTGCTTCTTTTTCTCAATCGCTATTGTATCCACAGTACCTGAATTAAGTTTTTTACATGCAGAATATGTATAATTGCGTCTTGTTGAAAATTTTCCAAAAGTTGAGCTTTTTGTTGCAAACTCATGCATTTTTGCTAATCCATTTTTGTCTGCATTCAACTTGTCTGTACCTTTGAAATAATCTATTGTCTGTTTTGCCACTTCTCTTGCCGTATTAGGGCTCTGCCAAAACATATCTGCGAAATATACAACAAGTGCCGGATTTTTTAATTTATATGTATTCTTTGCAATACTTACAATGTTATTAACGTCCTTTTTCACCTGCGATTTCTGAACCGCAACGCCATTTCCACTTCCAAGAAGTGCTTTTACAGCCGTAATTTCCTTGTCAGTAAATTTACGCTTTGTACTTTCCCAGTTGTCTGATGAAGTGATAGCTGCAATAAATTTCTTTGCATTTTCTTCTCGCTTTTTGCCATAATAAACGCTTTTTGCAAGATTAAATGCTTTATCCTTATCAGCAGCATATATTTCTTTCAAAAGATTGTGAGCTCTCTCGCCATACCACTGCCATGCGCCAACGGTAATTGTCTTTTCGCCTGCGAATCTTGACAACTTGTTTCTTGCGGCTCTAAAATCTCCCGATTCATTATGTGAAATCAAAGAAATTGATGCGTCAACCAAGCTATTGCCCGTTGTACCAACACTTGCATTAATCGCCTGCTTCAAAGCCTGATCTAAAGCTTCCTGTTCTTTTTTCTTCTCTGCTGCAACATACTCTTTGTATGCTTTCGTGGTCATTGCCTTATGAGATTCGATTCCAATATTAATTTCTTTCACCGAAACCCAACCTGTTACAGTTTCGCTTCTTTTAATTTCTGCTTTCTTATAATCCTTGGAAAACTTAACAATTGGGTACTCACTATTCTTATAGCAAACACCAATTACAGTGCTTTTGCTTTTCTCACTGTTTCTTAAGTTTGTATTTCCTTTATGGAAACTTGCTGTAACGTTTTTATTTTTCAGCAAAAAAGGCTCTACTTTTTTGTCTACCAATAAATCTTTTTCACCAATATAGCCTGTTACTTTTCCTGATTTTATTTTGTAAAAATTGTTAGAATACTCAATTACTTTAACAGCCGAATTGTTTTTGATATAACCTGCTGTTTTTGACTTTTTATTATCCTCTGACTTAATCTTTGTAAAATCGTCATCCCTTGAATTCTTAACAATTCCTAAATCTTCTACTTTTAATTTATATTTATCAATTTTTGTTAATTTTTTCTTTTTGGAATTTTTCTTGTAGAACTTTATAATCTTCTTCTCTGATACCTTGTCTACTTTAAAAACGCCATCATCGACTATTTGATTCTCAGATGAATGTTCCAATACCTTCTGAGTTGTGGATATAGTATGAGTATTTGCCGAAACCGGTACGGAACATATAGTCATCGCTGAAATAGCCAATATACATACTTTCTTTCTCATTTATAACACCTCGATTTACTATTATAGAACTCTTTTTTTCAAAAATCTATAATAGATATTTTTTTAACAAAGTTTGTTGAATCTTGTCTGTTTTTCTGTTTATTTTTTTATTTTGTTTCTCTATTTTTATACATAATCTGACATATGTATAACATCAAAAGAGGAAGTCTAAGCTTCCCCTTTCTACGGAAGCAGTCTAGTGCTAGCATATAAATAGTGCAAAACAAAATGAGATATTCCCCTGAAAATATTATATAATACCAAGAGAAGGTACTCATTATGCCAAGAAAACAACATACCAAACAATTCAAACCGGATGCCATTAACTATCCCAAGGAGCATCCTGATCTCACACAACTTCAATGTGCCAAGAACCTGGAAGCTTCCGGTGAAGAGCGACTTTCTTATCTGATAAATGAATATCATGAAACACACCGCTCCATCGACAAAATTCTAAACCACAATTTTTCGACAGATGCGCCTGAAGAAAGCTAAACCCGACGATCACAAGACCGTCGGGTTTTTCGTTTTCTCACTATGTATTTACTTTATTTTTACACTTGTTTTTACATTTGTTCCGTCCAGGGATTGTTTTATTTAGGAAGTTTTACTTCGCTCTGATCACTTTTTTAATCTGCGGTCCCTGACCATTGCTCTTACTTAATCCTGTATTCATATAAATGTTCAACTTCTTACCAGTCTGTGCTCCCTTTGGCAGCCATACAGTGTAGCTTTTCTTATTGCCTTTTGTCCATGTATCACCAATCCTCATACCGCCGATCTTCGGAACTTTCTTCTTCAATGTTACTTTTACTTTGTATTTTGTCCATGTGTACGGTTTGTGGTAAACCGGTGGGTACCAGTAATTTCCACTCCAGTGTCCTGGAGATGTCCAACCTCTTACTTTTATCTTTTTCTTCTGTACAATCTTAATAGACTTCACAGCCGGTTTCACTGCCGAACCAGTCTTCAATGTCACTACGTCAGACGGTGTGCCGGTTGTTCCATTCGCATAAGCCTGCGTACGGAACTTATAAGTTGTCAACGGTTTCAGATTCTTTACTGTAATTGCTTTATAACAATTATAACCTTTCACCGTTTTTACAGTTGTCCACTTACCACCTTTGTAAATCTGAATTCTAGCATTTGTACCCATCATCTTCGTGGATCCTACGGTTACTTTTGCATAATTATAATAAGTCACTACTGTAGGTTTTTTTAATTTCTCTGCTGGTACATAAAGATTTGTTGTATAAGTCTTTCCATTCTTTGTTTTGAAGGTAAGCCAACTCTGTCTACCAGCTTTAATATTATAGATTGGAACTTCGCCATGAGCAACCTTGTTGCTGTTATAGTTCCATGTCTTTCCAGAAATATGATCGTATACTTCTACGATTTTATCATCGGAATTTGCAGGTACCGTCTCTGCAACGACTTTTATGTTTCCTAACTGTGATTTCTTTACTTCTTGATGAGAACATTTAATCTTCTCAGCCGAAATATAGTTATGTCCATTCAGATTAAAATCAAAAATTGCCGGGTAATAAGCACCTTTGCTAGTAGATATGCATACATAATATATTCCACGCGTTAGTACCTTTGCTCCAGGCTCCCACGCCTCTTTGCCATTGTATTGTGAGGATCCTTCGCTATAGATTTGATTATTATTAGAGTCATAGACACGAATGAACGTACGATTCTGTCCGAAATAAGTTGCTCTTTCTGTGTTAACAAGGTGGAAGCTTGGATCAATCACTGCTTTGTCTGCAACATTAAACTTGTACCAACGTTCATCTGTTCCCGTTCCTGTCAGACCTTCATAAAGACTGTACGGATGTCCGGATAACGGAATCTCATATGCTGTATCTTTTGTAAGACCAATCTCGTCTTCTTTGAATCCGATTTTTTGATCAATGAATTCTGCGCTGATAGTAATATCCGTATAAGCTGCTGCATCTTTTGTAAATACCACTTCACAGGCCTTTTCTACCCACTGACACGGATATAAATAAAGTACATTTGCATCCTTTACTGCTGTAGCCATACGGCTGGCAACTTCATGACCGCCTATCCATAATTTCGTATGGTAATTCCGTATAGGAATATTGTGCGAAAATGTTACTTTCATCGGCCGCTGTGTATTATTTGTTACTTCAATATGCTGTTCAGGCCCATCTGTTTTCTCAAATTGTACTATTTGTGATTCTTCAGATTTAAATTCCACTGAGTGCGTAACAGATTCCGCTTTCGCTCCAATATCAGCTGTGAACCAGCCACCTACAACCAGGGCGCATATCAGCAATCCCTTCAGTAAATAGTTACCTATTCGTTTCGACTTTAATTTCCTCATAACTTGTCCCTCCTTCTTATCTTCTTTTAATAAGTTCCAGAGTATCTTTTAAAAACGACACTATTTTTCTAGTTAAAGTATAACAAATGCATTCGTTTTTTACCCTGTACTCAAGGACAGTTTTTCGTTATTTTACTGAGAATTTCAATATGTAAACAAATATTTTCTGAACAAAGTGCGAATATTATTGAATTTTTTCCGAGCTACTGGGAATGATAAAGTTTTTATTTGTCACTGCGATCGCCAGCCGCGTCTTATTGGCATAACCGGTTTTTGACAAAATATTAGAGACATGGAATTTCACCGTCCTTAAGGAAATGTTCATCCGCTCTGCAATCTCGCTGTACTCAAGCCCATCGCACACAAAGCGAAGCACTTCTATCTCTTTATTGGTAAATTCTGAACTATCCGCGAGACCAAGCTGTACGCTCGGTGTTTTATCTGGAAATACACTTTCCCCGTCCATCGTCCGATTAATCACATCAATCAATCGCTCAGGGCTAATATCCTTATACCAGAAGCTGTCTACTTTCGCCTCTCTTGCCCGCTGCAAATATCCGACTTCCACCATGGAAGTTACGATAATGATTTTTATATTTGGGAACTCTGCCTTTATTTCTGCTGCCGCTTCGATCCCATCTTTATTTCCGGCTGTGCATACGTCCATCAACACAAGGTCGATCCGCTGTCTTCTACATATAGCAAGGGCGACATCCGCCCCATTTACGCTTGCCGCAAACTCATAATTATTGCTCTCTGAGATTACTCTCTCCATATTTTCACGGGGCATCCTCTGATCCTCTACAATTAATACCTGTTTCATGCTCTCTCCTCTTGAAATGTAATCGTCAACGCAAAGTACGGAAATGACTGTATTCGCATTTCTCCACCATAGTCAAATACATGTCGGGAAATATTATACAATCCGCCTTTTGGAACGATCTCTTTATCCGGCGCTGCTCCATTATTTGTGATGCAAATACTGTATTGATGATTTTCATTTTGCATCTGGATGGAGAGCTCTGTCGCACCGGCATGGCAGACGCCATTTGTCAGACACTCGCGCATTGCAAGGATGCAGATACTAGCCAGTTCCTCTGACTCCGGCAAATCTCCCACACACACCACTTCTACGCCAAGTGTCTTTGCATCCTGCAGAAATCTTTCAAAATCGCCTTCTTCCAGCGGATATTGGTTGTCGTTCCAGATTGCATTTACAGCGTGGCGAAATAAGCGCACCGCCTCTTTATCATCTGCATTCTCCTGTGTCAGACTCTGTCGGATTGCAGTCAGTCCGGCTCCCATCTGATCGTGAAGCTTTGTCTTTGCCGCTAGTACTTCACGTTCACGCGTCAAGATTAACACATTATCCGACAGATAGCGAAGTTCTTTTGCTATTTCTTTTAACTGTTCGGTCTGCTTTGTTAGATTTATTTTTTCTTCATATTTTTTTGTAATATCCAGGAAAATAGCTTCTGTATAAGCCTTTCCTTTCCGGTCTGTCACTTCATTTTCCCGATAGCTCCATGCCTTCCCGTCAGGAAAAAGGTAGATTTCTTTGTTGTTAATCCGGCTCACGCCATAACGCTCACACAGGCACAGTGCCTCTTTTAATTCCTCTTGCTTTTGCAAATCTCTGTGAGCGATTGTTTGAAATAGGCGATACATCTGTTCATTGCAAAGTTTCACATATCCATCTTCTGTAAAATAACAGATTCCAATGGGCAATACATTCATCGCCTCTTTAATAGAATTCTGTCGGATTTTTTCTTTTCTTGTACGATGCAGCCTAAATCCTTCCCAGATAAGCAATCCATCGATCACACCGACGATGCACCACCAAATCCACAGTGAGACATCCGGCATTTGAAAATAAGCTGGTTTTCCTCGCTCTGCCTCGTAAGAATAGGCCAATGCATTTACAAGAAGAAACAAAAATACGAAGATTGCGATATTCATATGCCACTTTCGATTGTCAATCTTCATATCGTGGAAAACAAGAAGCAAGATCAAACTCGCTACGAGACTTAATAATATTGCCAGCATCAAAAATGTCTGCATTACGATTCACCTGCCTTTTCCACTGTAAATACAAATCGCCATATGCCATCTTCGCATGTGCAGGACTGTGTCATTTCTGAAAAACAGGCAAGATTGGTCCCGCTTTCGATCTCCATACAGAATAGAACATCTTCACTCTGACTGCGGAGCTTTATCCACACCGAAGCGCAGCTGTCTACACATTTTTCCACTACATTTTCAAAAAATTGATACATAACAACAGCATCTCTTACATAGATTTTCTCCCCTTCCGGGAATGAGCATGCGCAGTCAATATCTAACAATCGTAAACTGGAAAAGGATTCCTCTATACAGGCTTCCAGCTCGACGACGTCTGATACTTTTGATTTTTCTTCGATAAACTCTAGATTTCCGCGTCTTTTTATATATGTTCCAATGAGGCTGATTTTCACTAAAAGGCTACGGCTTTTCTCCAGCTCTTCTTCCTCTTCGTAACGATTGAGCAATTCATTTAAAAGATTGATCTGTTTAGCAGTCTGTGTCTGCAATTTGTCGAATAAGCGGTTTTTCTCACGCAGCATATTAATGGCTGCCTTCGTCTGATAATTTTCCTGCTCGATACAGTTACTTTCTTCGATCGTCTTTCTATTTTCTTCCATTCTCTCAAGAAGCTTAATAATGTCTTCCATATCTTCCTGCCAGAGAACATGACCGCCACGAATTGTTCGATTCTGGATCCGCGTCTTTTTATCGATCACCACATCCTTCTCCACCGCATCCTTCATCGTCTTTTTCGATAATGGCATTGCATTCGCAGACGCATAACAAACGTTGTAATTCTGATCCGTGATCTGAGCACCCAATGTACAGACTTCAAACAGTTGATCGTACCCAGTATTTGTCTGGATCAATCCGCAGCGCACACAGCTTTCCAGTATGCCAACGAAAAACAGACATAAGACAGCGGTAATGTCTCCACCAATTTCCTGTACCCACGCCACACCGCTTATGAAAAGCACTGCATAGAGAACTGCAGCGCCGATTCCCAAAAGGGGAAGGTATTTCTTTTTCTGTGAATGCCTGCACTTGTAAATCATCAGAACAAAAGCAGTTAGAGCGCAGACTACTTCCCAAACCAACACCACATAATAGCCCCATCCGTATGTGTAATGACTATCTGACCACGCAGACCCTACCGGAAAAGAAAATACGAGCTGGTGCAAATCATTGGACAGCACAAGCAGAACTAAGACAGCTGTTGGAATATATACTCCTTTTAACCATTTAGGCAACCGATATTCTTCCGACTTTCCGAGAAAGAATGCTGCCTGCAATACTGCTACAGGAATGAACAACATCGGTATGTAATAGCTATACCACAAGTAACGCGCGATCTGGTTATCCATTGTGAAAAAATATTTTGTCGTGCGCACAACAAACCAGAATATGATCAATTCTGCTATAAAAATCAATACATTCCGCACCGATTTCTGAATAACTCTTTTATAAATACTGATGCCCCATCCAATATATACTCCAACGTAGATCATTGTCCGCAGCATACCACATATAATGCGGAGCGAACTTATTTTTCCTAATCTGCGACAGAGCAATGCCGCGAGCATACATAGCAAAAAGAGCTGGATATTCAACTGTTCACTGGATTCGTTTTTCTTTTTCATTAACGTATTCAAATGTATTCCTTTACTGTATTATTCTATATTTTCTATCACTTCTATCTTACTATATTTGCACAGTTTCGACCACATGATAACGCATTTCATACCATCGTTGAAAAAAAAAGTACTCTTTATTGCTACTTGCTTTACTTTCATTGATGACACCGGAGGTTGTACTGGTGGTACAGATATTCTGTTATCAGGTATGTTCTGTCTTACAACAGGTTCTTTTTGTATCGAATTTACTTTCGGCTGTTGTACACTATTCACATCAGTTCTATTAACTATCGGCTCAGCTTTTTGTGTTTTAGAAGAAATATTAGAACTTTGCTTTTGTACATTTATATTTTGTTTTTTACTTGATTGTGTACTGACTGATTCTAACTGTATGTCCAACAATAACTGTTTAAAATTATATACATTAAAAGATGAAGAACTGTTTAAAAACTTCATCAGTTTAGCAACATAATCACAATTTTCAGTCTGATCAAATTGATTTAAATGTTGGGCGATACATCCTTTTCTTTTTCAATTGGTGTCAAATTGGTGTCAAACCATAAAAATAAGGCTCTCCCACATTCGGGAAAGCCTTTAAAAATCATTATTTTATTCTACTGTATATGGCATTAATGCGATATTTCTAGCTCTCTTGATTGCTGTTGTAAGAGCTCTCTGATGTCTAGCACATGTACCTGTCATTCTTCTAGGAAGAATTTTTCCTCTTTCAGATACGTATCTCTTTAATGTTGCTACATCTTTATAATCGATTGCCTTATTTTCGCTTGCACAGAATGCACAAACTTTTCTTCTTCTACGACCGCCTCTTCTTCTCATTGGAGAATCTGGTCTTTCACTCTTATTATATGGCATAACTTGACCTCCTAATTTAATTAAAAGTTGAATGGTAATCCTGAATCGTCTACATTATCAGGAATGTTCATAAAACCATCTCCTGCTGGAGCTGTTGGTGCTGACGCTACAGGTGCCTGAGCAAATCCTGCGTTATTATCAGACGCTGCTTTGCTTTCTGCAAACTCCTGATTTTCTACAACTACTTCTGTAGTGTAAACTGTCTTACCATCTTTGTCCTGATAACTTCCAGTCTGAATACGACCTTCTGCTACGATTTTAGTTCCCTGATGGAAGTACTTTTCTGCAAACTCACCGCTTCTACCAAATGCTACACATCTGATAAAATCTGCTGTCTGCTCTCCATCTCTTTTGAATCTTCTGTCTACTGCTAATGTATATCTAGCAATAGCTAACTGATTGTCACCTGATGTTGAATATCTAACTTCAGGATCACGAGTCAAACGACCCATTAGTATAACCTTGTTCATATTAAATACCTCTCTATCTTAACTATGCTTCTACTGCAACAGTCATGAATCTAAGGACATTTTCCATAATACGAAGCTGGCTTTCTATTTCGCTTGGAGCGTTTACATTATCAGTATCAAATGTGATGAAGTAATAGTAACCTTCTGACATCTTCTGGATTTCATAAGCGAATTTCTTCTTTCCAGCGTCATCAATGTTAGCAATAGTACCACCAAACTTTTCAACAAAAGCTTTTACCTTGTCAAGTTCTGCAGTTCTTCCTTCTTCTTCAAGTTTTGCACTAATAACAACTGTCATCTCATATTTGTTCATGCGTTTACCTCCTTTTGGTCTCTGGCCTTTCTACCTATAAGTAAAAAAGCAAGGAAAAATTATTTTTTCACGAATATACATAATAACATAAAAAAGTCCCTAAATCAAGGACTTTTCTACATTTTGTTTAATTTTGTGTATTTAATTTTCAATTAATTATAATTAAAACTTATTTAATTATAATTAATTGGTTGAATGCAAAACTAACTTCTGGATTGGTTGCATAAAACAGAACTTCGAAATTCACTTAAGGTATTATTCCGAAATTATCTTTTTTACACTTTTTTCAAATGTTTTCCGCGGAATCATTACTATTCTATCACATCCACAGCACTTCAATTTAAAATCCGCCCCTGTTCGTATGATTTTCCATTGGTTTGTTCCACAGGGATGGCCTTTTTTTAGCGTTACTATATTTCCAATATTGTACTCCACTATTTAACTACCCTTCCTATTCCAACAATGTGTTTTGTGTTGTTATAATTTATTGTTTTACCACCTTTTTCTACAACTTTACCATTTCCGGCATACATTGACACATGGTAAATATCTAATGTTCTTCCAGGTGTGCTATACATTACCGCACTATTGTAATCGCCATAGAAAATAAGGTCACCTGGTTTCATATAGTTGTATCCTATATAACCGTAGTATACTATCTGATTTTTACCTTTTAAGTAGTCAAATAACTCTCCTGCGGTATATGCCCAGGAAGTGCTACCCAACTTCTTGTTGTAATTTTTGTATACCTGATATCCCTTCCATACTAATGATGAACAATCATAATACCCATACTGCATACGTTTTCCCTGATTGTATTTCCAAGTATTAACGATTTTCTGTGCTTTAGAAATTATTGTTTTCATACCTGTGGCTGCAACTTCCACACGATATGTCTTTGTATAGCTACCAAGTTTCACATCTACAAATGTTACCCCTGAACCTTTTCCTTTGATTTTTCCGTTAGCATCAACTGTTGCAACTGCAGTATTTCTACTTTTATATGTAGGTGTAAGGCCTGTAATGCCGTCAATTTTAATCGTTGTTGTTTTCTTCTTTGCTAAAACAGCTTTAATTGACTTAAATTTAGGATTGTAAACTGTGTAATTTACATTATATTTTTTCCCATCAACAGTTGCCTTAATCACACCTGAACCTGCCTTGTTTCCCACTATGCTAGCTTTATTGTGATATTTTACAATAGATACATGCGGTGCATGTGACATATCCCATGTTATCTTACTGTATTTCGACATTCCGGAAAAAGATATGTACTGCTGTCTGTTCGCTCCCATGTTAGGTCCCATTAGCACAAGATTCTTTGTGTTAATTCCAGGTTCTGTTACATAAACGATATTGTTATATGTTGTTGTTTTTCCTGTCTTATCTGTTACTGTAGCCGTAATAGTTGTTTTTCCTGTTGTTCCTGTTTTGGCACCAGCCACTATTACGTTGCTGTCATTGTTTGGCTTTGACAATATTTCATCATCCTGAGTAGACCAAACGCATTTTTTTACGTTATCTGAATCTAAATTTGCAATCTTAAATCGTATTGTCTTATTCTTAGCCCATGTAATTCTTTCGTATTTTATATTGTTCTTAGTTGTTAAACGTCTAATTGCTGTAGTTTTTTTGCTAACTGAATTATCCAAAGCTGTCTGATTTTCTGTATTTGGAGTAACCGTAACTGTGCATGTTGCATATCCTTCAGAATTTTCTGCTGCAATGGCTACTGTTCCCGGATTATGTGCCTTTATTAATCCATTTGCATTAACTGTTGCAATGTGATCATTGTTTGAAAAATACTTAACTGTTTTGGCTGATGTTGGCTGTAACTGATATGTGCTTCCCTCTACCAAACTTACATTATAAGTATTTAATGTAACTCGTTTTGAACTGTCAGGAACTGTAACCTGACAATAATAATTTTTCTTTTTATAAGTAGCTTTAATTGTTGCTGTTCCGTAATTAACGGCTTTCAATTTACCCTTTTTTGATACGGTAACTGCAAACTTGTTAGAAGTTTTCCATTTAATCTTTGCATTTTTTGGTGCATTGACAATTTTTAATTTATGCTTCTTTCCTTTTAGTAATGTTATCTCTGACGTTGACATTAAATATGTTGTTGCCGCCTTTGCTTTGTATGGAACATTACATAAAGTTATAACCATTGCCAGCACTAAAACTGCACTTACACATTTACTGATTATTGTTTTTTGTTGTTTCTTCTGTTTGTTTACCTGTTTGTTCGTTAGTTGTTTCATTTGTTTCGTTTTCACCTTGCACTTTCCACTCTTCTATACTGCGTATTCCTGTTTCATTGCTTTCGTCATAAAATATCTCGACTTTACTTCCCGGTTGAACAAAAACAATTGTTTCATCATCGGAGAACTTCATCTTATATACATTACCGGCATTACTTGTAATGTACACAAATGTTTCCCCTGACATATTTATATATTTAATATCTTTAACAGTAACCTGCTCATGCTTGTACTGTTGTTCAATATTTTTGTTCTTATCTGAACTTGTTTTTACACCATTTTCTTTTATAAGTTTTCTGTAAGTATTTAATGTGTCTTTTTGACTTGTACCTGTTGCAACAATACTGTATTTTTTTACATCAACTAATGCATATTGTTTTACAAGATTTCCCTTGTCCTTCAACACCATAAAATAAGTTGGTCTTCCATCAATATTTATTAAAGATGGAAATGCTGCATCATAACCAAGATTCTGTACTTGACCTTCTGCGGCTTCCATGGCTGAAAACTCTTCTGCTCCTGCCACGTTAAAATATTTTGCCTTGCCCGTTCTGGCATTAACCATCACAAAGCCAATATTTGAAGAATCATCTATAACAGAAGTTACTCCTGTGTAAATCCAAACATCATTATCAATTACTTTGTAGCCGTAATCTTCTGTTGCCTTCTTGCAGTCCTTTTGACCGATTACGCTGTTAATGAATCCGTCTGCTAACATTCCATGCCAGTTATACTTCTGTTCAATTAAATCTCCATCATATACTCTGTCAACCCAATTAGGCACATGGTTTAAGTCATACTTCTTAGTTTCACCTGTACATGGATCACATATAACAACTCCATTAACATCCATACCGCCAAACATGCCTACTCTTGCAGTCATTGTCGGGCAGATATAATATGGTTTGCCATCTTCATCTAACTCAAAATAATAGCCTTCAAATATTGCTGTTGGATATTTAAATCTTAAATGTCTTTCCAAATTGTCATTAAACCAGCCTGATTCTGTGTATTTAATTGGCTTGTCTAATTTTACATAATTGGCTTCAAACTTGACAGCATCAACCAACACATAGCCGGGAATTCCGTTTTTTCTATTATTAAACCATTTGAAAAAGCCCGCATATTCCAAAGATGCCACTTTCATCGGTTCACCTTTTAATGCAATTTGGCTGTAATCACTTCCAATCTCATACTGACTTACTACATCTGATAATGCTCCAATAGCTCTTTGTCCAACTACCTTTGCACTATCTGTGTCCATTAAAGCTACGTCTGTTATTGTATCTGTTTCTTTTATAGTGTCTTCAAATTTTGTGTTCTCTATATCTATTAAAGATGAATATCTGCCTGCGTTAAATATCTTTGCAGAAATTACATTTCCAATAATTACAATTATTACCGCCAACAGAATAATTATACCAAATATCTTTGATACAATATTGTACTGAATTTTTGCCTCTTCAAAATTAGGAATTTTAAATGTGAGCAAAAAGAATGCTACTATAAAGAATCCCTGAAACTCCCAAAACTCCATAGAATGAATATTCAATGGTGGGAGAAATGCATAAAATGCTAAAAACTCAATAACTGCTACTATAATAAATGAAATTATTATTTTCTTAATTGGTGGTTTAGTCTTTGAAACAAAACCTCCCGTTGTATTTCTTCCATATCTTCCTACAAACATATAACGTTTCCTTCCCATAATAATCGGCAAATTCTGTTTCTAATTTTAGCCCACTATTTTAATGATACCACAGCAGTACACTAAAATCCATAGTAAAGAATGTCGCTTGCGATATTCTACGCACCGAGTGAGTGTTGCCATGCAACTACTTTCTTATCGCACCAGTGTGCATCCATAGTGGAACGTTTTTTGTATAATCAGAAATTCTAAAAGAATTTCTGATTATACAAAAAAAGAACCGCTCACGTGAACGATTCTTAAGAGGCGCAAACCAGATTTGAACTGGTGATCAGGGTGTTGCAGACCCGTGCCTTACCACTTGGCTATTGCGCCTTATATTTAGAACCCCTTTATTATATCAAGGGTTCTTGTTATCGTCAAGAAATAAAATTCTTAACGGAAGTGACTCCTACGGGAATCGAACCCGTGTTACCGCCGTGAAAGGGCGATGTCTTAACCGCTTGACCAAGGAGCCATATAAAGCTGTTTGTTTCTTAACAGCTTTAGTAGTCTATCAAATGTATTTTTATTTGTCAAGAGTTTTTTATATTTATTTTTATATTATTTTCATTGTTATAATCTTTATTCTTAGCTGAAGATTCCGCTTATATAATGCTGAATAATGTTGTTATCATAAATCAGACTTAGCAATCCATTCTCTGATATTCCTGTACAAATCTGCTGTCCCCAACTTGTTGCGCTGAATGCTGTTACAACAATGCAGGCAATCCATATAATTACTAATGATTCGCCTAAACCTATTAATGCCCCACCAATAGTGTTGAACGTTCTAAGAACAGGCAACTTAGCGATAATATCTAAGGCATGAACTACAATCTTCACAAGAATTGTTAATATAACAAATAAAATAATAAAGGTAACTGCATTCATAACCATATCAGTTAAAGACTCAGCTATATATTCTGAAAAAGTAGTTACTTTCAAACTTGCATAACTTTCCTCAGTGTTATTTTCATTAAGCGTTGCTTTTATTTCCTTTGGTAAAGGCAATTTTTCAATAATTTTCTTTTGAGCACCAACACCTGTTTGTGTTACACTTTGTGCTGATGATTCTATGTTATTACTAACATATTCCTCTATTGTGTTTTGTATGCCTGTATAAATTGGTGTTGCTTTCAACAACTGCTTAGTTGGAGGTGTCAAAATATTAACCAATAATAAAACTACTACTACTGATATAAGTGAAAATGCCATCTTAAGCATTCCTCTTTTTAAGCCGATTGCCGTCATTGCAACCATAAATATACCTACTATTATTAATAATGTATTTCCCATTAGTATTCTCCTTAAAGAAATTTCCTTTTCTTTTTGTTATTCCGTTAATCTGATTTTTTAAATTATTTTGTTCTTTGTCTTTTCCCTTATCTTTTTCGATTCGTTCTTATAATTTGTATAATCTATCTTAAACAACTTTATAAGATTTTTCTGTTTTCACACAATTAATTTTTTATTTTAATTTAACTTTCTGTATTTTTGACTTTGTCATAATAAGAAAAGTTCTTGAACCATCAATTGGAATAATTGCATTTACTGCTCCATTAAATGTCACCTTAAACTTCTGAACTCCATCAAAAGATATAATCTGACAGTTCATGTCATCGTACATTAAAACATTATCCCCTGAAAAAGAAACATTATCATATTCTAATTTAATTTCTTTTTCCATTTTTTTGTTTCCATTCAAGTCATAAACCTGTATTCTGTATGGGAACTTACTATTAGTATTTTTTAGAATCACGCCCACATACTGGTCACTATAAAATATTTTCTGAATCTCTTCATTTATTTTAACATCTTCCCTTAATGAAGGTTTATTTTTAAATCCATACAAAGACAGAATGTTCTCACCTGCTGCTACAACATCATCGTTTGTTACAAATTTTACCGTAGGTACAATAACCTCTTTGTACTGGTCAAACTCTCCCACTATTTTGTCAGTGGAATTTTTACCTGCATTAGAAAAATTGTAAAACACAACTCTGTTACTCATAGAACCGTTATTGACAGTTATATATGATACTGCCATTTTGTCCCCATCTTTTGATATTGAAAAATCAAGAGGATATCCGTTTTCATCTAAAAGGGTTTTGTGAATAACCAACTTATTTCCGTCTCTGTCATAAACTTCTATATAATTGGCATCTTTATCTTCTGACAAAACAGCTATAACGCCCTGCTCTGCAACTTCCACTTTCACAATTGGAAAATTAGTTGTTACCTTTCCCTGATTGCCATCCTGATTATATATGTAAACATCATTGCTGTTTTTGTCGGCAACAGCTATATAATCTCCACATATATCTACCATTGGAGACTTCATCTGAAAAGCTTCATTCCAAACAGTACCATCATCATCAATATAAGAAATTCCATCTCCACTATATTTGATTACGAAATCCTTATAAGATAAATATTTACTTTCTGTACTTCCATCAATCTTAATGGAATTAATTACCTTATAGTCATCGTAACTACTATATCGTTTATACAAGAATATACCAATAACTGCTACGATTGCCACCAAAACGCAAATTGCAATTTTTATTGTAAATCTATTTGTATGTTTCTTTATTACATCTATAAAATTAAAATCTAAATAAGACTTTTTAAACTGTCTTACTTTATCAGAATTTTTATTACTCTGTGCCACAATCTCACTTCCTATCTAAAATCTATAAACGATTATACAATAAGTTTTGGATTATGGCACTATGTTTTTTATGGTAATAAAATTTTCTGACCTTCAATAATTGTATAGTCATCATCAATATCATTATATTCTTTTATTTCATCTACCATTTTGCTCGTTCCATAAATTTTCATACTAATATCGTATAGGGTTTGTCCCTTCTTTACCGTATAAGACATACCTGCAACATTGTTTACTTTTTTCGTTTTTTTAGAAGAATCATTAGCTGCATTCGCTTCCTTCTTTACACTGCTATTTGCATTTTCGTTTTCCAATTCATTAAAGTTCTGCTCACTGTTATTTTTTGATGAACTATTTTGCGAACTGTTGTTTTGTATTTCGTTTTTTTGGGTTCCGGTTTGAGAAGAATCACCCTGGTTTTTACTCTTCTGATTAATATTTTCCTGATTGTTGTTTTCATCTAAATTGCTATCGGTAGCACTTTTTGATTTGTCTTCACTATCTTTTAAAATTTCCTTTGTTTCCTCACTGTTACTATTTAATTGTTGATTAACCGCTCTTGCTTCCTCATTCATGCTATAGCCGGATAATGTTTGTTTTATGTTTTTTAGTTCTCCATAATTATTTAGCATTACAACCGTTGATAGCAATAATGCTATAATTAATAGACCACTTATTCCATAAGCAACTCTCCCCTGCTTTCTGTTGCCACTTTCTTCTTTCAGTATTTCTCTAAAGCTTTTTGGTCTGTTAATATCTCTTTCTTTTATTTCTACATGTTCACTACCCTTAATTGTCTTATGTTGATTTGTGCCGCCCGCCTGCATATTATTTCTTTGATTTTTAAAAGTTGCTGCTAACTTTCCACCCTTTGTGCCAAGCTTGCTTTTATTTTGGTCTATTAGATTTTCGTTTTTGCGGGTTGAATTTTGGATTGAATTCTGATTTGCATTCTGACTTGAATTATGCGATGAATTCCCGGCCAAGTTTTTTTTCAAATCATTATTCACCAAATTGTCATTGGTTGCTTTTTGTTTTGAAGTTACCCCCTTACTATTTTCTTTTGCTACATTATTCTCATTACTTTCATTTTTCTCATTATTTAAACTTTTAATATATTTCTTCATTTTTTCATTTCTCTCATAATAGATATAGTATCCGGATTGCTTTTCTAAGTTCCCTTGCTTGCACATATAGAAATTTTCATCATTTTCAGTTCTGTCTGTAAGAAAACAAACTTTATCATTGCCTGCGAAGTTATCTAAATGCAGTTTGCGTATGCCTTTCAAATCATCCCGAACTCTATATGGTACTGAAACAAACCATCCAACAATATTCATTTTAGAGAAATATTTTTTTATGTCTTTATATATTGCTGCCCAGATGTCATCATTGAAAATCAAACTATTTTCTATCACTTCCCTTACTTCTACCATTCCCTTAACAAAAACATATGTATTTCCATTTTTTCTTTTTATTTCCCCAAGTAAAACTCCATAATTTACATCTTCCTGTTTTCCTGTTCTTTTCTTTAAATTTGTTATAACATTATCCTCAACGTAAATTTTTTGATTGGAATTATTTTCACCTATTTGGCGTATGTTTTTAGGAATAGTTACATTTCCCTGTTCCTCAGACTCTTTGCTACTATATACCATCTCTATCATGGGCCCCTCCTTTTCTATAATACCCAATGATAATAGCACATAGGCTCTGTTCTATTTTGTCAAAAACAGTTTGAACCCTTGTAAAAGTTTGCGACAAAAAAGACACTGGGAATACACCAGTGCCTTGTTAATTACAATTTAATCTTTATAACTCCACAACCTGACCTAAAACTTCACCTATCGGTTGATTTATTACAAGGTCTGCTCTTTGATCTTTTTGTGTTTTACTCTTATTAATAAGAACAAGCTTATTTCCTCTATAGTAATCCACAAGACCTGCTGCCGGATATACTGCCAGTGATGTTCCACCAATAATTAGAACATCAGCCTTGGCAATTGCCTCCACTGAAAGTTGTATGGTTTTCTGATCTAATCCTTCCTCATATAACACAACATCTGGTTTGATAATTCCACCACACTGACATCTTGGTATGCCTTCCATTTCATAAACCTGATCAAAACCGTAGAATTTTCCACAATCCTGACAATGATTTCTGTGTACTGAGCCATGTAATTCGTATACGTTTTTGCTACCTGCCGCCTGATGCAAACCATCTATATTCTGAGTAATCACTGCTTTTAATTTTCCCATTTCCTCTAATTTGGCTAAAGCTTTATGAGCCATATTAGGTTCTGCATTAGGAAAAAGCATCTTATTTCTGTAGAATCTATAGAACTCCTCCGGATTTCTTCTATAGAAACTGTGGCTTAAAATAGTTTCCGGTGGATATGCATATTCCTGATTATATAATCCATCCACGCTTCTAAAATCAGGTACTCCGCTTTCTGTAGAAACACCTGCTCCACCAAAAAATACAATATTATCGCTTCCATCAATAATCTCTTTTAATTTCTTTATGTTTTCTTCCATTATAAGCACCTCTTTTTCTTGTTCTGTTACTCACTCTCAAATAACTGGTTTACATTAAGGATTTTATTTAATACCAAATATAAATATAAGTATAAATACAATTGTATTTAACTACACTGGTATTATTATAACATCTTTACAATTCTTACTCTACAACAAAGTCTATGTTTGCAAGGGTAATTTTGTCCCCAATTTCTATCGGTAACAGCTTATGAGGTTCTAATTTTTCTCCATTTAAAAATGTACCGTTAGTCGAATTCAAATCTTCAATAAAGTAGTCTCCTAACTCTTCTGTAATTCGTGCATGCACTCTGCTAATTACTGCACTATCAATACAGAAATCACTACTTGAACTGCTTTTTCCAATTATATAAGGATAGTTTGACGGCTTAATATTTATTGGTATTTCTGTCCCCACTGCTACAAGTTTTATGTCTTTAGATAGTAGTGGATTAATCAACACCATCGTCCTGTCTTCCTGAAACTGTTGACTGTTCTTTGTGCAAAAACTTTTTACGGAATTATCAAAGTAATCTCCTGCACTTTTGTGTATTTCTTTCTTATAAGTTTCCTCCCCATAACCCTCAGCTTTATAAGTTCCAGCTTCTTCTGCAACAAAAGAAGCTTCCTCCTCTTCAAGATAATCAAAGAAATCTAAATCTTCTTCCGTTTTATATTTGTCTTTTCTTTTAAATATTCCTGCTATGGATTTTAATATATTTCTCTTTTCATTTTCTTTTTCAGATTCTTTCTCATTTTGTTTTCTATTTTCTTTTTTGTCTTCCTTTTTGTTTTTCTTTCTTATGCTATATTTTTCCTTTGAATTCTCGTTTTTATTTTCTATATCAAGTTTTACTATATCTTCTGTTCTTATTTTTTCGCTATTGCTTTTTTCTTTCTTATATTCCTGTATATTTTCAAATGCACATCTAAGTAACTCCTGCAATGTGAAATCTGCATTTGTTGTCATTTGCTGAATTCCATAAGCAATAAGCACAGCTTCTTTATCATTATGATCTATATATTCCAATAGTTTATCAAAAAGAGTTCTCAGATTTACCTGATAATCTTCTTTATTCTCAGAAACATAACAAAACTCATATTTTCCTTTTTGTCTGTTGAAAAATATTAAATCTGTGTCAAATATTATATTGTCTAATGTAAGTAAATATTCACTCATTCTCTCGGATAGCATTTTTATATCTTTTATAAATATGTAAAGTTCCTTGCCTGACATTTGTTTTCTGGTAAACATATTAGACATTTGTGTTTTAGACGAAATATCATAATATAACATGGTTTCATTATTTATCGACTCCACACTTATTTGAACTAATCCCTCAATATGATTGTTTAATACCATCTGAAGTTTATAATCATTCTTCTCTATTTTTATGTCTTTTATAATCATCGTGTTTCTGTTTCCGTCTTTTATATAAGATATTTCCATACTATCACTTCCTTCCAAATCCATCTTCCATAGCTCTTATTGCGTATAAAAGCTCTCTATTCATCACTTTTTGAATTTTAATTTCATCTTTTGATTTCCGACTAATTATTTTATTTAAAAAATTAGCATTACTTTTACTTCCAAAATCAGCACTTACTTTTGTGCTAATCTTATCTTCGTCTTTAACTATTAAAGGGGATATTACAAAGCACCCTCCATTACCATTTTGTTCACCGTCAATATAAGTTAGCGCTGTGCTTCTCACAGTCACCAAGTCGTGACAATAAAGAGAAACATAAACTAACGATGCTACAATTAATATTGTTATTGGTACAATTATTGATGCCTCAATTGTAATTTGTCCTTTTAAAGTTTTCCTGACCATTTTCCTGTACAATGTTTTTATCATACACCTTCCTTTTCTATGCCTTGCATAAATAAAACAGAATATTCCCACAAAATATAAATGGTACAAACGGGATATTTGTTTTCAAACTCATCTTACCGATAGAAACACCTATTATCGAAAAAATCGCACTAATAATAAATGCAATCATCATTACGTTTAAGACAACCTTCAATTCAACCATTGCCGTTAAGGTTAAAATTATCAAAATATCTCCTACACCTACTGCTTCCTTTGTTACTAACGCAATAATATATAATAATGTACACACAATAATGCCGATTATAATATTTTCTAATTTCAAATTATTGGTTACCACTTTCATTACTATGGCTAAAAAATAATTTAGCAAGCAGAACCATACATAAATTTCTTTTGTTTTATAATCTGCAATTGCACATACAAGTAAAAACACTACACTCCATATTTCATACATTTTATTCTCCTAATACATATATCTAATACTGTCTTCATAAAAAGCCCATAATATTTTGCTACAAATTACCATATATAACCTTGTATTATTTTCCTGAACATCTACTACAAGGTGGCATATTTTTAACCTTACTCTTTTCTACTGTGATAATATTTCTCAAAAGTCCGCTACACATTAAACTATTATGGTATTTATTTCCATCTTCAGTAATAAACACCTCTGATCCTAATGTGCCTTTTTTATTTACACATATAGAACATCTACTGTACACCTGCCCGTAACAGTTTCTTTTAATTTTTAATTCTATAACGCCAATCTTGCTTATTTTCAGAGACAAATGTGTACATTCTTTAGTAACATGATAGACTTTTCCGTTTTTTGTAATATAAACAAGTTCCTGTTCCTTTGTTAAATCATAACCTGTCCAATCCTTTAAATAGCACCGTTGAGTTAAAACTATAGGCTTATTAATGTACGGAATTCTAACGATATACGGAAAAACAATATCTATTACTCCTTCTTCTGAAGTTTTTTTCTCTATCTCGCCACTTTGTTTAAAGCTTTGCACTCCACTTTCTAACAGTCCTAAATCCTCACTATACTTCTTACTTTTTTCTGTACATTGTTTATAGTAATTTAGTTTTGATAACGCAATTCCCATATTATTTATTTGTTTTTGGTTATGTAACTGTTTGTTAAGAACTGTTATGTAACTTATCACCGAAAGAATTGCCAACATAAAAATTGTTATAACAATAGCAGCTTCCAAAGTAATGCTTCCTTTGGAGGTAAATAAATATACCCTTTTTCCCTGGGACACATTTATTTTTTTTATTTTTTCTTTATATTTTTTTGGCTTCTGTACTTGGAGAGAATCACATCCTAATTTTATTTTTTTATGTTTTTCACTATGTACAACAGGTGGGAAAAAGGGCATATTTATTCACCTCCTCACATTCTTTCATCTGTACTAATATTCTAACTGACTTTCTATGCTAAAATTATATGAACCTATATTTCCATTTAATCCATTAATTACCCATGGCATTGCAACAAACAATGGTTCCGACTCATATTGAGCCTCAACATCCAATGATGTTACACATTTCTTCATGTCAAATTGTTGATTACAGTTCTTTCTAACATTTAACTGAATCAAATCCATGATTCTGTATGCTGTTGTCTCTATGCTGTTTTTCATTATTAATATCATGCAGAATTGTTTATAATCTATTGCTGCTTTGTTTTCAGATTCACTACTGCCACTTGCTAATAGACTTTTCAAACTGATTTTCCAATTGTTAGCATTTTTCATTAGGTCTATTTTCTTACCCTTTAATAAAGTTTTTACGTCATTAATTGCCTCTGCTAAAGCCCAGCCTTCTAACAGTACACCTTTAATAACTGGTTCCAAAAAAGGCAGACCTATTGCTGTTGCAGCCGAAGCTGCTGTTGTTTCAATTAAAGCCATTTTTTCTTTGTCAGTTACTAAATACGCTAAAGTAACAACGTTCCTCACAGCAACAATCTGTTCCACAGTAGATGCCAAATTACTTCTATCCCTATCTTTTCCAGCAACTATATATTCAAGCTCATAACTTATTTCCCTGTTCTTTATAAGATTTGTGAAATTTCCAAACTTCATCGCACCATAAAGTACAAGTGCAGCTTTTGTTTTAACGTTGTCTAAACTATTCTCACCTTTATTGTCAATAGTCGAGGGCAAGTCTTTTAACTCTACAGTAGTTGACGAAATTTTATCTGTTTCATCTATAACTAAAGATAAAATCCCCTTTTCTATCAAGCCTTTTGCATTCTCATAAATACCTTTGTTTTTCTTATCCTCTTCACTTATTTCGTTTATTTGCAATGAACTAATTTTGCTTTCTATATCCTTGGCAATCGTCTCCCACTGCTCCTTTGAATTCTCAGGTAATCTGTTAATTTCCTCTGTTAATTGCTTTTCTATAGACTTTAATATATTTAAATTATCATCCATAAAATCCTTCATACTATTCTGGTTGTCTTTAGTTTGACCATCTTTGTTTAATTCACTTAAACATTTCTTCTTGTCCTTTTGATATAGTTTAATATCTTCTTCTATGGACATTATTTTCTCTAAAAACATTTCTCTCTTTTTCTTTGTTTTTAGTTTCTTTTGAATATCTGCATCTTTCAGATTCTTTATTTCATCACAGATTTTTTCAACATTTTCCTGGATTTCTTTGCTTTTTGAATCATCTATAATCTCATCTACATCCCCGAGATTATACTCACCACTCCCAACACCGCCATTACTATTACTATCAGCGCTATCATTCTTGCCGTTATTATTGCCAGTGCTGTTTATTTTATTGCTGTTACTATTGCTGTTATTGCCACTAATATTACTATTGCTATGGTCATCACTTTTGTTTGCAGATATGTTTATAACTTTATCTATTGCTTCTGTAGCTACTGCATACTTCATGTAATTAGAAACTTCCCTGACAAATTCTTCTCCACCGTTACTCCACACATATTTCTTTTCTTTTGCTTTTACATTCTTAAGTCTTGTCATTAAAAGATTCGAGCCCTTATGTTCCACATCACCCAATTCAATGTTCGCCTGAATATATTTTTTTAAGTTCTCATTTACTGATTCGTTTTCCCAAAACATTAGTACACCATAGTCTTCATATACCTGTCTTGCATAGCCTGCCAAAACAGAATCCGTTGCTAAATATGTAAAAGTCTTACACTCACTTTGCACCATATTCATTCTTGCCGATTCTATTATTATGCTAATAAGCAATAACACTGTAACAAATATTAAGCTAAGATATATTGTAATGCTTGCTTTTTTTGTTTTATTAATCCTCATATTCTAAAAGTTTTCAATCTGTTCACTAATTGATTCATATACGCCATTGGCAACACCACTAATCTGTCCTTTAAATACCAATGCTAAGCCTACCAAAACTAAAATAATCAATACAATTTCAATTACTCCCATTCCACTTTCGTCATTAACATTTTTCTTTATTTTATTTATAAAATTCATAACCACACTCTTCATTCGCTATTTCCTCCTACTATAATATTTATTGCCCCTCCTTTTAGTCGTGGGTATTTCATCGATACATTCCTAAAAATAAATTTTGTTCATTTTATTTTCTGCTTCATATTTTCTGCCTCATATTTGTTTCCTAAATCAGTTTGTTATCCAAGTTAATTTGTTATATAAATTGCCTTGCTGTTTGAATTACTTTTTTTCATAAAATCTTTCTGCTAAATGTTAATGGACAATAATGCGGGTACCATTATTATTGCAATGGTTATAATCAGCATTAACACCATTGGGCCTAATAATTTTGTTGAAACCTGTCCACCATTTTTTAGCAGATTGTTTTTTCTTTCATTCATTGCATCCTTTAATTCACTCTTTAACACCAGCGTTAATTCTTTTGTTCCTCGCTTAAGATTCTGTTCAATTAAACCTGCCAGTTTTATATAACAATGAATGTTGCATCTGTTACCATATTCACTTATTGCCACAGTTTCAGGAACACCACTCTTCATCTTCACTGAGCACATCGAAAGTTCCTCAAATGCATACCTGAATGCTTTACTATTCTTTTTCTTTTCCACGTTATACTCTGCGACCATTCTCTCTATTGCCGACTTAATTGATAGTCCTGCTCCGTAATAAAGCAAAATCTTACTTACTATTTCCGGATAGTCATTTAGTAACTGCCTGTTTCGTTTTTCTACTTCTTTTTTTAAATCTTTATCCTTCAGAAAGAACAATGTAATTCCTACTATAATTCCTATTATTGGTATATATTTTCCTACTGTGTCCTTTGTTTCTCTGTAAGTCACTTTTTTCCCATTTATTTGTTGCGGCAGTTTGACCTGATTACTATATTTGTCATTTTCATCCACATATTCCTGCACATAATTTCCTTTTGAACTTTTGTCACTCCTTGGGTATACATTCACTCCAAAACTGTAATCTATGGTTTTCTTTTTAAATGTCATAGTCGCCGTAAGTGTTACAACTTCTCCCTGTTTTTTCACATTAGAAGAAATCTCTCCGTTGTAATTTATTATGTTTTTATCACTGATTTTCCAGTATACATTAACTTTTTCTTTTCCTATTTCAGAAACCAAATTCAGTTTACTGTTTACTTTGTTCTGACTTTTATTCTTACCTAAAACTTCTTTTAAAAGGACTTTCTTGTTTTTTTCCAACACCTTCTGTTTTTCACTCTCTGTATACTGCTTTTTTGCAACATTTAACTTAACCGTCTCTTCTCCAACGTCATCTATAATTCTCACATTATAATTATTTGAACTTTTTACACTTCGCTCTACTTTACTAATTTGCCTGTCTGTTTTAGATTCAGAATATAAAACTGCAATTGAAACTCCAAGCGTTAGCCAGATAACTCCAACTACAATACAAACTTTTTCTACATAATAAAAATATTGCTCTTTTATTATATGCTCCTTAACAGTAATTTTCTTTAAGTCATTATTAACCCCTGTATTTTGAAAAATCTTTTTGGGTAGCCTATCCACAATGAACATGCCAACTCCATATAAGCCCCATAATTTATGTTTTTTCTTACTTAACTTCCTCTTATATCTGTGTTTATAAGGAATTGTAAATACAATAAACGCACTCAAAACAAGAAACACCACAATAATAAATTTTGTCATTTCACCTATTCCTCCATAATGCTGTCCACAATTCTTTCGCCCCATATATATGCTAATAAATATAGAATTAAACATATTGTCATAACTATTTTGCCTACTATACTTTCATACATTATCTTTAAAAATTCAGGAGAACTTACAGAAATGTATATAATTATAAATCCGGGAATCAGTGTCATTACCTTTTGCTCTAATCTTTTTTCTGTTATTGATGTATTAATTTCCTCTCTGACATTTTCCTTCATTACAATATCATCTGTTACATTTTTGATTATTTCAGGCATATTGCCGCCGGTTCTTTTCGCCACACTAAAAATTTGCGAAAACAAAATAGCATTTTTTAGTTCCATTCTTTCTGCCATGTCTTTTAACACTTTTTCTGTTGATATATTTAGTTTTAGCTGTGATATTGCTATCTCCAACTCTTTGCACACAAAACATTCTTTTCCGTATATGTTCTTTAAATCTTTATAACTTGATTTAATGGCATTCTCTATTGAGTAGCCTGTTTTTAATCCATCAGAAATTGCTATTAGCATATCTTTAAACTGCAGCTCTCCGTAAGCAATTTTCTTGTTTATAAGACTTTTCTTTCTTTGCTTGTAAATTGCTACTGTAAATGGGATTAAGAGTATTCCAAATGCATAATTTCCATAAAATAATTTTCCAATAACAAAAACTATTAACTGTATTGCTGCAATATTTATTATGATTTCATTTTTAGATAATTTCATTTTTGTCCCTTCTTTATACACTTAGCCCATAGCTTTGTAACTTAAATATGTTTTTCAATGTTCCTACTTTTTTCAATTTGCCATTTTCCATACAATATAGCTTATTTAAAATAATCTGATTGTCCTTAAATTCCTGAATCTCATTAATCTCTATAACTTTCCTTGTCTTATCTGGCATTCGTGCCAAATGAACCATAATATCAATACCTGCTGCTAACTGTGACCTTATGGCATTTAGTGGTATATCTGCCCCCATTAAAACCATAGTTTCTAATCTGGCGAGCATGTCTTTTGGAGAATTCCCATGTCCTGTGCTCATCGAGCCGTCGTGACCCGTATTTAAACTTTGGACCATGTCAAGAGCTTCTGCGCCTCTAACCTCCCCAACAATAATTCTGTCAGGTCGCATTCGAAGAGACGTTTTTATTAAATCTCTTATAGTAATTTCATTTTCTCCCTGACTGTTAGCCTGTCTTGCCTCCAGACGAACAATATTATCTACACTCTTTAACTGCAATTCTGCAGAATCTTCTATGGTTACAACTCTTTGGTCATTAGGGATAAAATTAGACAGCACATTTAAAAATGTTGTCTTCCCTGAGCCTGTCCCACCACTTACAAAAATGTTGTATCCTGCAACAACCAATTTTTCCAACAAGTCGCTTACTTCTCTAGTAAGAGTCCCCCATTTAATTAACTGATTAATGGTAATTTTTTCTTTAGCAAATTTTCTAATAGTTATAACAGCGCCATCTAAAGCAACTGGTGGCAAAACCACGTTCACTCTGGAGCCGTCCTCCAATCTTGTGTCAACAATTGGATTAGACTCATTTACTCTTCTATTTGTTTTTGCAACAATCTGTTGAATTATGTCCTGAAGTCTTTCCTCTGACTCTATGGAATCATCATAAGGTATGATTCTACCCGCTTTTTCAATAAAAATATGATTCCTACCGTTTATCATAATTTCCGTCACTTCATCCATCTCCAGCAAATCTTCAAGTATCCCCAGCCCCTTTATGGAATTAAAAACTTTTTTATGAATTTTTATTCTTTCTTTAATAGTCAAATATTTTTCTTTTAATTCCTCTTCCATAATACGGTCAATTATTTCGTGAAGTTCCTGCTCCTGAGGTTCCCTGGTCATATCAATAGTTGAGATAACTTTCTCTCTTATGGTTTCTTTACTAATTTTTTCACCTATTGCCCCCACCTCCTACTACCTGTCTTGAGTAATCTCCCAAATTACTCCACAACTGTCTTTCTAAGAAATTGTCATCCTCTATGTCAACTAAATCTATAGGTGGCGTAACCTGCTCAATTTTATCTATTAACTCTGAAGCTTCGCTACGTAACAAAAACTCTTCAAACTCCCCAACTTTCATCTTGTACATATAACTGTTTTCTATAGGAACATAGATTTTGTCGCAAAATTCAATTAACGAAGTTATATCTTCCACTACATTTCCAATATCAATTACAATATTTTCATACATACCTGTAGCCATTATGGTTTCCAGCAATTCTATCCACTTTGTTGTTTCCATAGTTCTCAAGTCCCTTGAATATTTAAGTGGTGGCACATAATCTAATGTATTAACTGTATTTACGATAGCTTTCAGCTTAATGGCAACTGTATCTTTATTTTGTTTAAAATAATACATTAAATCAGACAAATCACCCTGATAATTTTGATGGTAGATTTTATCGAATGCCGTAAACTCATCCATGTTTATGTATAGGGTACTTCCGCTTTCAGCCAACACCTGCCCCACAGTAAAAGCAAAAACAGTTTGTTCAGGCTTCTTTATAGGGGAATAAACTCCAACAATCTTTGTTCCATTTCTTTTCGCTATTGAACCTGTTTTGCTTATATTCAGCTCTGCAAAATAATCCAAAATTTTTCTAATGATATTTTCAGATGATTGGAATTTATAAATATAAGAATAATCCTTGAACTGCTGACAATCATCTTCCACTAAAAATATTATTTTACTTACATCTTCAAGTTCCAAATATTCATCATATAAATTGTAATCCACCAATAGAATATCAATATGGTTGTCCTGTAAATATTCTTCCAGTGCCTCTTTATTTGTAAAAGCCGTTGCCTTAAATGGCATGTTTTGTTTTTGATTAATGTATTTCATTAAACTATTTGCATATACTTCATCTAAATCATAAATTGCCAAAGTTGCCGTCATCTTTCTTCTCCCCTTTCTTCTTAATTCTAATTTTTACCATCTGGTACTTCATAATTTTCTTCAACACTAGCCTGCATTTTTTGTCTCAGGTAATGCTGTTTTCACATTATAAACACCTTTCTCCCACTTTGTCTATACCCTTTTTGTGATTTTATATATATTTTAAAGAGTGTGTATTTTTTTCATTTTTTGTGCACTTGACACATAAATATATAGTGGTATACTTCTATGTAGTATTCATAACTAGATGTTATGGTTACAATACATATTTTTTCGTGTCATTATACTAATAATGACGTTTTATTTTTTCAAAGCAGAACAATTATATGGAGGAAAATATATGAGTAAAAGAACTAAATTATCAGACAGAACATTGCCTACCTACTCAAAGGGCGAAGAGATTTTCAATATGGTTTCTCACATTGTAGGCGGAGCTCTCGGTATTGCAGCACTTGTACTTTGTGTTATTACAGCTGCCAAAGCAGGTAGTGTCATCGGAGTTGTTTCCAGTTGTATTTATGGAGTAACCCTCATTACTTTATATACAATGTCCAGTGTTTATCATGGTTTACGACCGGGTATGGCCAAAAAAGTAATGCAGGTTTTAGACCATTGCACCATTTATTTTCTAATTGCCGGCAGCTATACACCGATTTTATTAGTTGCTATGCGACCTAAATATCCTGCACTTGCGTGGGTTTTATTTGGAATTGTTTGGGGCTGCGCAATTATTGCTTGTGCACTTACAGCCATTGATTTAAAGAAATATAGTGTTTTCTCCATGATTTGCTACCTTGCAATGGGCTGGACAATTATATTTTTCATAAAGCAGACTTACGAAGTCATGTCGCTGGGGGGAGTAATTTTACTTGTTGCCGGAGGTGTTGCCTACACTGTAGGCTCTATCCTTTACGGACTTGGCAAAACTAAAAAATGGATGCATTCTATTTTCCATGTATTCATTGTTGCAGGCAGCATTTTGCATTTCTTTGCAATTATTCTTTATGCTCTATAATCTTATAATTTTCGATAAACTTATAAGTCTTCAAACTTTTCTATAAAAGTTTAACGATCTAAAAAGATAAAATCTGGAAGAGTGTTATTTCTTCCAGATTTTTTGTGTAATAAAATTTTTATTTGCACAAAAATGAAAATAATTACACATTTTCGAAAATAAAATAGGGTAATTTCTTTCCATTTTGCTCTTTTCCAACAATATCTTTCTAATAATATATTCTTCTATTTTACGATTTTTCAATAATATCTTCTTCTGTTTTGCCTTCTTCTGTACATTTCATTTAACAGCAAAACCATAATTATATCTTTAAGCCACTGATCATCCGGATATTTAATACAGTTTTCTCCGTCGCCACACTGTTCTTCCTCTTCCTTAACCTGCCTGAATATGTTGTTTACCATTTGCAAAACACCTAATTTATCGGGATATTCATCAAACATTAGACTTCCTGCAAACTCCTGTTTGTCACACTCTCTTTCAACCCAATCCTGAATTGTCATAAAAGCTACCGGGTACATTTCCTTAACATAATCAATATCTCTGTCTGACATTTGATTCCATTGTCCATAATAAAATCCATTTATTGCATTTCCCTGAACGTAAAAAGGTATATATTTATAATCCATAATCAATCCTAATAGTTTATCATTTTATACTATTCAGATTTCAATTATTTGTTACTACAAATATATACCTTTTACTTTTATTTTTACAATTATAAATCAACTAAATTATAATTTATACCGCACCCTAGTTACAGGTTTACCGCATAAAATATAAAACTTCTACAACTTTATTTTTATTTCCTTTCCTGACTTTTCATATGGTGTGTATTTAACTCCCGCTGCTTCCATCATTCTTTTAGAAGCTTTCACAGATGAAGTGTCGCCATATTTGTCGTCTCCGTAAATAACTTCCTTTATGCCACATTGAATAATCGCCTTGGCACATTCATTGCAAGGGAATAAAGTTACATATATTTTTGCCCCTTCTAAACTACCGCCGCGATAATTTAATATTGCATTTAGTTCGCTATGAGTTGTATAAAAATATTTGTTGTCATAAGGATCGTCGCTTTCCCTATTCCAAGGAAATTCATCGTCACTACAGCCAATTGGAAGTCCGTTATATCCCATTGACAAAATCTTGTTATCTTCACTTACAATACAGGCTCCCACCTGAGTATTTGGATCCTTTGAGCGCAACGCAGCTAACGATGCCACGCCCATAAAATATTCGTTCCATGAAATATAGTCTTTTCTTTTGTTACTCATTGTCTCGTCCTCCAATCATGTTTTGCCCTCATATTTAAAATCCTTCTTATATTAAAAATGAAGAAATCCTTCTCCTTAAGAAAAGTCTTTCTTCATTTCTAGTTACTATTTTGTTCCGAAAATTCTGTCTCCTGCATCGCCAAGACCTGGAACAATATATTTGTGTTCGTTTAATTTTTCGTCTTTTGCACCAATGTAAACATCTACGTCCGGATGAGCCTTTTCAAAAGCTTCAATTCCTTCAGGTGCTGCAATAATGCACATAAGTCTAATGTTCTTAACGCCCTTATCCTTTAACATCTGGATTGCTGCAATAGCTGAACCACCTGTTGCAAGCATTGGATCTACCACAAAAACTTCTCTCTTATCGCAATCTTCAGGAAGCTTGCAATAATACTCGTGAGGTTCTGCTGTTACTGGATCTCTGTAAAGACCAATATGTCCAACCTTTGCTGATGGAATAAGTGCAAGCATACCATCAACCATACCTAAACCAGCTCTAAGAATTGGAACGATTGCAAGTTTCTTTCCACCTAACTGCTTAATTGTTGTTTTACAAATAGGTGTTTCAATTTCTACATCTTCAAGCTCTAAATCTCTTGTTGCCTCATAAGTAATAAGCATTGCAATTTCGCTTATTAACTGTCTAAAATCCTTTGTTCCTGTAGTTGCCTGTCTGATAATTCCAATCTTGTGCTGAATCAATGGATGATCCATTATCATTATCTTTACCATGTTTCTTCCTCCGTACATATTATATCTTATTATGTTTTAACTTATTCGCTAACTTTATAATCACTTCATCAACCGTATCATAAAGTTTCGCATAATCAGCAAGTTCCCCACCATCCGGGTTAGTTATACTTCCTTGCTCATTAATATACTCTTTAAGTGTATAGACATTCACTGCTTCAGCAAAGTCATCATAAATGCCCTGCTTCTTTGTTTCGTCTAATACAAGTACCAATACATCTTTTCCAAAATCTTCACCTGTTAATTGAACTGAACTTCTGTCAATTTCAATCCCCTTTGACGCTGCAATGGCAACGGTCTTTGGGTTCATAGGTTCCGGAAATAACACTGCTAGTCCCTTAGACTCAATAGTAGCTCTCTCCTGTGGTAAATAATGCTTAAGTAGAGCTGCCGCCAATGGTCCTAACGAAGTGTCTGTATCAGTTACAAATATTACTTTTGAATATTCTAACATTTTTCCTCCGAACTGCTACACATCCATTATGTTATAACCAGCTGCCTTTGTAAGCCTGTTCATAATAGCCCATCCAATGTTGTCCTCTGAAAAAGCTTCCCCAAAAATGAATTCAGTTCCCTCTTTGTCAAAATCGCGAAGCGCTTTAAACAACATGTTTGCTATTGTTTCCGGCTTGTCCAAATCGCCCAGAGATACTACCTTAATGTTCTCATTTATTTTTCCCTGGTACAATCCTAAATGCTGGTTAGCTGTTATTATTCCTGTCTTCTTTCCTTCTTCAGCTTTTGCATTAGCTGAATCAATTATGTGCTGAGCAACTTTATTCGCATCACCTTTAAAAATACGAAAATCTGCTGCCGGTGCATAATGTCTGTATTTCATACCCGGAGCTTTTGGTTTCAAACCTTCTACCGGTTTCTTCAAAATGGCCTGATCTATCTCAAGGTTGCTAACAACCTTCTTTGCCATTTCGTATGTTATAAATCCTGGTCGTAAAACAAGAGGTGGATCTACTGTTACATCTATAATTGTAGACTCCAATCCCATTCCTACCATGCCACCATCAATAATCATGTCTATGCGACCGTCCAAATCATCGATTACATGCTCACCAAGTGTTGGACTTGGCTTACCTGATAAGTTGGCACTTGGTGCCGCAATGCTTGTTCCGGCTTCTTTAATTAATCTGCTTGCAATAGGATGATTTGGAAATCTGATAGCCACAGTATCCAAGCCACCTGTTGTTCCTTTTGGAACAATATCGCTTTTCTCAAAAATTAAAGTAAGTGGTCCCGGCCAAAAAGCATCCATTAATTTCTCTGCCACCGGTGGTATTTTCTTTACCAATGGTTTCAGCATTTCTATGTCACAAATATGTGCAATTAATGGGTTGTCTGATGGGCGTCCTTTCGCAGCATAAACCTTCATAGCTGCCTGGGCGTCAAGTGCATTTGCACCCAATCCATAAACCGTTTCTGTTGGAAATGCAACAAGGCCTCCATCTCGAATAATCTGCCCTGCTTCCTTTAATGCTTCCCCATCTATATTGTCTTTATCAATGTTAATTATCTTCGTGTTCATTTCTCGCCTCACCTGACCTATATCCGTTTCATTTTATCATAATTACATCTAAAATACAACGTTAGACGCCTTTATCTTTTCACCAGGAATCGCCATTTATCGCTGCATATTAAAGTATGTAGAAATACCTTCACTCAAGATTTCTGCCAGCTCTTTTTGATATGTTTCATTTGTCAATTTTGTTGCCTCATCGCTATTGCTTAAAAAACCACACTCTACAATTATTCCCGGACATTTTGAATTTATTAAAATATAGTAACTGTCATTTGGCTTTGCCTTTTTTTCTTTATCATTTACCTTTTCATTTAGGATTTTCTGCAAAGTTTCACCTAGCAGCTTGCTTTGCTCTGACCTTTGAAAATAAAAACTTTGTGCTCCATGAACTGACGTCTGCGTAAAGCTGTTTTGGTGAATACTAACCATAATACATTTATTATTTTCTTCATAGGCGTTGTTTACTATTTCACAGCGTTTATTTAAATCGCTTATTTTAGAAAACTTATCTCCATCCCCCAAAACAACATCTTCGCTTCTGGTTAGTACAACCTTATACCCCTGTTCATTTAGTACCTGAAAAAGTTTCTTACTAATAGCCAAATTCACATCTTTTTCTTTCTCTTTATTTACACCAATTTTTCCCGGATCATCTCCACCATGCCCCGGATCAATTACAACAGTTTTTCCATTAAATTTTTTTGTGGTTACTACTTCACCATTTTCTTTTGTCGGCTCTTTCACTACTTTTTCCATGTTACAGGCAATTGCAGTTACGGAAACAAGCAGAATAATCGCCATAAAAATTTCCATTTTTTTATAACTTTTTACTGATATCATGTTTTACCAATAGAGCAGTTCCTATTTTTGTAAATTATATGTTTTTGAAACATCAAAAATGCGTGTTACACTTATTGTATAAAAAAAAAGAAGCTATACTGATATCACAATACAACTCCGTTAAAATATTTTTTATATTATCGATTAATTTATTAACGAATTTAATAATTTTAAATCGTTTTCCGCCACATCAATTCGTTTAAAACCATCCTCTAACAGTTTCCGTCATCGTTCCAACAACAAATGCACTTTTCTTTAATTTTAGTAAATCATAACTCGCCCTCCTTTAAAATAATTATATCGTTACGGTATACTTAAAACCTGCTCACTCGTCAATCCTTATTTATTATACCATCTACTATATCAAATCAGCAAACTTCCAAATAAAAGAAAACCTATCAGATATTCTTTCTATCCAATAGGTTTTCATTTATTTTTATCTCTCCCTTACCACCTTCAAGCTATTACTTAATGCAGCAAATTCTTCTAAAGTCAACTTTTCTCCGCGGATGTTTTCTTCTTTGCCAATAGCTTTAATTGCCTGAACTATTTCTTCCTTTGTGTAGTCCAATTCGGAAGAATTTTTCAAGCCATTGACTAACGTTTTTCTTCTCTGATTGAAGCTTGCTCTAATTACTTTAAACATTAATGTTTCGTCAACATCAACCACCGGCTTTTCATGAGCAGTTAATTTGATTACTGCAGAATCCACATTAGGTCTTGGCATAAAACATGACGCTGATACATTTAACTGCACCTTAGCATCTGCGTAATACTGAACCGCAAGAGATAAAGCACCATAATCTTTTGAACCGGGACCTGTCTGCATTCTGTCGGCAACTTCCTTTTGTACCATAATGGTAATACTTTCAATTGGGACCTTGCTTTCAAACAAGCCCATAATAATTGGTGTTGTAATATAATATGGCAAATTAGCTACAACCTTAATTGGCTTTCCATTATTCTTTTCCTGTGCAAGAGCTTTAATGTCCAGTTTTAAAACATCCTGATTAATCACTTCTACATTATCATATTCAGACAATGTATCTTTTAAAATTGGAATAAGCATTTTATCAATTTCAACAGCCACTACCTGACGCGCTGCCTCACATAAATACTGTGTCATTGTTCCAATTCCAGGTCCAATTTCAAGGACGAAATCATCCTTTGTAATATCAGCCGCACTTACAATGCTCTCTAATATATTAGAATCAATTAAAAAGTTTTGTCCAAATTTTTTTTGAAAAGCAAAACTGTATTTATTAATAATTTCTTTAGTTGCACTAGGCGAACCTAAATATGCCATATAATACCTCACTAATTACTTCTATAATTAATATAAAATTAATTTAAAACTTTAATTTGCTTTAATTCACTAATCAAATTTATATTTGATTTTGTACAATTCCGTATAACTTCTTTGCATTTTCGCTTGTTATGTCAATTACCTCGTCAGAACTTATACCTTTAATTTCAGCAATTTTACTTACAACATAAGGGAGATTAAATGAATCATTTCTCTTACCTCTGTTTGGAACAGGTGCAAGATATGGACAATCTGTTTCTATAACCATTCTGTCCATAGGCATATACTCCACAACTTCCTGAAGTTTTTTTGCATTATTAAAAGTAACAACGCCGCCAATTCCAAGATAAAATCCCATATCTAAAAACTGCTTTGCCATTTCTTTAGTATATGAGAAACAATGAATAACTCCGCCAATTTCATCTGCCTTATTTGACTTCATTACATCGTATGTATCTTTTGCAGCATCTCTACTGTGAATAATAATTGGAAGTTCTGCTTTTCTTGCAATGTCCATCTGTCTTTCAAAAGCTGCAATCTGCTGCTCCCTATTGTCATTCCAATGATAATCCAATCCAATTTCACCAACAGCTACAATCTTAGGTTTATACACGCTCTTAGCTAACCAATTATAATCATCGTCAGTTAGCTCAGCCACTTCGTCAGGATGTACTCCCAACGCTCCGTATACATATGGAAATCTTCTAATTAAACCTATTGTGCTTTTACATGATGCCATTGAAGCTCCAACATTAACAATATACTCAACTCCTCTGTTTCTCATTCTCTCTAAAAGTTGCTCTCTGTCGTCATCAAAAGCCTCGTCATCATAGTGAGCATGTGTATCAAAAATCATTTTATTTCCTCCTGATGCTAAAGCACTATTGCTTTAATGGGTTCAGGGACAAAGCCCCGAACCTACATATAACTTTAGCAGATTTCACTTCCTGCTACAATATCCTTATCAACTGTTACAACAGAAAGATTTCCTTCATCATCTCCTGCTGCAAGAATCATACCCTGTGATTCAACACCACAAAGTTTACATGGTTTTAAGTTAGTAATAACAGCCACTTTCTTTCCAACCATTTCTTCAGGCTTATAGTATTTTGCAATACCGGAAACAATCTGTCTTGTTTCTGTGCCAATCTTAATCTGTGAAACTAAAAGTTTCTTTGCCTTCTTAACAGGCTCGCACTTAATAACTTCACCAACCTGAATCTGGATTTTGTCAAAGTCATCAATTGTAATTTCAGGCTTCTTTTCAACTTCAGGATATTTTTCTCCCTGAACTTCTGCCTTCTGTGCTTCCTCGATTTCCTTAACTTTTTCCATTACTTCCTTCTGGTCCATTCTGGCAAAAAGAATTTCAGGCTTTTCTACAACCTTGTTTCCTGACTGGTATTTACCAAATTCAGTCATATCATCAAAAGCTCTTGGTGCACCGTTAATCTGTGCTAAAATCTTTGCTGATGTTTCAGGCATAAATGGCTCAAGTAAACTTGCACCAATATTAATTGCTTCAATTAAATTGTAAAGAACTGTTGCAAGTCTGTCCTGCTGTGTCTCGTCCTTTGCCAAAGCCCAAGGCATTGTTTCATCAATATATTTGTTACTTCTCTTAAATAATGCAAAAATTTCTGTAATTGCATCTGCAACACGTAATTTATCCATTTTTTCTGCTGCTTTAACAGGTGCTTCTAATACAACTTTCTTAAAGTCTGCGTCAACGTCACCTTCTACACCCTTGTTTTCAACAACGCCGCCAAAATATTTATTTGACATTGAAATTGTTCTGTTTACAAGGTTTCCTAATGTATTTGCAAGGTCTGAGTTCATTCTCTCAACCATTAAATCCCATGTAATAGTTCCATCATTTTCAAATGGCATTTCATGAAGTACAAAGTATCTAACTGCATCTACGCCAAAAATACTTGCTAAATCATCAGCATAAATTACGTTACCCTTTGACTTACTCATCTTACCATCACCCTGTAATAACCAAGGATGTCCAAATACCTGCTTTGGAAGTGGAAGATCAAGTGCCATAAGCATAATTGGCCAATAAATTGTATGGAATCTTAAAATATCTTTTCCAATTAAATGAAGGTCTGCAGGCCAATATTTTTCAAACATTGGATCACTGTTTCCATCAAGGTCAAATCCTAATCCTGTAATATAGTTTGATAATGCGTCAATCCATACATAAACTACGTGGTCAGGATCAAAGTCTACTGGAATTCCCCATTTGAATGATGTTCTTGAAACGCATAAATCCTGAAGTCCCGGAAGAAGGAAGTTGTTCATCATTTCGTTCTTTCTTGATTCAGGCTGTATAAATTCAGGATGTGTGTTAATGTGTTCAATTAATCTGTCTGCATATTTGCTCATTCTAAAGAAGTAAGCCTCTTCCTTTGCCGGAGTTACTTCTCTACCACAATCAGGACATTTTCCATCAACTAACTGTGATTCTGTAAAAAATGATTCGCAAGGTGTACAGTACATACCTTCATAGTAACCCTTGTAAATATCACCCTGGTCATATAATTTCTTAAAAATCTTCTGAACCTGTTTTTCATGGTCAGGATCAGTTGTTCTAATAAATTTGTCATATGATGTGTTCATCTGATCCCAGATTTCTTTAATAACACCTGCTGTTTTATCAACAAATTCCTTTGGTGTTACTCCTGCTTCTGCTGCCTTTATTTCGATTTTCTGTCCATGTTCATCTGTTCCTGTCTGAAATCTTACGTCATATCCCTGCTGTCTTTTAAAACGTACAATACTGTCTGCCAAAATTGCTTCGTAAGTATTGCCAATATGTGGCTTGCCTGATGTGTACGCAATTGCTGTTGTTAAATAATATGTTTTGCTCATTTTACTTCTCCTTCTACTATTTTTCTGAAATCCCATTTCATTTCTACACTCTCTACAGTCTAACTGTGAAATTTATCTAATAGAATTTCCTTTTATATGAAAAAAATCCCTCCCGTCTTCTTGTAAAGACGAGAGGGTTGACTTCGTGGTACCACTTTACTTCATCTGAAATTTCATTATCTATTCATAATCAATCATCAAAATATCTTCAATGAAATATGTTAAACTTTCAGACCTCATTAACACTATAACGGGTGTAACCGTTGACGGCTCATATAATATACTCACCTTCACCGCTCCAGGGCCATCTTCAACTTTCACTCCACTGTTCCTTTTCACCAACCAGAACTCTCTGTTAGCTTTGTTAGAGTTTACTCTTCCTTTCAACGCGTTTGTCATACCCACTAATTCTATTATTTTATAGGTAGTTTGTCAATTATGTATTTAGTAAAATCGTGGAATTTTAGCTGGATTTATACTTACACTAATTTCCATTATTTTTACAAAAAAAATAACTGTATCGATTTACAAACAACAATTTTTCTGATTTCTCCTTTTTAATCTCAAAAGTGTCATTCTCATACTCTATTAAAATTTTCTTTGTATCTTCATCATAATATGCATTATAACCATTTTCTTTAAGTTCCTTAAGCACGCTTTCTTCTGAATCAAAACTGCTAAATCTATAAAACTTGTATCCAAAATAATCTTTATGATTCTTTAACTTTATTGATACTTCCTGATTATTTTCATTAACCACAACATACTGCTCATCATTTGAGAATTTTACAAAACCAATGCCTACAGCACTAACAACTATAACGCCGATTATAATTAATAAAATTGATATTGGTCTTTTTTTATTTTTTGTAACCTTTTTCACAATAAAGCAAATAAGAATTATTACAATCAATGCGATTAATGCAAGACATATCTCCATAATTTTTACCAATCTTTCCTATGTATTTTTATTTTAAAAATATCATCCAGTATAAATACATTATTTCTAAAATGATAAAAATAAATATTAAAAATAATATTACAATTGAACGTCGCTTCAAATGTCTTCTTTCTTTTGTTTCAGAAATATCAAATACAAAATCCGCTAATATGTTGATAATTTTATCTAACCATTTACATTCAGAGTGTCTAATATAATATGAAAAATATACTATTGCAAAAGCTAAGAGTGACACAAAAATATCAACATAGCGATTAGCTACAACCTGATTTCCGATAATCAATTCAAAATTAACAATCAAAAGTGCAAGTCCATATATAATAATTATAATTTTTTTATCTATACAAAAACAACTATAGATAAAACCAAACATTATTAAAATTGCCCATATTAATTCCATTATTTCTCCAATACTACAATTTTTCATTAGCCTTGTACCTATAACAAAATACTTTTAACCAGTTACAGATATAACACATTTTGCTTTCTTCTTACCGTTTTTAGTAATTACAGTTATTATACACTTTCCCTTTTTTCTTGCTCTCACAACACCCTTTCTTGACACTGTCGCAATTTTTTTATTAGAGCTTTTCCACATAACGCTTCGATTACTTACTATACTTGGTTTTATTTTATATATTAATTTATAGACTTTCCCTTTTCTTATTGTTACCTTTTTCTTCTTTAGAGTAATTTTAGAAACATTTATTTTCACATCATTATGTGGGATTTTAGGATAATCTATATATTTTTCCCAACTACTTTTATATATTTTAGGATATGAAATTTTAAACTTGCTACTGCAATCTTCGAAAACATTGTCACCAATTTTCGTAGGTTTCTTTCCCATAAACTTTGCTGTTCTTAAATTTTTGCATAAACTGAATGCATACTTTTCTATGTTTTTCACTTTATTGGGAATTACAATTTGACTTATTTTAATACAATTCTTAAAACAGCCTTCACCAATAGTTGATAGTTTCTTTGGTAAATTTATTTTTTCCAAATCAGTACATTTATAAAATGCATAACTTCCAATTGTTGTAACTTTTTTAGGAATTGTTATATTCTTTAAATTTTCGCAAAAACCAAATGCTCCTGTATTTAATTTTTTTAATTCATTTGGAAGGTTTATTTTCGTTAAACTTTTACAGTTTTGAAAACTTAAATCTCCTATCTCCAATAAATTTTGTGGCAAAATAACTTGTTTTAAATTCGTACAATTATAGAATGTTTTATTACTAATCTTCTTTACCTTATAAGGTATAGTTATATCATTTAGCTGATAGCAGTTTTCAAATACTGAGTCTCCAATAGAGGTTACACTCTTGGGAATTGTTATGTTCTTTAACTTTGCACAATTAGAAAATGTTCCCTTCTCCATTGATACTAATGTATCCGGTAATTTTACATCCGCTAACTGACTGCAACCCAAAAATGAATATTCCCCAATAGCTGTAACATTTTTCGAAATATTGATACTTTCTAATTTGTTGTTAAAAGCAAATGCAGAATCTCTTATTTTTTTCACATTATCAGGAACACTAAAATTTTTATCTTCCTTTTCTGCAGGATAGAGCAATAAATTTGTTTCATTTTTATTGTACAACACACCATCTTTACTACTAAAATATTTATTTGCTTTATCTACATATATATTAGACAAACCTTTTCGTCCTTCGAAATGATATTCTATACTTCTAACATTTTTAGGAATTGTTATGCTTTTTAAATTATCACAGTATGCAAATGCACTAAACTTAAATGATGTTACACTCTCCGGTATACTTACCTTCTCTAATTTCTTACAATTTAAAAATACACCATACTCAATTTCTGTTAATTCTGATGGAAGTTTTACTTCTCTTAATTCATTGCAATATCTAAATGCAAATTTTTTAATACTTTTAACTGTATCAGATATTTCCACATTAGATAGCTTTGTACAATAATAAAACGCATCGACGCCAATTGATTCAATACCCTCTGGAATTGTTATGGTTTCCATTTTGTCATTAAACATAAAGGCTTCATCACCAATTTCCACTACCTTCTTGCCTTCTATTATGTCTGGTACTTTAACTTCGATATCATCTCCTAAATATTTAGTGATAGTAACACTATCTTCCATCGCAGTATATTCCCAATCTCCATAGGTATTCTTTTCTTCTGCATAAATACTTTGAATTCCCAATGTACTAATCATCATTGCTATAGCAATGAGGAAACCTAATATTTTTGCACATATATTTTTCACGATTTTCTCCTTTCAAATCTCAATTGTACAAACTTTTTTAATAACAGTTTCAGTTTATAAAGCACTTCCATATTGTTTTTATTTTCAGGATACGATTCATCAATTAACTTGCATTCCATTTTTTATTTGCGATACTTCGTAATATCTTATTTCATTACCATATACTCCTGTATCACTTTCTGCTGGGTCATAGATAGTTTTTCCTGAAAAATCTTTGTTCATAACTTCTCCATATCCGGGTTTATGTGACCATGTTCCATCTGGATTTTGTCGATACCAATGATAATCAAACTTTGAATAGATAACTAACGCTATTTTATATGTACCTTTACTGCACATATCTTCCCTATTAATCCTTCTAAAAGTATATTTCATAGCCTCTGCATCTCTTAAAGCATTTGCCTCTATTAGACATAATACAATTCATAGACAACTTTTGTCTATTTTCAGTAAATTCTGAATTATAAGTAATTCTTACTTATAAAAAGCCTCAAAAAACCTATCCTCCTAGATTTTTTGAAGCTTTTCACAAAACCAACTGCCAGTGTTTATTCAAAGCGCCAAAGCCGCCATCCTCTGCCTGTTGATTCCTTTCTTTTGTTCTTCATTTTCAACCTAGCGCTCGCTAGTCATTTTCATTCTCTCTTTTACAATGCCCCAAATTAACACTACAAGAATCATCAAATACGCCCACACTAATATGTTGGATAATTTTTTGATTAACATAAAAATTATCAAGCTTATGCTATAGAAAAGAAGCGCTCTGTTTTTAAATACTTTTTTCTCGTTTTCAGATAATCTTCTATTATCATTTTCAACCGGACTAAATATCAATATTAATACTCCCAAAAATAATGCAATTAGTCCCTTAACAATTATCGGCAAGTATAACATTTTGTAACCAAGAATTATCAATGTAAACAAAATGGTGGACATTACGACACATCTTGGTAAAGTTTTCGCATGATAGCCACCTGCATAAACTCTAATAGAAATAAAAGCGATTAATATAACCGCTCCCGGAATAAGTTCTCTCATAAGAAAAGATATAACAACCATTCCCAATGTTTCTGCCAATGTAATTAATCCATATTTTACGCCGAATGCGATTATGTCTGCGTCTTCCCTTTTAACATCGCTATGCTGAATAATAAAATTAGTTAGCATGTTTGTCATTTTATCTATTTCCTTTGTAGTTCTTTTCATTTGTTACTTCATGGTAATTTTTAAATCTTACCAATTAAATTTTTCCTATTTGAATTTTCTAAGTTTTTCTGCTCCCTTTGGAAGTTCCGGCTGATGTAAAAAAGCAAAACAACCTGTTGTTGCAACACCAGATGTTACTGTAACAGCTACAGCAGCTAAAACATTTGCAAAGCCTTTTATGAATTTTTCCTTTTTCATAATGTTTTTCCTCCTTTCCTTTTTATGCCTTATACGATAGCACATTTTTGCCCCAAAAGTTCACTTTTGCGATAAACGGTAGTTTTTTGGGAATGAACGACACTTTTTTCTTGCAATTTAAGAAATTTTTCTTGTTTTTTCTCGGAATTTGTAGATTTATAAGTAGCATAAAAGGACTTCCTATCATATAGAAAAAGCTACTTAAATATCCTAATAATAAAATTTAAGCAGCTTTTCAAAATAAAAACTTTTTAAGGTTATCTTTTTACATGAAAATGCACATTTTTGTTTTGAACATATTTCCATCCTGCTCTGCATCATATACACTTTCGTGCTTATTCAAAATTTCTTTTATGTTTTTGATTCCATACCCATGATTTACTGTATCTTTTTTGGTTGTCTTTACATTGTTCATATCCACTTTATTATTTGTAGTATTATGTATCTCAATGTCTAATTTGTGTTTTCTATAGGTTATATAAATTTTTATGTACTTTTCTTCTGTTTGTTCTGCTGCCTCAATGCTGTTATCAAGGAGATTTCCCAGAATAATATTGAAATCATAAAATGATATGTCCAGTTTTTCCAGCAGTACAATTTCTGTGTCTACTTTTATGTCCTTTTCATACATTTCCTGAAGTTTGTAATTTAGTATACTGTCAATTACGATATTTCCGGACTCTATATATTTGTTTGCCTGATTAAAGCCTGCATTAATTTCCTGCAAATACTTGTTAAGTTCCTCATAATTTTTACTTTCACTTAAAGTTTCCAGCATGGAAAAATGTTTCTTGAATTCATGTTTTAATGCTCTGATTTTTTCAACAGAATCATTCATTGTTTTCAACTGTTGTTCCTGATATTTTGTTTGTAACTCCAGCTCTCTACTTTTACTTTCTAACTTGTAATTTTTCGCCACCTCATCATATAAGTAGAAAACGAAAACATTTATAACAATCAAAATAATTACACAAGTTATAATTGCAACATCATTGTGTGTTATATTTCTACAAAATAGATAAAACATTACTATTGATGATATTGGTAGGAATATTGATATTATCCAATATACTGCTGAAATATGTTCTCCGTCACGTATGTTGCTAAAGTTTCTCAACAACAATACTACAACAAGCTGAACGATTGGAAGGCACACTGTTCCTGTTAATGAATAATACTCATTTCGTTGGAATACTTCCGGGGTAAAGGCTCCTACACCAAATGCCACTATCCCTTCAGACAAACACATTGTCGCCATAAATAGAAATACAGATGCTATTTGTTTCTTAACTGTTCCTTTATATGTAATAGCCGTTACGATAATTCCTAAAAAAGAGCATACTGTATTTAATACCGGAATATTAAATAGTAAATATGGAAAAGATATGAGACAATATGTTATAAAATATGCCATATAAGATTGTATCCTATTAGTTCTCTGTTCTTTGAAAAAACCTTTACATAATATATCTATTTCATATACCTGTAAAATTCCTGTTGCTAAAAAAATTATAGTTTCCATTATCTAAACGAATCCTCCTCGTACTTAGACCATATTTCTTTTATTTTTTGTACATATTTTCTGCCAACAGCTATAGTTTTTCCATTACTCAATATAAGATTTTTATTAACATAACGTTCTATATACTTTGCATTTACTGCATAGGATTTATGACACTTAACTATGTAATACATGCCAAATTCATCTTCTATGTTCTTGATGCTTCCTCGAATTTGTGTCATCTTTCCATCATTAGTATATACATCCAGATTTTTCTCACGAGCCTCAATATAAATTATATCTCCAATGTATATACCCTTCTTCACACCGTTTTCATTGTACTTTAAAATTGCTCTATTGTTTCTATTTCTATCCACATATTTTTTCAAATCATTGAAAACCATTTCTTTTTCTATAGGTTTCAAGTGAAAATTCTGCGGTTCCAAATCAAACAGCTTTTCGCAATAAATATTTTTACCTGAAATAAATACTATACTTACTAAGCGTTCATCATATTTTTCTACAATAATTTTTCCTAAATCAATTCCTGTTTTTTTCGGTAATTCTATATCTAGAAATATCATGTCGAAAAAATATCCTGTTTTCATTTTTTCAATTAAAGTCTCTGCACTATAAAAAACGTCCACTGTTATATCGACACTTTCTATAGTTTTGTATTCCTTCACCCATTTTTCTATTTTTGTACAACAACCTTTATCGTCATCACACACTACTATATGCATACAGATTCCTTTCTCCTGAACACTTTTTTACATTTATCCTTTTGTCTGTACAATTTTTCATATAATCTTTATTTTATCATTATTTATGAATCTTTTCGACCTTATTTTTCTAATATTTTAAAATATTTATTGACTACCTACACTATTTTTTTGTATTTATCCTATGAGCTTTTTGCATAATTTGACATATTACTCCTTTTTTTTGTACAATTATCTAAGTTTATGTAACGTTTAATCAGATTCTTATAATTCTTTTCATATAATAATCTGTTTAAATATATTTTAATAATAATTTAGGAGGGGGATAACAATGGCAAAATTTTGTATCCACTGCGGTAAACCGCTAGAAGACGGCGAAGTGTGCAACTGCCAGGATAATGTAACAACTAATCCAAATGCACAAAACTCTAATAATGAAACTACAAACCCAAACACTTGCAACCCAGAATCTGACATTAATTCTGTAAATGCAGAGAGCTCCATTGCTTCTGAAAATAATAATTCTTCAAGCAATAAAGATAAAAATCAGAATAGCAATTCACAGTCAGCAACTAATGAAAATGCAAACAGTAACTCCTCAGATACTAAAGCAACTTTCGAAGCTGGTAAAGCAAATGCTGTTTTTGAAAAGTTTAAATTCATCTTTTCAAAACTCACAAGTTTCTTTAAATCACCAACAGGTATTGCAAAAGAATTCGCAGATAAGAAAGATTCTACCTACGGCATCTTAATGATTTGCACAAATATAATCGTAACATTTCTTATGTTTTTTATACTTATTAGTACAAGTGCAACAGCTTTATACCGTATACCTATTTTGGGTTCGCTTATAAGTAATTCTGCTTTTTCAGTCTCACTTATGTTTGCTTTAATATTTGCAGCTTACTATTTTGCATTGGCTGGTTTACTCGTTTTAACAACAAGTACATTCTTTAAAGGTTCGATGAAATTCAGCGATGCTGTTTCATTAGTAGGTGTTAATGCTTTTATTAATATTATCGTACTTGTGGTTTCAGTTATATTAATGATGATTATTCCGCTTTTGGGAATGTTAGTTTTATATGTCGGAATGATATATGCATCCTTAATGTTTATAATTAGCTATATTGATTTAGCTGATATTAGCTCTGACAAAAAAGGATATGCTTTATTAATTTCTTTTGTTTTAACTATTGTTGCCGTTGCGATTGTAGCTTCAATGGCTGCATCAATGGTAGGTTCATCTATTTCTAATAGTTTAGGCGGATATAGTAGCTATGATAGTTATAGTGACTGGGATTTTTAATTGGAAAGCAACATTTTTCCTTTCGCACGAGTGTGCTTCCCTAGTGGAACGTTTTTTATATAATAAGAAATTCTAAAGGAATTTCTTATTATATAAAAAAAACAGCGGGCCACCCGTAGGTGAAACCCGCCTATTAGAAAGAGATTGTGAATTAGCAATCAGCCATTGTCTTCCCTTCGCCTGTAATTGAAGCAAAATCTGAATTGAATACATCGATTGCTGCATCAATTGCCTTATTCTTAATAAGGTTTTCAATAACTTCGCAACCAATTGTTGCTGCACCAATTCCGTATTTTGTAAGTTCAAGTACCTGCTGTGAGTTCTTAAAGCTTGCTGCAAGAACTTCACATGGAAGATTGTTATTTTCAAAAATATCCTGGATATCCATAGCAACCTGTACGCCATTGTATCCAAAGTTATCTATTCTATTAATGTAAGGTGCTGTGTATTTAGCTCCAGCCTTTGCAGCTAAGAATGCCTGCATTGGTGTGTAAATAGCAGTAGCTGTAATATTTACTCCCTGTGGTGCTAAAGTCTTCATAGCCTTTAAGCCCTGTGGAGTTGTAGGAATCTTTACAAATGTATTTTCTCCTAATTTTTCTCTAATAACGCCAGCTTCTTTAATCATTCCTTCAGCATCTTTTGATACTACCTGTACGTGAAGCTCGCCATCTTTTCCAACGATTTCTCTAAGTTCTGATAAAACTTCGTAAGGATTTCTTCCGCTTTTTGCAAGAATTGATGGGTTAGTTGTTACACCATCACATGGATATAAATCCCAAATTTCCTTAACCTTAGCTATGTTTGCATCATCAATAATAAATTTCATTTTGATACCTCCAAATTTTCTCTTTCTTTATTGTTTATTTAAATTAACACTATGTTAATTAGGTACATATTAATCTTTAATTTCAATTTTTATCTGTAATTTATTTTAGATATTGTGACCGTTGTCTTCTGCACTTACACTATATTTCTAAAATAAGATTTTTTACTCCATTATCTGTAGCAATTTTTCCAAATGCTCTCATTTGTTCATCGCTATATAACGGTGGGTTATCTTCAAAACAGAACTGCTTGTCAACCATATCATATTTCGCCTGCGCTAATGGATTGTAATTAAGTATCTCGTACTTAACATCAGGATAAATATCTGATATGAATCTTGCAATTCCTGCAATGTTTTCTTCACTGGTAGTCATTCCTGGAATCAAAGGTGTTCTTATAATTACATCCTTCGCTTTCTTTGAGGATAACAACCATTCTAAATTCTGTTTTATAAGTTCATTGTCCACGCCGGTATATTTCTTATGGTCTGCTGAATCAATAATTTTCAAATCAGCAAAAACATGATCAATATACTTCATTGCTTCCTGATATATTCTTGTTGGTATGTGAGAAGCAGTTTCAATTGTTGTAGCAATGTTCTTTTTCTTTAATTCTTTTAAAACTTCAATTGCAAACTCATGCTGGTATAAAGGTTCACCGCCTGAAAGAGTAACTCCACCACCGTACTTAAAAAATGGTGCATCTTTGCTGGCCTCTTCTACAACTTCCTCTACTGTCATTTTCCTTGAATCCATTGTCAATGCAACTGCCGGACAACTATCAATTATATGTTCCCAATCTTCTTCCTTAGAAACATCTAATTTAATCTTGCCATCTTCTTCTGTTACACCACCATTTTCTGACAGGTGAACACAAGTCTTACAATGAATACACTTGTTTGGAAAATATAGAGGTCTTTGCTTTATGGAAATGCCTTCCGGATTCTGACACCATACACAATTAAGAGTACACCCTTTTAAAAAAATTGTAGTTCGTATTCCATTACCATCATGTGTTGAAAATCTTTTAAAATCAAAAACATATCCTTTCATATGACTCATCCCTTCCAAACACTTTTATGTTATCTCCGGTGGTTCAACCACCGGAGTTTTTTTTAGATATCGTTATAACTTGTTCTTGCAATAATTTCATCCTGTAATTCTCCTGCAAGTTCTACGAAATATGCTGTATAACCTGCAACACGAACTGTTAAGTTTCTATACTGTTCAGGATTCTTCTTAGCTGCTAACAAGTCTTCTTTATTAACTACGTTGAACTGAATATGTGGAATTTCTAAATCTACAAATGTTCTAAGCATCTTAGCAAACTTATCAATTCCGTTCTCTGTCTTAAAGAATTCAGGTAAAAACTTCATATTAAGAAGTCCACCGTTTGTTGTCCAGTTCTTATCAAGTCTTGATACTGATTTAAGAACTGCTGTAGGGCCATGTTCGTCACGACCATATACCGGTGACATACCACCATCTGCTAATGGTGTTCCTGAATATCTTCCATCAGGAGATGCACCAACATTTTCACCCATAGGTACATGCGCAGAAACTGTATACATTCCTGTATGATATTTTCCACCACGATAGTTTTTGAAATTTCCAATTCTTTCTCTGAAATATCCTGCCCATTTTGCTCCTAATTCATCAACCCATTCTACGTCATTTCCGTATTTTGGAACTTTGTTAAGAAGCATTGTTCTAAGGATTTCATCGTCTTTATAGTTTGTCTGAAGGGCTTTTAACAATCTTTCCTTGCTAACTTTTCCTTCATCATATACTAACTGTTTAATTGCTGCCAAACTATCTGCAAGGTTTGCAATCTGAATCATCTGAATGCCTGATAAGTTGTATTTTGCTCCACCTTTTGTTACATCCATTCCCTTATCCATACAGTTTTTGATTACTGATGATAAGAAAGGTGTTGGAAGAAGATCCATATGAGCCTGTTCAACCTGTTCACATGCGAGAATCATCTTATCCATAAAGTAATCGATGTTTTCCTTGAACGCTTTCTCTAAATCTTCAAATGTATCAAATGTTGTTAAGTTACCTCTGTCAGGTGCCAACTGTTTTCCTGTTATTAAGCACTTACCATTATTTAATGTAAGTTCTAATGCCTTGTTTAAGTTAAACATTGCTGCGTCAGACCAGCCTAAGTTATCTCCCTGTGTTGTAAGTTCTACACAACCAACAATTGCATAATTTCTGGCATCCTTTTCTTCAACGCCTAAATTTTCAATCATTGCTGGAACGATAGCCTTGTCATTAAAGAACTGTGGCATACCACTTCCTAAAGAAACAACTTTAATTGCCTGTTTCAATAATTTATCACTTGTCTTTTCACACAATCTTACTGAAAGGTTAGGTTGTGGAAGACCAATGTGCTCCTGTGCCTTTAAGAATAAATATGATAATTCATTTTCAAAAGCTTCTCCGTTTTCATCCTGACCACCAACTGCAATATTAAATCCAATTGGGAAACCTGCGAAGAACTTGGCACTGTTTTTATTTCTCATATAAACAATCTCATTGAACTTAAGCCATAAGCTTTCGATAATTTCAAGTATTGACTGATTGTCCGCGATTCCTGCATCAATATCATGCTTATAATATGGATACATAAAATTATCGGCTCTTCCCGGTGAGAAAGATGATGCATTTGATTCCATCTGTAAAATAACGAATAAGAACCATAATGCCTGAGCTGCTTCATGAAATGTTTCTGCCGGTCTCTTTGAAATGTTATCGCAAATCTTTGCAACATTTCTCATGTTATCAGCCCATTCAGGATTTTCATCAGCCTGCTCGTTTAAAAGGTCACGATATCTCTGTATAAAATTAATTGTTCCTTCCATAACAGTTACAACACTCTTATAGAAAAGTTTCTTATCTTCGTCTGTTTCCTTTGCATAATGTTCTTCAGCCTCAGCCTTTAATCCAGCCGGCCCTTTCTTTAACCAACCTTCACAGTCAGGGTTAATATGTCCCTGTGCATGGTCTTTCTGGTTAATCTTAACAACCTTTGCAATTTCATCAATTTCTTCACCATATCTTGATCTGAGAACATCCTCTAATGATTTTCCCTGCCAATATGGATAAATAACATCTCTAAAATATTTAATGTCATCTTCATTTACGTTAAATTTGTCCTGGGGTCTTGTTGGAAGAGTTTCAAATTCCTTATCTACCCATGTGCTACCGCTCTCTGGGAATACTACTCCATATCTAACTCCTGCTGTTCTATTTCCAACAATTAATTCTTCTGGTTCAACGCTTATGTTTATTTTCTCAAGAGCATTCTTAAGTGAATATGCTCTCTGCATAATTCTTGGTTCTCCCTCATGCTCTTTGTATGTGTCTGTAATAATTTTTGCCTGCTCTATTGAAGCATATCTAGGAAGAGATAACATTCTATTCTTCAATGTTTCAATTCTATCTGTTTTGATTAAATCACTCATAGTTCCACCTCCTATTTGATAATTTAATTGTACATCCCTGTTTAACCTAAGTCAACGATTTTTTATTGTTTTTTATTACTTTTTATTGTTTTTTATTGTTTCTAGTTAAAAAAAGTCCCATTTTTTATACATTTATTATGTTTTGTATGGAAAATATGTATTTTTTTCCATCATATACTTTTTTATTTTTATATTTTTCCGCTCTTATCTTATAGTCAATATTATACAAAAATCTACATTGTTTTAAAAGAAAAACGTCACATTAATTAATCTGATTTTTTCACTAAATCAAATTCATTAATGCAACGTCTTATCTTAATTTGTAGTTGTAGTTTTCCTAATATAAAACTGTTACTTTCTTGTCTGACAAATGCTTTTGTACTTCTTCACTTGGTTCTTCATCTAAAATAATTCCTTCAAATTCATCTATTGAAGAATATCTGTAATTACCTTCTCTTGCAAACTTAGTGCTTTCCATTAGCATATAGCATTTCTCACTATTTTCCATAATGACTTTTTTGGTTAATGCATCGTCTGTTGTATATGTGTAAACTTTGTTTCTCTTAATGTCTACACCTACAACTCCCATGAATGCCTTGTCAAAACTGAATTCGCCAATTTGTTTATTAGTATATGAACCAATAAAGCCATCACGTCCTCTGTTCAACTTACCACCTACGAAAATCAAATTGGTATCTAAAGATGCTGTAAAACCAAGCATTACATCAATCATGTTAGTTGCAACAGTAACATTAAGGTTAGCTTCAACAATTAACTTAATCAACTCTATATTAATAGTTGAGATATCTAAGAAAATAAAATCTCCTTCTTCTATTAACTCAAATGCTTTTTTTGCAATTTTCTTTTTTTCCTCAACGTTTTTTCCTTTACGTTGAGAAACATAGAGTTCATGAGTATTGACTCTGTTTCTTACTGCTCCACCGTATGTTTTCTTAAGCAGTTCTTTCTTTTCTAATAATGATAAATCTTTTCTAATACTATCTTCAGTGACTTCGAACATTTCACTTAATTCTTTTACTAAGACAGAACCATTAGCATTCACCATCTCTACAATTTTATTTTGTCTTTCCCTAGCTAGCATAATTTCCTCCTTAGTATTGATAGTTCTATTTTCATTTATTTTTCAGTATTTGTCAAATACTCTTTTATTGTTTCTCCAACACCACCATCTTCATTAGAAAGTTTTGTTACATACTTTGCCGCTTTTTTTGCAAGTTCGTTTCCTGATACCATAGCGTAGGACTCTTCGGCTTCTGTCAACATTGTTACATCATTTCCTGAATCACCGAATGCCATTACATTCTTCATGTCTACACCAATCTCGTCACAAAGGAACTTAAGTGCTTTTCCCTTGTCTGCACCAACTGCTGTAATTTCAACATTTCCCTTAAAGCCGGCTGTTATAACTATATCTGTTACTTTTTCTAAATCCTTATATAAATCTTCAATACATTCTTCGGGTGTGTAATCCACATTAAACTTTTCAACATTAGTGTTTCTAACAACATCCATTGGATCATCATACATTTCCATTTTTGTTTTATAATAATCCATGAATTCATTTGGTAATGAACATTTTCTGAAATTATCATATGTATATTGGCTTATAAACCCTTTTTTATCAGCATAAATTTCATATACTAATGGATATTTATTAAAAATATTTACAATTTCTTCTACTTTTTTCTTATCTAAATAGCAGCTTGTCATCACACTGTTGTCTTTTAAGTCTACAACTGCCGCACCATTTGAAATTACAGCATAGTCAATACAACCTAATTTTTCGATTTCACCTGCTGTCAAACTTAGTGAACGACCTGTACTGATAACGTTAATAATTCCTTTTTCCTTGGCCATATTCATTGCTTCTATGTTTACCTTTGGAATTACCATATGGTCTGCCCCTACTAAAGTTCCATCTACATCTGTTGCAATAAGTTTAATGTCCATCTTATCCTCCTGCCTATTGTGTATATTTTGTATATTATCATATCCTGCAAGGTTGGTTATTTAATGTAACATGTAGTTTATGCTACTCCTAACACAAAGCACACATTAATTTAGCACGTAATTTCATAGTATAAAAAATAACTTCCTGCATTTATGAACCATTACTCATATTAGCATATTTACCTTATAAATACAAAAATCCTCCAAAGCGCGTGCACCTTCAATTAACTATCTGGTACACGCGCCGGGGGAGTTTATGCTATGCTAACTTTATTTTAAAATATCTAAAACCTCTTCTTCAGTATTGCACTGCATTACCTTGTCAGCTAATGCCTTGCATTCTTCTACTGTACAATTTGAAATCGTCTTTCTTGTCTTTAATACGCTTGTTGCGCTTACACTAAACTCATCAAGACCAAATGCAAGTAGTAATGGAATTAACTTAGAATCTGCTGCTGCTTCACCACACATACCTACCATAATGCCTTCCTTCTTACCACATTCAATGATTCTCTTAATTGAACGAAGTACAGCCGGCTGGTATGTTGAGTAAAGATATGCAACCTTAGCATTTCCTCTGTCAACTGCCATTGTATAACCTGTTAAGTCATTAGTTCCAATACTAAAGAATGCTGCTTCTTTTGCTAAGATATCAGCAATCATACATGCTGCTGAAGTTTCCATCATAACACCAATCTCAAGATTCTTGTTATATGCAATTCCTTCACCATCAAGTTCTTTCATAATATCAGCAACCATTGCCTTAACGCTACGAAGCTCGTCCACACAAGTTACTAATGGAACCATTATTTTAATCTTTCCAAATGCACTTGCTCTTACTAAAGCTCTAAGCTGTGTCTTATATAAATCAGTTCTCTGTAAACAATAACGAATAGCTCTAAATCCTAAAAATGGATTTTCCTCTTCTTCTAATCCTAAATAAGGAATAGCCTTGTCACCACCAATATCTAATGTTCTGATGATTACCGGTTTACCCTTCATTGTTTCAGCTACTGACTTGTAAGCTTCAAACTGTTCCTCTTCTGTTGGAACACTGTCTCTATCCATAAATAAGAATTCAGTTCTGAATAAACCAATTCCTTCGCCATCACATTCAACAGCTTTCTTTGCATCTTCTGGTTTTCCAATGTTGCAAACTAATTCAACCTTTGTACCATCCTTTGTTACTGATGGTTTTCCGGCATACTCTGCAAGTAAAGCTTTTTCTTTCTTGTAATCAGCTAATTTCTGTTCATATTCTTTTACAGTATCCTCATCAGGATTTACAATTGCTTCTCCACTTGTACCGTCTATCGCAACTACGTCACCGTTTTTAACAATACTGCAAATACCTTCGATACTAAGTACGGCTGGAATCTCCATTGCTCTTGCAAGAATTGCTGAATGTGACGTTCTACCACCTACTTCTGTTAAAATTCCTGCAATATTATCAGGGTTAATTCCTGCTGTCATTGATGGTGTTAAATCTCTGGCAACCAAAACAGTATTTGCTGGTACCTGTGATATATCGACTTCTTCAATACCTAGAAGAATTTTAATCATTCTTGTTTTAATATCTCTAAAATCTGTTGCTCTTTGCTGAAGTAATTCATCAGGAATCTGTGCAAACATTTCTGCTGTCTGCTCTAAAACCTGGTCTACAGCCATTTCTGCTGTAATCTTTTCAGCTACTAAAAGAGTAGAAATCTGCTCCTCAATCATAGGATCCTGAAGCATCTGGATATGTCCTCTAAGAATATCTGCATCTTTTTTGCCAACTGTAACATCCATTTTTTCTGCCATCTGATTTGTAATTTCTACAAACTTCTCAATGGCATCCTGAAGACGTTTAATTTCATTATCAGTATCTGTTACTTTCTTATTTTCAATGTTAATTTCATGTTCTTCAATTATAACAACTTTTCCGATTCCGATTCCCTCAGAACCTGCAATACCCTTGTACATAATCTTACCTCTTATTCACCAAAATTCTGGCTTTCTAATTCAACAACTTTTGCCATTGCTTCTTCTTCGTCAGCTCCATCACATTCGAAAGTTACTTCTGCACCTTTCTTAATGCAAGCTGAAATAATATTAATAAGGCTCTTTGCGTTGATTCTCTTATCTCCAAATACGATTGTAACATCACATGCGAATTTTCCCATTTCCTTTGCTACAACTCCTGCTGGTCTCATGTGTAATCCTTCCGGATTGTTTACTGTTAATGTTCTACTTACCATTTTAATTTCCTCCTAATTTAAAAATCTCTCTCTTTTTTCTTTAATAATTCATATATGTTAATTGCTTATGCAATAATTTTCTACTTTAATTAATCGTTCCTATATCATTATTAAAGTCTTTCATGTGCTTTATATTTTTTTATAAGGCAGGCAATAACTACCTGCCTTATATCATTTCTATGATCATAAATGCCTATAATCGATCAAGTAATAACGCTTCATAAAAGCAGGATTTTGGCTAATCCTTTATAAACTTTATTTATGCATTAAGCATTGAAATCATTTTAGCTACAATAGCATCTGCCTGCTTAATTGCTGGGCTGATTCCAATTTTTACTTTCTTAAGGTTGTCAAATCTTTCAACGTTCTTAATAGGCATATCTGTTGTAAGAATAACAGCATCTGCTGATTCTACATCTGCCTTTGTAATCTGATTTTCAATTCCGATTGAACCCTGTGTTTCAACCTTGCATTCAACTCCTGCTTTTTCACATGCCTGCTGAATTGCTTCAGCTGCCATATAAGTATGTGCTACCCCTGATGGGCAAGCTGTAACTGCTAAAAATTTCATATCTAATCACTCTCTTTCATACAATAATTTTATTTTTTTAATTTATGAGAACCACTAAAAAGTGGTTCTCATTTAGTGTTCAGTTGTAATTCAAAAACTTTATCTTATTCAAATGAGATATCAATATCTCCCATATCTTCTGGTTCTGGAGCTACATAATCTTTCTTAAGTAATGCACAAAGAAGTACATAAACTGCAACACCAATTAAGATACAAATAATGTAAAATGGCCAACCAGCTAAGAAGCTTTCACCCTGAATAACAGGAGCTACGATTAAACCTCCCCAGCAAGCTGACATCTTAGCACCAACTCCAAGGAATCCTGCGATACCACCGGCAATTGCTGATGAAATCATATTAATAGGAATCATTCTTGCAGGATCTGCTGCTGTATATGAAATAGCACCTTCTGTGATACCACAGAAGCCCATTGCTATAGCACCGATACCTGCATCCTGTTCTTCTTTTGAGAACTTCTTCTTTAAAAGTAATGATGCAACACCACATCCAATTGGAGGTACACAAATAGCAATACCAACTGGAGCTGCAAATGTATAAATACCTGTACCTACAAATGCTACCATTAAGATTGAGTAAGCAACTTTATTTACAGGACCACCAAGGTCTGTTGCAATCATAAGTGCTGCTAAAGCACTAATACCTGCAAGTGCTAAGTTTCCATGATCTCCGTGAGCCATGTTTCTCATAACATCTTCTAACCATGTCATGAATGCTGCAATAGGTGTTCCGCATGCAAACATTATAATACCAACTACCAATACACCAATTACTGGAATGATGATAATTGACTTAAGTGACTGCATTGACTTAGGAAGTGGAATCTTCTTTAAGTAATGAGCAATAATACCACCAAGTAAACCAGCAATAGCTGCTCCGATAAATCCTGCTGAAGCTGTTTTAACAGCGCCATCAGCAAAACCTGTAGGAATGTTCAATGCCATAAATCCACCTGCCATACCTACTGCAATACCAGGTCTGTCAGCGATTGAATAAGCAATGTATGCTGCGAATACAGGACACATTAATCCAAGAGCATCAGATCCGATTGTCCATAACCAGTAAGGAATTCCTGAACCCCATACTGGAGCTGCTCCTTGACCTGTTAATAAAACGGCAATAGCCATTAAAATACCACCACCAACAACAACTGGAATCATGTAAGATACACCATTCATAAGATGTGTTTTAGTGTGTTTTAAAATATCAACTAATTCTTTCATAACTTTTCTCCTATCACATAATCTTTTACCTATTTAGGTTTTAAACTGCGCCTATAAGATTAATAACCTCATCGGCTGTTTTTGCATTAGCAAGCTGTTCTCTAAAGTCATCATGCATAACTTTTCTAAACAAACCAGCTAAAATTTCAAGATGTCTGTCACCCTGTCCTGGTGATGGAACACCTATCTGGAATACCATATCAACTTCTTCTGAATCATCCCACTTCATTGGTTTAGCAAGACGAACAAATGCAAGTGATGGTTCCTTAACATGTACTGACTTTGAATGAGGTGTAGCAACTGAGAAACCTACTGCTGTACTTGAGCTTGCCTCTCTAGCCAAAACGTCCGCTACATATCCTTCCTTGTCAATAAGTCTGTCGTCCTTGTCCATTGCATCAGCTATAAGTCTGATTACCTCCTCAGCACTATTAGCTTCAACATCGAACATTACGATTGCTTCGTTCATAAGTTCTTTAGCCAAAATTTTGTCCTCCTTCTCTTTAAGTTATCACCTCTGCGTGATTTTATTCTAGCTACATATTTATTTTTTTTCAATTGTCGCAAAAAAAGAAAATTGCACTAAAGTTAGTGCAATTTTCAATAAGCTTTTTATCCACTGGGATTGAAACATTTTTAATTGTCTTATATTTTTTACTTCCAATGCAACTCTTCTTTAAGATTTTGCTCCATTTTTTGAACATTGTCTAATTTTTTGAACTTCTCAAGTTTCTCTTCCGAACCGACAATTCGTGCAAAATCTGAGAAAAATGCCTTTGTTGTTGTTATGTTATTGAAGTTTAATGCAAGTAAAAACATAACGTTTACCATTTTCCCACCCCAATTAAGTGGATGCTTTAAACTAATAACATATACTTTTGGCTTAACAACATTTCCCGGCATTCCATGAGGAATTGCTACACCGTTACCAATTGCAGTAGGCTCAATGTTTTCTCTTTTTAGAACATCATTGTAAAACTCTTTAGTAACATATCCCTCGTTTACTAATTGTTTACAGGCTGCTTTTAAGACAAAATCTCTATCGACCTTCTCCTCAACGTAAAGAATATGATCTTTGTCTATCATATCCGTAAAATTATCTTTTTCAAGCTTCGGATGTGACAGAGTCTCAAAGCAAGCATCCTTTATATTTTTCTCGTCAGTTTTACTTACAATTGGTGAAATATAAACAACTTTGTCATTGTATTTGAAGTTTGGAAGCATTGATAATACAATATCAAACTCATAATCGTCAATACAATCTATTTTGCCTGATGAAAGTATGGCTACAATCTTAATATCAGATATTTTACTTTCTATTTTTCTGGCGACAATATTTGCTGCTGCAATACCGCTTGTTCCAATTAAAACAGCTTTCACATTTTTAACATTTCTGTGCAAAGCACCACCTAAATATAGGGCAATAAATGATATTTCATGATCTGTAGGTATGGATTTACTGTACTCCTCATAGAATTTTCCTAATGTAAAACATGTGGCGAAAATTCCCGAATACATTTCCCTTATATCTGATAAGAACGGATTCTTAACTTCGATTCCATAAGCTGTTCTAACAATTGATGCCGGTATAAAACCTTCCAAACTTGTCCTTAATAATTCATTGTCTAAAAGATTTATATTCAAAATTTCTGAAAGATATTCCAGCATTTCCTCGCAGATTTCTTTATTTTTTTCTTCAAATTCTGAAATCATGTGGACTTTATTTGCATTTTCCGCAGTTTGCACTGCTGCTGAAGCAAATAAAATATCAATATACTGCTTCTCATATTCGTTTAGATTTACTTTTCCTAGCTGTTCAAAATGTTCCACAACCACATTTACAAGACTCTCATTTCTATTAAATGTTTCAGGAATATAAATGTCCTCAGTTATTACATTTCCCATTCTTGTTCTGAACAACTGAATAGACAAATATTCTGCCAACATTCTGAAACTATAGTCCGTATATGCCACGTCAAACTTTTCTTCTAACGCATGAATAACTTCTATTGATTTTTCAAAATTATCTTTTCCAAAGTTATTTATCCAAAGTTCCTCTTCTTCTATGTTCATTCGGTAATCGTAAGTTTCCTCTATTACCTTGCTTCCGATTGCGTATGTGCAGCATGTTTTCATGGCTTTTCTAATGGAAAATTCATCTCCTGTTATAAAAACACCATGTCCTGCCACTCTGTTAATTTTGATTCCGTATTTTTTTAATTCTTTTGATATGGAATTAATGTCGTCACCAATCATTTTTTTGCTGACATTTAATTCCTCTGAAAATAATGATAACGTATATGTGTCCCAGCCACTTAAAAGAATATACATAATATATCCCATTCTCTGGCGTTTAGACATTACGATTTTCTTGTCTCTCTTTAATTCATTAATCTGACTGATTTGCTCGTCTGTAAAATTAGCAACAAAACCTATGCCCGGCTTTCTTTCTAATATCATCTTGTGTTCTTCGCAAAAATCAGACACTTCCTTAATGTAAGTTTTTACACTTCTTTCTGACACCCCTAGATATAATGCAAGAGTCTTTGATGTAATCGGCACACGATTGTTATCTATTAACTTTTCAATTATCTGAAGTCCTCTTTCTGATAACATATATTCCCCAACTTTCTTTTTTCTTTAGCAGTAAGATACCATTACTGTCATTTTTCCTGAAAAGCCGCAACTATCCATTGTTGCAGGAACTATAAAGTGATCCCCCTTCTTAACTTTAATTCCGTCAGCTTCTCCCTTACCGTCAATTACACTTACGTTTAAAAATGGCTTGTCCATCTTGAATTCATATTCTCCATCAACGTCCCATTTTTCCAATGTGTAATATGGGCATGTAACTAATTTTTCGCTAGTCATGCCATCATGTTTTTCTACAACTTTTTCTTCGTTATAGTCAACATGTGGTGCAGTAATGCAGTCAATACTCTGCTGAACGTGAAGTTCCCTTGGCTTACCATTCTGAAGTCTGTCATAGTCATAAACTCTGTAAGTAACATCACTGCTTTGCTGTGTTTCTATTAATAAAGTTCCACCTTTTATAGCATGAAGACATCCCGGATTAATCTGGAAGAAATCTCCCTTCTTAATTGGAATAACTCTGATTAAGTCGTTCCATTTTTTGTTTCTAATCATGTCTTCTAACTCTGCTTTGTCCTTGGCATTGTGACCAATAACAATAGTAGCATCTTCTTTGCAATCTAAAATATACCAACATTCTGTTTTTCCTAATGCACCGTTTTCATGTTCTGCTGCATATTCGTTGTTAGGATGAACCTGTATACTTAAATCATCCTCTGCTCCAATTATTTTAATTAATAAAGGAAAAACATCTTCTTTTATGTTTCCAAACAATTCTCTATGATTTTCATAACACCATGAAAGCTTTTTGCCTGCAAATTCTCCATTTGCAACTGTGCAGTCTCCGTTTTGATGGGCACTGATTCCCCAACACTCGCCTGCATTATCCCCGGCTTCTTCGTATCCAAAGTTTTTTAATAGTTTACCGCCCCAAATGGCATCCTTAAATACTGGCTGTAACATTAAAATTGACATAATCCACCTCTTTCTTCCCTTTACTAAATGATATTTTATCATACTATTCTAAAATATCATAATTTTACGCGACTTTCCATATTCTATAATAATTAGTTTTTCGGTGAGCCTCAAATGAAAAATATAAACTCAATGTTAAAATCAAAAAAATTTTTAGCTGTTTTTATTATTGGCTTAGTTACTTTTATCTTCATAACTTACTTTTTTGCAGCTTTTTATAATCATTCCCCAAGTAACGATTATGTGGATTCAACACCCCATTACCAAAATCAGGATCAGTATAATTTTGACTTGTATACTAATCAGCTTTTTAAAATTAATCTGTCTAATGATTACTTAAGTTTGCATTTTTATTTGGAACACCCGGAAAAATGGAATATTAATGTGAAAGAACCAACTCTCGGAGAATACAGTTATCAATCCATGATGGATAGTCAGAAATTCTACATAAACCAAATTAATATTTTAAAAAAATTCAATTATAATCAATTATCTGTTAAACAGAAAATAACATACGATACCTTAGCCGGTTATTTTAATAATCAGCTTGATTTTGCTGATTTATGCTTATGCTCAGAAATATTAAGTCCCACAACAGGTCTTCAGTCCCAACTTCCCATACTTTTTTCTGAATATACTTTTAAAAACAAGCAGGACATTACCACATATTTAAAGCTTTTGTCTCAGGTTTACGACTATTTTAAGGACATTTGTGATTTTCAAAAACTGAAAGCAAAGGAAAATGTGTTTATCAGCTCATTTTGTTGCAAAAACATAATTAACCAATGTCAGGAATTTGTTGGTGACAAAGTCCCTGAAAATAACCTTCTACACAAATCTTTTGTACAAAAAATCAATGAATGTTCTTTTTTAAGTGGGTCACAAAAACAGGCTTTTATTGCACAAAATAAAAAATATTTACAAAACAGTGTAATCTCAGGTTACAATCTCATTATTAGTACTCTCTCCTCTCTAATGAAGCAGGGCTATTGTAAAAACCAAGGCGGTCTATATAATTTGCCAAACGGCAAAAATTATTACGAGTATCTGGTTAAAACCTATACCGGTAGTAACAGAAACATATTAGAGATAAAAGCAATGATTCAGGAACAGATAACAAAGGATATGAAAAGTCTCTATTCTTTGTACAGCATAAGTCCTTCATTAGATAAGAAGTTGGACGCTGCTGAACGTTTGTCAGTGGCTAAATCTCCAAAAGATATTTTAAAAGAACTTACGAAAAAAAGTTCCGGGGATTTTCAGATAAAACAAAATTACTCTTTTAATATTAAGTATGTTGATAAAACCTTAGAAAAACACTTAAGTCCTGCTTTTTATTTGTCACCGGCAATTGACAGTAAGAACAAAAACAATATTTATATTAATAATTCAAAAAAGAATAAAGGGCAAAATCTTTATGCCACTTTAGCACACGAAGGAATACCGGGACATATGTATCAAAACAATTTTTTTGCCTCAACTAATCCTTCTCCCATTAGGCACATACTAAATTTTGGTGGCTATTCCGAAGGTTGGGCAACTTATACGGAAATTTTTTCCTATAAATATCAATACAAAGACTCTATTGTTGCCAGAGCTTTAAGTTGTAACACTTCATACTCATTGGCTCTCTATTCTCTTTGTGATATTGGAATTAACTATGAAGGTTGGAACCGTAAGGACACAAAAAAGTTTCTGTCAACTTATAGTATTTTTGATGACAATGCCTGTAATTCAATTTACGAGGCTGTAATTGAAGAGCCTGCAAATTATTTGCAATACTATGTTGGCTATTTAGAAATTATTAATCTAAAGAATAAATTCACGAAAAAATTTGGAGCAGAATTCGATACAAAAAGATTTCATAATAGTTTTCTAACTATTGGACCTACAAGCTTTGATGTAGTTGAGAAGTGGTTAGAATATTATTATTAACATTACATAAGCAAATAAGCAGAAATTCTAAATTAGAGTTGAATGTCAACACACCCAAATTCTAATTAGAGTTTCTGCTCATTTTATAAATTAATATATTAAATTTTACCAAGCTTTAGTTTAATTAAATTTCACCCATAAACTAAAATATTATACTTCAGAGTGATTTTATTTATTAATTATTTTATTAATCAGACTCTCTAATTCTGTTTAATACTTAGTCTAACTGGAAAGTCTTGCCTAATTCTTCAACTTCTTCCTTAGTTGCTAAATTATCACTAAATGCACTTGCACTACCTGTTAATAAACCTTTTCTAAGTGCTTCCTTATAGTCGCCTGTTTCTAAATAACCTGCAATAAATCCGGCTACCATTGAGTCTCCTGCACCTACAGAATTTTTAACCTTGCCCTTTGGACATGGACTCTTGTAAACCTGTCCATCTTCAGCAACTAATACAGCACCTTCGCCAGCCATTGATACAAGAACGTTTCTTGCGCCTTCTTCCTGCATCTTCTTTGCATACGGAACAACATCTTCTCTTGTCTTTAATTCAACACCATAAATTTCACCTAATTCATGATTGTTTGGCTTAACAAAGAATGGTTTATATTTAAGAACGTTAAGTAATAAATCCTTAGTTGCATCAACAACAATCTTAACATCCTTGTTCTGTAAATATTCCATAATGTCACTGTACATTGTTTCCGGCATAACACTTGGGATACTTCCCGCTAAAACTAAAATATCACCATCCTGCAACTGATCTAATTTCTTATATAATTCGTCAATGTTTTCTTTCTTAATTGCAGGTCCCATACCGTTAATTTCGCTTTCCTGCTGAGCACGAATCTTAACGTTAATTCTTGTAATGCCTTCTGCAACCTGTATAAAATCAGCATTTACTCTGTTGCTCTTTAACATGCTTTCAATAGCTTCACCTGTAAATCCTGCTAAAAATCCAAGAGCTGTATTTTCAAACCCAAGATTACTTAAAACCATTGATACATTAATTCCCTTTCCACCCGGGAACAAAAGCTCTTCTGATGTTCTGTTTACCAATCCTAACTTTAAATCATCCACTGAAACAATGTAGTCAATAGATGGATTAAATGTAACTGTATAAATCATTTTTGCCTCCTATATATTTTATTTTTCTGACAAATATCTAATCAAAATATATAGTATTTACATTAATTTTGCAAGTATTACACTGGCAATTGTTCCAGCAATTGTTGCCAAAATTGCACCAGGCAAAGTCCATCTTGTTTTCGTTACTTTTGCAGTTATGTAATATACAGACATTGTATAAAATATAGTTTCCGTACAACTCATCATTAATGAAGTAACTATACCAAGATATGAATCAGGGCCATATCTTTTAAAAATATCAAGAACCATACCCGTTGCTGCCGATGAAGAGAATATTTTTACAATTGTAACCGGCATAAGTTCTCCCGGAAAACCTAAAGGATTAGTTATTTTTCCCAACCATTTTCCTAAAAATTCCATAAAGCCGGATTCACTTAAAACACCTACAGCAACCATAAGTCCAATTAACGTTGGCAAAACTTTTACCACTGTTTTTAACCCATCTGCTGCTCCCGAAACAAAATCATCATATATATTTCTCTTACTTTTAATTCCGTATATTGTAATAAAAAGCATTACTCCCGGAATTATAAAAGAAGATAGTTTAACTAAAATCTCCATACGAAACCCTGTCTTTTTTATAAATCTATGCATAGAAATTTTATTCGAGAACAAAAAAGGAAAACCTCTTTACCGGGCATCCGATAAAGAGGTATATAACTTGTATTTATTAAATATTTTAGCCTTCTATTGGTCTGTTGTACTTATCTCTGTTCTCAATGTTTTCGACTAACTTACTTTCTTTTACAACATCCTGACCTGTCTTCAAAAATACAGGTTTAAGTACAATAGGTGTAATGATTGTTGTTGCAATAACAACGATAATTACAGGTGCTACAAGTTCAGAACTCATAAGTCCTGCCTCGATACCTTTGTTTGCAACGATTAATGCAACTTCACCTCTGGATACCATACCGACACCAATTCTTAGGCACTGGTAATTTTTATATCCACATACTTTTGCACCAAGTCCACAACCAACAATCTTTGTAATAATGGCAATAATTGTTAATACAATTGCATATACAACAATTAAAATTCCCATACTTGCAACTGCCTTACCATCTACCTTAAGGCCAATACTTGCAAAGAAGATTGGGCTTAAAAGCATATATGCTACAACATCAAATTTTGATGCAATAAACTGATCTTTCTGTGTCATTGAAATAATTACACCTGCAAAGAAGGCACCTGTAATATCTGCAACACCAAAGAAATATTCTGCTGCAAATGACATAAGAAGACAGATTACAAACGCCATAATAGCATGTCTGTGCATTCCTTTTCCGTCATGTTCACACCATTTCTTGTATAATTTGTAAACAATAAATCCGAATACAGCAACAAATACAAAGAATAATACTATCTTTAATAATACCATTCCAAGTGGTGTTGTTTCTGCACCCTTTCCGCTTTCTCCACCTAAACTAATTACAATTGTAAGTGCAATAATACCTAAAATATCATCAATAATGGCTGCACCTAAAATTGCATTACCTGAAGCTGTTTTTAACTTACCCATTTCCTGCAATGTTTCAACTGTAATACTAACTGATGTTGCAGTAAGAATTACACCTACGAAAACAGCCTGCATAAATAATGATGAAGCCTTTGCCGGTTCAATCCAGCCTGCTTCTAAGAACCAATATGTAAATAATCCACCACCAATTAATGGTACGATTACGCCTACAACTGCTATTACAAATGACGCTAAACCGCATTTTTTTAATTCGTTAATATCAGTTTCAAGACCTGCACAGAACATAAGAACAATTACGCCTATTTCTGCCATATGATCAATAAATGATGTCTGATATAATGTTAAAGCACCTAAATCGTGTCCCCCAACCATAACACCATTTAACAAGTTACCTAAAATTGCCGGTCCTAAAATAAGTCCTGCTAATAACGCGCCTACTACTTGTGGCATTTTGAATCTCTTTGTTACCAAACCAAAAAGTTTAGTGCTTGCTAATATTAAAGCAAGTTGCCATAGATATCCATATTCTTCCATTTTCACGACCTCTTTTCTATGTATTTAGAATATAGTTATGTAAAATTTATTTTACAACCTGAATCATAATAACACCTTATTTTAGTAAATTCAACTAATAAATTTAAGTTTTTTGTGGGTTTATAAAAGTACGTAACACATAACAATCTCTGTAATCAAAACTACAACATTAAAAGGTCATAACTCCACCTGTTTTTACACAATTTGGGTTATGACCTTTTGACACTATATTTTTTAATTTAAAAAGTTTTGTATAATAACTGCTTCAGCCTCTTCCTCTGTTAAACCTAATGTTCTTAACTTAAGAAGCTGTTCATCATTAATTCTTCCTATTGCAGCTTCATGAATAATTGCCGCATCTATGTTTTTTGCTCTAATTTCCGGTATTGAACCAACCTCAGCCTTGTCCATAATAATTGAATCACACTGTATATGGGCCTGACATTTGTTATTTCCAATGGCATTTGGATGGAATGTCTGTACTGAATTTCCTTTTCCAACGGATCTTGAAACTATCTGTGCCGAACTGTTTTCGCCGTTAAGCTGAACTTCAATATTTGACTCTGCCTTCTGCTCGCCACTTGTCATAAGACGCTCAGTTACATATAGCTTGGCTTCTTTTCCAAGTTCAACATTTGTCTCTCTAACAGTTGAATCTACACCCTCAATCTGCGCTGTATCCAAAGTAAAAACAGAATTATCTCCCACAATGATATTTGTAACAGGATTTAAAACTCTTGCGCCTGTTCCATTACCTTCGCCATAGTGTTTCTCCACGTAGCGTACATTTGCATTTTTTCCAACGTGGAAAGTATGAACACCATCATGTCTGCTTTCATTGCAACCACTATTATGAATTCCACAGCCGGCAATTATGTTTACGTTTGCCCCATCTTCAATATAAAAATCATTATAAACAAGATCAATCATACCTGAAACACTAACAACCACCGGTATATATACTGATTCACCGTTTGTTTTTCCGTCAATATAAATGTTTATTCCCGGATTGTCTTCTTTTTTTCTAATCTTAATGTGTTCACTGTCTCCATGACAAATGGATACGCCATTTTCTCTAAGATTGAAGGCACCGCTTTGGCTAAATTCATTATCGTTAATAACATTTAAAACTTCTTCAGTTACATTGTTAAGCTTCACCATTACGCTCTTCCCTCCAATTCTTCTGCACATTTATGACATTCCTGCACACCGGTAAGATATGGTAGAACCTCATCTTTAGTGCCTATTTTTTTAATCTTTCCATTATCAATAATCATGATTTTATCTGCCATATTAATAATTTTTTCCTGATGTGAAATTACAATAAGACTTTGTTTTTTCTCTGTATGGATTTCTTCAAACTTGTGTATAAGCATTGAGAAACTCCACAAATCAATTCCTGCCTCCGGTTCATCGAAAATGCAAAGTGAGTGTTCCTTAGCCAGAACAGATGCAATCTCAATTCTCTTCATCTCTCCACCTGAAAGTGTTCCGTCTATCTGTCTGTGAATATAATCCTTTGCACAAAGACCAACGGCTTTCAATAGATTACAACATTCTTCATCTGAAAGATTTTCTCCTGACGCAAGTTTTAAAAGTCTTAAAACTGTCATACCTTTAAATCTTGGTGGTTGCTGAAATGCATAGCCAATTCCTGCATTTGCCCTATGATTAATGTCAAAATCTGTTATATCCTCACCGTCTAATATAATTTTTCCACTATTCAAATGGTTAATACCCATTAATGTTTTGGCTAAAGTGGACTTTCCACCTCCGTTTGGACCTGTAATAACAAGCATTTCCCCATCATCAACCTGAAATGAAATATCATTAAGGAGACACTTTTCTTCCCCTTCATCATCTACATAAAGTGATAAATTTTCTGCTTTAAGCACAATTTATACCTCTCTTCTTATTATTTTTTACAGCTCATTATAACATATTTATCATATATGTTAAATTAAACTTTTATTTAAATTGCCAATTTAAAATATTTTTATATACTACCTAACTAAACATATCGAATTTAACTTTTATTCTTTTTATTTTTCTAAACATTTCCTGAGACAAAATCATTAGAAAAACAAAAGTGGATAAACCATGTACAAAGTTAAAAAATATACCTGCACCGTAAGTTGCCAGAAACGTAGACAATCTTGGCTTGTCTGTGTACATAACAACTGTGGCCGTATCAAGAATTAGTCCGTACAGTATAAATGTTACAAAAAAACCATATATACTAATTAGAACTCTTTTTTCTGCATGCTTTTGTCTTTTTCCACTAAATACAATTGCCGAAAGTACACCTATTAAACCAAAAGCAATCATCTGCCAAGGGGTCCATGGTCCCTGACCGAAAAAGAAGTCTGAAATAAACGCAGTTAAACAGCCACATAAAAATCCTGATTGTTTACCCAGCATAATTCCTGTAATTATTATTATGGCTGCGCATGGTTTAAATTGTGGTGTCATAAAAAATATAACCCTACCCACAATCGCCATGCCTGTTAGAACACTAAGGGTTACTATTTCTCTTGTTTTGGGTTTTCTTTTTTCAAATGACCACACAAAAATTCCCATTGCCGCCACAATTATAAGTATGGATACTATGTAATAATGTCTTATCATAACATGTCCTCCATTTTGTATGCACCATCAATAATCCCCCTTGCTAATTTTGCAATTGTAGTAGTATAAAATCTATTGTTCAGAAAAAATTCTCTGGCAGTGTCCTCACTAATTAAACTTCCCTGAGCAAACAAGCCACATCTGTCTGAATACTCTCCACAAAAATCTAAATCGTGGCTTACTAAAATAATTGTTTTTCCATTTTCAGCCAAATCCCTTAATAGAATTCCCAGTTGTTCTTTGTAAATATTGTCGATTCCCTTTGTAGGCTCATCCAGTAACAAAACAGCCGGCTTTTCTCCAAGGACTTTAGCCAAGGCAACCTTCTGCTGCTCCCCACCACTTAAATCATAAGGGTGCATATTTAGAAGCTTTTGCAAGTTCATTTTTTCAATCAATGACTTGTCCACTTTTTTCAATTCTTCCATTACAGATTCCTGTTCAAAGAGAATTTGCACGTCCTGTGGCAAGAATCCTATTTTACCCTTCACCTTGATTTTGCCCCTGTAAGGTTTAAGAATACCACTAAGCAACATTGTTGTAGTTGTTTTTCCTGTTCCGTTACCACCAATAATTGAGAATATTTCTCCTTTATTTATATGCAGATTTAGACCTTTTATAATATCTCTGCTGGTTTTTTCGTATCTAAACCACACGTCTTTCACGTTAACTACACTCATATTCTTTTCATTTTTATATGATGTAGGGCATCCCCAATTTAAAGATTTCCTTTCATTTGAATCTCCATCTTTTTTATAAGATTTACATTCACTCAAATTTTCATCTTTTTTGTAAGATTTATATTCACTGGATTTTTCTTCAGCAAAATTTCTTTTTGAAAAAAATGACTCATCTTTACTGTCACTTATATAATTTATAAGCCAGCTTCTTCCCTCTTTCGTGGATATAGGAATTTGTCCTGCGCCGTTATGCCCATTAAAAATCCTACTTGGTATTGGCATTAAAGGACTTACTTCCATATTCAACGCTTCCCTTAAAACCTCCTGTGGACAACCGCACTGTACTAACTTGCCATCTTCCATAACAACTAATTTGTTTGCATATTTAAGAAGATAATCCAGTCTATGTTCTGAAATAATAACTGTAATTCCAAAATCTTCGTTAATTTTGCTTACAATATCCATAAACCGTTCTGCTGCAATTGGATCTAATTGAGATGTTGGTTCATCCAACACCAAAATTTCAGGATTCATTATCATTACAGCTGCAAGGTTTACAAGCTGCTTCTGGCCCCCGGAAAGGTTGTCTGTATTCTCATTATACAAATCAGTTATGTCAAAATATTCAGCAATTTCTGCCACTTTACTTCTTATAATTTCGTTCTTTTCACCCATACTCTCCAAGCCAAATGCCAGTTCATGCCAAACTTTGTCTGTGACAATCTGATATTCAGGATTTTGCATTACAAAACCTATTTTTTTTGCCTGCTCTCTGTCAGTTAAACTTTCTATGTTTCTACTCTCTAACAATATTTCGCCTTCAGTTTTTCCAGCCGGCATAATATTAGGCTTTAAACATCTAAGCAATGTTGTTTTTCCACAACCTGATTTTCCACATAATACAACAAAATCCCCCTTATTAATTGTAAAGGAAACATCTGACAAACTATTTTTTTCTGACGTCTTGTATTTAAAACTTAAATTCTTGATTTCAATATGAGCCATCTTATTTCCTCCTTTACGTTAATTAATACAGGTGTCAAGCACAACAAACCGTATATCAAATACACAACCACATTATTCTTTACTTGTATAAAAGGATAATAGTATGTGTAAACTTTTTCTCTCTCTAATGAAAAAACAACAACCAACCATAAAATAACCAGCCAGCCCATTAACAAATAATCTCTTTTTTGAAATTTATAATTGCTGTAATTTGTTCTTCTTCCTGTTCCAAAACCCCTTGCTTTCATGGAGTCCGCTGTGTAAATTGAATTTTCCAACGCCCAGGTGGTGGTTATTGAGAAAGTTCTGCTGCCTTCTTTTATGCTATAAATTATCTTATCTATACCATTTTTCTTTTTTTGTTTTTTGCATGCTTCTATAACATTTTCTTTTTCAGTTTTTTCTCTATTTAAAAGATTTATTTTCTCGCCATAATTTCTTTTATTGACTTTATTTACCATTGAAACTTTACGTTGGTGCCTTGTATACTGGGGTATAAATCTCATTATCATGGTTATTAAAAGAGACACGTTTGGTAGCACTTTTCCTATTGCACCTAAGATTCTTTCCACGCCCATTACCTGATTAAAAGTTGAAAACCACAACAACATTGCCCCTATTATAATTGCAGATATTAATCCGTAAATAATAGATTCCAAAGTTACAGGATTTCCCGTAAACAGATAAAACAACAACGTTCCACCTTTATGAGAAAACAATGGGTTTATAATTGCAGAGACAATAATTATACCTACAACTACTGCGCAATACTTTAATCCCTCTGTTTTTTTCAGCATAAAATAATAGACTACTGCCGAAAAAAGAGAAATAAAAACTAACCCTACACTCATTTGAAACATTGTTGTTCCTAATACAAGTAAATAAAATATTAAATTTACAACTGGGTGGTATCTTGAAAATTCATCTGTCACTATTTTACATCCTCGCCTAAATCACATGTGTATCGCCACTTTATTACATCGCCATCTTTTACAGTGTACTCACTACAACTTACCTGTGGATATTTGTCATTTACACTGTACATCCAACCTGATGTCTTCCCGCAGGAGAACTCATAAATATTATCAATGCCCTCTACATACGCACTTTTTCCCGTAAAAGATGCCTCCATAAGAATGCTGTTTTTATCAAGCTGTCTTTTTAGAACATCGTAAACAGTATCTTTTTCATAAAATTTTACTTTCTGACTTTTTAATATAATGCCGTCTTTTGGTATATGATTTTTCAACCCTTTGTCTAAATCTTTTAAGTTGTCATAAATTGTTGAACACTCTACCAAAATGGTGCAGTTTCCGGCTTCCTTTTGTGGTGCATTACTTTTACCACAACCTGACATTGTTACTGTAACTAACAAAAATAATGCAACCATTGTTAGCTTAGTAGTTTTCTTTTTCTTTCTTACAAAAATTCCTATACCTGTCGCTGTCGCTAATGCAGCAATTATTAAAATTAGTATTATACAATTTTTTACGAATTTTTCTTTCTGTTTCTGATTTATAGCTTTGTGGGCTTCATTCTCTGATACATTTACGGATTCTGCTGTATTTCCTGAATCTTCTATATTACTAATTTTGCTATTGTTATCTTTATTGTTGCTACTTTTTTTGCTTTTACTATTTTTTGACTTGTTTTTCGTATCACTATTTGTACCTGAAATATTCTTATTTGAATTCACTGATGCATTTGATTTTTTGCTATTTCCGGAACTTACACTATTATTATTTGACTTGCTACCTGTGCTATTGTCTGAAGTATTACCTAGGCTATTGTTCTTTTTATTTTCTGATGTTTTACTGCCCTTTTTTTCATAAGATTTTTTATTAGTTTTCTTATCTGTGCCATAATTATTATTCTTTTTGGCATCACCCATATCATACAGATTACTGTCGTCATCTAAATTCCTGTAGTACGCAACAAGTCCATACATGCCCTGTTCTGTTGCCATTTGATTTACAAAAGTATCCTTAGTGTGCTTAAAGGCACCATTTGAATAAAATTGCAACAAACCGTCTAATACTGTATTTCTATTTTTTATAAATCTACTGTCTTTTACGCTAATATTAAGCATTGACATTGCTGTTAAAACCTGTGCTGTACTTTCACAGTTTTCACTATTAGATGTGGAATAAGCCCCTGTTTTATTCTGCTTTTTGGACAGGTATTCAATTCCTTTTTCTAATGCTTTTTCCACCTTACTTTGTTTCTTATAATTTGCCAACGCCTGCATTACCATGGCTGTCACATCAACATCTGACTTGCCACCCATATATGACCAACCGCCATCGTCGTTTTGTGCATTTACAAGTAAACCAACCAATTTTTCTCTTGTTGTAACTTTTCCATCATAACTTTTTGCCGGTTCAGGAATTGCATAATCTCCACTGTCTAAAGCTATTAATGCATAAGTTGGTCCATTGATTCCAAGCTTGTTTACATTATCAAATTCTGCCAAAGATTTTAATAAGTCATAGCCTTCAAAATTTTTAGGATCAATACCTAATGAAGTTAAAGCTAAAACAACTCTCGAATACTCTGTGTATTTTCTTGTTGATAAAACTCCATCGCACTTTTTCACATATTCTTTTAAATTGTTTAAATAAATTTCTACATAAGATGATGGAACTTTTTCAAAACGTGCCAATCCAATTATCAACCATTCGCCACCTATACTTCCGTACTGGGGATTTTGAATTGTAGACATTTCATATTTGGAAATTTTCTGTAAATAGCTTTCCGTTTGTTTCTTATTTAATACTGTTTTACATTGTGTAGAAGTAGATTGTGATACAACACACAACATTATTAAAAATATAAATATTAATTTTTTTATTGTACTTAAAACTTTTTCTCTCATCTTCTACACCTTTATCTTTGTTGAGATTTCTATTATAAAAGAATGTTGCTTGCGGCATTCTTCGCACCAAGTGCGTGTTGCCGCGCAACATTTTTCCTTTCGCGTCAGGGTGCATTCCTAGTGGAACGTTTTAATGTAATAAGAAATTTTGAAAGAATTTCTTATTACATTAAAAATTATCGCAGCAAATTTCTAAAAAATCTACTGCGACAATCTTCCTGCTATTTTTTAATCTTAACTGATTTTGGACTACTCCATTTACCATATACTTTCTGGTTTCCTGACTTTTTGTAAGCTCTAACCTTTACATAGCATTTTGATTTTTTCTTTAGCTTAGTAAGTGTATATGTTGTTTTCTTTGTGTTTTTGTATTTACAGTTTTTGAATTTTTTATTTGTTGCATATTTAATCTGATAACCTTTTGCACCTGTTACCTTATTAATTTTAATTTTAACCTTTTTACCCTTAACATTCTTTAAAGACTTAATGCTTGCTTTTTTTAAAGTTGTCTTTTGTGTTGTTGTAGTTACCTGCACTTTTTCTAAGTTTGTGTATGCAGCATCTACATCTTCCTGAGTTGCATCATAATTTGCAAGAACCTTAATAGCTTCTGCCTTTGCTGCTACCTGAGGGTTGTCTGGTGTATTAGCTACTAATTTAGTAAGTGCATCTTTATTTGGAAGTTTCGCACTTTCGATATTTTCATAGTAACTTACAAAACCTAAATCAGCTCCACCTGCATAAACGCTAAACTGAAGTCTGATAACATCTCCATCTTTTACAGGCTGTGAATCCATTGCCACATCAGGTGCAACATTATTAACTGTATACATCCAACCTGCTAAGCTACTATATGAACCTGAACCTAACTTCTGGTCATCTGTAAATAACGCATTTGTACTTGTATTTGTTGGAGCATCATAATGCTGATTTCCATAACCATAGTCAACATCAATACTTGGCATCTTCTGAATACTTTCAGGAATATTAATAACGCCTGTATCTGCATAACTGATTGAATCAATGTAATATCCATAAGATGATAAATTAATTGTTAAATTCTTTTCCTTGGCAACTTCTTCTAAAACATCCTTAGCTGCTGCCCCTTCGTTTACCTGAACTGTAACCGGTTCAACTAAAAAGCCCTGTCCAATTGTAAATCTTTCAATAGTAAATGTTACGTTAATTTTCTTTGTTTCATCGGCATATGTTGTAGTAAACATACCAACAACTAATGTTACTGCCATTAACAAAGTTAAAATCTTCTTTGTTACTTTGTTCATTTTATCCTCCTTTTGTCAATATAAAATCATTTAGAAATCATCCGTGGCATAATGCTTATTTCGTCCCTTATACAGTAGCGAAAGACTGTGCCGGATTTTCACCGGACTTCCCTTAAACTAAATAATTTTAATATTCACATACAACCATTAAATTTATGTAATATTTTTTAATTGTAATTAATTAAAATATATCCAGGCCATAACTATTTTTACTTTATTGACACACTCATTCTATACTAATGGCTTTACAGTGTCAAACGCTAATATTATTTATTTTCTTACGCTCCTGCACATGATTTTGCAAAAACTCACTCCTGCCAGGGTACTTATTGTGGTTGCAATAATTGCCGGTGCAACAATAGCTCCCGGGTTGTGAGAATTATACTGGCTTCTGTATGCTATCATACTAACAGGAATTAATTGTAATGATGAGATATTTAATACTAAAAATGTACACATCTCGTTGGTGGAAATATGACTTTCTATTATTTTTCCCTTTTGTGGTATTGGATTTTTTGCTAATTCTTCCATAGCTTTTAAGCCAGCCGGTGTTGCCGCCCAGCCCAAACCTAAAACATTTGCAATTATGTTTGTAATTATGTGTGGTCTTGCACTATGGTTACATGGCAAATTGGGAAACAACCAATTTATAAGTGGATTAATTACTTTTTCACATTTTTTGACTAAGCCTGATTTCTCAGCTATATTCATAAAGCCCATCCACATGCTCATTATTCCCAACATTGTTATTGATATTTTCACAGCTTCCTCAGCCCACATTACTGCTCCGTTGCCAACCTTATCAATATTACCTGTTATCACACCATAAACCACACCAACTATAATCATAAAAGTCCAAATATAATTTAACATTTTCCGCTCTTTTTGCCTATTTATACATAATATTAAGGATTTTTTTCTTATATGAACGAATTTTTTTTCAACAGTGATTTTTGCCTAAAATATAGTACATTTTGCTATTTTATAAAAACGATTAAATTACTTTGTCTAATTTTTTTACAGATTATTGGAAACCTTTCCGATTTTTCTATAAAAATACGATATTTTTTTCATATATTAATGTATAAACTTTGGTTATTTTTGCCCTTTTCTTTTTCTTGACTTAATTTGTTTTAGGCATTAGTATTGTATGTCGAATGAGGGATGAAACTGTGCCATTCAAGTAGTGACAGTTTTTAAAGGAGGTATTTGCAATGAAAACAGTTACAGTTAACTTGAACTCAATCGAGAAAGTTAAGTCTTTCGTTAATGATATTGTTAAATATGAAAATGATTTTGACTTGGTATCAGGACGCAATTATGTTGATGCAAAATCAATTATGGGGATATTCGCCTTTGATTTGTCAAAACCTTTACAACTTAACATTCATGCTAACGACAATTGTGATGAAATTACAAAATCATTAAAAAATTATCTTTGTTAATTAGAAATCAATTCATATAGCGACAACAGGTCGCACACCCCCCCAAAAAGGGGCTGTCGTTCTAACGATTTATAATCGTTAGGGCACAGTACCTTTTTTGACCATATTTTATTGTTTTCCCCAAAATAATAGTGCGCCTTTTTTCTTTGGCCTTCAGAAAAAAGGTGCACTTAAATAAAGCCCCCATAGAGGTTTGTTAATCTGTTTTAAAAGTTTAAAATTTACGCACTTTTTAATGGGAATATAAATCAGTCATATCCATCTCCTCCACAAACTTTCGTCGCTTAATAAATTTTTATTATTTAATAAGCTCATTATAAATGTCTCTTTTTGAAACGCCCCTGTCCTTTGCAACCATTTTCATTGCAGTCTTTTTGTCCATATCCTGATTCATATAGAATTGAACGTGTTCCTCAATGGTCATTAATTCCCACTGTTCTCTTTTTTCAGCCTGAATTTCTTCCATTGGCTTTCCTGCAATTACTAAAACATACTCTCCTTTGGGCTCCCTGCTGTCATAATATTCAATTGCCTCACTGATAGTTGTTTGAAAAGCTTCCTCGTATTTCTTTGTCAACTCTCTACAAATAGTCAGCGGTCTGTTGCCTATTGTTTTTTCCAGTTCCTTTAAAGTTTTAACTAAACGATGAGGTGCTTCGTAAATAATAGTAGTTCGCACTTCATTTTTTAAACTTTCAAGTACCTGCTGCTTTTCTTTTTTATCCTTTGGCAAAAAAGCCTCAAAAACAAAACGTCTTGTTTTCTGACCTGACATGGTAAGTGCTGTTATGCATGCTGCAGCTCCTGGAAGAGAAGTTACTTCTATTCCTGCTTCATAGCACTGTCTTACAAGTTCTTCCCCCGGATCAGATATTCCCGGAGTTCCTGCATCAGTTATTAATGCAATGTTTTTTCCCTGTAACATATCCTGAACCAACACCTTTGCTTTATCATATTTATTAAATTCATGATAACTTGTCATTGGCGTTTTTATATCAAAATGATTTAACAATTTTATACTGTTTCTTGTATCCTCTGCACCAATTAAATCAACCTCTTTTAGTGTTCTAACTACTCTATAAGTAATATCTTCCAGATTTCCTATTGGTGTCGCACATAAAAATAACTTTCCTGCCATAATTTACCTTTTTCCATATATTTCTAAAATTTCGTCTGTATACACACCCTGTTCTTTGTAGACAATTAGTGGTGCTTCCACTTTCATCATGGACTTGCGTCCTCTATGTCCTTCAATTAAAAGCATGTTTGCGTCTTTATCCTTAAAAGGATGTACCATTCTAAGTCGTTTAGGTTCGATTTTGTACACACTCATAAGATTCATAATTTCTACCAAACGTCTTGGTCTGTGAACCATATAAAATCTTCCACCGGGTTTTAAAACCTTGGCAGCCTCTCTTATAACATCCTCTAGAGTACATTTAATTTCATGTCTTGCAATTGCCTTAGGCTCTTCAAAATTCTCAATCCCATGATTTTCTGTCATATAAGGTGGATTACATGTTACTACATCAAAAGAAGCCGGCTTAAATATAACCGACGCCTCTTTTATGTCACCCTGAACAATGTGTACTTTTTCTTCTAAATGATTAAGAATTACACTTCTCTTTGCCATGTCAGCACTGTCCTGCTGGATTTCCAAAGCATAAAAATCTTCACCCACAGTTTTTGCCTCAAGCAATATTGGGATAATTCCTGTGCCTGTTCCCATATCCAAAACTTTTTCGTTTTCTTTAACCTGGGCAAAGCCTGACAAAAGAACTGCATCCATGCCAAAACAAAAGCGCTTTCTGTCCTGAATTATTTTATATCCGTTTCTCTCCAGGTCATCTATCCTTTCCCCTTCTTTTAAAAACAGATTATTTTCTTTTTCTAAATTCATAATTATCCTTTTGATTTTTCTAATCTAACTTTGAAGCTTCCATATCTTCTAAACCTTTTAATTCTTTTAACTCATCAGAAGCTAACTCAAATTTCTTTTTCTTTGGCTTAAATTTCAATTCATTAACAGAATATTCACGTTCTTCTCTTTCGTCATTTTGCTCAATAACAATTTTAACTTTCTGACGTAAAACATTAACACTCTTAACTTCTCCTTTTAAACCATCAAAAGTTTTAACTGTTTCACCTACATTTGGTAAGTTAGAATTCAAATATTCGTATGCTTCCTGCTCATTTTTCAGGCAACACATCAGTCTTCCACATATTCCTGATATTTTGGTAGGATTAAGAGATAAATTCTGTTCCTTCGCCATTTTTATTGACACCGGAATAAATTCTGACAAATATGTGCTACAGCAAAGTGATCTTCCACAAATTCCAATACCACCAAGCATTTTTGTCTCATCTCTTACACCAACCTGTCTAAGTTCAATTCTTGTTTTGAACACTGATGCTAAATCCTTAACCAATTCTCTAAAGTCAATTCGTCCATCAGCAGTAAAATAAAACAATACTTTATTATTATCAAAAGTATATTCTGTATCTATTAATTTCATTTCGAGACCATGTTTTTTAATCTTCTCTTTACAAATAAAGAAGGCCTTCTTTTCCTTATCTTTATTTTGCTTGGCAATCTTGTCATCTTCCTCAGTTGCCACTCTTATGACAGGTTTAAGAGGCATAATAACGTCTTCTTCATTTTTTTCCTGCACACCCTGTACAACTTTTCCGTATTCAATACCTCTTGCTGTCTCAACAATTACATGATTGCCAACTTCTATTTTAAAATCCAGCGGATCAAAATTATAAATTTTTCCCGCCTGTCTAAATCTAACTCCTATTACCTTTACCATCATTCATCCTTTCTTTTATTGCTAAAAATAAGACTTCCATTGTTACATCAAAATTAACATTTGATTTTATTCTACTCTGAGCCTTATCTAACTGTTGTAAAATAATATTTATGCCATAATAATCTATTTTTTCTGACATTTCTTCTATTAACTTATAGTCATCCTGAAATACCAGTTTATCATCACTTTTTGAAGCCTTATATAATAAAACATCTCTGAACCATATTCTAATTAGACTGAAATATTCATCAATCTGCTTCTTAAAAGATGCTGCTTCCTTTACATTATTTGATATTACATCCATGCCACCTTTTTCCAGCGACAACAATGCCCCAACAACATGATTTTTCAAATCCTTAAAATCTTCTGATGTTGCCAGTTCAACTGCCTTTCCAGGGTTACCGCCACTAAAAACAGCTGCCACCGATGCCTCATAAGCACCAATGCCATATTCAGACATTAACTTGTTTTTAATTAATTCCTCTTTCACCGGTCTAATATTCAGCACTACACATCTTGACAAAATTGTTGGCAAAAATGTGTCTGCATTTGTAGTCAACAAAATTATTATTGCATATTCAGGAGGCTCCTCTATTGTTTTAAGCAATGCATTCTGTGCCTGCACAGTCATTTTTTCACTTTCATCAACAATATATATTTTGTACCTGCTACTATATGGCTTAATATCTATATCATCATTAATTTGTTCTCTTATTTCGTCAACACCAATTCCGGATTTCTCATAAGTAACATACTTTATGTCCGGCTGATTCTTGGAATCTGTCTGCTTACACGACTTACAATGCCCACATGCTTTGCCATTAAACTCCTCACATTGCAATGCTTTTGCAAAATCCACTGCAAGCTGCATCTTACCTGTGCCTTTTTCCCCATTAACAATGTAAGCATGAGAAATCTTTCCCATCTTTATGGCATTTTCGAAGTGTTTTACTATATGGTTTTGTCCTAAAATTCTTCCTGACTCCATACTATCCTTTATATCCAACAAAATTTAATAATTTATAAACTACTAATCTTTTAACCTGCAAATTGCAGTCTTTTTTCCTGTAAACTCTAAAATCCTTTAACTTACAGATTACAGTCTTTTTTTCCGTAAACTTTAAAATTCTTTAACTTACAGATTACGGTCTTTCTTTCACATAAACTCTAAAATATTTAACTTACAAACAAAGACTTTATTATTCACAAACCTAACTTTTATCATATCATAATTTATTAATTGTTTCCACAATCTCAGCAATACATCTGTCTAAATCATCATTCATGTATCTTCTTTCAATACCGGAATTTTTGATGTTTTCTTCCTTAAAATCTTCCTCATCTGCAAGAAATCTTCTACAAAGTTCAGCGTATTTTGGCTCTTTCTCCAAGCGCTCTCTTTTTATGGCACGCTCTAATCTTTCACCATTTTCTACTTCTACATATATAGGTACCACCACATCTTTTCCATAATACTTAACCATGGCATTGTAAGACTCCAAAGTTCCTATATAAATGTAATTATCCGCACCCAAATTAATTTGACCGTCATCTAATGTGAAATAACTCCACACTCCGTACACAGTATCATAATCTCTGCACTCAATAATTTTTCCCTGTTTTCTATATCCAGCAAGTTTTTCCCTACTAACAAAATGGTATTCCACACCCTCCTGTTCCCCTTCTCTCATTGGTCTTGTTGTGTAACCAACAATTGTTTTTAAATTTAATTCCTTATTATTTTTCAAATATCTAAAAATTGTATCTTTTCCACTACAACTTTTTCCCAATACAAAAAATATTTTTGACATATCTCCTCCAACTTACAGGCATACTATAATCCATACCATTCCTAATAATTATAACAATAGAATTTTTGACATTCATTATCTAACCTTTAATATCTACTACATGTTCATAATAAGTAATTAATCATTTATAGTAACTAATCAATTATTCATAATGATTAATTAAATATTTATAATAAATAATCAAATATTTACATAAATTAATAATTAATGTAAATATAAAAAATTTATCTTTTGATAACAATAATTTTTTCATTATCAATTCCCTTTATATTTAAATTAGACATTTTATATTCCATTATTTTTTTCAACATTTGATTTGTAATTAAATCCCCTGGTACAATAATTGGTATCTCAGGCGGATAAATATACACATATCCTGCACTTACCCGACCTACAGCATTACAAACATCTATTTTTTCTTTTTTGCATAATAATGCCTCATATATTGTCATTACCTGCTCCGTTTTTTCTAATAAAATTTCAGTATTTGTTTGCTCTAACAAACTTTTATCTTTAATTTTATCAGCTATATAATTATCTATTTCCACTAAATTATCAGCTAGTCTTAATATCTCATCCATGTTATCACATATAGAAGTCATACCGATTACATAATCTTTGGAACACATTTCTATTTCGAAATTATATTTTTCTCTTAAAATGCTCTCAAGATATTTTCCATCATAAGTTTCATTTATTTTATCGGTACTTAATTCAGTATTGTTTGTTTCGGCATTATCTAATTTAGCATTATTTATTTCTGCTTTATCTGATACTGTATTACTTAATAGGGTATTGTTTAATACAGTATCACTTAATACGGTATTGCTTGATACGGTATTATTTAGTTTTGTAATATTTAATTCTACATTATCTTTTTCTATACTCCTCAACTTCATATTAAGAAAAATAACAATTTTAGAAATATCAAAATCATACACACTGTTTTTTCCTATAATACTACGATCTAACACTTTTAATACTTTAAGATTTTTAACTCTATTATGGAATTTCTTTAGAGTTATTAACATTTCGTTAGCATCTTTTTGCCCTTTTGTTGGTAACTCTCTTATACATTTGTCAAGGCTGGACATAAGTACATAAGATGGACTACTTGACTGATAAACTGATAACATCCTCTGAACATCTTTTACTGAAACTTTGTCCCCCTGCACATGTAAAAAGGCTGTCTGTGTCATTGCAGGAAGCGTTTTGTGTGCACTTTCTATAACAATATCAGCCCCTAATTTGTAAGCCGAAGTAGGAAACTCATCACTTAAAATCATATGAGCACCATGTGCTTCATCAACAATAAGAATGCTATTGTGTCCGTGAACAATTTCTGCAATTTTTTTAATATCAGAAACTATACCCTCATAAGTTGGACTTGTTATTACAACAGCTTTAACTTTTATATTTTTCTTTTCTGCTTCGACAAATTTTTGTTCAATTTCTTCCGGTTTATAACCACCACTTATATTAAACCCTTCAACTATTTCAGGATACACATATTCAACATTCAAGTCTCTTAGCTGAACAGCATTATAAGCTGATTTGTGACAGTTTCTCCCTAAAATAATAGTATCGCCTATATTTGTAACCGCGGTAATTGCAGATAAAATTCCACATGAACTTCCATTAACAAGAAAAAATGTAGCCTTTGTTCCAAAAAAATCTGAAGCATTTTCCATAGCAGATTTTATTATTCCCTCAGGATGATGCAAATCATCAAAACCATTTATTTCTGTTATGTCTATATCAAAGGGATCATATTGGTTATTAACATATACACTTATTTCTTTATCTTCATTTAACTCGTTAACCGAGTTATCAACTGGCTTATTAACTAACTTATTAAAAAAATCTTCATCACCGACAAACGCTTTATTAAAATCAAATAATTTTCTCTGTCGCTTGTGTCCTGGCATATGCAATGGATATCTTCCATTTTTGCTATATTCAATTAATTTACTATATAAACTCTCTTTACTCATAACTTTGATTATAACATAAATACTAATAAGTAACTAGCAAAGTAAAATATGCAAAAAATACATTAACAACGTCCCCAAAACATATAAACTAATTTTTCTAAACATTTCTAAAACAATAAAAATGATAAAAGAAAAAACTGTAGACATTACCGGGTAACATCTACAGTTTCACATAACAAATGCCCAGTTCCGGAATCGAACCAGAGACACGAGGATTTTCAGTCCTCTGCTCTACCAACTGAGCTAACCAGGCTTGCGATACCTCATATCTTGACGCACGTACGATTTTACACTACTTCATTCTAAAAGTCAAGCAAATCTTCTATAAAATTTTCCGTCCATATTCTTTTATATCCTCCAAAAGTAGTTCGTTTCTACAAGTGTCCATGTTTAACAAATCCACACTGTAGAGTGTCGGCAAATTACCTACCTCTTCTTCCAGCAGTTCAAATTTCTGCACGCCAACTACAGCAATATCTATATCACTGCGTTCCCTTGCTGTGCCTTTTGCTCTGGAACCGTATAAAATAATTTCTTTTGCACCAAACTTTTTGCAAAGCTTCACCACTTCTTCTATTACTTCTTCTGCTTTCATTAAAACCACATATTTACAGTAACTCTCTTAGTTTGTCTAGAAACACCTATTTACAGTAACTCTCTTAATTTACTTAAAAACGCCTCTTCACCAAAAGTATTTATTTTAAGGAATACACCTTTGCTTCCTCCAGCAGAAATTGCTGAAACATAAACCTTATCGTCACCTGTTGTAAGCAATGTCACATTCAAACTAACTCTGTTTCCGCCTGTGTAGCTGTAGCGTTCAAACACTCGAACACTGCAACGTGTATCTCCTACTCTAATATTGCTGGAATCTTCCAAGGATGCTGAAACACTGCCTCCCATTATTCCTCTTTCAATCTTTTTTAGTATTGTATCAAAATTTCCATGTACTACTTTTTCTAATTTTGCCATTTTTCTCCCCTTTTCTTCTGTCTCTTTTATAATATATGATTTTGCCTCCTACGCTCAAATCATTACTACACATACATTTCCGTGCTTAGCGCTCTCATAATCAATATACTATACTCTATTTTTTCCTACAATATAAAAGACCTTCTGTTTTTGTAGCTTTTATATGTTTTCCAGTATTTTTTTATGATAAACAATATAATTTATCCAGGTAAAAATCATTAAAACCATATCCACAGTAGTTAATACCCAAACCACTTTCGTGTTCATGGCCGGGAATAACAAAAGTATAATTAATATTACATATGTAACAAATGTACATACCTTTCCATACCACTTTGCTCCTTCGATTTTGTGTCCTTTTCCAATTAGGATGGCTCCCATTATTGCCATATAGCCTTCTTTTAAAATATATAACGCTACCATATAAATAATCATTTTATACTTAAATGCCATCGTTAAAATAATGGCTCCTATTGTAATTTTGTCGGCTATTGGATCTAGCATTTTTCCAAAATCAGTAACCATGTTGAATTTTCGTGCAACTTTTCCGTCAAAAAAATCTGTCAAACCTGAGACGATAATTGTTGCAATTACGGGCCAATACGGACCCCCTTGCAATGAATTATAGAAAAAACTCATGTATACAAAAACTAGAATTACTCTAAAATACCCCATTATGTTTGGGATTGAAAAATATTCTTTTACAAATTCATTTTTCATAACTAATCAACTCCATTTAATTATTGTTTCCATATTTAAAATTTCATAAAGCATTCCTGCTCCTATTTTCACTGCCATTAGTATACTCCAAAATTGATATTTTTAAAACAGAAAAGCCCTTGAAGTTTTCCTCCAAGAGCTTTTAAGACATGTGTCATATTCGTAGTTTCTTACTCAACCATTTTGGCTAATAATAACTTATCTTTCGTTTATTTATATGAATTTTTATTATTCACTTTTCTTTGACTTAATAATTTCAACTAAAGCTAATACTGCATTGATTAAACACCATACAGCCCAGATAATTAAATCTTTATAGCTACCAGCCATAGCGAATCCTGCTGCAGCACCAATTCCAAATAAAACAATAATTGCAATGTTTGCGCCTTTGCTTTCTTTGTTTCTTGTTGCGATTGATACTATTCCACCTGCAAGCAACATAATGGCTACAAGAACTCCCGCACTTCCGCCTACTTCACCATTTTCCTGTAAAGTATTACTTATTCCTGCTGCACATGACTGAAATGTAACAACAACAAATAAAATAATTGATAAAATTCCCGATACTAATTTCCATGTTTTCATAATTTCTTTTCTCCTTAAATTAATTTATTTTTATATTTGTATCAATATAATTCTACATTTTGTGACATGAGTTTTGTTATGCTAATAGCATAATTGTTGTATTAATTTGTAGGCGGGAGAACTGTGGTTGCAATCCCCCAAAAAACAATCATTAAAAGAAGCCCCACACCTATTTGATACAGTATTCGTGATGGTCTTGAATTAAACTGTCTAGGCGGCAATCGTCTTGCAATATCTCCTATATTTGCAAAGTACATATATGGTATTATGCAACCAAGCATATAAAAAATCCCGCCTATGACTCTTTGTAACTGTGTATTGTATTTATATTCCATGAATACTGAATATGGTGCATACAAAATCATTCCATACATCATAATTGCAATTATTATAAAAATAAAATTGCCTCTTCTAAATCCGGGAATTGTTTTTATGAAATATTTTAGTGTAATTTTCGGTAATTCATCACTTTCACCATTGTTATTCTCAGTGCCAAATTCCATATCATTATAGCTACCGCTTCCGAAACCATTATCTTTTATTTTTTCTAATTCATTCTCTAGCTGTTCGGCATTTTCATAACGGTTTGCAGGATCCATTTCCATACATTTAGCAATTATTTTATCCAATTCACTAAAAGAAGATAACTCTTTTAGAACCGCACCAATGGAATATATGTCACTTCGGTTAGTTGTCTGGGCGAACCCGTACTGTTCCGGTGCAGCATATCCCACAGTGCCTAGCAAAGTTGTGTCGTGGGTTGCGTTTTCATTTTCTTTTCTTGAAATATCAAAATCAATAATTTTCAAGCTACCTTCGTTTGTAATTATTATGTTTTTAGGTTGAATATCTCTGTGTACAAGGTTTAATTTATGCATAGATGCTAAGCCTTCACATAAAGCTATTCCTACATCAACAACCTGTTCTAAAGTTGCTTTTTTCCCCCGAAAATAATCATCCAGTCTTTTTCCATTTACATACTCTTCAATCTCTATGGTTTTATCCTCATCCCGAAAGCACTCTAGCACTTTTATAAGATTTTTATTTTTTATACTTTTTAAGAGACTGTAAACAGAAAAGCTTTCCTTTCCCATTTCCTTTTTTACCACAATTTCTCCGGTGTCTTTGTTTCTCATTAAAGATGTTCTGCATTTTTTTGTATCCGATAATACCGATAACTCTTCGTATTTTGAAAGATAATACTCCATTGTAAAATTCATAATTTTTCCTATCTATATCCTGAAGTTTCTTTTGTTCTTCTTAAATTTATAATTAAACTACATTTAATTATAGCATATCTTATCTATTACTCATTCATTACTTTTTCCATTACTTTGTCACATGACAATTTTCAATCAGGAATTTTAATTATCCTATTTTACTATTTTATTTTTCTACTTTAGTGTTTGCTTACCTTTCCGTTTATATTGTATAATATTATGGTGACAAACTGCTTACTACACTTTAGTGGCAAAGCCCATTTCAAGCCTTGGAATATATATTTATTTCTGCTAATTTGGTAGAAATTATGCTGTCAGCATAACAAAATATTTGTCACAAAATGTATAATTTTAATTGAGTATCAAAAAAATATTAAAGGACGTTGAATATACATATGAAGACTACTGATGAATTAATTAAAGTCTTAGAAAACAGTGATAATCTTGAGACATATTTAGAAGATAATAAAGATAACTTTTCTAACATTTCTTTTACAGAATATTTGAATGTTTTAATGAAAAAATATAATCTTACAAAATCTCAGATAATTAACAACTCAAATATTCAGAAGAATTATGCTTATCAGATATTTGATGGTTCTAAAAAACCTTCAAGAGATAAAGTTTTGTGCCTTTGTTTCGCTATTGGTTTACATATGAAAGAAGCTAATACACTTTTAACTCTGGCCGGACACAGTATTCTTTATCCTAGAATTAAACGTGATAGTATAATCAGCTTTGGGTTAGAAAAGAAAGCATCTTTAATAGACATTAACATTACGCTTCACGAAATGGATGAAGCAATTCTTGAATAATTGAATACTAGAATAATTGAAATAATATGATTATATTTCTATAAAATATTTTAAAATGCTAAATATAAAAAACAAAACCTTAAAGATTAACCTAAACTAATCTTTAAGGTTTTTGTTTTACAAATATTATTTATTTGGATTTTATCTTTGTCCAAAGACCTGCACAATATTCCTTTATATCTCTTTTCTGATAGCCGAATTCTTCATTCTTTGGATTAGATGTATCCGGTGCACAGCCGGGATTTCCAGCGTACTCCTCGTCCCGATAATACTCGTATACAGATTGCACTGCACTATCATATCCAATATATGCAGTATTCTGCTTTGCCACATCTTTCTCTAGAAAATAATTCATAAACTTGTACGCTAAGTCTGCGTTTTTGCAACTTTTCGTCATAACCATGGCATCTGTCCACACATTGCTACCCTGTTTCGGTACAAAGAAGCTCATATTTTCATTTTCGGAAATTATATAAGCACCATCTCCTGAATAAACAACTGCCATTGCCTTGTTACCGGAAATCATGTTATCGATAACATCATCACCTACATAAACAGGTTTCATGGTGTCTCTCTGTTTTTCCAGCCAGCTATAAGCCTTCTGCAGCTGCCCCTTATTTGTGGTATTCATAGAATATCCTAAACTCTTTAAGGCAACCATGAAAGAATCTCTCTCTGAATCATACATATAAATCTGACCCCTGTACTTTTCGTTTTTGAGAATATCCCAACCTGCCTCTAAGTCTTTTTTATCAACTTTTGTTTTATCGTAAACAATTCCTACTGTTCCCCAATAATAAGGCACAGAGTATTCCTGATTTTTGTCAAACTCTCTGTTTAAAAGAGACGGTACAATATTTTTTTTATTTGTTATTTTGCTCCAGTCGATTTTTTGCAGTTCACCTTCTTTGATTAAACGTTCAATCATGTAATCTGAAGGAACCACAATATCGTATTCTGAACCACTTTGAAGTTTAGTATAAAGTGATTCATTAGAATCATAAGTTTCATAAACTACCTTGCAGTCATACTTCTCCTCAAAGTTATCAATTAACTTAGTATCAACGTATTCACCACTGTTAAAAACCCTAAGAACAGGTCTGTTGTTAATATGATAAAATTTTGTAATACATAAAACTGTCACAAGACATGCTACAACCACACCACCTGTAATTGCAACTTTCTTAAACACACCTGAAGATGCATTTTCCATTGTAACTTTTTCTGCTCGTTTTCTTTTTACAATCTTTGGCACAAACTCCACCAAAACAAGAATGATTACAACCACCAGAATAAGCAGTGTTGAAAGTGCATTAATTGTTGGGTTAGTTCGTTTTGTCATGTTGTAAACTACAATTGATATATTAGAAACGCCATTTCCTGTTACAAAATAGGAAACAACGAAATCGTCAATTGACATTGTAAATGCCAAAAGCATACCGGCAAATATCCCCGGCTTAATCATTGGAAGAATTACTTTTGTTAACGCCTGAAAAGGTGTTGCACCCAAATCCATTGCCGCGTTTGCAAGATTGTGGTCCATTGTTTTTACTTTCGGATACACACTTATAATTACATAAGGTGTACAAAAAGCTATATGTGCCAAAAGCATTGTCACATAGCCTCTCTCCATTCTTGCAGATGTGAACAAAATCATTAATCCGATTGCCGTTACAATATCAGGATTCATAATCGGCATATTGTTTACATTTAAAAGCCATTCTTTTACAACTTTTCTGCTTCTTGACAGACCGATTGCCGTAATTGTTCCAAGAACTGTCGACACCAAAGTTGCAATTATTGCAATACTGATAGAAACATAAACTGCCGAAATAATGTTGCTGTCAGTTACTAATTTCTCATACCATTTTAAAGAAAATCCCGTAAATTTAGTTAAGGACTTTGATGAATTAAATGAAAATATCATTGTCACCAAAATCGGCAAATAGAAAAACAGGAACATTAGCGCTATATAAAGTTTTGGTCCTATGGAAAGTTTTTTCTTCATTACATACCTCCCTTGTTATCAGGATCAATCTTGTTCATTATGCGCATCATAAATAAAATGACTATTGCCAAAATTACTGAAATTGCACTTCCGAAATTCCAATCTCCCACTGAAATAAACTGATTTTCAATTAAATTACCAATAAGTACAAACTGATGTCCACCAAGTAAAACAGGAATAACGAAGGCTGATATTGATAATAAAAATACCATTGTTACACCGCTAATTACACCCGGCAACGACAGCTTCAAAGTTACTTTTGTAAATACTTTAAATCTGCTGGCGCCTAAATCACTGGCTGCCTCAATTAATGAGTAGTCCATTTTTGCAAGGGATGTGTGAATTGGTATTACCATAAACGGCACCAAATCACACACAAGTCCCATAACTACTGAAAAGTTTGTGTACATCATATTAACAGGATTAAGTCCTATCATTTTCAAAAATGAATTTACAATTCCGTTATCTGACAACAGACTAATCCATGCATAAGTTCTTAAAAGTGTGTTAATCCACATTGGAATTGTAACCAGCAAAATCAAAATACTCTGTGAATTTTCATCAAATTTTGCAATAAAATATGCCATTGGGTATGCCAATGCAAGACATATTACTGTTGTTATTACACCCATTTCAAGGGATTTTACAAATACACTTACATACACAGGATCTAAGATTTTTCTAAAATTATCTAATGTCAAATGAATTGTAAGTAATGAATTGTCTCCTGATGTAATGGAATAAAGCACTATTAAAACTAAGGGTAGTGCAATAAGCAAAAACGACCATATAATATATGGCTTTACCATTCCTTTGTAATGACTCATATGCGCCTCCTTAGTTATCCATCTTGTGCATTACCTGTATATCAAATGGATCAATTGTAAGTCCGATAACACTACCCATTTCGATATTTTTTGTTGTATGCACTTTATATTTTCTGATATTTGTCTCCACAAGATATTCATAGTGAACACCCATAAATATTTTTGACACAATTTTGCCTGAAACTTTTCCGTCCTGTGGTTCTACCACCTGCATGTCTTCAGGTCTAAGCACAACTTCAATATTTTCGTTTTCTTTAAAGCCCTTGTCCACGCACTCCCACTGTACATCGTCAAAAACTACAAGGCAGTCTTTTGGCATTACACCTTCAATTATATTTGACTCCCCAATGAAATTTGCCACAAATCTGTTTTGTGGTTCGTTGTAAATATCCATTGGTGTACCAATCTGCTGTATGATTCCGTCATTCATTACAACAATTGTATCTGACATTGACAAAGCTTCTTCCTGGTCATGAGTTACAAAGATAAATGTAATTCCTACTTCCTTTTGAATCTTCTTAAGCTCCGCCTGCATGCCTTTTCTAAGTTTTGCATCCAATGCCGCTAGTGGTTCATCCAAAAGAAGAACTTTTGGTTCATTTACCAAAGCCCTTGCTATGGCAACTCGCTGCTGCTGACCACCTGACAGACTTGTAATATCTCTGTTTCCAAAGCCGGCAAGACCAACTAACGCAAGCATTTTTGTTACCTTCTCATCAATTTCCTTCTTGTCTTTTTTCTTTAAATTAAGACCAAAAGCAACATTATCATGAACATTCAAAAACGGAAATAATGCATACTTCTGAAAAACTGTATTTACCTCACGTTTGTAGGCGGGAACTTTTGCAATATCCTCACCGTTAAACATTACCTGACCATGACTTGGTTCTTCGAATCCTGCAATGATTCTAAGTATTGTTGTTTTTCCACAACCACTTGGTCCTAACAGTGTTAAAAATTCATTTTCATAAATGTTTAAGTCGATTCCTTTTAACACCTGATTATCGCCAAAATTCTTTGATAAATTCTTTAATTCTATAATCTTTTTTCCCATTTACACACACGCTCCAAAAATAATCAACGCTACTATATAAAACATTTGTATTAAAGTCAATATATTTCTGAAAAGAAGAAATAAAAAGAACAATGCTTTATAATTTAAAAACATTGTTCTTTCTAATCACTTTCTATATTTAATATTAAACTTCCTTTTTATCTAACTTTAAGCTTCTTTTCTTTGCTATATCCTGTAACAGATATCCCAAGAAAATCAAGGCACTTAAAATTGTAACAATTAATCCCGGCATGAAGAACGGTGTCATGTATTCCACACGTATGTTATGGTTTCCTTTTGAAAGTTTAACACCAAGATACGCTATACTTGAACTGAAAGTATCTGTTTTCTTTCCGTCAACGTATACTGTGTAGCCTTTACTGTAAGGAACTGACAGCTGTAGAATTTCATCCTTGTCAGCCTTAATTGTTCCTGTAATAAGATTTGTGTCCATCTTAACATTTTCAAGAGTATTTTCTTTTAGCTTGTTAATTCGGTTTGCATACTCTGAAATAGGTATTGTAACTGCATAGGCATCCTTGAAGTAGTATTTTCTCTTTTTATAAAACTTCAATCTAAACTGATTCTGCTCTTCTTTGGAGTAACCTAAATTAAGTACGTTTCCTCTTTTTACAAAATAGTTATCAGTCTTTGTTCCAATAACACGTAATCTTCCATATCCATGTCGGCTGTTAAATTTTGCAGCATGTCTGTCTACACTTGTATCTTTAGCATAAACATTGTCAAAAACTATGTAACTTTGGCTGTTCTTTTTGCCATCAAATGAGCATTTGTAAATGCCACCTTTGTGCACCTTCATTTTGAATTGGTTAATCTTCTTTTTCTTTTTAATTTTAACCTTGTCAATTTTCTTAACTTTCAAAGGCAGTTTTTTCACTGTAACTGACTTTGATTTATTTTCGATTCCATCTACTTTATTATCTACAACTGCACTTCCAAGTAATGCATATTCTTTCTCAACTAATGAAAGCTTATCGTACTGCTCTCTGGTCATATAATTGGAATATGTTACTCCAAGAGGGAGGGCATATTTATTTTCATAAATATTGTAGGTAAAGCCGTCTGAAACTTTTGTATCTATTTTTTCAAAACCATAAGGTTTTAAAAAGCCGTATGTTACATAATATTTAACTCCTGCTAAAGCCATCAAACCTGAACGTGTTTCAAGGCCTTTCATGACATAGGTTTTGTAATAGTTGGAAATACCCGTTGATACATACAAATCTGACATACCACTAGGTATAACGCTCCAATAAAATCCCGGCTGGTTAAAACCAAAATATGTGGAGCTGTTTTTCATATCAATATCTCTCTCGATTCGGTAAAATGAATCATCCTTTATTTCAGATGCTACTTTTGCCCCATTAATTCCCATATAATTATCAAGATTGCCGCGGTCCACATAAGTTGCACAGGTAAATAATTCCTTTGAACTAAATAGACCGTAACTGTTGCAGGCTATATTTATAGCTGCTACCAAAGTCATGCCATATAACAGTATGTATGAGTATTTCTTGTTTCTTATTAAGAAATAAACCACTAAGATAATTGTCGCAATAATTGCCAATATTGCTGCCTCATAGCATACAAAGGGCTTTCTTTGTGTTTTTCCAATTAGAAAAGCAATCACGCCTGCTAACAACATTAAAACACTTGAAACTATAGCCGGTATTTTCTTTATTTCTTTTAGTCTGTCAATTGCTATTACAAGCATTATCGTCAAAACAAGTACCATACCATAACTAAATCTCATTGTTGGATACGAGAAGCCATTCATTACTTTTCCCACGTATGGTGAACATAACATTAATAGTATTATTAAAAAGCCTAATATTATTTTTCTGTCTGATTTTTTCCAATTGGCAATTATAATGATAATTCCCAAAATACCAAGTATGCCAATGCCAGGTAAACACCAGTCATTTAAAACACTTGATGACACAAACATACTTTTAAACATTATCTTAAAATATTTGCTACTGCCGATTAATGGCGGCGTTACTAATTTTGCACTGTTTCTCTGATTGTTAAGGAATGCATAAACTGATGGAAATAATATAACTGCTGCCATTGCAATTCCCCAGACGTAAGCCAGAATTGTTTTGCCGATTTTGACAAAAAACTTCTTTATTCCTTCTGACTTATACATTCCAATTTGTCTTATGAAGAAATAAATTGCCGCCATTATTGTACTCATGTACATAAAATAATAATTGCTTGCAAATGCAAAAGCAACTACGATTGCAAGTGTACCTATCTTTTTGTTTTTTATTATTTTTTCCACACCTGCAATTAAAAGTGGCAAATACATTAAGCCGCAGAAAAACATTGGATGTTTGATTCCACCTATTAGTGCGAAACCTGAAAACGCATACAAAAGTGATGCCGGCAAAACAGAATAAATATTTGTTCTACCTATTGTTTTGCATAAATACGCAACTGCCAAACCACTTAAATACATTCTTACAAGTGCCAGAATCTGATATGTTAATTCTAACGAATCCTTTGGGAAAAACACTGTTAATAATGTAACAGGGTCTCCCAGACCATAATAATTAAGGGTTCCAATTACATCAAATCCCTGTCCTATGGTGTAATCTACCATAGCAAATTTCCCGGTTGTAAAAAATGTTATAAGAGCCTGTCTTATGTATTTCAATACAACCACATGCTGAAATGCTCCATCAACATTCCAAATAAAAGTCTTGCCACTTTGGGCAAAAACATAGCTTAGCCAAGAGGCTAACCCTACAAACAACAAAGTATAGGCAAGTAAAAATATCCCCGCCTTTCTTGCTTTACTATAATTTTTCATTTTTTCTCCTTTTAGTCATCAACATTATATCACAACTTCCTCTTTCTGTCATCTTTACCCCGTCTTTTCTTATGAACCACTTTAATTCGCTTTTTACTTAAATTGTTATGAACTACTTTAACTTGATTTTTACTAAAATTATTGTGAACCACTTTTCCTTTAAATTATTTGCTTTTTCTTTGTGGTAATTTTGAAGTTCATAGGTTGTTCTAATAATAATAACGTAAAAATTGCGAAAAATATTGCATTTAAATAAGAATTAATTAAAACTTAAGGAAATCTTAAGATATGGATGGTAGGGCGAAAAAATCGCTGTATCAATTATTTGATACAACGATTTATATTATTTAATTATTTATGTTTTTTTAATTTCTATCTGATACCAATATATTCTTTAATAATGTCTAGCCTCTGTTCTGTGCGTCTACTAAATTCTTGCTATGGTAAATTTCTCTAAGCTTTGGCTTTTCGATTTTTCCTGTGGCATTTCTTGGTACTTCCGCAAAAATCACCTTTCTAGGTCTCTTATATCTTGGAAGTTCCTTACAGAATTCATTGATTTCTTCTTCTGTACATTCTGTATCAGGATTTAATTCAATGATTGCTGCGGAGATTTCACCTAAACGTTCATCCGCTAAGCCGATTACGGCAACGTCCTTTATTTTTGGATGCTTGCTTAAGAAGTTTTCAATCTGTACAGGATAAATATTTTCACCGCCACTAATGATAACGTCTTTCTTTCTGTCAACTAAGTAAATAAAGCCGTCTTCGTCCATTTCAGCCATATCACCTGTGTAAAGCCAGCCATCCTTTAAGCAGGCTGCTGTTGCTTCCTCATCATTATAGTAACATGTCATAACTCCGGGACCTTTTACAATAAGTTCTCCAACTTCACCCTGAGCCACTTCATTGCCATCTGTATCAACTATCTTTGCTTTCCAGCCATAGCCGGGGATACCGATAGCACCTACTTTATGTATGTTTTCCACGCCTAGATGTACGCAACCAGGTCCAATTGATTCGCTTAAACCATAGTTTGTGTCGTACTGATGATGTGGAAAATATTCTTTCCAACGTTTAATCAGACTCTGTGGTACAGGCTGTGCTCCAATATGCATCAATCTCCACTGGTCTAAATTATAATCTTCTTTTTTAATTTCTCCTCTGTCTAATGCAAGAAGAATGTCCTGAGCCCAAGGAACTAATAACCATACAATTGTACATTTTTCATTAGAAACTGTTTCCATTATTGTTTTTGGTGTTACACCTTTTAGAAGGACTGCCTTGCCACCTGTTAATAAGCTACCGAACCAATGCATTTTTGCACCTGTATGGTAAAGAGGTGGTATGCACAAAAATACATCATCTTTTGTTTGTCCATGATGATTCTGTTCAACCTTTGCTGCATGCATAAGGCTTTCGTGATTATGTAAAATAGCCTTTGGAAATCCTGTTGTACCTGATGAAAAATAAATAGCTGCATCGTCCTTGTCTGTGATTTTCACGTCCGGTGAAAGTGATGAACAGTTAGATACCAATTCATTGTAGTCCTCGGCAAATGATGGACAGTCACCGCCTACATAGAAAAGAATTCTCTTTTCATCTATTTCATCAACTATTTCCTCTAATCTTCCAATAAATTCAGGTCCAAAGAAAAGCACGTCTGTTTCTGATAATTCTAAACAGTATTTAATTTCATGTTCGTCAAATCTAAAGTTCATTGGAACTGCCAAAGCTCCCATTTTCAAAATACCAAAGTAAATAGGTAACCATTCTAAACAGTTCATCATAAGAATGGCAACTTTGTCTCCTTTTCTGACACCACGACTAATTAACAAATTAGCAACCCTGTTTGCCTTTTCGTTAAATACATGCCATGTAATTTCTCTTCTATATTGCTGACGCAAATCCGGCTGAATCAATTCATATTCACGCCATGTAACTCTCTTTTTCTCCTGAATTTCAGGATTAATTTCTACTAAAGCCACATCATCTGCAAATTCTTTTGCATTTCTCTCCAATAATTCTGTAATTGGCATTTACTTGTCCTTCTCTCTCTTTATTTTGATGTATAACATTATCTATAAATGTTATTTTTAGTTTCTACACTAAAACATTGTCTATGAATATTGTTTCATTTCTGCAATATAACACTGCCTGACAATGTTACGTTTTTGATTTCTTCTATGTTAGAACTTCTTAATTATGATTTATAGTTTAAATGCCTTATAATCTCTAACCTAGAAAAAATTAAATAAGTTATTTGCGTTTTCGCCTAAAATAATTTTATTTTCTTTTTCTGATAATCCTACTTTTTCAAAATCTTCCAAAGCCTGCTTTTGGTCGTACCATGGAGTGTCTGTTCCAAAAATAACTTTGTCTGCCCCATGTTTTCTGACTATTCTCGCAAATTGTTCCTGTGATATTTTTACAGGGAATTTTTTATTTAGTACAGCTGCTGTGTCAAAATACATTGGAAGACCGGCTAATTTTTCTTCTACTTCATCCCACATTCTCCAACCGCCTAAATGTGCCAAAATAAGCTTCTCCGGCTGAATGTGTTTCCACAAATTAAGAACCATGTCAGGGGTACAATGCACTCTGCCTGGCAAACCTACGTCCTCACCTGCATGTACAATAATTCCCAAGTCTTTGTTTGCTGCGTAATCAATTAATCTTAAATACTTTTCGTCATCAAAAAAAGTATTCTGATAGTCAGGATGAATTTTTATGGCTTTTAAATCCATTGCCACAATGTCATCAATTATCTCTTTGTAATTCTCACAATCAGGATGAATTGCCCCAAAATAAAAGATTTTGTTTTCTGACATTTTCTCATTGTATTCCACTGATAGTCTGTTAATTTTTTCAGGCTGCTTTGTGTTGGTAGCTACGGGACAAACCACTGACAGGTCTATGCCTGCATTGTAGGTGCTTTCTATTAATCCCTGCAATGTTGGTATTCTCTCGTGTTTTACCACCATCTTCTGACCTTTTAAGATTTCTTTTTCCATGTTGGCTATAGTCTTATCTGCTATAGCCTCAGGAAATGTATGTGCATGAATATCAATTATCATTAACCTATTTCGTAACCTCTCTCAAATGCTTTTACGTTGATGTCAATTGTTTTTGGTGGAACTTTTTTCTTGATTACTTCAATCCACTGCTCCTTCTCAAAATCCATTTTGCTTGCTGCAACACCAAGAATAATTACGTTAAATACTCTTGAATTACCTAATTCTAAAGCTTCTTTCTGAGCATCAACTGATATAACTTTATATTTCTCAGAAAGATGTTCAATTATACCTTCAGGGTATTTTGCTACACCTGTTACAACAGGCATAGGATCTATTTTCTGATCATTTACAATAATTACTCCGTCTTTCTTTAAGAAATGTGCGTAACGTAATGCCTCTAATTTTTCAAAGGCAATAAGCACATCTGCCTGACCTTCTTCAACAATTGGCTCTGTTACTTTTTCGCCATATCTTACATAAGTAACAACGCTACCGCCACGCTGTGCCATACCGTGTACTTCTGAAAGTTTTACATCATATCCGTTTTCTACAGTGATACCACCTAAAATTCTACTTGTAAGGAGAGTACCCTGACCACCAACGCCTACTATCATAATATTCTTTGTTTCTGCCATGATTATTCTCCTCTTCTTTCTAATTCAATTGCTCCGAATTTACAGTTACTCATACAAAGTCCACAACCATTACACATTGTCTTATCAATTGCAACTGTTCCGTCTGCATTCTTTGTCATTGCAGGACAACCTGGAACTAAACACTGACCACATTTTACGCATTTTTCAGGAATTGTGTAACACTTGCCCTTTGGAACAAATGATTTTAACAATGCACATGGTGACTGTGAAATAATTACAGAAACTTCGTCTCTTGCAACTTCTTCTTTTACAACCTTTGCTAATCTGTCAACATCAAATGCATCAACAACTTCTACGTGCTGTACACCTAATGCCTTACATAAATCTACTAAATCTACTGCATAAGCCGGTTCTCCTGCTAAAGTCTTTCCTGTAGCCGGATGATCCTGATGACCTGTCATACCTGTTGTTGAGTTGTCGAGAATAATAACTGTTCCTGTTGATTTGTTGTATACCATGTTCATAAGTGAGTTTACACCTGTATGTAAAAATGTACTGTCACCTATTACTGCAACCCAATTCTTAATGTATTCTTTACCTTTTGCCTTCTCCATACCATGAAGAGTTGAAATACTTGAACCCATACATAATGTAGTGTCAACTACTCCAAGTGGATTAACTGCACCTAATGTGTAGCATCCAATATCGCCTGCTGCATGAATTCTTAATTTCTTTAATACTGAATATGTACTTCTATGTGGACAACCAGGACAAAGAATTGGTGGTCTTGCAGGTGCTTCTTCTGCTTCTGCTATTTCTACTTTTTCCCCAAGGAGTTTTTCTCTTAACATGTTTGCACTGTATTCTCCCTGAATTGTAAATAAATTCTTACCATCACATTCAATTCCCATTGCCTTAACTTGTTCTTCAATTACAGGTTCAAGTTCTTCTACAACTACAACTCTGTCAACCTTGCTTGCAAATTCCTTAATTAAATCTTTTGCTAAAGGATGAACCATACCAAGTTTAAGCACTGATGCATTTGGTAATGCTTCTTTTACATACTGGTAAGGAATACCACTTGTAATAATACCGATGCTTGTGTCGTTGTATTCAACCTTGTTAATATCTAATGTGCATGCATCTTTTTCTAGTCTCTTCATACGTTCTTCTACACGTACATGTGCCTTAATTGCGTTTCCTGGCATCATTACATTTTTTGCAACATTTCTTTCGTAAGGTTTGTCTTCTACTTCTACTCTATCTTCTAAATTAACAATTCCCTGTGAATGAGCAAGTCTTGTTGTTGTTCTTAAAATAATTGGTGTATCGTATTCTTCTGATATTTCATACGCTCTCTTTGTAAACACTCTTGCTTCTTCACTGTCTGATGGTTCAATAACGGGAATCATTGCCGCACGACCTACCATTCTTGTATCCTGTTCGTTCTGTGAACTGTAAATTCCCGGATCATCTGCAACAACTACTACCATACCACCATTTACTCCAATGTATGAACCTGAATAAAGTGGATCTGCTGCTACATTTAAACCAACCATCTTCATCATTGTCATAGAACGGATTCCTGCCATAGATGCACCGATAGCCACTTCGGCAGCAACCTTTTCATTTGGAGCCCATTCTGCATAAATACCATCATATTTCACTACGTTTTCGCTTACTTCTGTACTTGGAGTCCCAGGGTATGCTGATGTCACCTTAACTCCTGCTTCGTAAGCACCTCTGGCAATAGCTTCATTGCCTAACATAATTGTCTTTTTACTCACTTTTATATCCTACCTCTCTTTTAAAATAGACATTTTTTTCACTGCTTTAAAGTCATAAAGTATATTATAATTTATCCATTTCTATAAGTCAATGAAACCCACCACTAGAAAAGGCATCCCTTTGTGCCTGTTCCTGCAACACGGGATGCCTTTTACTTCTACTGAAGTCTTTGAATCATAGCCACTAAAGTGTCAATGTTTTCAAAGTTTTCTTCTGTTTTTTCTTCCATTGTTATTTCAATATCAAACTTATCTTCCAGTTCTGCAATTAACGCAATTATGTCCATGGAATCTAAATCTTCCGGAAGGTTCATGTCCTCATCGTTTACATCAATGTCTGGGCATATCATTTCTAAAATTTCAATAACTTCATCTCTCATATTCATTCTCCAATCTTTCTTTAATTATTTTCCAATGCTTTCAACTGTTTTCTTATGATTTTTCCATTGAAAGTTCTTGGAATTTCATCTATAACCTCAAAAGTCTTTGGCACTTTTAAAGATTCAAGTTTTGATAAAAGATACTTGGAAAGCTCTTTTTGATCCAGTTGATATCCTTCATTTAAAGTTACAAACAACTTAGGGGCTTCACCTGTTATTTCATCTTTAATCGGGATACATGCGCAATCTTTAATCATTTCATGCTTCATAGCTACTTCTTCTATTTCAGTAGGTGCAATTTTGATTCCACCCATGTTAATAACATCTCCCTGTCTGCCAAGAAGATACACTAAGCCATCCTCACCTAAGTAGCCTAAATCATTTGTATACACAACACCGTTTTCATCCATCACTTCTTTAGTAATTTCAGGTTCCTTGTAATAAGAACGCATATTCATTTTACCTTTAAAAGCAAGTATGCCCGGTTTTTCCAACGAAGCTTCTACTATATTTCGCTTGTCATCTACAAATAAGATTTCTGTATTAACTGTTGTTCGGCCAATACATTTTTTCTTGTGACCATATTTGCTAAATTCCAAAATCACTGTACAACCTGACTCTGTAGCCCCGTATGTATTGTACAATCTTGTAGTTGGAAACATTTTTGTTAATATTTCTTTATTTGTTTCAGACAATGGTGCTGAACCTAACTGAATATAGTGAAATTGATTATCATAGGTTGCAAATCTGTCCTTTGCAAATTTTAGAACCTGCTCAAGTATTGCAGGTACAAAAGTAATTGCTGTAATTTTGTATCTGTCTAATAATTTGAAAAAGTCCTCTACAAACTTGATTCCATCTGTTAAAACAATTGAACTTCCATTGTAAATTGCACCGTAAGATCTTCTTATTGCCAGGGAATGATTAATTGGTGTAGTAATCAATTCTATCTCATCCTTTTCCATACCAACACTGTCAATAACGTTTTGTGCAATAGCTACATTACACCCAAATGTAACTTCAATTCCTTTTGACTTTCCTGTTGTCCCTGTAGTAAACAAAATTTCGGACAAATCATCACTAGCCGGTAAACTAAATTCTTTTGAATTAACGGCTTCAATACTGTCTGAGCTTTCGTTTAACACTACATTTTCACTGTTGTCTGTATTTTCATTTGGTGTTACTGCCTCATTATTTTGGACAACCTTAAACATTTCCTTCAAACTAATATTATTAACAGTTGTATTCTTTACAGGTTTTTCTGCTAAATAAATATTTGAATCAACGAAATTCATTATTTCCATAATACGGTCGTCTTTTATGGCTTTTTCAAGAGGGCAAACAGCACCACCTGCTAGTTGTACACCGAAAACTCCTAACAAAAATTCAACTTTCTGTGCTCCTCGAATAACAACCATATCTCCTTTTTGTACGCCTTTTTCCTGAAGATAAACTGCCGCCTTTTTTACCATGTTCCAAAATTCTTTATAAGTAACCTGATTTTTCTTATCACCTACACATAATTTGTCAGGTGTTTTCTCAGCATTTATTTTTAATGCTTCAACAATTGAACTTATCTGTTCTTCCATTTTTGTGTCCTTTCTTCAATTAGAGATTACTAAAACTGTCCATAAACAAATGCTCCTGCATTATATCCTGAACCATATATACCAAATATAATAATTCCGAATATTAAACCAAAATATAATATCCAACGGAAAATAATATTCTGTTCGCAAATTACATCTCTAATGCCCTTGTTATCTTTATCAAACTTTTCCTGTAACATGCTAACACACCAAACTAACCCAATTAAAATAAGCGATAGTGTAAACCCATGTCTGTCCAGTCCAAAAGAATATAGGCTTTCGTCCCATAATGTATGTAAGCCAAAATTTCTCAAATCAAAAGTTCTTTTGATAATCAATACTGCATGATGGAAACCTGCTGTAGATACAAAAAATATTCTACCAATGGCGGACAATAAGAATGTTCTTGCCATTCTAAATAAATTAAATGAAAAACATTCAGTGTTAATATGCAATAACTTATTTAATTTCTGTATTGGTACATCAAACACTGCCCCAAGTATAATCAAGATTCCATGATACACACCCCATAGCACGTAGCACATTGCCGCTCCATGCCACATACCTGTTACAATCCATACGCATGCTGCAGGGATTACTGTTGAAAATGCTCTTGATGCCTGATTGCCCCACTTCTTTCTTGTAAATCTGTTAATTGATTTACAAAGTTTCGACATTGAAACAGGATAAAGTAAATAATCCTTAAACCAGGCTCCAAGTGTAATGTGCCATCTTCTCCAAAACTCCGGCATGTTTTTTGAAAAATAAGGATGCCAAAAATTTCTTTCCAACTCTATTCCAAAAATCTGTGAAACACCTCTTGCAATATCCATGCACCCTGTCCAGTCTAAATACAACTGCATTGAGAAAAATATAATTGCAAGCACTAACGGTAAACCTGTAACCTCGTCCCACTTTGCATATACACCGTTAGCGAAAATAGACAACCTGTCTGCAATAACCATTTTTTCAAAATAACCCCATAACATTAACAGCAAACCTTTTTTTACTCTGTCATAATCAAACTTATATCTTTGATTAAACTGTTCTGCTAATTTGTTATATCTGCCAATTGGTCCCTGAACTATGTGTGGAAAATACGATGTGAACAAAGCAAGCTTCAAAATATTTTTCTCTGCTCTATATCGCTTCCAATAAACATCGAGTATGTATCCTACTGTCATAAAAGTATAAAATGATATACCAAGTGGTAAAACAAAACTCACAGATTTTGACCAGTCAACTCCAAACTTTGCAAGCACTGCGGACATACCGCGAAGTGCAAAATCCATATACTTAATTACACACAGCATACCCAAATTTATAACTAAATCCAGCAATAACCAGACTTTTCTTTTTGCTGTAAACTGTTTCTTTATGGATTTCTTCTTTTCTTTTGAGAAATCATGTTCTCCAATAATCTTCTTTTCTCTATCATGAAGTTTTTGTATCTTTCCTGCAAACAAATATGTTGTAACAGCAGTTATGCTAATATAAACTATGTACTTTGGACCTGAAAACATATAGAAAGCAATACTTGCAAGTAGCAGTAAAAACCACTGACACTTTCTAAACAGGGTAAAGTACAAAATTGCAACCACAAGTACAAAACCTAAAAAACTTAAGCTTGTAAAACTCATCCTTTGCCCTTTCTCCCTATACTTACAGTTCCATAAGCATTATTTTTTAATCTTACTGTATCTATAACTGACTTTGTTTTCTTATCGTAAACAACAATATTCATGGCATCCTCATACACATCACCACAGGCATTGTTGTTTACTCTCACTGAACAAAGTCCAACGCTAACTTTTGCTGAGTAAGACATTCCATCACTAAACTGTCCCCCCTGATCTATTACCGCTGTTGTGTATTTGTCTTCTTCTTTTGATATATTGATACTTGCATCTGACTTTACGTCCTCTGATACATAAACAAAATTATTTCCATAAACAGAATCTTTTTGGAACTTGTCAATTTTTATATTCATATCCTTAAAAAGATCTAACTGCTCTGTTGAAAAATTCAACTTATGTGATGATGAACCTGCAACTACAATAAATGCATAATCTTTGTCATTTATTAATTTAAGGTAATTATTTAAATTCATTTTCTTTAAAAGTTTTGCATTTTTCATCTGAGTTTCATAAGTTGCCATTTCTGACTGAAAACTCTTTGTTACACTAGAATCTTTTTCTTTATAATTTGTAAGATTAAAATTCTTTGTCAAATATTTTCCAATGTAAGATGTTACCTTTTTTCCACCACTAATGTTCATATGGATATTGTCTGCACCATCTTCAGCAAAATTAATGCCTACAGCTTTTCTCATAGACTTCAAATTAAAATCTAAATACTTAACGCCTAATTCCTTTGCTAAATCATTTACATAATTGTACTTTTTAACACTCCAGCTTGTATCCGGTGTTTTGTATAAAATAAGCTCCACATTATTTTGTTTTGCTAACTTTGCAATCTTTTCAACATACTCTTTGTTTGTGGTGTTATATTTGCTGTACTTAACTTTTTTTGCATCGAATCCATCATACTTTCCTGCATCATCACTTGCCTTATCATATTTTGATGTATATTTAAAAGTATTTGTTAATGCAGCGTAGCCTTTTGTATCTGAATTATTGTTGCCCAAAACAAAATCATAATCGTCATAGTCTAACTCAGACCATCTTGTGTGATAAAGTGAAAGTGGAAAGAGATATTCAAAAATTCCCTGTGCTTCCTCATTATCTTTTGTTTCCTTATCAGAGTTCACTGTGGCATAAGCGTACTCTAATTTTGTTTTTCCAAGTCGCATATAATCATAAGACTTTCTTGCCTTACTTTCTAACTTGTCATGCTTTCTTCCTAGAGTTTTAACCTCAACAAAAATCACCTTTGGCTTTTGTGTCTGTAAAGCTTCCTTTACCCAAAAATATGTTCCGCTCATAGTTTGGGAAACCACACTCAAATTGTAAGAAGATATTCCATATTCATTGTATAATTGAAAAGGATCCGCTGACGCAGCTACAACACTGGAGCCAAAGAACAACACATCTGTACTGTTCTTTTCCAGCTTATAAAAACTTACATTTGTTTTTGAAGATGTCCATCTGTCCTCTAACCACTTTGGCTTAAATAACCCATTAACAAAATCAAGTAGTAGGACAAATATCAGACAAAAACAAACTATTTTTGCTAATATTTTCAATTTTCTTTTCATTGTCTAACTCCGCATTAATTTTCTTTAGTATTTTCTTCTGTCAACATGCTATTCAAATGTTCCCATAACTCTCCGTATCCTTCACTAGCAGGAGTTACCGGTTTTTCAATTGGATTATACATATGCTCCTTAATTAAACCATCCTTTGACATAACCATAATTCTGTTGCCAAGGGCAATTGCCTCCTGAATGTTATGAGTAATAAATAAAACCGTCATTTTCTCTTTTTCTTTTATGTGCATAAGTTCTGACTGCATTTGATTTCTTGTCATTGCATCTAATGCTGCAAATGGCTCATCCATCATAATGATTTTTGAACCTAATGCCATTCCTTTAGCAATAGCTACTCTCTGTTTCATACCACCACTTAGCTGATGTGGATAGTAGTCCTTGTATTGCAAAAGATTCACCTTGTCTAAATATTTCTCAGCTCTCTTTATTCTTTCTTTTTTGTCCTTCATGCCACTGCTCTTTAAAGGAAATGTTATGTTCCCAAGAACTGTCTTCCACGGAAACAACTGATTGAAGTCCTGAAACACCATAATTCTGTCAGTACCGGGACCTTTTACACTTTCGCCACTAACTTCAATTGTTCCTTCATAATCCTCAAAACCTGCAATACATCTAATCATGGTTGATTTTCCACAACCTGATGGTCCAAGCACACACAAGAAATCTCCTTCATAAATACTTAAGTCTATTCCCTTCAAAACAGGTTCAGTAGTATTGCTATATATCTTTTTTAAATTTTCTATTTTTAAAATCTCATTATTGCTCATCGTGTCATACCCCATTTCTTAAATGTTCTATTTTCAATAGTTCTAAAAATTCCGTATTCCACAACAAGTCCAATAATTATAATTATGATTATTGTTGCATATATACTTGCAAGGTCACTATTATCTCTTCTTTGAGAAATGTAATATCCCATACCAATAGTTCCTGCTCCACCAAAAACCATTTCCGCACTAATAAGCCCTCTCCAGGCTCTCGCCCAACCAACTTTTATGCCTGAGAAAATTCTTGGCATTGCCGCTGGAATGAAAACTCCAAACAAAAGTTTTATTGGTGACAGACCTATATTTTGTCCAACTTCCAAATATAATTTTGGCACAGCATTAAAGCCATCAATAATACTACGTGACATAGGCCACACAACTGAATGAACTACCAAAATCACAATGGCAGTATCGTTTTGTCCATACAGAAAAATTATAATTGCTGAAATTAAAGCAATTCCGGGAATCAGGTCAAACATAGATACAACCATGTTGTAAACTGCCGCAAATGAATCTGAGATAACAGATATACCTGATAATACAATTGCTAAAACTATCCCTATACCTAATCCCTCTAACATTAGTAAGAGTGAGTGAAGCATAATGCCACCAAAACCTTTTTCAGCAAATCCCCATATCATTTTTTCAAAAATCATTCCTATGGATGGGAACAGATTTGCGTTTCCATTTTGTGCAAAATTGTATGCCACAATCTGCCATATAGCCACAACTATTACTATAAAAATAATCTGACACAATAAACCTTTTGTTTTTTTCTTCACTGCTTTTGTCTCCTTGTAACTTTATTTTCCTTTTACACCATCGTATACAATGTCACTAAGATTTCCTGAATATTCGTTTTCTAAAAATCCTTCATCCTGCATAAACTGAACAAAATTTCCTGCACCCTGTAGTGTTGTTGAATATTGTGATTTTGAATCAGTCATCCACTTAACAATATCTTCCACGCTGTCATCAAGTTCTAATTTATCTTTTACAAGTTGTGCTGTTTCTTCAGGATTGTCCTTTACATACTGCATAGCTTCATCAAGTGCTTTGCAAACAGCATTGTATAAATCTTTGTTATTTTCATATAGATTTTTTGAAGCAATTCCTACAATAGATGTATCTCCAGGCACCCACACATCTTCACTAATAGCAATTTCATGAGTTCCCTCCACAGCTAACTCTTTGAAATTATACGGTGAAATTACAATATGTGCCTTAATTGAACCACTTTTAATTCCGTCAAATCCTGATGCATTGTCAACCGAATTAAGCACATTATCAAATGCATGAGCATCTCCAAGTTCAGCCTTAGCAGCCATACCAAGTAAAATATGTCCCTGGCTGTTTGTACTTAAAACTCCTATCTGAATTTTTTTATCTTTTAAATCTTTTAAAGTGTTTATATCCTTTTGATTTGTAACAATTGAATATGGCTGTGAAGAAATACCTGAAAAGATTTTGTATTTACTGCCACTTAAAATTCCAACAACTGCCGGTGGCAATCCTAATGTTCCAATATCAATGCTTCCACTTGATACGCCTTCTTTAATTGTGTTTCCATCTTTCTCAACCTGACAATCAACTTCTAAATCCTTGTCATAATATTTTGAAATCATATTCTTTTCTGCCATTATCATTACCGGTGCATAAGCAATACTTTTCTGGTATCTGATAACAATCTTGTTATCATTTTTGCTTTCCTTACTGCTGCCTCCACATGCTGTCATTGTTACTGCCATAGCTGTAATCAGCGCGAAGCTCAAAACTTTTTTAATAATTCTCATATTTTTAAATTCCTTTCATTTAATGTTTTTGTTTTTTGTTTTTCTTTTGGTTATATTTCTTTTTATTTTTTCTAAAAATCCTATTTTGCCCATTTTTACTAATATCTTTGTGATTTTATCAATCTGATATGATGTAATTTTGATATAAATTTTCCATCAAATTTCGACTTTACTCTTTTAGCAGATTATTTACAAAATACATAAGGAGACAAAAAATGAAGAGATATTATAAGGTTATTTTTCTTTTACTATTAATTTTTCTTGGCATAAATTGTACCCCAACCTATGCAACATCTAACGATATTTCAACAACACGAATTTTATTTATCGGAAACAGCTCAACATATTGCAATCAAATGCCTTTGATGGTGGAAGGTCTTGCTAAAGCTAACAATATTAACTGTGAGGTCAAATACATTACAGCCTCTGGCTATAAACTTCCACAATTTGCCACAACGGGCAATGCTTATAACACAGAAATTGTTAATGCTCTATCAAAAGAGAAATGGGATTTTGTTATTTTGCAGGAGCACCGCGAAAATATAATGGTTAATTTAGAAGCAACTGAAAATGCTATCACAAACTTAAAATCAAAAATTGATAGCACAGGTGCAAAGACAATACTATATGAAACTCAGGCAGATTATATTGGTAATGATTTTATAATTGATGGCACTTCAATTTACTTTGACAATATTACATTGCAAAATTATATGACTAAATTCTATTTTTCTCTTGGAAATAAATTTGACTGCAAAGTTGCACCTGTAGGTGTCAATTATACAAGATGCATGAAAGAATATCCTGAAATCAGCTTATATAATTCCGACATGATTCATCCAACATTAGAGGGAAGTTATCTGGCTGCCTGCACACTTTTTCAGACAATCTTTGAAACATCAGCTTACAACAATACTTTTTTGTCAGGAAATGAATTCGACACCAGCCATATTATAGATAAATTAGATAATGATACTGCAAAAAAACTTCAGAATGTAGCCGACGGAATGATAACTTTATCTACCTATAACGTTACCCTTAAAAAAGGGGAAAAAGCCTCTGTGAATGCCAAAATCACTTTTACTGACACAAACCCTGTTATGGCAAATTATTCAAATACAATAACATATTCAAGCACTAACGAATCAAGCGTAGGTGTAAATTCACAAAACGGTACCATTACTGCAATTAGAAATGGTTCTTCAATGATTAAAGCTTCAACAGATAGTGGACTTATGGCATTCTGCACAGTAAATGTTGTTCAGCCTTCTACCTCTCTTACTATAAAAGAAGGTAGTATTTACCTACACATAAAAGATACTGCAAAGTACACTACGGAAATTTATCCAACTGACACCACTGATACAATCACTTGGACAAGTAGTAATCCATCTGTAGTTTCTGTTGATGAGACAGGCACAGTGAAAGCCAAAAAAATCGGTTCTGCGAAAATTACTGCCAAAACAGATAGTGGGATTAAATTGACCCGATATGTAAGAGTTAAACTTAAAACTCCTACATCAGTAAAAGCTGTTAAAACCAGCGGTTCTACAAAAAGCTATAAATATTCAAACGTTAAAGTAACCTGGAAGAAAAATTCATCTGCTGTTAAATACTACATTTACAGAAGACGATTAGGTAAATCAAAATATACCAAAATAGCTACTACAACTACTAATAAGTTCATTAATTATAATGTTAAAAAAGGTAGAACCTATTACTACAAAATCGTAGCAGTATATTCAAGCTCATTGTGTAACAGCTATAAATCACCTTCTGCCAAAATCAAATTACAGTAAAGCGATATAAAGAGGAATGTACTAAAGAACATAATAAAAACTTGTATAAACAAACTTGCTACATTTTCTAATGAAGTAATCTAACACCTTTTGTTGAAATAATGTTATAATCTACTTTTGAGATTTATAACTAGAAAATATTAAAAAAATTTCTATTATAATCATTTTTTTAATTAAAGGTGAATTTATGTTACATGATGCAGATATTAGAGAGCCTCTGTTTGATTATTTGGAGGATTCTTACGGAAAAATACGAATACTTGAAGAAGTAGAAATTGCCCGCTCAAGAGCTGATGTTATTATGGTTACTGACGATTCTTTAGTAGGACTTGAAATAAAAAGCGACGCAGATACATATGTAAGATTAGAGAGACAGATAAAAGACTATAATCTTTTCTTTGACTATAATTATGTTGTAGTTGGTTCAACTCACGCAAAACACGTTAATGAACACATACCTGACAGTTGGGGAATTATTTCTACTGAGCTAATTGACGGCAACATGGACTTCTATGTACTACGGGAACCTACACGAAATAAACGCCAGCGTATTAAGCGTAAGCTTAGTTTATTATGGCGACCTGAACTTGCACATATTCAGGAACGAAATGAACTTCCAAAGTATAAACAGAAAAGCAAGGATTTTGTTGTAAACAAGCTTATTGAAAAACTTCCACGAGAGCAACTTGATTTAGAAATCAGCACTGAACTTTTTGAGCGAGACTATACTTTGATTGCTGACATAATCGCAAACTATAAGAAGGAAAATCAAAAGCCTGTTAAGAAAAGACGTTCCCGAAAAACAAAAAAAATTACCAGAAAGCATGTATAAATCAAAAGGTACTACTAAAATTAAGAATATCATTCTCGAATATTTAGTAGTACCTTCTATTATTTCAAATAAATTTTTTCTCTTGGCAGGAAACTCTTGGCTATTGTTGCCATTTCCTGTGGTGTTTCCTTCATTCCGCCACGAACCCAGTTTTCCACAACAGCCGTACAGCCAAAAACAATATAGTATCTGTAATATTCAAACTGTTTCAGAGATTCATCCATAAACTTATCTTTCCATCTAAGCATATATTTGTCATGTATGTAATATCCCATTTTTTCATAACCGGTCTGATTGTTCACACTAAAACACAGCAAACCTGCTTTGATTTTATCATCGTAAAAATAGTTAAACAGACCATAGAAAAAGCCCTCTGCGTTTCCTCCTTCTGTAACCTCAACAATTTTTTGAATATCTTCGGCAATTTCATCCTGTAACTGCTCAAGCATATCCACAGGATCACGATAATACTGATAAAAAGTTGTTCGAGTCACATCAGCCTTTTTTGCTAACTCGCTTACTGTAACATCCATAACATTTTTCTCTTTCAGTATTTCAATTAAAGCCTCAGTAAGTATCTTTTTTGTTCGTCTTATTCTTTTATCTACCTTACAAGTGTTTTCCATTTTGCGCCTCCTATACCTTGAAGGATATTCCTCAAAATGGTATTTTACCACTTTTAGACATATTAGTAAAATTGTAAAATAAGCCTACTTGTAAAAAGGAAAGGTTATTCCGCTAGCACTACCATACTTTGACCATACCGTAGTCCATTTTGTCATTTTCCATTTTGACTTTTCTTTTTTGAACCAAATAAAATGACCTGCTTCATGGTCTGATTCAACATAATACACTTTGGCAGTTTTATTTGTATTATAAAAAACCTTATAGTATTCTATGTCGTCAATCATGTTTGTCTGTTTATACTGATTCTTAAATTCACTTCCAAATAAAAGAGTGTTGCCTTCCACAAAAATATATGGCACAAAAATTATTAAAATCATGGCAACTATTACAATTATTTTTATTTTCTTTTTCATATATTAGCCTTTCTTTGTCTACTTACCCTTTGTAATATTCTATATTGTTATTTTTTAGAAATTCTTCTACTTTTCGCTTTTTACAGAACTCGCACATATTTTCATGAGCTACACTCGACATAAAAACTTTGCCTTTTCTATAAAAACTTAAATCTTCAGGAAAATCAGGATATTTCCACTGATATAAATCCTTAACATAATCGAAAAATTTTCTCGTATCATCATTTAGTTCAATCAGAAATATTTCTTTTTCATATTCTGAAATAGAATCACAATATACCGTATCAATATAATGATTCTTGATATGCTCAGAAATACTATCTAAATACTTTTTAATATTAACACGATATCTATTATAATCCTCAACCCAGTCGTCATCCATTTCTGTATATCCTATTTTATATTCAGGAAAATATTTCGCATTAGATTCATTTATTAATGTTTTTCCTAAATTTGGCACACAAAACGCAAATTGATCACATTGTGTCATCAGGAAGTCTATCACTTTATCGTATAATTCTCCTGATATTTCACTTGTAATGCAAAAATGTTTCTTCCTAAATATTGTTTTTAATAAAATTGATATATATGCTAACATAATTTACCTCCTTAAAAATATCAAATTACTAATAATTTAATCTTCAATGTGTATAAGACTAAATTATTCTATAAAGCTATTTGTTACTTTATCTAAAACAAATACCATACATGGGCGCCATTTCTATTATAAGTATGATAATGCCAGTAATATCCTATAATTCCATTTTTTCCCTTATCAATTTCAGCCTTTGTTGGTTTTTTATTATTGCCAGCAACTTTAGCTACAGCTTTCGCCTCTGCTTTAGTAACTGTAAACACATTGTGTCTTCTTGAAACCTCTTTTACAGCCTGCGAATATGATAATGGTCTACCAATATCAACATATCCTTTTTTTAAAGTTGCACTCCAATAACGAGTTTTAGATGTTCTTTTAACACGACTTCTTATCTTTGCTTCAGCCTTTGCTACTTCTGTAAATGCCTTAACAGCTTTAATGGCTTTTTTTATTTTACTCTTTCCCCAACTGAATGCACGTTTACCACCATGCACAACGGTATATGCTATACCAGACATTCCATTTCCTACTAATTTACAATATTCCTTAAACGAATTCATTATCTTTTTTATACTACAATATGCAATTACCGTTCCTACCAGTATTACACAAGCCTTTATAAACTCGTAAGCATAATATATTATTATAGGAGATTTACCATTTGGATCTGTGCAATTTACAACATTGTTGTTACAATAGCAATATAGATTATCTTTATATATACTTGTATCTTTTATTCCTAATATTTTAACATCATCTGCATTAATAAATCTTCCTGTTTCAGAATCATAGTACCTACTTTGGAGATAGTAAAATCCACTTTCGTTATCTTTGTAATATCCTCGATAAGTTATATGATTTAATTTTAATGCTGTTTCATTTTCATATGATACATCAACAATATTTCCCCATGCATCGTATAAATACTTCACAAGTTCTTTTCACTTTGTATCAAGAAGACCAATAACATCTCCCTGTTTATTTTTTTCAAAATAAATTGGTGTTTTAACGATATTACTATTATCAACTTCACTATACTCAAAACCTATAGCTTCATCATCATTGTTATAAAAATACCAAATATCATACTTCTTTTCATCTCCCTTATATGCTACTGTCTCTCTTATAAGCTTAGAATCATCCCATTGATAATTAGTTATAGATTCCTTTGTATCTTTATATGTTCTTAATCCATCCTGATTATATTTATATGTAACACTTGAACCATCTTTTAATGTCATTTGTTCAAGTTGTCTGCCTCTTGTCCACTTAAAAGTTTTTCCGTCAATATAATCTATAGGATTTCCCGTACCATCATAAGTTATCTTCTGTCCGTCATACTGTGTAAGTTGATCTGCCCATTCTCCATTTTGATAACTATATTTAATATCTCTTACATTAGTAAGACTTCCATCATTATTAATTTCTTTTATGTGTTTTGCTACAACATTTCCTGTACTTGTATATCCATATGTACAACCTGTTTTATTAACATAATCAAGTTCCTTTGTAATTCTTCCGTGTACATCATAGGCATATTCATAAATTTTCTTATCGCCCAGCTTTATTTCCGTTATATTTCCTGCCAAATCATATATATAGCTAAATACCTTTTTATTTCCACTAAAAATTATTGTATATAATGATTCCTGTTCTGTATTCTTCTTTTCATCTACATTAAATATTCCCTGACCATTAAGACTTGAATACAGTTTTCTGCTTATTGTTTGTTCATTATCACTTGACTCTTCTGTCAACACTGCATTATTGTAAAATACATTTGTCATCAATACTTTGTTTTCATCTGACATATCAGACTTTTGAGTTGTCTTATATGTTGCGTTTCTGTCTAAAATATCTTTATATGTATACTCAATATTTTTTTGTGTAATGCCACTTTCTTCATTTTGTTCTGTATTGACTGTCTTTATAAAGCCATCATTTCTTTCAACCTTTACATTATCACCTGTATAAATGTAGTTATAACTTACAGCTTTTTTTTCTGTATTATCTGTAAATTTTATAATCTTTCCCTCATCATTGTATTCGGTTGTATATGCAGGAATGCTGTTTGTATCATAATATATTTCTACTTTCCTAGCAACTGATGTTGTATCGTTTTCTGCCACCTTCATTTCAGTTGTTACTGTTCGAATCTTTTGATTATTACCATATGTAGTTGTATTTTCTGTACTGTTTATTATCTCTCCTACAGCAATATCGGAAGCTTCATCATTGCTTTTTATTATATTTTCCGAATTATTTACAAGCTCTATATTTCCTACTTTAAGCGACTTCATCTCACTGTCTTGATATTCCATTGTATATGCTGTTTTCTGATCACATATGTATATTACATTTCCGTCACTATCATATGTATATGTAATGCATATTGTGTGATCTTTATCATTTTGATTTTCTTCTACAACAGCAGTGTTGTTTCCTTTTCCATCATAGAAATATTTTACCACTTTATTTAAGTTTTCATCACCATAATCGGTTGTTACTTTTTTTATATCATTTCTATAAATATTTTTTAAATATATAGTCTTTACACCGTTGTCATATTCAGAATATTCTCTATCGTAAAGTCCTTTATGTACCTCTGCTGAACATGCTCCTAATCTATCTGTTCCTTTATTCTGAGGGTTATCTGTTTTTCTCGGATTTGTTGTTTCAAAATCATCAGAATCTTTTATTTCATCAAAATCTGAATCCTTTAACCACGGATCTGTTCCATCAGAATATAACAAGCATGCTCTTAAATCTATACAATCTTCATTGTCTGATGCTATCTTGATTGTCTCGTCTATTGTTGTTCCCTTTCCTACTACTGAAAACACTGATGCATTATTTTTTCTCGCATATATTTTATATCCGGTTACTGTCACCCCATCATCTGTATTATTATCTGTAATGTTAAGTTGAATATTATTTTCATCATTAGCATACTCTGCATTTAATTCTACTGTTTCATCATATGATTTCATTTCTCTATAATTAACAGCAATTGCCATATATAATGGATCTCCGTATTTACCATTCTCTGAACTTGAATACTGTATTTCAGGACTATAGATAGATGCTGCCATTCCTTTTTCAGGACATGTGAACACTAATCCATTATCCTCTAACTTACCATCTGCTATATCCTGCACCCAATCAGTTATATCTAGTGTATGACGATTTCCTTCCTCTCCTGTACACTGTGTTTCAGCAATATAATCATCTGATATTTTGGGCTGTGAATTCCATGTTATTGTTGATTTATCCCATTTAGCTAATGCTCTTTTTACTTGAACAGTACCTGTTGGATAATAATCCGGTGTTTTACTTTCACTAAAAATAAGTTCTGCACTTTCTATATATTTGCCTTTAAGAGGTGTTTTAGTTCCAACAAAACTTTTTCCACTTAAAAGATTTGTTGTATCAAGATATATTCTATTTTCACTATTATATGGATATGCATCTTTTAGATAATTAGTAACGTTTAATATTTTATAGTTCATCATTGAATCAGCCATAAATGGAACTGACCATACACCTCTTGTTGCTAAATAGTCAGACATCCATACCATTGTCGGATCAACCTTCACAGGATACTTCAATGATTCATTATCAAAATATTGTCTGTTAAGTTTAACTTCTATTTCTGTCTCTGAATTTTCTTTCTTTAGTTTATATTCAACATTTTCATAATCTACATCTCCATTACCATCCTCTAAATTTGGTGGTGAAATATATCCTATTGTTTCATTTGTACTACTATCGCATACTAAAATTCCTCTGTCATTTTTTCTTTGCTTCAAGCATATGTTTTCACCTTCTATTTTATATTTAAATGAGTATTTTTCAGGTTTTTCTTTTAGTAATATATTTTCCTTAACTCCGTTCTTCATTGAAATATACTCATATTTAATATTCATTTCTTCTGTTGAATATGTAACTGTACTTTCATTCTTTTGCGGAATATATTCTTCTTCAGTTACAGGCATCATATTTAATATATATTTCCTATTATTCAAAACAACCCCTGTATCTACAGATAATGTCTTTGGGAAATATTGTCTTATGTTCCCACTTTCATTTATATATTTATAGTCTTCTCCGTTTACGTCTGTCTTTTCATCTAATATATCTTTCGCATCTTTTGATATTTTAACAAGCTTCGTTGAAAAGTCTGACAATTCGCCCTTGTCCTTAAATCTTATACTATCTGTATGTATTTCTGTCTTTTTAGAGCCATCACTCATTAAATAAGTATTTGAATTTTGAGTTCTTTCATCTTTTAACTCTTTTAAAACTTTCGGTTTCTCCTTAACTACTTTTTGTTCAGGTTTACTTGCATTTTCTACCCCACTGACAGATTTATACACTCCTCCGTTTCCCAGTGTGGTAGTTGTAGCTACCGTAAGTGCAATAGCTACTACTTTTTTGAACTTCCTACTCTTAAAAATGTTCTTTTTCATGTTCCTTCCTCCCATGTTTTTCATGTGTTACTTGGTATTACTTCATACCGGTTACTAATTATGGGAAATGAACAAATACAAAATTTCATTTTCGATAAATCAAATACAATTTCTAAAAGAATTTAACCAACAAAAAACAAAACTCTGCCACAACAGCGAATCTCTCAGATTATATCTGATACATTAACTGTTATGCCAGAGTCTCTTATATTCTTATTAGTATTAATGTTTCTAAAATCTTAAGTTCTTCACAGCCTTCTCATTCACGTACCCATCTATATATCCACAGTATAACACTTTCATTTTTTTATGCAACCTTTAAACTACCCAAATAATTTTTCTATAACCCTATGAACTGTTGTAATTTCATTTTGCATGTAGGCATTTGCTCCACAAAATAGTAAACCGTTATCTACATTTCCCTCTGCCGCATTAATTAAACGCTCTGTAATACAATATGGTATGTTTGCCGGATTGCATTTTTTGAGACATTTAAGGCATTTCTTTGGTGGAAAATTTTCTCCTGCCATAACCTGACTCATAAACTTATTTTTGATGGCTCTTCCGGGCATCCCCACCGGACTTTTCACAATTGTAATTTCATCTTCTTTTGCATTAACATAAGAATTTTTGTAATTAATGTGGGCGTCACACTCTTCTGTTGTCACAAATAATGAACCTACCTGAACTCCGTCCATTCCTAAGTCAAATGCATTTTTCACATCATCTCTTGTTGTAATTCCACCTGCCAAAACAATGGGAATTTTTTTTGAATATTTATTCTCGTATTCCTGAACCACTTTTTTAATTTCCAGAACTTCCTCTTTATAATCCTTTATGCTTTTTTGTTCAAATTTGTCATTTTGATTATCTTCAGAAATTTTCAAACCACAATTTTCTTCTTTTTTGCCTGCACTAAAACCGTATTTTTCCATATCGTTTCTTTTGCCTGCACCAAAACCGTACTTCTCCAGCTCATCTTTTTTAAATCCAAGATGACCACCTGCTTTTGGGCCTTCAATAACCACTAAGTCGGCTGTTTTCTTGTATCGTGTATCCCAGTATTTTAAAATAACCTGAGCTGACTTTTTGCCTGATACAATGGGGGCTATTTTGGTTTTGTAACCTTGCACAAAAGCAGGTAAATCCACCGGTAGGCCTGCGCCGGAAATTATAATGTCTGCCCCTGCTTTCACTGCTGCAAGCACCTGCTCTTTATAATTGGTAAGCGCAGTCATTATGTTAAAGCCTAAAATTCCTTTGGGGGCAATTTTTCTGGCTTTTTTCAACTCCTTCTCAATGGCACGTAAATTAGCTGCCAAGGTATTGCTGTAAAAATCCTTTTCCTTAAATCCAATTTGTGCAGTGGAAATAATTCCAACGCCACCTTCATTTGCTACCGCTCCTGCAAGATTTCCCAAGGAAATTCCAACGCCCATTCCACCTTGAATTAATGGAATTTTTGCCTGCAACTCCCCTATTTTTAAAGGTTTAATATTCATTACATTCTCCTAAATCGATTATATCTTTCATTAACAATTTCTTCCCCTGATAAATGAGATTTGCTAATTAAAAATTGGTCCATTTCTGCTTTTAGCCTATCAGTTACAAATTCAAGTGTTGTAACATTATAGTCAACAGGTTCCTTAAATATTTTTTCAATTACATTTAACTGCTTCAAATCATCCGCTGTCATTTTCATGGCTTCTGCCGCTTTGTCAGCTTTTTTTCCATCTTTCCAAAGAATACTTGCATAGCCTTCAGGAGACAAAATCGAATACACTGAATTTTCCAGCATCCAAACTTCATTGGCAACTGCCATGGCTAAAGCGCCGCCACTTCCCCCTTCTCCTACAAAAATAGAAAGAATAGGTACTTTTATTGCTGACATTTCAAAAAGATTTCTTGCTATGGCTTCACCCTGACCCCTTTCTTCTGCCTCCAAACCGCAAAATGCTCCCGGAGTATCAACGAAACATATTATAGGTCTGTGGAATTTTTCTGCCTCTTTCATTAAACGCAAAGCCTTTCTGTAGCCTTCCGGTGATGGCATGCCAAAGTTTCTGCTAATGTTTTCTTTTGTATTGTGACCTTTTACCTGAGCGATAACTGTTACCGGCTTATTGTTAACAGTTCCAATTCCACCAACAATTGCGCTGTCATCTCCAAAATATCTGTCACCATGCAACTCTGTAAAATTCTCCACAAGTTTTTCTATATAATCAAGTCCTGTAGGACGTTTGTTCTCTCGTGAAATCTGAACTTTTTCCCAAGGTGTCAAATTGTTCTGAAACGCCTTATTTTCTACATTATTATTTACATCGTCTGCTAATACCTGCTTTAGATTATTTTTTATCTTCTTAGAATAATGAAGTTTAATAATCTCTGACAACTTATTTTTTAAATTCTGTCTTTCCACAATTAAATCTATAAAACCATGTTCAAGCAGAAACTCTGATTTCTGAAATCCTTTTGGCAGCTTCTGGCCGATTGTCTGTTCAATTACTCTGGGACCTGCAAAACCTATTAACGCGTCAGGTTCTGCCATAATAATATCCCCAAGCATTGCAAAACTTGCAGTAACCCCACCTGTTGTTGGATCAGTTAAAACAGATATGTAGAGATTTCCACTTTCGCTGTGACGTTTTAAGGCTGCCGATGTTTTTGCCATTTGCATAAGGGAAATAATTCCCTCCTGCATTCTTGCCCCACCGGAACATGCCACAATTACAAGAGGAAGATTTTCTTCTGTGGCTTTCTCTACAGTTCGTGTAATTTTTTCGCCAACAATTTCTCCCATACTTGCCATTAAGAAACGCCCGTCCATTACCGCCAAAGCAACTTCACTGCCGTTAATTAAAGCTTTTCCTGTTATTACTGCTTCTTCTAATTTTGTTTTTTCTTTTACTTCCAATAATTTCTTTTCATACTCTTTATCTCCAAGTGGATTGCTAATTTCCAGTCCCTCAAACCATGGTTCGAAAGTTCCCTTGTCAACAAGCATTTTGATTCTGCGCTTTGCGTGCATTCTCACATAACCGCCACATTTAGGGCAAATATAGTCATTCTCCCTAACCTCTTCTGACAATACCATTTGACCACATTTTTTACATTTTCCAAAAAGTCCTTTTGGCACATCCGGCTTTGGAATTTTTATTGTCACATATCCACTTCTTTGTTTTTTTATTCTTGTTTTTAGTCTCAACTTACAGCTCTCCTCTGCTTATTAAACTGCTCAATAAAATCTACGTCAAAATCCCCCGAAATAAATTTTTCATTATTTATTATTTCGTATTCGTAATCTATATTTGTATCAATGCCTTCAATCACCACTTCTCCAAGGGCACTTCGCATTTTGTTAATTGCTTCCTGTCTGTTGTCACCATAAACTATAAGTTTTGCTAACATTGAATCATAGTAAGGTGTAACTTCGTACCCTGTAAAAATAGCTGAATCAACACGTACGCCATTTCCACCTGGAAAATGCATTTCTGTAATTTTTCCGGGACTTGGTCTAAAATTCTCCTCTGGATTTTCCGCATTAATTCTGCACTCTATTGAATGGCCTTTAATTTCAATTTCATTTTGTGTAAAAGGAAGTTTCTCTCCCTGAGCAATTTTAATTTGCTCTTTTACAATATCTATACCTGTTATGTTTTCTGTTATTGGATGCTCCACCTGAATTCTTGTATTCATTTCCATAAAATAATATTTACCTGTTTTCTCTAACAAAAATTCAATTGTGCCGGCATTTTCATAACCTGCTGCTTTTGCGGCTCTTACTGCCGTCTCGCCCATTTCTTTTCTTAATTCTTCTGACAAGGCACTAGACGGTGCCTCCTCAATAATTTTCTGATGATTTCTCTGAAGAGAACAGTCACGTTCCCCTAAATGCACTACATTTCCATATTTGTCTGCTAAAATCTGGAATTCAATATGACGTGGATGTTCCACAAAATGTTCAATGTACATGGTGTTGTCTCCGAATGCCATTTCACTTTCTTTTTGTGCAGCCTTAAAAGCACTATCGAATTCCGACGTTGTAAAAGCCACTCTCATACCTTTTCCACCACCACCTGACGCTGCCTTAATCATAATGGGATAGCCAACCTTCTCAGCTACCTGCTTTCCCTTTTCAACCTCTACAATTCCACTATCATTTCCGGGAATTACCGGAACATTAGCTTCTATCATCGTTGTTCTCGCCTGTACTTTGTTTCCTAAATTTTCAATAACTGTATGATTTGGTCCAACGTATGTGATGTTACATGTTTCACATAATTTTGCAAAAGTTGGATTTTCTGATAAAAAGCCAAAACCCGGATGAATTGCATCTGCGCCTGTTGTAATGGCAGCACTAATAATGCTTTCCATGTTCAGGTAACTTTCGCTGGACTTTGTTTCACCTATGCAAACAGCTTCATCTGCTAACTGGGTGTGCAATGCTTCCTTGTCTGCAACAGAATATACTGCAACAGTTTCTATCCCCATTTCCCTGCAAACTCTTATAATTCTTACTGCAATTTCACCTCTGTTTGCAATTAACATTTTTCGTATCACCAAAATCACCTCTAATTTCCAATTATCTGTTTTATTAAATTAATCTTCCTATCCACATCAAAACTGCCGGTTTCTTTGCCGCCCACATTCTATATTGCTTTAAACTGACATTAAATCCTGTCACTGTTTTTCAACTGCAATAGGTCTTTTTATTAATTTTTAACCAACCATAAATGTAAGTTCTGCTGTCACTACCACTTTTCCATTAACGGAGGCTTTTGCCTCTCCAATTCCCATAGGTCCTTTTTGTCTGATTATTTTTGTTTCAAGCTTAATCTTGTCACCGGGAACTATTTTTCCTTTAAAGCGACATTTGTTAATTCCACCAAAGAATGCTGTTTTTCCTTTGTTTTCTTCCTGACTTAAAATTGCAACTGCTCCAACCTGTGCCAATGCCTCTACTGTTAAAACTCCAGGCATTACAGGCATCCCCGGAAAATGTCCCTTAAAAAAATCTTCCCTGTAAGTTACGCATTTGTAGCCAACAGCATAAACTCCAGGCTCATAATCTTCAATATAATCAATCAACAAAAAAGGATGTCTGTGAGGTATAATTTCCTGTATTTGTTTTATGTTTAGCATTTATTTCCTACTTTCTAATTTTTTACAACTTTTCTTCTATTCTATAACGAACATTTCCTGACCAAATTCCACAGGTGATTCATTGTCAACTAACACTTCTTTAACCACCCCATCGAACTTTGACTCAATTTCATTCATTAGTTTCATAGCTTCAACAATTGCCAGTGTTTGTCCTTTTTTTACTTTGTCACCCACTGAAACAAAAGGTGGCTCATCTTCTGCCGGTGCCAGATAAACTGTTCCAACTAACGGAGATGTAACAATGTTTCCTTTTATTTCTTTTTCAATTTCAGACTGCTTACCGCTATTCTCACTGCTTCCCAAATTTTCCTGATTGTTAGCAGGATTAACATTTTCCTGAGAAATAGTAGCTGTAGTTTTTGCATCTGTTATGGCAACTGTTTCCTTTGCATCATAAATTGTGCCTTTTGAAAGTTGTAATTTTACTCCATTTTCTTCATATCTAAATTCATATAAATTAGAATTTGATACTTCATTTATTAAAATTTTAATATCCTTAATGTCCATTTTTTCCCCTTTACTTGCTATATTTTCTAACAGCTAAAGTTGCATTATGTCCACCAAAACCTAATGAGTTACTAAGTGCCAAATCAACATTTGTTTCAACGCCCTGTCCCATTACGTAATCAAGATCTAATTCCTCATCCGGCTCTGTTAAACCAACTGTCTGATGTATATAGCCTTCGTTAATACTCTTTACGCATGTAATAAATTCAACTCCACCTGCTGCACCTAACAAATGGCCAATCATTGATTTAGTTGAATTTACTTTTACATTCTTTGCTGCCTCTTTAAGTGCAAGTTTAATGGCCCTTGTTTCAAATAAATCATTGTGATGTGTACTTGTTCCATGAGCGTTAATGTAGTCAACGTCTTCCGGCTTTGCCCCTGCTTCTTTTATGGCAAGTTCCATTGCTTTTGCTGCTCCACTTCCATCTTCAGCAGGTGATGTAATATGGTAAGCATCACAGGTTGCTCCGTAACCTACCACTTCCGCCAAAATATTTGCACCTCTTTCTAAGGCATGTTCCAGTTCTTCAAGAACAACTATTCCTGCACCTTCTCCCATTACAAAACCACTACGTTTCTTATCAAATGGAATTGATGCCTGTGTTTTGTCAGTTGTTTTTGTTAATGCTGTAAGACTTGTAAAACCTGCAACCCCTAAAGGTGTAATTGAACTTTCTGTTCCCCCTGCTATCATTACGTCGGCTTCGCCACACTGAATTGATCTGTACGCCTCGCCAATTGAATGTGTTCCTGTTGCACAGGCAGTTACCACATTAATACATTTTCCTTTTGCTCCAAAGGCGATTGCCACGTTACCTGCCGCCATGTTCGTAATCATCATTGGCACAAGCAATGGTTTAATTCTGCCGGGACCTCTTTCCAGAAGCTTTTTGTTTTCTTCTTCCATATCCTTCATGCCACCAATACCTGAGCCAACACTTACTCCCACTTTGTAAGGGTCTTCTTTTGTCAAATCAAGCCCTGACTGTTCAAGTGCCTCCTTTGCTGCACACACAGCATACTGTGAAAATGGTGACATTCTCTTTGCCGCCTTAAATTCCATTCTTTCTTTTGCCACAAAGTCTTTAACTTCTGCTGCTAATTTTACAGAATAATCTGTTGTGTCGAATTTGGTAATTTCGTCAATACCAACTTTTCCTGCTTTAATTCCCTGCCAAAATTCATCTACACTATTTCCAATTGGTGTTATTGCACCCATACCTGTTACTACAACTCTTCTCATATGACACCTCGCTACATTACCATTCCACCATCAATGTGAAATACCTGTCCTGTTATATAATTACTTTTTTCACCTGCTAAAAACGCCACCAACTCGGCAACTTCCTCAGGCTTTCCAAATCTGTTAAGTGGAATTTGTGAAACTGCCTGCTCTTTTACCTTGTCAGATAATTTTGCAGTCATGTCTGTTTCAATAAATCCCGGTGCAATTGCATTTACATTAATATTTCTTGATGACAATTCTCTTGCCATTGATTTTGTAATTCCAATTACTCCTGCTTTCGCCGCTGAATAATTAACCTGCCCGGCATTACCTGCAACTCCTGAAACTGAAGTCATGTTAATGATTTTTCCATGTCTTTGTTTCATCATTATTCTTGAAGCAAATTTAATGCAGTTAAATGTTCCTTTTAAATTAGTATTAATTACAGCGTCGAAGTCTTCTTCTTTCATCGCCATACACAAACCATCTCTTGTAATACCTGCATTGTTTACTAAAATATCAATGGAACCAAATCTGTCTTTTACATCATTAGTAAATTCACTGCATTTATTAAAATCTGAAATGTCGCACTGCATGGCTGTTGCCTTGCCACCTGCATTTTCAATTTCTTTTACTACTGTTTCTGCTTTTTCTCTGGAGCCTGCGTAGTTTACAATTACTGTGGCACCAAGTGAAGCTAGTTTTTTTGCAATGGCAGCTCCTATACCTCTAGAAGCTCCTGTTACAATTGCTACTTTATTTTCCATATAAAACCTCTGTTCCAGATAATCAAAATCTACACTATCTTTCCCCTGCACATAGGCAATATGCATTCACGAAAGCACGCTCCCGCTGCCTTCAGCTCGTAGCGGTTCTACAAAGCCGACTTCGCTGCCTTTGTGAACCCACGGCTTCAGAGCACTTTCTTAGAATGTTTATTACCTATGTGCAACGTACTGGGAAGGCTTGTACGTGCAGTATCCTAAGTGTAACGTGCTTTCGTGAATGTATATCTGCAAAGCAGAAAGAAGAAAAGCTATATTTTTGATTATCTTGATTTTATTCTTTAATATTTTTTACTTTTCTAAAAAAACAGTTAAATTATCTTATTAATTTTGATTTAGTTTTTTTAAGTCTTCATATTGACTTATGTTTATGCATTTTACATTTCTGTCTATTTTGCGTAAGAAGCCTGCGATTGTTTTTCCGGGACCTATTTCAATAAATGTGTCTACGCCTTTTTCTATCATGTTTCTTACACTTTCTTCCCATCGAACCGGTGAGTAGACCTGTTTTATTAACAATTCTTTTGTTTTATTAACATCTTCCACATATTGTGCTGTTACGTTTGTAACGTACGGTATTGTTAATGGTGTGAATTGTACTTTTTCAAGTTGCTCTCCTAGTTTTTTTCCGGCTTCTTTTAGAAATTGTGAGTGGAAAGGCCCACTTACGTTTAATTCTACTGTTCTTCTGGCTCCGGCTTCTTTCAATGATTCCATTGCTTTTTGAACGGCATCTTTTTTTCCGGTTATTACAATTTGTCCCGGGCAGTTATAATTTGCCACTGACACGTTTTCCATCTTGTTTACAATGTTATCTATTTGCTCAGCTGTCATTCCAAGAATTGCTGCCATTGTACCTTCGCCTTTTGGCACAGCCCTGTTCATAAGAATTCCTCGTTGTCTTACCGTTTTTATGGCATCTTCGTAAGAAAAGCCACCGCTTACTGCAATTGCCGCATATTCTCCAAGGCTTAGCCCTGCTGTAACGTCAGGTTTAATTCCCCTGCTTTCTACTTCTTTTGTTATTGCAAGATATGTAGTAACCAAAGCCGCCTGTGTGTACTCTGTATCATTTATTTCCTGATTTTCCTGAAAACAGATTTTCTTTATATCAAAATCAAGTACCTGATCTGCCTTGTCAAATACTTCTTTTGACAAAACACTGTTTTCATAAAAGTCCTGTGCCATGCCTACTGTCTGCACACCCTGTCCCGGATATACAAATGCGATTTTACTCATATGCTCCTCCAAAAATTTTAAATACAACTCTAATTTTTCTCCACTGATTTTTAGATATGAATGCTAAATTTTACTTTTAAAATCTCACATCAAAATTCCAGCTTTAAAACTCTGCCAATCTGTTTTCTATTACCTGTTGTCCTTCGGTTACAACTTTTTCGATAAGTTCCTTGCAGGTATATTGTTTTTTTACCAAACCGGCAATTTGCCCCGCCATTAGACTTCCTTCTTTTACGTTGCCCTCAACAACAGCTTTTCTTAAACCACCTAAAGTTAAAAGTTCTAACTCTTCCAATGTGGCACCTTCCTGCTCTTTTTTTATGTACTCATTGCTCATTTGATTTCTAAGTACACGTACAGGATGTCCTGTTGAGCGACCTGTTACCTTTGAGTCAATGTCTTTTGCCTTTATTATTTTTTCCTTATAATTTTCGTGAACGTTACATTCTTTTGTGGCAACAAAATGAGTTCCCATTTGAACTGCCTTAGCTCCCAACATCAGTGCCGCAGCAAAACCTCTTCCATCAGCGATTCCGCCTGCTGCAATGACAGGTATATTAACTGCATCAACAACCTGTGGCACCAAAGACATTGTTGTAATCTCCCCAATATGTCCTCCTGCCTCTGTTCCCTCTGCAACTACTGCATCGGCTCCACAGCGTTCCATCATTTTTGCCAAGGCACAACTTGCAACTACAGGAATTACTTTCACGCCGGCTTCTTTCCATTCTTTAATGTACTTTGCCGGATTTCCCGCTCCTGTAGTAACAACAGGTACTTTTTCTTCTACAATTACTTTTGCGATTTCATCTGCCTCCGGGTTCATTAACATAATGTTTACCCCAAAAGGTTTATCAGTTAATTTTTTTACTTCCCTAATTTGGTCTTTTACCCAGGATGCAGGTGCTCCACCTGAACCAATCAGCCCAAGTCCGCCGGCATTGGAAACGGCAGCTGCTAAATGATAGTCAGCCACCCATGCCATACCACCCTGAATTATGGGATATTCAATATTTAGTAATTCTGTTATCTCTGTTTTCATAACGAAATTTCCTACGCTTTTCTATTATTTATTGTCCTGAATATATTTCACAACATCTCCAACTGTCTTGATTTTTTCTAAATCTTCTTCAGGAATCTTTACGTCAAACTTATCTTCAAATGCCATTACAAGTTCAAATAAATCTAATGAGTCAGCTCCTAAATCTTCATTAAATGTTGCTGTTTCCACAACCTTGTCTTCATCTACTCCTAATTCTTCAACAATAATTTCCTTAATTTCTTCAAACATTTTTTAATCTCCTTATTCTTTTATAATTGGCTTTTTTTTGCTTTTTGAAAACCTGTTTATAAAAAACTACTATTTTAAGTTCCATATAATTTTTTATTTTCAAAAGCAATTTTATATAATCCGGCTGTACCGGTTAATAACTAATAAAAAATATTTTACGGTTTTAGTTACAACTGCCATTAACAAATTTCCAAATATGTTGCAGCAAGGGTTACTCCTGCACCAAAACCTGACATTATAATTTTGTCGCCTTTTTTCAGTTTGCCTGCCTTAAACAACTCATCCAGCAATATTGGTATGCAGGCAGATGATGTATTGCCATATTCTGAAACATTTGTTGGCACCTTATCCATACTGATTTTCAAACGCTTGGCAATCCCCTGACAAATTCTTAAATTTGCCTGATGCAAAACAAACATATCCACATCGTCACTTGTTATATTCATTTTTTCCATTAATTCATTAATACATTTTGGAACTTCTTTTACGGCAAACCTAAAAATTTCCTGACCATCCATTTTTACAAAGGTGTCTGAGCTTTCCTGACCATCTATTTTTTTATATGTACCTGAATTTTCCTGACCATTCATTTTTTCATATATATCTGAAATTTCCTGTTTTTCTTCTTTAAAAATTTTTCTTGGTCTTGCTGCAAACCCGTTATAACATGTAAGTGCTGAACCTTTTCTACCATCAGATTTCATAACAGTTTCAAAAACTGCAGCCTCGCTTGCCTTAACAATTGCAGCTCCTGCCCCGTCTCCAAAAAGAATACAGGTTCCTCTGTCACTCCAATCAACAATTCTTGACAAGCCCTCTGCTCCAATAATTAACGCTGTCTTCACTAAACCTGAATTAATATAACTTTGGACAGTATTGTATGCCATCATAAAACCGGTACAGGCTGTATTAATGTCAAAACAAAAAGCATTTATGGCTCCAATTTGTTCCTGAACAAAGCAGGCTGTATTTGGAAGAATCAAATTAGAAGATACTGTAGAAACTACAATAACGTCTATTTCTTCTGGCTTAATTCCTGCATTTTCCACTGCTCTTTTTGCTGCCTCAGTTGCCATAGTAGCAGTAGTTTCATTTTTCATAAGGTGCCTTTGCTTAACGCCGGTTCTTTCCTCAATCCAACTGTCACTTGTTTCAACAATTTTTGTTAAATCATTGTTTGTAACTATATTTTCAGGAACATATGAACCTGTTCCAATTATTTTTCCAAACATATTATCCTTACAGAAAATGTTATTAACATTTTTTGTACTCCTTCCCTGTTACGATTTATTTAAGTCTTTCTTTTGTCTTAGAACGCCTACAGTATATCCACCTAAAAATTAGTGGTCAATAGAATTTGGCAAAGCTAAACAACATGAAAAAAAGATGTCCTGTAATGAACATTTCCTCTTGTTTTTGTTCATTATCGGACATCTGTTTTCTGATTTGTCTATTAAATTTTATATTTGAGTAGCAATTTTATTTGCCCTTAGAGTGTTCTACATTTTACACTCCAGAAGCCTTTATTTTAAATGTTCCTTTGCTACTGCTTCTGTTTTTTCTTCATAACATTCAAATAAATCCTCTAACTCTTTCTGGTCCTGTTTCTTTGTAAATAAACTAATAATCGGTACAATAATCAAGCCACCAACCATGGCAACTACACCTGAGTTGATTGAAGACTTAAATACGTATGAAAGAACTGTTCCCCAACCTGTTGTATCAATTCCTGCAAGTGTAATTACAAGCTGTACAACAGCAATTCCGCAACCCCAGATGAAACATACAATTGTCGCTGCTTTTGTAATGCCCTTCCAGTATAGTCCATATAAAAATGGTGCAAGGAATGCTCCCGCTAAAGCTCCCCATGAAACACCCATCATCTGTGCTATAAATGTTACTTCAGGATGTGCATCCTTGAAAATGGCAATTATTGCTGAAACAAGTATAAAGAAAACAATAAATAAACGCATTATTGTTACCTGTTTCTTATCTGACATTTCCTTCTTTGATGCCGGCTTAATTACATCCAATGTAAATGTTGAACTTGAAGTTAAAACTAATGATGAAAGTGTTGACATTGAAGCTGATAAAACCAAAACAATTACTACTGCAACCACTATTGCAGGAAGTGTTGATAACATTGTTGGAATTATTGTGTCAAATAAAGGCTTACCTGTTGCCTCATTAATTGCAATTTTATCGCTATATAATCTGCCGAATCCGCCTAAGAAATAACAGCCTCCTGCTACAATAATTGCAAATACTGTTGAAATAACTGTTCCCTTATGTATGTCTTTTTCACTTTTAATAGCATAGAATTTTCCAACCATCTGTGGAAGTCCCCATGTACCAAGTGATGTTAAAATAACCACAAATAATAATGCTAATGGATCAGGTCCTAAAAATGCTGTGTAAGCGCCTTCCCAACCTGCATCTCCTGTAACTTTTGCAAGGCTCTTTGTTGCCTGTAAAAGACCACCGTTGTCCATTAAAACCGCCCCAATAATAGCACAAATTCCAAATAACATAATGATTCCCTGAATAAAATCATTAATAGCTGTTGCCATGTAACCACCAAAAATTACATAGAATCCTGTAAGCACTGCCATTACCGCAATAACTACCCAATATGGAATGTCAAACACTAAACCAAATAAACTTGAAAGTCCATTGTAAAGTGATGCTGTGTACGGAATTAAGAAAATAAATACAATAACTGATGCAGCAACTTTTAAAGGTGTTGAATTAAATCTTTTTCCAAAAAAGTCCGGCATAGTCTTTGCATCAACGTGCTGTGTCATAACCCTTGTTCTTCTACCTAACACATTCCATGCAAGTAAAGAACCAATGAATGCATTTCCTAAGCCTGCCCAAGTTGATGCAAGTCCGAAATTCCATCCAAACTGTCCTGCGTATCCTACGAAAATAACTGCAGAAAAATAAGATGTTCCAAAAGCAAAGGCAGTAAGCCAAGGGCCTACTGAACGGCCTCCCAGAACAAATCCTGTAACGTCTGTTGCATGTTTTCTAGTGTAAAAACCTACAAAGATCATTACAGCAAAAAATACAACTAGCATAATTGAACATAATACTACTGTCATAATGTTCCCTCCATTAAAATTATTAAAATATATTCCGAGCCTTTAAAGCGTTAAACTTTAAACCGTTACGTTTTAAAGCATTAAAGTGATTATATAAAAAAAAAGATGCTTTGTAAATAACAAAGCACCTGTTAGCTATCAACTGTTTCCTTTTCCTGCTCCTATCTTCATGTCAGAGCACATCCACAGCCGACTTTTTTATATTTCTTTTATCCAACATCTACGTCTTCTATGCTGAATCTTATTAAATCTTTTCCACATAGACTGAACCTTAATATTATCTTCAAGCATTGGTCCTGTCTCAGCATATTTCATTCCATCTTCAATGGCTGCTTTTAGAATTTCCGTAATTAAAACTAACGGTAAGCCTTTCTTCTTATACTGATCTCTTACACCAACTAAATAAAGTTCCAATGTGTCAGGTTTAGAATATGGTGCATAAAGCAGTCTTGCCCATCCAAAAGGAAACAATCTTCCATGAGATTTTTTTGAAGCCTTGCCCATTGAAGGAACAGTCACTCCAATAGCAACCATCTCATCTTTTTCATTTACAAGTAATGAAATAAATCTAACATTAACCATTAATATGAACTGATGAACATACTTTTTAATCTGTGCCTCAGATAAATCCACTTCACCATATAATATCTTTGCAGTATCATTTACAACATCAAATATATATTTTATGTATTTTCTTAGCTGTAATCTGTTCTTAACTTTTACAATTTTGAGTTTATTGTCTTTTAAAACTCTCTCACACATTTTGTCAAAAACAGGTGGTATTTCATCCGGTATATCTATTCTGTTTTCAATCCAATCCACAGATTTTACATACCCAAGGCGTTCCATATGCTCCTTATAATAAGGTGCATTATTAATCGTTATGAATATACCATCATATTCGAAACCTTCAATAAGCATTCCTTCCTGGTCCTAATCGCAAAATCCCATTGGTCCATGAACTGCTTTAAGTCCCTTTTCCCTGCCCCAATTTTCAACAGCCTTAAATAAAGCCTCTGAAACTTCGTAGTCGTCAATAAAATCCACTCTTGTAAATCTTATTCTTTTTCTATCCCATTTCGCATTTGCCCTATGACTGATTATGGCACCGATTCTTCCTACACACTCTCCATCTTTGTATGCCAACCACTGTCTTGATTCAGCATACTCAAATGCCGGATTTTTCTTAGGATTAAAATTCGCCATTTCGTCTGAAATCAAATCAGGCATTGCCTGTGGCACATCTCTATACATTTTTTCATTGAAACCAGCAAAAGTTCTTAAATCTTTTCTGGTTTTAACTTCCTTTATTGTTACCATTATTTATCCTAAGTTTTTTCATTTATATCATTCTACTAACCAATAGTCTGCCATCAAACTATTTTAGCTTTCCTTTTATAATTAGAAAATTATATTCTTTCACCTAAACTTGTTATCTTTTTTCGATTTCTCTAATCATATCGACTCTTCTCTGATGTCTTCCACCTTCAAATTCAGCTCCAAAGAATTCATCAAGAATCATCTTTGCAAGTTCAACACCTACAACTCTTGCACCAAATGCAATGATGTTGGCGTTGTTATGCTGTTTTGTAAGCTTTGCAGAATATGGTTCGCTGCAAACTGCCGCAATAACACCAGGAACCTTATTAGCTGCTATAGAAATACCAATTCCTGTTCCGCACATAAGTACACCATAATCAACATCTCCGTTTACTACTGCACGACCTACTTCTTCACCCTTTGTAGGATAATCACATTTGATTATTTCACCGTTTTCATCATAACCTGTTCCATAATCTACACATTCATATCCTTTTTCTTTCATATATTCAACTAATTCATTTTTTAAATCAATTGCTGCATGATCACAACCAAAACCTATTTTCATTGTAAATTCCTCACATTTCTTATTATTAACAATCTGTTATCCCTAACTTTTTTATTCTACCTAATCTAAAAGTTCATGTCAAACTTTTATATTTGTATAATAAATAAGGTATTTCTACCACATTCCTAACTGAACTTTTTATGTAATATGAAATTATGGAGGATTTTCTTATTACATAAAAAAAGACATACCTAAAAAAATCAGGTACGCCCAAAGCTTTGAAAAACTTAAACATGCCGGTGACCGGAATCGAACCGGTACTGTGTTGCCACAACAGGATTTTAAGTC